>Ga0182216_1000040_pt1 | contig 15347 bp, 25 predicted proteins | sample G5R1MG_17_FD_129669 | JGI IMG/M metagenome (GOLD analysis project Ga0182216, IMG submission 129669) | Switchgrass phyllosphere microbial communities from Michigan, USA - G5R3_NF_03OCT2016_LD1 MG | ecosystem: Host-associated > Plants > Phyllosphere > Phylloplane/Leaf | place: USA: Michigan... | reverse complement strand
TGGCTTGGGGGTGACGCCCAGGCGATCGGGCATCGCGTCCGTCTGATATATGACACGCAACTCCGCCTCGCTCGCGCCGCCGGTCGCTGGTCGCACTATCAGGCTGGAAAGTTCGCGGCTCCCTACGTCCGCGGGGTAACGGTGGGCGACGAGCGGGTCCGGCATCCGCCCAAGTCGAAACACGCCGACCATCGGGCATTTGACGGGATCGTCCTCCCCCTCGACCATCCGTTTGTCGCGGAATACTGGACGCCTCTCGGGTTCCGGTGCCGTTGCCTATGGGTGCAGATGACGCGGAGCGACCTCGCGCGCTGGAAAGGCGGGATTACGTCCGAGGAGGAGCTTGCCCGGCGCCGCGCCCTGATCGGCCCGCCCGTGTTCATGTCCCCCGCGCTGCCGATCGCGTTCCAACTCGCGAGCATGGTCGCGACGACCAATGCCGGCGACAGGATGCCGGGGGCGCCACGCGTCGACCCCGTCAAGACAGCGGAGCAAGGCGGCGATGCGTTCGATGCGGTCCTCCGCGCGCAATCGCTCAAGGACCTGGGCCGCCAGCTCGCCGCAATAGGGTTCTAGCATTGCGGCGCGCACCGTTTGAGGCGACAAGGGCCGCCACGGAGGTCCAACTATGCCGCTAACACCCAAGGCTCGATCGCTCGTCCTTTATGAAGGATCGGGCGAAGGGACGCCGTTTGGCGAAATGTCGATACCGGAAGCAATCGCTACGCTTTCGAACACATTCGGCACATCTCAACGGCCCCTTAACCAAGTAGAGGGGGGTGTCGAAAAGTTCGATGCGTTGGACGAGCTGTTACAGAAATTGGGGGTTTAGTATGGACGAAATCAACGTTAGGCGCCCGCTATCAGCGATCGTCGCAGATATGCGGGCGCTTCTCGACGAGCTGGTCGCCCAGATACCGACATTGCAGCCGCTCGTACTGTCCGAGGTGACAGGCAAGGTCGGAACCGCTGTCGTGATCGCGATAACGGGCGCGACCGCCGGTTCGGTAATCACCGGAGTCGTGCCGGATGGTCTGACGCTCAATAGCGCTGAACGAACGATTACCGGAACGCCGGCCGTCGCAGGTGCGTATCAGTTCACGCTTGTCGAAACCCTCGCAGGCGCAACCAATAACCCAAACCCAACCGACGTAGAGCTTGATATCGAGGCGGCACCTTCTGGCCTGTGGAATTGGTCCGATAGGTCTATCACGTTCGACCAAGCGGCTGTAGGTTTCAACGGGGCGACCGGGGGCGGGCCGTCACCCGGTTTGACCCAAATTTTCGGCTTTGGGTCGCGAACCGGTCAGCCGGCCGAGGAAAACGCGGTCCGTCAGATTTTCGGCTGGGGGTTTCGCGTGGGTCAACCGGCGGAAGAAACTACGGCGGTGCAACGGTTCGGCTTTGGTAGCCGCATTGGTCAGCCGGCCGAGGAAAGCCTACTCATTCAGCAATTCGGGTTCGGCGCGCGTATTGGCGCTCCAAAGGAAGGAAACTAAAATGGTTGATATTGTTCAGAATATTACTCGTGCAGGTCGCACCGATATTGCCGGCTCGATCGATATAACGCCTTCCGGTGGTAGCTCGGGCAAAGCAATCGTCGCGGCGGATTTGGTCGACGGCTTCAACAAGAAGACGGTCGCGTTTGCCGCTGGCGAAACCGAGAAGCCGGTAACCTTCCCGGTCGCCGACGATACCGAGTACGAAGGAACCGAAACCTACCGGCTCACCATGTCCAACCCGCAACCAAGCGGCGTCCTGCCCGATCCGCCGTATGTCGAGGGAACTATTCTCGACAACGAAACTGCGCCGCCTTCTGGCGGCACGATCGTCTATCCTGTCGGCAGCGATCCAGCGTCTACCGCGGACACCGGCCTGCGCAACGCGGGCGGGCCGCACAAGATCAGCGGCAAGATGGTCCCCGGCTTCACGATTACATTCGGGATGAATGCGGACGGCACGGATGGCTTCAAGATTGTATATTTGGACGGAACCGGCCGGTTCAAAGCACTCACTCGCGTCAACGGCAACGACAGCGACGTTCCCGGCTACAATTACAACGCTCTCACTGGTGTCAGCGACACGCCAACCGATTTCGAAATCACCTTTGGTGCAGATGGGCGAACCACGTTCATCTATGGCGGCACGACGCTTATCAACGCGGTTAGGCTGAACGGCGAAACCAAGACCGGCACCTATGCCCGCGCGCAGCACGCCAGCGCACAGCCTACCGTCATCACTCGCCTTTCGTAAGGGGATCAACCATGTTTCAGCCACTCAAGTACGCGCCCGGTGATTACGACAATGCACCCGATGGTGCAGTCAAAATCAACGCCAATTTCCGCGAGCTTTACGGCACCACCAGCCGGATTAGCTTGCTGCGCAATGTCGAGCTTTTCTTTGTCGGTGACAGCCTATCCGTGCAGAATGCCGAGTTGACCGACAGGTCGGCAGCGTGGTGGGCAATGGCGTTCTACAACCTCGCCGTCACGATCAAACAGCGGGGCAAGCGGGGCAAGGGAACCTCCGTCAGCGGCGAGGCTGGCGGCAACGGTCCCGAGTTCGGCATGACGAACAAAGCGCGGATGGACGCCGACGCCGTTGCAATCGCCGCGTCGGCCAGGGAGGGTTATTCACCTGTCGCGGTCATGTCCGTGCAGACCAACGACGCCTATGCCAGCGACAACGGCCAGAACGGGCAAATCTCCACGGTCGCGAATGTCGAGAAGTGGTTCCTGGAAATGCTCCCGGCCGGCCTGACGCACCTGGTCATCAACGGCGGTGGGCCATCGGCGACTGGCGGGGCGAACGCGCTCCGTACGCGCGGCATCTGCAACGCCTATCGCGCTTTGGCGCGCAAGTATCGCGGGCTAATCACGTTCGTCGACAACTCCACGATCCTTGCCTCGAACACGATCGCATACACCGCAGACGGCGGACAAGGCGCGGTCGGCTCGACGCTGTACGATGACCTCCACCCGAGCGGCCACGGCTCTTATCGGATGGGGAAATACACGCTTGGCCCGGCTCTGTTGCGCCTATGCGGCGAGCGGGACCGGCTGGTCGGCTGGATCGGCGACAAGTACGATCAGGACCTCAACTCGCGCGGCCCCCTGATGGGCGGAGCTACTCGATATGGCGGGTACAACGTCCCGATCGCGGCGGGGGTGGAGAGTGGCACTTTCCGCATTGTGCAGAGCGACGTGTCCGATCCAATCCAAGCGGCGCTAGGTCGGCCTGATATCACTGCCCGCCTTCTCCGTCTAAGCGGCATTCCCGACACGGCTGGCCGCCTGACAAGTACGCGCACCGTCAACAACCCGGCCGGCTTCGATCCGACCCTCATTCCGTTCATGCCCGAGGCTAACGCGTGGTTCGACGTGACGAACATTCGCGCGCCGGCCTTCGGATGGGTTAGCGGTGGTGTCGGGGGGCAGGCTCGCCAAGCGATCGAAAATCCATCGGCTGATATCATTCCTCGCTTGAAAGGATTGATGACGTTCTATGCTGGCGACATCATTCTTGAGAGTGCCAACTACAAAAACCGGTCATCTACCTTTAGTTTCGGGTGGGACGCTGGGCTTGAGGTTGCGGGGGATATAATCCTGATTTCTGGCAGCGATTATCCGCAACCTCCCCTCCCCGCTGCATCAGCATAAGGAAGCCATCATGGTTTACGTCCGCTCTTACGATCCGTCGAAATCTTGCCGCGAACTGGTCGCCGAATTTTTAGAGCGGATAAAGCGCGCAATCGAAGGGGGCAGCACTGTGCCTCCCCCTTCGCCGCCGCCGCCATCTCCTCCACCGCCTCCTAGTCCAATCGTCCCGCCGGATGCGCAGCCGCTGGTTATAGGTTCCAATTTCAAGCCGGATGGCGTGTCGCTCTACGCCGACCTCTTCAAGGGGGCGACGTGGCAGAATACCAAATCGAACTATGATTTTGTCTCGGCGCCGGTCAACGCGCCAGCTGACAGCTTCTACTACCTGAACCTGCCCCCGCCCGAAGCAAGCGGGGAATGGCATACGATGACATGGCGCGAGCCGGGCAACACAACTGGCGTTTCCCAATGGAGTCATCGGTTCGTCAATGCTTTCGAGGATTTCTCTGGCACCCGTTTCGCCGACATTACGAAAAGCTATGCCGATGGCGTCTTTACCGCCCGCTTCCATTATTTCGGCGAATACGTCGATCGTAGCCCGCAACCCGACGACAGGCGTGGTCGCATTCACTGGCGCGGATCGGGTACGGTCGAACTGCTCGATCTGCGAGAGGACTCGCTGCCTGCCGCTGCTCGCTTCCGCCCGGCCACGCTCGCCATCATGGCGAAGCTGCCGGGTGGCATCCGCGCGCTCGATCTGGGGGGCGGCAATAGCTGGTCGCAGCAATGGACGTGGGATCAGCGCGCCTTGGCATCGCCGCCCAGCGGGTATGTCAGCCGGCAACCCAGCTTGCCGTTGGAAGACTGGATCGCGATGGCGAATGCCACTGATCGGGGCATCGACTGGGTCTTCACGCATCTGCAATCAGAAGACGTGGTGAAGCGGATCACGCGCGCGTTCCTGTTCGGTGAAGGAATGCCCGGCGGCATTGGCCTCAAGGCGTCGCTGCCCTGGGTGGTCGAACTATGCGACAACGAGCCGTGGAATGGCGGGCTGACCGGTGCCTATCAGGATCTACAGCGGATCGGCTATGCGACCGGGTATGTCGGTGGCGATGGCAACAGCGCCCGCTTGTACGCGCAGGCGAAGCGCAGTCAGCAGGTAGCGCAGTGGATCAAGGAAGCGGCTGGAAATCAGATGCATCGGGTTATCCGATGCGCCAGCCTTTCACCCGGCAACGATGCTTTCGATTACGAGGCACTAAAGCACTATGGCCTGACCCTCGACAGTTTTGAAGCCGTAACCCAATCGATCTATATGGGGATCGGCGTAAAGAACACGCGGTACGGCAACAATACTCCCGCTGAATTGGCCGAGCCGTGGTCAGGCGATAGTCAGCGACAGGTAGACGCCTTCTTTGCCAACCGGGCTACCTATCTGGCTGACGGTAAGCGTCACCTGTCCTATGAGATTGGATCGGACGTTGCCGGCAATGTGATGACGCCGGATGAAAAACTGGCATGGCTGACCAGTCCGGAGTTCCGCGCCATCTACCTGCGGGAGTGGCGCCGGCTGGCGGCATTGAACGGCGACCGGCTCAATATCTATTGGGACTTCGGCCCCTATCGACAGGGCGGAATGGGCAGTTGGGGGCATTTTCAAGGCGTCGGGCAGCCCAACACTAAGTGGGATATCGTCCTACAGGTGCAAGCCGAGGTGGACGCGGCAAACGGCTAGAGGTTACAACAGGTCATGGCCCTTCCCCCGACAGCTCGTTCCTTCCCCGTTGAGGGCGCTCTCGATCCCGAGGACGTCCTCGACTATGCGGTCGGCATTTCACAGGGCGAGCATATCAAGGATATGCTCCAGCCCGGCGAGGCAATCGTCGAGTTCAAGCTCACGCTCCCCCTTGAGGCTCGCGCCTCGGGGTTGGAGATACTCGATATGGCGACTGACCTCGGGTTCTACTCGACCCGGATGCAAGGACGCGTCATCTATTTTTGGTTGCGGATCGCGGTTGAGTTCCAGGGGCTTCCCCTGTTCTCCGCCTCGGGTACGTCGATCCCGATCCGGTTCCGCGGCGTGACGGACAACGAGCCTCCCCGCGTCGTCAACGCAACTTTCCTCGTGCCGAGTTTTGTCCAATGAGCGAGCTGATATCCGGCACCGTCGAGAACGGCGCCATCGTGGCCGCCGATTTCCCGGTCTATCGCGGCCCGATGGCGATCGAGGAGGTAAACGGCGAGTTTCGCGGCGGATACCCGTCGAATGAAATCCGCCTCAAGCGCGTCCCGATCGACGGCACGATCGACGGCCGACCGGCGCGGATCACGTTCGGGCAGCGGAGCAAGGAAGTCCGAACCGTTATGATCGTCACCCTCGCATTTCTCGACTGACGCGCTCCGCCTCCTCCGCCGTCAACCGCCGCCCGGCGGCCGGTGGGGGCAGGAACCGCGGGGGATAGCGCGTCATGCCTCGCGACCGCTTGCACCCCCAGCAATCCAGGCGAGCCGGCGCCGGTTCGAGGACCTCGTCCCGCGCCCCGCAATCGCAAGCGAACGACCCGGTCGGCCAGCGCGGGCCGATGAACGCCACGGTCGCCCGGCGGGTCCGGCGCGGGGGTAGCTCGGGCGCTGGCGACGCGGCGATCGGCGCCGGTTTGCGCGGCGCGAACAGATCGTCGTCGAATGGATCATCGACCATAAGCGAACGCCTCCCGCCACACCGCATAGGCGTCCGAGAGGCTCTCGACGCCCGCGTTGTATCCCTCGACCCGATCGTCCGACATGGCGCCGAAAACCTCGTCGCGACGATGCTCGGGCTTCACGATCCATTCCTCCGCCGCCCAAGCGAGGAACCGCCGGACGTGCCGATCAAACACCTCCCCGACCTCCGCGACGACGTCGTCGACCGGGTCCTCGCCGCCACTCATGAGACAATCGCCCGCATGATCGCCCGCCAGAGACGCGCATAGGCATCCGGCCGGACAATCGCGCCGTAGCGCCGCCGCTCGCGGTTGTGCCGAGCGTTGAGCCGCTTGAGGTCGCGCGGCACGAGCCGCCAATGCGCGGGGCATATCCAGCCGCCCGGCTCGTGGCCGAATAGGGCGACATATCGGTCCTCGCCGATCGTCCGCCGGCAGTCGGCAAGGTCACAGGTCACGCGGCTCACGAAAACGACCCCTTGGACGGCTCGGGGAACAGCTCGGACAGGATCGGGTCGTCGGCGCGGGGGAAGGGCCGCGCACGGAGCGCAGCGCAGACCCGCCGCCGCACCTCCGCACCCGTGAGGCTGTCGCTTGCGAGCTGGATCGAATAGGAGCGGTTCGCCTTCGCTGGCGCACCCGCGATCCGCCGCAGCTCGGACGCCCAGAGCATCGACAGCCGCGCCGGGGCATTGGTCGGCATAGCGAGGACGGATCGCACCTGTCGGTTGAGCGACGAGACGAGGTCCTCCTCTCGCGACGCCTCAAGGATGCAGATATGCCGATCCCGCCACGCCTTGTCATAGTGCGCGCCAGCAAGAGCGACCATCACCCCGTCGGCAACCTCGCGCGCCTCCTCGACCTGTCGCTTGAGCCGGTCGAGGACGTCGCGCTCGCTCTTGACCTCGACAACGATCAGCCGGTCGGGCGTGATCGCGGCAAGGTCGATCCGGCAACCGCCCTGGCGCATCATCAACTCGTGAACGATCCGCGCGGAGGGCCACACCTCACGGAGCGCCGCCTCCGCCTTTACCCTGATCCGCTCCTCGGCTTCGCTTCCACTCATTCCGTGATCCTTCCATTGATCCAAGTCGCGGGCCGCCCAGCGCGGCGCCACGCGTCGATTTCAGGCGCGAGGCGCGTGTTCACCCCCGCCCGCGCCGCCGCGGCGATGATATGTTGCGCGGGCGGGAGGAGGGCGAACAGGTTCGGCCGGGCGGTCGGGAACCGGGGATAACTCACAAGCGGCCAGCCTTGATATGAGCGATCAGTCGCTCCCCGATAAATTGGGTATAGGCCGGGGGTATCGCTTCCCGCAGCTCGGCAACCGCAAGCCAATCGATCCCCATTGCCCGACGCGCCTCGTCCGCCGAATATGTCACGCGGACCTTGTTACGCTCCACGTTCGATTGCGGCGTGTTACCCGTGATCGTGATCGTCGCGCCTCGACCATGCTGGCAAGCCGGCACGAGGCCGACATACCAGTTCACCTCGAACAGCCGATGACGGCGCAATTCGGCGCCGCATGACGTCCCCAGGCCGAACATACTCCCGCATAGGAGGAATGGATCGATCAGCGGGGCGCCGACGACGTTTTCGATCACAAAAGGCTTGCCGATCGCTCGCAGCATCGCGCGAGTTTGCGGGATCAGGTCGACGTGTTGCCGTCCCGTAACCCGCGTGATCGACGAATGAGCCTGACAAGGCGGGCTTGCATGGATCGCGTCGAAACCATCAAGGAATGCCGGCGACAAGCTCAACGCGTCCGCCTGGACGAACGAGTATGGGTATTTCGGTTGCGGCCGGTTATCGACGCCGACGACCTCGAACCCGGCGCGATGGTATCCCGCCGCGGCTCCTCCTCCGCAACAATATAGGTCGAGCAGTCTCACGGCCTGGGCGCCGCCCGGTATGAGCTGGGCTTGCGGCGTTGCGCGATCCTGGGCGAGGCCGGCGGCGGGAGCTTGCGCGCCTCGCGGCACAGGACGTCGCATCGGTTGTTCCATTTCGCGTGAGGCGAATGATCGTCGGGCTTGTGTCCTGGCACCCAAAAGGCGCGGAGGGACAGGGCGCGCTTGTCGCGGAGGGCGAGGATCACGGCGACGGCCTTTGCCATGCCGCTTTCTGGCCGACGCTTGAGCCGGCCCTCGATCCGGTCAACGGCGTGGCGGCTGTCGCTATAGATACGGACCACACACCCCGGCGGCAGATGGCCGGCGACGGCGAGGCGGTGGAGCGCGTTCGCGATGGCGCGACATTCGGCCGTTGCGCTGCAATTCGTTCCGGCGCGCAACCGGCCGAACGCCTCGATCGGCTTTTCCTGGCCTTCCACGATCGCGACCGTCGCCCAGGTCGCCAAGCCATCCGAGCGGACGCCCGCGTCCGTGTAGAGGTCGACCCTCATACGCGGCCCGCCCGGTCGCATTCCGTGCAACTATCGCCGAACAAGATCGTCTTTCCACACCCGCCGGGACACTGGCGCCCAGAACCGGCCGGGTTGCGACGATCGCGCTCACACAGGATGCAGCTATCCCCGAACAGCGCCATATCCGAACCATGCGGACAATAGCGCGGCTGGCGGCGAAAGACCGGCGGCGGGGCGTTGCGGATCATCGCCTCCATTTGTGCAGCGAACAACGCCTCGGCCTCCTCCCGCGTGAGGCGGTGCATCCGTGGGCGCGACAGTTCCCGGCCTGGAATATCGAAGTCGTCGAGGCTGATCCCGGCCGCCTGGGCGATCCGGGTTCCGAGCGTGATCGCGTTGTCGCGTTCGTGTTCCGAGGTCGTTGAATGGGCCTTTGCGAAACAGGCCGCAGCCTTCTCGCGCGGCGTCAACGGATCATCCTCCGCAACTGGCGGGCCGCACCATCGGAAAGGATTGCAGCCAGCGCGTTGAGCGCCTCCCTTTCGGGGGCGCTCTCGGCGACTTGGGCTGTCGCGCGGATCGCGGCGCGGATTTGATCCTCAATCGACGCGGGGATCACTGTTCAATCTCGGGATAGTACCACGACGGCTGATCGCGGTGGAAAACCTCCTCGCGCGGGGCGGGGCGGCTCAATCGATCGCCGATCGTGTTGAGGATCGTGGCGACGGCGACACCGCCAGCAAGGGCGAACACGCTCCCGCATATGATTTCGTACATGGATCAGCGTCCTTTCCACTGGCGGCGCTTGGCGCGCTCGACGTCGACGAAGAACGGGGAGGCGCCCGCATCATCGCGGGCGGCGTCCGTTGCATCGGCGACGGTCGGATAAGGGAGGTTCCCCCAGGTCCCCGGCCGCGACAGATTGACCTGTTCGCGGTCGGGGTACGTCGTGACGAGGTAGCGGATCACGACTGATATCCCTCAATCAACCGCTCGATCAGCCAGTCGCCATCAAGGACGCGCTCGGCGGGGACAGCGATATCAAACGTCCGCGTCCCCCCGCGAAGCGTGACAAGACGATAGACCTCACGCTCACCTGAATTGGCGTCCTCCATGAGGATGCTATCGCCGAACAGGATCGCAACTCGCTTGCCGTTGGATTTCCCGCCAACGAGGAGGGTCAACGCGCTCACGCCCAGACCCCGCCATCGTACATCACGAGCGGGACGATCCCCAGCTCGCCAGCGTACAGCGGCGCGAGGCTCTCGGGATCGTGGCACATAGGCGGACCGTCCTGGGCGAGGTCGACGTCGTCCTCGTGAAGCCATGCCCCGTCCTCGGCGCGGAGGACGAAATCGTCGTCGACCCCCGCCACCGTGAACGCGATCCCCGAGACGAGCGAGACGACGTCGGCGCCGACCGTGAAGCGGCTCACGAAATGCGGCCGTATGCGAGGGGGTAGAACGTCCTGCCGTCCCCCGTGATCGTGTAACCAGCCTGGGCGGCGACGAAATTGTCGCCGAACACGCCGGCCCAGCGCCCGCCGACATAATGGCGCTTGAAAAGCTGGACGGCTTCGCAAACGCCACCCTCAAGCTCGAACATATCAATCAGCGAGGCGGGGTTGTCGACGCTGGGCGCATGATCGAAAACGAGAATGCGAGTCACGTCTTGACGGGCAATAGCCATGATGGTTCCTAACCGTTCGAGGGCGTCGGCAACCGATCATAAACCGGAGGGGCTTGGGTTAGGCCGTCGCTCAAAGCGACCCGACGCGACCCTCATAAAACATTGCACGGACATTGCAAGCGCATTGCACGGAAGGCGCGCGGATCGTTCAGCATTGCGGGGGTTTCGCGCGGGCGGTATCTCTCGAACCATGATCGACACCGAAATCGAGGTATTCCGCGCGGACACTCGCGCGAGCCGTGGCATCACCGCCGAGCGCCTTGCGTCCGTCGTCGCGTTCGATTGCGACGCGAACCCGGTCGGGTGCGTCATCGGCCATCCGAAAAGCGACAGCCCCGCGGAGGGCCGGATCGCCGGGTTCCGGCTCGACGGAAACAGCCTGTTCGCCCAGCTCAAGGGCGTCTCGCAAAAGATCGTCGACGGGATCAAGGACAACTCGATCCTCAATCGGTCGATGGCATTCTTTCACGAGGACGACGAGGCGAACCCGACCCCCGGCAAGCTCGCCCCGCGGCACCTCGGGTTCCTGGGCGCCGCGGCCCCCGGCATCCCCGGAATGCCGTCGCTCGCGAAGGCGTTTGCATTCGCCGCCGAGGACGAGGCCGGCGACAACCTCCTCGTCGAGGCCGCTCCCGCTCCCGCCTGGATCGAGGAGCCGACCCCGACCGCTATCATTTTCACCGCGAAGGAACCGACCATGAGCCTCCCCGACCCGAACGCGCCCAAGACCAAGACCGCCGACGAGCTGGCGTTCGAGGCGCGACAGGACGCGTTCAACAAGCGCGTCCGCGCACAGTTCGAGGCCGCGAACAACGCCGCCGTCGATCAGCTCGTCCGCGAGACGAAGGTCCTCCCCGCCGAGGCCGACGCGCTCAAGCTGGCGTTCAACGCGCTCGACCCCGAGGCGGAGGAGCTGACGTTCGGCGCGGGCGACAAGGAAACGAAGGCGACCGCCGTGTCGCATATCCTCTCGTTCATGGCGACCGCGCTCGGCAAGCGCGTCCCGACCGGCGAGCGCCAGTCGCCCGCGCTCCGCTTCAACGCCGATCCCGAGAACAAGCCGTCGAATATGACGACCGCCAATTCGGACGCCGCCGACCTGACGACCAAGGCGAACGAGCTGGTCAAGGCGAACCCGTCGCTCTCGTTCGAGGCCGCGATCGAGCGCGTCTCGAATGGCGGCCACCTCGACGCCTGATCGGCGCCACCCCTCAACCGTAAGGACTATTCGCTATGGGCCAAACGACCGGCTTTCTCACCAAGTCCCTGACCGCCACGGCGCGCATTCCCGCGCGTCGTTTCGTCGCATTCGGCGCCGCCGATGGCACGGGCGTCCCCGCGACCAACAAGGGGGCGTTCATCTATGGCGTGTCGAGCGATATCGACACCGAAGTCGGGCAGCGCGCGAGCGTTCACTCGACCGGCAATATCGCCGATATCGACTATGGCGCGGCGATCACGCGCGGCGATCCGCTGACGTGCGACGCCCAGGGCCGCGCCGTCCCCGCGGTCGACGGGGATTTCATCGGCGGCTTTGCCGAGGTTTCCGGCGTCCTCGGCGATATCGGGACGTGCATCGTCGTTCCCGGCATCCGCTGATCCTCCCCTCTTAACCTCACGCTCACAAGGACCCCGATCCGATGGCCCAGACCCCTTTCCCGATCAATCCGGCGCTCGTCGCGATCGCCGTCCAATACGCGAACATCAACCGCATCGCGCGCGGGTACATCGCCGACCGCGTCGCGGTGCGGATGCCGGTCGCCAAGTCGATTTTCCGGTACAAGGAATACAAGATCGAGGAGGCTTTCCAGGTCGTCGACAACCAAGTCGATCGCCTCGGCCGGTTGAACGAAATCGTCCGCAGCTCGACCGAAACCCTCGGCGAGACGAAGGATTACGGCATCCTCGAAAAGGTCCCGTTCCGTGACGAGGCGATGGCCGCGGGCGAGGGCCTGTTCCCGCTCAAGGCCCAGGCCGTGCGCGACGTTCTGGACGTCAACCAGCTCAACCGGGAAATCCGCGTCTCGGCTTTCACCATGTCGACCGCGAGCTATCAGACCGGCTATTTCAGCGACCGGACGGCGGGCGTGAAGTGGAGTGATTTCGGCGCGTCGGACCCCGTCGCCGACGTGATCGACGCGGCGGCGGCGATGCTGATCCCGCCGAACGTGGGCGTCACCTCGCGCCGCGTGATGAATATCCTTCGCCGGCATCCGAAGATTGCCGTTGCCCTGGGCGGCTCGCTCAACTCGGGCAAATACTATTCGGAACAGGAAGTCGCGACCGCGCTCGGCCTGGAACGGATCGAGGTCGGCAACACGCTCAAGCAGACGAGCAAGCGCGGACAGTCCCTCACGACCGGCAATATCTGGCCGGACTCGTTCGCGATGCACTATCAGGGGCCGATGAACGACGCGGGGCAGGGCCTCGACCTGGGCGCGACCAATTTCCTCGCCACGTTCCAGTGGGGCGGGATCATTTCGGGCGAGAACCCCTATCGGCCGGGTGAAATGGGCCTGTGGGGCGGCGTCGGCGTCTATACCGGCGAGAGCTTGGTCGAGAAACGCGTCATGCCCTATGCGGGCTATCTGTTCGCCAACGTCCTCTAACGAGGCTCTACGGGAGGAGGGGCGGCGACGTCCCTCCCGACGATAGACCCCCGCAACGGAGTACCTCATGGAACGCACCCTTTACGCGCAGTTCGACGGCGACGAGGTCGACGGCATCGCCTACCGCCTGGGCGACCCGATCAAGCGCGAGAAGCACGACGCGGGAACGCTGGCCTATCTGGAAGGAACCGGCCGGATCGCCGCAACCCGCCCGGCGACGACGTTCGTCATTCCGGCCGACGATGGGAAGCCGGTCGAGGAAATGGGCCGGGTCGAGCTGGAAGCCGCCGCAATGGCGTCGCTCGCCGCCCGCCTCCCCGCCGCGTCCGACGAGCAGCTCCGCGACGCGATCAACGCCGGTCGCGCGGCCGAACAGGAACGGCTTGCGGCGGAGAGGGAGGAGCGCGACGCCCAGCTCGGCGGCGGTGGCGCGAATGATGCCGGCGACGGCCTGGGCGCGGGCGGCGCAAGTGGCGACAACCGGCAGTCGACCGCCAGCTATGACGATATCAAGGACAAGCCGCTCAATACCCTCCGCACGGCAGAGCTTGTCCTGATCGCCGAACACGAGAACGTGTCGCTCGACGGCGCGAACACGAACCCGGATCGGGTCAAGGCGATCGAGGTCAAGCGCAAACAGGGCTGATCCACCCTCCTCGCCATGATAGGGCGCCTCGGCTATGGTCGGGGCGCCCTTTTCTATGGAGCCGCCCGCAATGGCATATGTCGACGTCGCCGAGTATATCGGCACTTACGGAGAGCGTGAGACAATCCTCCTCACAAATGAAACCGCCAAGGTAGCCGGGCAACCCGCCAACTATGACGACGTGAAGGTCGACACCGCGCTCGACGATGCGACGGACGAGGTCGAGGGCTACATTTCCCGGCGGTATCGGGTGCCGCTCGAAAACCCGCCAACGATCGTAAAGGGATGGGTCAAGGCTATCGCCCGCCTCAAACTTGCGGAGGCGTCCGGCCGGGTGAACGAGGGGATCAAGGACGCCGCGGCCCGCGTAACGCGGCAGCTCGAACAGCTCGCCAACAGCAAGCTCGACCTTCCCGTCCCGACAAACGACGATCCTATCCCCCAGGTCGGCGGGGGCTTGGCTATGTCGTCGCGTGATCGACCCGCCTCAACGTTCGGCAACCTCGACGGCTATATGTCGGCGTTCACCGGCAGCGGCTCGGCGCCATGCTGGCGCGGAGGGCGGTAACGGATGGCTCGCGGGTTCCGCGCAACCTTCCACCGCGTTGAGGGGCTGGAAAAAGCGCGATCGGCTCTCGCGAAGCTCCGCGAGCTGGGCGAGGACCTTCTCCCGTTCATGGAGGATGCGCGGACGATCCTCGTCCGATCAGTCCTCGGACGGTTCGAGACAGGCCGCGGCCCTGGCGGCATTCCCTGGGCGCCGACCAAGCGGCAGACGCGGCAGGCGGTCGGCACTCGCGGGCCGAACAAAGCCCGTATCCTCGTCGACACCGGCGACCTACAGGACAGCATTCGCGGCGAGGTCGGATCGAATTATGTCGAGGTCGGATCGGACGGCCTCAAGAACCCGGTCAAGGCGCTCGCGAACCAGTTCGGCGCGCACGGTCAAACCGGCGTCAAGCGGCATTATCGCCTCGTGCGATCCGCATTCGGCGCCCCGCTCGCGGAGCCGACGCTCGCCTATGTCCGTGCCTATGGTCGGATCGTCAATCTCCCGGCTCGCCCGTTTGTGGGGATCGACGATCAAGACGTCGAGGACGTAAAAGAGACGTGGCAAGAGCGGATTATCCGCACCTATGGAGGCGCCGCATAATGGCCGATGATCCGCTCGATTTTGGCGTTGATTTTGAGGAAGTGACCGCCCGCCTTGAGGCGATGGCGTATTTCTTGTCCGTAACCGATATTCTCGACGCAACGGAAGCTCTCGACGATACGGTCCCAGCCGCCCCGCCCGCGGCGTTCGTGGGAACCGCGCGAGAGCGAGCGGAACCGAACCGGCTGATCGGCGGTCACGCCCAGCGGGTGCCGATCGGGATCGCGATCCTGTTCGTCGAGAGCGCGGCACGAATGGACGGCAGAACCAAGTTTCAGATGGAGGCGACGAAGCGCGCGATAATTCGCCAGCTCGTCGCATGGCAACCTCGCGGCGCCTTGTCCGGCCTCGAATATGACGGCTATCGCGTCGTCTCAATCGGCAACGGGTTGGCATGGGGCGAGGTCACGTTCGCCACGAGCTACCGCCTCCATACCTAGCCGACCGTTCAGCATTGCGGGGGTTCCGGCGCCCCCGTATTCTGTCCGCGACATTCCCCCCCCCCCCCCGGGCCCGGGAGTTGGACCCCCCCGCAAACACCCCCGAGGCCGGGCGCGAGGCGCGCGGGGCAGCCCCCCCGC
>Ga0182216_1000039_pt1 | contig 15533 bp, 4 predicted proteins | sample G5R1MG_17_FD_129669 | JGI IMG/M metagenome (GOLD analysis project Ga0182216, IMG submission 129669) | Switchgrass phyllosphere microbial communities from Michigan, USA - G5R3_NF_03OCT2016_LD1 MG | ecosystem: Host-associated > Plants > Phyllosphere > Phylloplane/Leaf | place: USA: Michigan... | reverse complement strand
TTGGCCGCATCCTCCAGGCCGCGGGCTTCACGGAGCTGCGCAACGCAACCGCCATCACCGGCACCGCGCAGGCCGGCGGCACCACCAGCTCGATCGTGCTGGCTTCGTCGGAGTCGTCGGTGGACGACTTCTACAAGGGCATGCCGATCCAGCATGCGAACATCGGCGCCGCCGACACGATCCGCGGCACGTCGTTGGTGCGCGGCTACACTGGCTCGTCGAAGGCGGCGGTGTTGATGGAGACGATGGGCGCCGCGGTTGCGGCGGGCACCTACCGCATCCCGCCCTGTCTCGCCTACGTCCTGTCGATCGGCGGCAACATTCCGCTCTTGTCGGCGAAGGTGTGGCGCCACCGTAAGGCGTACCGTTACCGCGACTGCGCGCTCAACGCGTTTGCGCTCAACATCCCGGTTGCGAACGATCAGAACACCGATCTTCCCTCGATCGAGTTTTCGATGGTGGGTGTGCCCGAGCAATCGACGGACGAGCTGACGCCCACGATCCCGCAGGGCTTTCTCACGCCGGTGCCGGCGGCGAAGGCGGGCAAGTTCGCGTTCGCGGGGCTGAAGCTGGGCCACCAATCGCTCCGCCTGGAGTTCGCATTGGAGACGGGTGCGCCGCCGAACCAAAACTTCGACGCGGGGCAGGAGGCGTACGAAATCATGTCCGGCTCGCGTACGCAGAATATCGACCTGAATGAGATGCTGCGCGCGACGCTCGACCTGGACAACCTGGTGGACACGCAAACGCCGGTTTCGACGCTGTCGGGCTGGGGTGCGGCACCGGGCCAGCGCTTCCTCGCCGGCGTGCCGAACGCGTACCTCGATCCGCTGTCGCCCACCGGGCGCAACGGCTTCCTGGGTGTGAGCGGCACCGCGTCGCCGAGCGACATCGACCGTTCGCTCGCGCTTGCCTGCATGTGGTGATACGACAGGGCGTCGGTTCGTCGAGACGCCCGCCATCCTCGCCCGCAAGGGCTCCAGACGGGGAGGCCGGTTCCGCGAGGAGCCGGCCTTCTCGTTGGAGGACTGACTGTGACGATCCCATTGACGGCCAAGATGCCGGTGCCGTTCTACCCGCCGGCGTTGCTGAAGCAGAATCAAGCGCTGCACCAGGAGGGCAAAGACCAAATCCACCTGATGATCCGTGTACCGACGCCGTACGAGCGTGACGCCTTCTCCGCGTCGCTCGTTCGCGGCGGCGTCGTGCACTATTCGCGCACGCAAATTCGCGACTTAATGCTGGCGGGCGTGGCGTTCCTGTACCCGCCCGAGGACTTCGAGCGCATCCACGGCGAGCTTGAGGGGCTGTGGCAGGCGAAGGACGCGATCGACAAGGTGCAGATCGAGCGCACCGCGCGCATGCTGGAGCTGCTGGAACAGCAGCAGGCGCTCCCGCCCGAGAAGCACATGACGCAGGAGGCGATGGAGAAGGAGCTGCTGGCGATCCAGCCAGAGGTGATGATCGACGAGCCGACGCGCGTGCGCGTCACCGCGATCCAGCAGGACATCGCCTCGCGCTACGAGCCGTTGCAGAAAGCGTTCGCCGACCTGGCTGAGCAAGACATCCGCCGCAACTGGCTGTGCGTGGAAATCTACGTCATCAACTGGAAGGGGCTGGAGCACGCGCCCGACGGCAACGGCCACGGCGGCATTACGCGTCAGGAGGCCGAATATCTGCGCAAGCACATCGGCGCGGAGGCGTTCGATCAGATCGGCGACTTCGTGATGGGCTTGCAGTCCATCGACGGGGATGAGGAAAAAAACTTGGCCTCGCTCATCGAGAGTTCTTCCGCCCCGATTGGTTCGACGTTGGCGGAATCGATGGCGAGCACCGAACCTGGGAATTCGACGGACGAACCTTCTATCGTGATCCCCGATACCGGATTACCGGAAACGATCGAATCGTCGTCGAGCTCTACGAAAGCCTCAAAGACGACGACGGCCGCGTCACCAAATTCCCCGACGGCGAAGCCATCCTCCACCAGCCGACGAAGCTCATCCGCGCGTTCAGGACGCTCCGTCGCTACGCCGCGGAAGCCGCGCAGCAGCAAGGCTAAGGGGTGATGACAGGGCGGGGCTACAAGCGCGTTGGCAAGCCGATGGCCGCCGTCGTGCTTCCGCAGCTCCGCCGCGCTGCTGTGGTCGCGAACGCGCGCGCCACGAAGCAAGCGAAGGAAGACACGCGCCGCGCCATTCAGCAGGCCGGGCTCGGCCGCCTGGCTGGTGCGGTGGGTGCGATCAGCACCGCACAGCGCAGCCGGCTCCGCTCGCGCACCGGCGGCGCGATCGGCATCATCTACGCGCGCGGCAAGACGGAGAGCCGCGCCAATCAGACGCTCCTCGCCTATAGCCAGGGCGCCGACATCTTCCCGAACGCCGGCAAGCAATGGCTCGCGTTCCCGACGTCGGCGATCCCTACGCGCGTCGGCCGGAAGAAGATGACGCCCAAGCTGTACCGATCGTCCGGCCTGGTGTCGTCGATCGGCAAGCTGCGCTTCGTGCCCGATCCGAAGAAGGGCAATGTCGCCTACCTCGTCGCGCACAAGGTCACGGTATCTCGCAGAACCGGCCGGGCGAAGGCGCGCAATGGCAAGGTGCCCCGCGGATCAGACGCGAAGCGCGACGTCGTGGCCTTTGTGCTGCTGAAATACACGCGTCGCGCGCGCAGGTTCGATCAAGCGCGCGTCATGTCCGCCGCCAATGACATGCAGCCGGCGTTCGCCGCCGATTACATCGCGAGCCAGCGCGCCGCGTAACTTGACGAATTGCGCAAGTCCGCAAGGTCGCGGTATGGTTCGGCACGGTCAGAGCGAAACCGTTGCGTGCACCCCCTTTCGCGCGCCTACGTCATCGCGAAAGCCGCCGCGGGTTGCGGCAGGGTTCAGTCAGTCCCTTCGCCGCACGGACCGAGCATGCCGGCGCCCGCGGGTCATCTGTGATCGGAAAGGACGGAAATGGCTGGTAGCGTCAACAAGGTAATCATCGTCGGCAACCTGGGGCGCGACCCCGAAAGCCGATCGTTTCAGAACGGCGGCAAAGTGGTGACGCTCAACGTCGCGACGTCGGAAAGCTGGAAGGATCGCAACACCGGCGAGAAGAAGGAGCGGACTGAGTGGCACCGCATCTCGATCTTCCAGGAAGGCGCGGCGAATTTCGCGGAGCGTTTTCTGAAGAAGGGCGCCAAGGTTTACATCGAAGGCCAGCTCGAAACCCGTAAATGGCAGCAGGACGGCGAGGATCGCTATTCGACGGAGGTGGTGCTGCGCAGCTTTAGCCACACCATCAAATCGCTCGACAAGCTGGAGCGTCAAGATGGGTGGGATCAGCACAACGAGGGCGATCGCGGCGGCGCGCGCGGCGGCGGCGGTGGCGGCCGGCGACAGGAGAGCGGCAACGGGTTCGGCGGCGGCGGCTACCAGGACGATCTTGACGACGACGTGCCGTTCTGATTGTAGCGGCATCGTTGTGATCGCGGGCGGAGCCGGGAGGGACTTTCCTTCCCGGCTCTTCTCATATCCGATACAGCGGGCGTCGGGCTGACTACCTGACTGGAGCTGCCGCTGATGCGCGCGAACCGCTACGTTTCCTATCTCGGCACCGAAATCGAGCCGAACGCGCTGTCCACGCTCAATCGCTTCGAGAGCGCGACCATGAAGGCGTTCGAGCGCATCGAGGCGTTCAGCGATCGAGGGAGCGCGCGGCTCGGCATCGGCGCGATCAGCGGGCTCGATGCGCGATCGGCGACTGCGACCGCGACTGCGACGCGCGCGCTGGCGGCGGCTCGCGTCGAAGCGCAGCGCACGGCGCCGGCGGTGAAGGCGGTGGCGGTCGAAGCCAACGCTATGTCCACGGCGCTGACGCGTAGCGCGCAGGCGCTCAACGTCGTGCAGGGACCGCTCGGGCCGCTGTCCGGCCGCCTGTCGTCGCTGAGCTACATCTTCCGCGACCTGGCTGGCATCTCGCTCGCCGGCGTGCTGGGCGGCGGCGGCGCGTTCGCGCTTGGCAGCGTCGCGAGCCAGTATCAGGCTGTCACCGATCGGTTGCGTCCGTTCTACGAGACGCAGCAGCAGACGAACGCCGCGATGCGCGATGTCATTCAGATCGCGCGCGACACGCGCCAGGCGCTCGATCCGGTGGCGCAGCTCTACACGCGTCTCAATCAGGCGGGGAAGGACGCCGGCATCACCACCGGCATCTCGCGCATGACGGAGACGGTGGCGAAGGCGGCGCGGTTGTCCGGTGGCGATACGGACACCCAGGCGAACGGGCTGACCCAGTTCGCGCAGGGGTTCGGCTCGGGTTCGCTCGGCGGCGACGAATTGAAGTCGATCCGCGAAAATACGTTCCGGCTCGCCAAGGCGCTCGCCGATGGGCTGGGAGTGCCGATCGCGAAGCTGAAGCAGCTCGGCGCCGATGGGAAGCTGACACCGCAGATCATCGCGCAGGCGCTCGCGCGTTCCGCCGATCAAATCGACCTGGAGTTCTCCCGCCTGCCCAAGCGCATCGGTTCGTCGTTGACCGAGGCGGGCAACAACCTGGGTGTATTCGTCGGCCGACTTGATGAAGCCACGCACTCGACCCAGGGCATTGCGGAGGCGATCAGCGCGCTCGGGAACAACCTGCCCAACGTCATCACCGCGCTCGTCGGCGTCACCACCGTGTTCGCTGCAAAGTCGCTGTCTGCACCGATCGACGCCGCGACTGCATCGCTCGGCCGCTTCGCCGCAACGCGAGCTGCAATCTTCAGCGGTACCGCCACGCCCGTCACCCCGCGCATCGCCGCCGCCGGTCGCGAGATGGCGAAGAAGTCGACCGCGCGCGACGACGCATTGAGCCAGGCCGCGGCCGATCGCGCCACGGTGGAGGCGCAGCGCAAGGTGCTGGTGGACCTGGACGCACGCGCGGCGAAGATCAGGCAGATTGCCGGGCTCGAGCTGGAGGCTGACAACGTCGCGCGCGCCGCGGCGGCGCAGCAGGTGACGCGCGCCGAAGTGCTGGTGCAGGCCGCGCGCGACAACCTTACGGCAGCGCAAGCGTCCGCGGCAGCTCGCGCACAGGAAGCGATCAGCTCGGCCGTCACCGCGCGCAACCTCGCGCGAGCCGACAGCGCGGGGGCGAACGGCCGCGTGCGCCGCGCAGAGGCGACAGTATCCGGGTTGCAGCAGACGATCGCGAACCCGGGCGAGGGCTCGCGCGCCGATCAGCGCCGCGTCATTGCCACCGCGACCCGCCAGCTCACGGCCGCGGAAGCTGAGCTGGCGACGGCGCAGAACATGGCGACGGGAGCGACGCAGCGCCTCGCAGCGGCGGAAGCCGAGCTGAATACGGTCCGCGCGTCTGCGCGCCTCGTCACGACGGAACAAGCCGCGGCGACCGCGGCGCTGGCGGTGGCGGAAGGCGAGCTGGCGGCGGCGACCGGGGCGGCCACCAACGCGAACACCATCAACACCACATCGGCCAATCAGCGCGCCGCCGCCGGCATTGCGCTGCTGTCGAACGCGGAGGCGCGCATCGCCGCGGAAGGTGCGCTGACGGTCGCGACCAACGCGGCGACCGTCAGCCAGCGCGCGGCTATCGTCGCCATCGAGGCGGCGGCAGTCGCGCAGCGGGCCTACACCGCCACGCTGGCGTTCGGCGCGCGCGCGGTCGCGGCGTTCGAGAGCGGCGTTGCCAAGATGGTCGCGTTCCTGGGCGGCCCGGCCGTCATCGCGCTCACGGCCGTCACGCTCGGTTTCACCTATCTCGCGACCCGCACCGATGAGGCGAAGGAGGCGGCCACCAGGTTCGATCAGGCGCAGCAGGAGCTTGCGTCGAAGCTGGGTAAGACGACGCAGGAGCTTGCCAATCAGTCCGCGGCGGCGCGCGACCTTCGCGTGGCGCTCGCCGAGGCGGGGCTGGAGAAGGCGAAGCTGACGAAGCAGGAGGCGGCGCAGAGCTTCGCATCGAGCCTGGAGGCGGCGGCGCTCGACATGAACCCCTTCTCGGCCGACGCGCGGCGACTGGGCACGATCGCCGGGCGATTGCGCGCGGGCGAGAACACGGGCACTACCTTCTCCGAGGTGCGCGCGATCCAGCAGCGCAACCCGCGTGCCTTCGAGAACAGCAGCGTGCTCGGTTTCCTGGGCGCCAACCCGGGGGACTATGCCACGAAGGCCAAGGGGTTCGTGCAGACGGACGTGGAGCTGCGCGACGCGCGCAAGAGCGTCGATCAGGCAAGGAAGGACCTGGCGAAGCCCATCAAGGCGCCGCCGATCAACTTCGATGGCCCCGCGCACAAGTCGGTGGAGCAACTGAAGGCGTATGCCGCCGATGCGGCCGAGGGCGGCACCAAGCTCGCACAGGCGCGCGAGAAATTCCGTAAGACGGAAGCGGACCTGAACGCGGAGCTGAAGAAGCGCCGCGACGCCGGCGATTACAGTTTCGACGACGAATATGTGTCGAAGCTGACCGCGGCGAGGACGGAGCTGAACGCGGTGGGCGACTCCCAGCGCGCCGCCGCGCGCGGGGCCGCTGCACATCGGAAGGAGATTGCCGCGCAGAATAAGGAGCTGCGCGAGGCGGCGGCGCGCGCGGAGAAGCTGGCTGACATCCAGGCGCGCTACACCGATGCGCCGTCGGCCGTGAAGAAGGGCGAAGACGACAAGCGCGCGATCGACGAGTTCTTCGTGCGGATCAAGGATGGCACCCGCACCGTCCTGGATAGCGTGAAGGTAGGCGACAAAATTTTCACCAAGGCTGACGCCGCGGAGGTGAAGGCGTCGATCGACGCGGGCGTGCGCAAGCCGATCAACGACACGATCCGCGATCAGGAGCGGGAGCTGAAGATCAGTCAGCTCATCCTCGCCGGCCGTGCCGACGAAGCCGACCTGTTGCGTGAGAAGTATCGTCTGACGGACGCCGTCGGCGACGTCCAGGATGACGAGCTGAAGCGCATCCGTGCCAACCAAGCGGCGCAGCAACAGGTGAACGACGCGATCGAGGCGCGAGCCAAGCTGATCGACCTGAACGCGCGCGCCTACGGCTCGATCATCGGCGGCTTCCAGGACTTGATCGCCGATCCGAGCAAAATCGGCTCGACGCTGAAGAACCTCGCCGCGCAGTTCCGCCAGCAGGCGACGGAACGCCTGACGCTGAAGCTCTTCGGCGACCCGGAGAAAAAGTATCGCGACGAGATGACGCGCGGGCTCAACAGCAGCGCCAGCCAGCTCACGACGTCGGCGGGTGCCTTGTCGGGCTCGGCGACCGACATGAAGCTGGCGGCCGATGCGCTGACGAGCGCAGCCAGTGTGCTCGCGGGCGGCACCGGCTCGACCAGCCCGGCCGCCGCTGCAGGGCTCGTCGCGTCCGGCGGCGCCGGCGCGGCCTCGCTGTCCACGCCGACGCTCAATGTGGACATGGGCAAGCTCATGCAGGACACCGGCGTGACGATCGCCGGCGCCATCGCGGAGGGCACGGAGGACATCGTCGTCGAAGCGCGGACCCGCGAGGAGAAGCCGCGCGAGGAGAAGAAGCCTCGCGACCTGAGCAAGATGTCGACGGAGGATCGTTGGAACGAAGTGGGGAAGGAGCTGGCCGGCAAGGTGTTCGGCCCGAACAGCATCCTCACGAAAGCGGCCGGGAAGCTCGGCACGTTCACGTCGGGCGCCGGTACCGGCCTCGCGGCACAATCGCTGCTCGGCATCGGCGGCAAGGGCGGCGGCGCGCAGATCGGTGCGGCGATCGGTGGCGGCCTGGGCAAGACGTTGCTGGGTGGGACGGGTGGCCTAATCTCGAAGGGGCTGACGTCCATTTCGTCCAGCCTTGGTCAATTCGCCGGCCCGCTCGGCGCGATTGCTGGAAGCGTTGTGGGCTCCGTCATCGGCGGCCTGTTCCGCAAGGCGCCGAAGAGCAACGCGACCGTGAGCAACGGCAACGTTAGCGCGACCGGCAGCAGCTCAAGTCTGAAGAAGCAGGCCGCGGGGCTCGGCGCCGACGTGTCCGGTGGCGTGTCGAAAATCGCTGAAGCGCTCGGCGGTAAGGTGGGCAACTATCAGGTGTCGATCGGCACCTACGATGGCGACTATCGCGTCAGCACCAGCGGACAGACGGGCGAGCTGTCGTTCGGGAAGAAGAACAAGAATAAGGCCACGCTCGTCGATTTCGGCGAGGATCAGCAGGGCGCGGTCAAGTTCGCCATCCTGGACGCGTTGAAGGACGGCGCGATCAACGGCATCCGCGAGGGCGCCAAGCGGTTGCTTCAGGCGGGCAATGACCTGGACGCGGCGCTGGAGAAGGCGTTGTCGTTTCAAAACGTCTTTATCGAGCTGAAGCAATACACCGATCCCGTCGGCGCCGCGGTCGATGCGCTGAACCTTCAGTTCACCAAGCTCATCGACATCTTCAACGAGGCGGGGGCGACGAGCCAGGAGTTTGCCGACCTTCAGAAGCTCTATGACCTGAAGCGCGCCGACGCGATCAAGCAGGCGACCGATGGCGCGCTGTCGAACATCAACGACTTCATCACGGGGCTCAAAGCCGGTTCGGATAGCCCGCTGAGCAAGCGCACGGTGTACGACAACGCGAAGAAGGACGTGGACGCGTATCGCGCGGACCTGGCGGCCGGGAAGGCGGTCGACTCCGACAAGCTGCTCGACAGCCTGTCGAAGCTCCAGGATGCGTCGGGCCGCATCAACGGCTCGAGGGGCGAATTCTATACCGACTTCTATGACATCCTGGCGCTCGCCGAGAAGCAGAAGTCGAACCTGGAATCTGCGTCGAACGCCAACGGCACCATCCCGGGCTCGCCGTTTCCCGCGGCGGCGCAGGCGGCGATGGACAGCACGGCGAAGAACACCGCCGACATCGTCTCCACGCTGAAGGACGTGGGTGCGTCGATCGTCGGCGCGGTGCAGAACAGCAGCTCGGGCGCGGCTCCGACGACGGAGAGCGGCAGCTATGGCGGCGGCGGTGGCGGCGCGATCAGCTACCTTCCGGGTAGGAACGTCCAGCTCCGCTAAATCGTGTATAGCCCGTCGCCTACGGAGGTGACGGGCTATGCGTGGAACGCTGATTTCGATTGACGCTTGGAACCGCTCGACCGCGACGCGCCAGACGGTGCGTGTGGGAGCGGCATTGAACAGCACGACGTTGGGTGTGGGGGGATATACTTGGGAGCCGCGGCTGTCGCGACGCCCGCGCCTCTCGATGCAGCTCGCCGACGATGACCTGACTGGCACGGTGCAGCTCGGCCAGGGCGAGTTCGCGCTGAACGCCGCCGCGCTGCGCTTCCCCGATAGCGCCGCACCGATCGACCCGATGCAGCTCGATTGGATCGGATCGACGCTGCGCATCTACAGCGGCGACGGATACACCCTGTCGGACATGCGCCAGGAGTTCGTCGGCCGCGTCGTCGGCGGCGTGACCGACGCGACCACCGGCATCGCCCCGCTCACGATCGAGGTGGACAAGGCGATCGTGGACGTCGCGCTGCTGACGCAGACCTATGGCGGCGGCGGCGGCGCGGACGGCGACGTGGAGCTGCGCGGCAATTTCAGGCCGGCGGGGTTCGGCTCGCCGATCAACATCCGTCCCGTACTCATCAACGAGACGCTGAACATCTACCAGGTGGACGCGTACAACAACACCAAGTCGATCGCGAACGTGTTCGAGGACGCCGCGTCGTTCGGCCCGGCCGCGGCGAATTATGCGACCTATGCCGCGCTCGCAGGCGCGACCGTCAAGGAAGGACAGTGGGCCACCTGCATCGCTGAAGGGCTCTTCCGCCTTGGTGCTGATCCGACGGGCACCATCACCTGCGATCCCGTGTTCGGCGCCGACATGCCTGGCTCGATGATGATGCGCTGGCTGACGGTGCACGCCGGCGTCGCCGCCGCGCGCATCCGCGACGACACGTTCGACGCGCTGACGGCCGCGGTTAGGACGGTGGCGGGCCAGGACCCCTACGTCGATTATTGGACGACGGAAGAAGGCAACGTCCTGGACCTGATGCAGCGGATGTGCGCGAGCTGCAATGCGATGGTGCTGCTGCTGCTCGACGGCACGATCGCGGTATCTCGCGCGATCGGCGGCCCGATCGTGATGACGCTCAACCGGCAGGGCGGCTCGCCGACCGTCACCGATTGGGCCGCCGGCGATCAGCCGCGGCCGTGGTGGCGCATGCGCATGACGGCGGCGCGATCCTACTACGTCAACAGCCCGGCCGAGATTGATTACGAAGACGACGTCCGTGACATGGGCGACTATTCGGCGTCGGAGACGTATCGGCAGGGCATGGTCGCGCGCGGCTCCGACGGCGCCCGCTACATCTACAAGAACGCGACACCCAGCTCGGGCAACGCGCCGCCGAACGCCGCCTACTGGGACATCTACGAGGATGCGCCCGACGCCACGACGATCAAGTATCCATCGGGATATACGCTTGCGGAGCTAGAGCCCGGCGAAAAGGGCTCCAACGTCACCGAAACGCGCGTGTCGTCGTCCATCACTGGGCAGGGCGCGTTCGCGACGATTAGCTCCGCGGCTTACGGATCGGGCTATCTCACCGGGTTCGGTCAACTCTCGCCGCTCGATCGCATCACTTTCGGCGGGAATTACCTGTTCGAGTCCGGCAGCATCCTTGCGACGCTGAGCAACTTTAAAACGTCGCTCGGCATGGCGGCGTCTATCTTCAGTCAGGGTGCGTTCGCGACGAAGGACAGCGTGGCTTATGGCTCAACCTTCCTCACGGGTTTCGGCGCGCTGTCGCCGCTCAACAGCATCACGTTCGGCAGCAACTTCCTCCTGGACGGTAGCGTCGCCGCCACGCTTGCCAACTTCAAGACGTCGTTGGGGCAGGCCGCTTCTATCTTCGGCCAGGGCGGGCTCGCAACGAAGAGCACGATCAGCTCGGCCGAGCTGGGCAACGTCGGCGACCTCGCGAACCTCGCCTACAACGGCAAGCCGACGCTGTCGGCCAACTGGGGTTCCCCCAACTTCATCGCTGACGATCCGACCAACGCGTTCAACGGCGGCCGGTTCGTATTCAAGGGTCCGCCCGACGCTTCGCAGCGCTACAACGGCAACAGCAATCGCTTCGCCGTCACGCCGGGCGAGAAGCTATTCATGTCGTTCATGGGCAAGGTGGACGCGCAGATCACCGGATCGGCGCGCGCTTACCTGCGCGTCAACGATCGCGATGGAAAGCAGGTGGGTACGCCAGCTCCAGGACAGCTATCTTCGTCAACGGCGGTGGGAACGTGGTTGCCGATCTCTGGCGAAATCACTGTACCTGACACCGGCGTCGAAGCCTTCGTGCAGGTGTATTTCGGTAACACGGACGGCGGCACCGCCTACATCTCCGACATCGTTCTTCTGCGCAAGACGGCCGCCAACCAGCTCGTCAATGCCGGTGTGCTCCAGCAATATCTCGCCGGCAACGCGGTGCGGCTGGGCACCAACGTGGTGCGAGCGGACAACGCCACGGTCGTCACGGACGCCACCGCGATCACGTCACTGGGTACAGCCGGCGGCTTTGCCGGGCAGACTGCGTTTGCCACGCTCGCATCCGGCACGTCGCTCGATAATTCTATCTTCGGCATGCCGTCGCGGATGGCGAGCTTCGGCGGCTTCCTCAACGCCGCGAACATGCAGTTCCGCAACGCCGGCATGGCGGTGGCGTCCGTCGATAGTCTCCGCCCCGCCGAGCTGGGCGCGAACGTAACGGGCACCAACACCGCCGCCAGCATCAGCGGGCAGGGCAAGTTCGCTACGGTGGATAGCGCGGCGTTCGGATCAAACCTGCTTACTGGCTTCGGCAACCTCGCGGGCATCGGCAATGTGATGTTCGGCGATCAATACCTCCTGGAGAGCGCCGGCGTTCGCGCGACCCTTGCCAGCTTCCGCACGATTGACGGCACGGCGGCCGGGATCACGAACCAAGCGTGGGCCGCGACCAGCGGCACCCAGGATCGAGCCGATAATCAGCGCGTCGGCGTCGGCACGAACGGTTTGATCGACACGGAGTTCGCGCAAGGGCGTGCGCTGTGGCAACCGATTTGGGGCGGATCGTCGCCGCCGCCAGTCACGCGCGGCATCAACTGGGATGACGGAACGAACCGATTCTTCGGCGCGAACGCGGTCCTGTTCATTCGCGCTGACGGCAATCCAACCGGCGGCGGCGCGGAATTGGCAGCGTCCGGTCCGAGCGAGGATATGCGCTACTTCGTCCCGGTCCGCGCCGGCGATAACGTCTATGTTTCCGCGTACCTCGCAGTCTATCGCTGCATCGGCGAGGTGAATGTTCACTGGTACAGCGCCTCGGGCACTTACATTACCGAATGGGCCTGGCGCGGCGGCAAGGTCAACGGTGCGGCCAACGGGCTACCGGACAACTTCGATCGCGTCGGCGGCTTTCGTTCCGCGCCCGACGGCGCAGCTTTCGCGTGTTTGCGTCTGCGCCAGTATTACAACGGCGGCGGCGACCAGCCTTATCTTTTCGCCATGCGACCGCAGATCACGGTTTGCCCTGCCGGGCAGACAACGCCGCCGCCGTACGTGCCGGGGAGCGCCGACAAGCGCGCGGATAGGACCGCCGGCGCCACCGCGGCCGGCATCGCTGGACAAGGCAAGTTCGCGACCTTGGACAGCGCCGGTTTCGGATCGGACTTGCTAACTGGCTTCGGGAACCTGGCAGGCCAGGGCAACGTGATGTTCGGTGACGCCTACCTGCTGGAAAGCGCTGGTGTACGCGCCACGCTGACGAATTTCCGAACGAGTGACGGGACCGCGGCCGGTATCGCCGGGCAGGGCAAGTTCGCCACGAAGGATAGTGCAGCTTTCGGGTCCGACTTGCTCACCGGGTTCGGCAACGTCGCGGGGCTGGGCAATATCATGTTCGGCGACGATTACCTGCTCGAGCGCGCCAACACCAAAGCCACGCTCGCAAACTTCCGCACGATCGAGGGCATCGCATCTGGCATCACGAACCAAGGCACAGGCGCGACCGCGAGCACGCTATCCGGGCTCGACAACGCGGCTGGCACCAAGCTCGCCGGTATCCAGGATCGCGCCACCTACGGCGACAACCTGCTACCGGCGGCGCAGACGCTCGATCCGGCCTTGTGGTCGATCAGCGGCGCGACGCGCATCCAGGGCGCCGCCGGCGAGCCGTCGTTCTACTTCCGCATGCCGCAGAGCAGCCAGGTCACGCCGAACAATCGCATCTACACGCCGATCAAGACGCCAGGCAGTCGCCACTTCATCGAAGTGGTTGCTCGCGCAAATGGCACGGGCGGCACCCGCTTTCTTCGCGTGGACGTGTTCTATCAGAAGGCGACCGGCGCCGGCGTGCGATCCGGGTACGCGACGCGCGTGGACAACACCTACCAGATCGGCACCACCGACTTCGCGCTCTACCGGATGTATTTCGACGTCGCACTCGACTGGATGGCGGTGATGCTGGTTTTCAGCTCGACGCAGACGGGCGCCAACGACTACATCGACGTCGGCAACTTCTCGTTGTCGGCATCCCAGGCGGGTTCCGACAGCACCGACATTAACCCCAAGATGCTGACGATCGACCGCGGCTCGACACGCGGCGAAAACCTCATCCGCAATGCGGATTATCGCGACATCAGCCCCGTCACAGGCTTGCCGTCGCACGTCTTCAGCACCGGCGGCGTGACGGTGTTCGTGCCGCCCACTGGCACCGTCACCGGCTATTACGAGAACACACAGACGGCCGGCAGCGACACGTTGGCGTTCAACGCTGGATCGCCGGCGCCGTCGAATGGCTTCTCGACCGACTGGCCGATCTTCGAGGCGGGCCAGAAGCTCTTCACCTCCGTCGAAGTGGCGACGTCGGGCGCGCGCCGCGTGCAGGTTTTCGCGCGGCCGTGGACGGCGGCGGGGGCTGGCGCGTCGCCTACGAACATCGCCGACTTCACGGTGGACACCGCCGGCGCGTGGGTGTCGCGCAAGGCCACCCCGTTCGTGATGCCGAGCGGCTACGTTTACGTCCAATTCTACATGACGCTTTTCACGGCAACGGGCGCCTACACCCGCGTTCGCAATATGCGCGTATCGCGTGTGGAGGATGCGGCGACGCTCGGCGCAGACGCGGCCAGCAACGTGACCGATAGCGGGAACGGCAATGTGCTGCTGACCCGATCGCAGCTCGTCACATCGCTCGGCATCGCGCAGGCGGTGACAAACCAGGGAGCGCTTGCGACGAGTTCACTGACCGCCGCGCAGGTGACGAACAGCGCGATCAGCATCTCGGCCGGCGGCGCGCTAACCGGCGCGGGCGGCGGCACCGTCACGTACGCTGGTGTCGGCGGTAAGGCGATGGGGCTCCAGGACCGCATCTACTACGGGCAAAGCTATCTCTATGAAGAGTCCAGCTTCTCTACGATCGCGACGCTCGCCAACTTCAAGACGAGTTCGGGTACAGCCGCCGGCATCGCCGGGCAGGGAGCATTGGCAACGAAGAGCACGGCTGACTACGGGAGCGATGTCAGCGGCGCGGGCAAGCCCGACACCTACCGCATCATGGCGCGCGGCAACGCGGTGTCGTCGCCGCCGGCCGGCTTCGTGCACGGACTGACGCGCGGCGATGGTAGCGGCGTGTGGACGTTCTACGCGCGCAGCTACAGCGTTGTTTGGTACGATCGTGCGGCAAAGACGTGGGCTGGCCGCAACTTCGACGTGTACGGCAGCAGCGTCGATTACGGGGGTGGCACCGGAGACAGCAACACCGGCCCGACCGGGATGGCAAACTGGATGAACGGCATCCCAGCCGGTTCGCCCGTCGTCGTCTATTCAAGCGACGAACCCCGATCCAACAGGATGAACGGCGGCCTGCCGGCGGCGATGTACCGCTGTGGCGCAAGCCGATCGCGGTTCGGTGCGAACAACTGGCGCAGTCACGGCGCCTATATCTTGATCGGCATGGCGGGCGCGGGTGAAGGTGGCGCATCGGCCGAGCTGTATTACGACGCCGGCGCCGACGGCAGCACCCAGTCGTTCCAAATGGCGTCGTTCAGCATGATCGACGGCCGCATCCAGGCGGGTGCGCGTGCGATCAACACCGCGGACGAGCTGCAATACAGCACCGGCGCCACCGTCGGCTCGCTTCGACCCGCGGAGGCGGGCGCGAACATCACCGAAAATAGGACGGCGTCTGGCATTACCGGGCAGGGTACGTTCGCCACCATCTCCTCGATCAGCTCGGACAATCAATTCTCGGGCGTCATGGCAAACCGCTTCGCACCGTACAGCGGCGACGCCAACTATCTCCGCGCCGATCGTCTCGCGTGGACCGAGGGCGGCACCGTGCAGGGAATGAAGCCGGCCGAGGGCGGCGCGAACATCACGGAAAACCGAACAGCAGCCGCGATCACAAACCAGGCGTGGGCGGCGACGAACGGCACTCAGGATCGTTCTGACAATCAGCGCGTGCCTGTTGGTGGCAATGCGCTGATCGACACGGAGTTCGCGCAAGGCCGAGCACTGTGGCAACCCATTTGGGGCGGCACCGGCGGCGGCTCCCCCAAT
>Ga0182216_1000038_pt1 | contig 16352 bp, 18 predicted proteins | sample G5R1MG_17_FD_129669 | JGI IMG/M metagenome (GOLD analysis project Ga0182216, IMG submission 129669) | Switchgrass phyllosphere microbial communities from Michigan, USA - G5R3_NF_03OCT2016_LD1 MG | ecosystem: Host-associated > Plants > Phyllosphere > Phylloplane/Leaf | place: USA: Michigan... | reverse complement strand
GGCCAAGAAGAACGCCGCGATCCGTGGCGGCGTCGCGACCGTCGGCAAGGCAGGCGCGGCGGTCGCCGGGCTCGCGCTGCTCTCGACCGGCGCGGCCGACAAGATCGGCGTCACCAACACCGCCTCCCTCGCCCTCATGGGCACGATGGCCGGACCGTGGGGTGCGGCACTCGGTGGCGCCGCGGGTGCGGTCCTAGACTTCCGGGCGGCCAACGAGGATCTGACCGCATCGGTCGAGGCGGCCAACGCCGCTGTCGAGGCCGGCGACTTCGACACCTACCGCGAGCAGGCTACGGCTGCCCGCCGCGAGCTCAACGAGGGCTTGGGCGAGACGTGGTTGAGCACGTCGCAGAACGTCGCCAAGAGCTGGGCTCGCGATCTGGGTTCGGGCCTCGGCATCGTCAAGCAGAGCACTGGCGAGATCCGCAACGAGCTCCGCGGCCTTGACGCCCAGGTCGTGGCGCTCGACTGGGGCGACCAGCTGTTCGACTGGGGCATCGAGTCTGAGGGTGGCCGGATCAAGGAGGTCGGGGCCGCCATCGGGTCCATCGGGTCCGAGGCCGACTCTGCTGCCGCCGGGGCCGAGCGGCTACAGGCTGCGCTGGACGGTCTCCTATCCCCGACTCTCGACGCCGAGGCAGCGACCGACCAGTGGCGTGCATCCCTCCAGGGACTGCGCACCGAGCTCGACGCGGGCGCTGGCTTCACGCAGCTCACCGAGGCGGGCCGCGCCAACCGCGAGCTGACCCGCGGCGTTGTCGAGGACACCCAGACCCGCCTCGTGGCGATGGCTCGAGACGGCGCCGGACAGAAGCAGCTCGTGGGCGCACTGAAGGAGACTCGCGCCGGGTTCATCGCCAACGGCGTCGCGGCAGGCTTTGAGCGCGGGCAGATGGTTCGCCGAGCCAACGCGATCGGACTTACGCCCAAGCTGGTGCGCACCGTATTTCAGGCGGTCAATGCCGAGCGGGTTACGAAAGATGCTGCCCAGTTGCGCAACACCTACAACCGGCTACCGAAGAGCGTCCAGTCCGAGATCCGACTTAACGGCGTTCCGAAGACCCGAGCGGACGCGAACCGCATCGCAAACCAGCTCGACCTCACCGCCGAGGACCGCAAGACCCTGCTTCGGCTGGTTGACCAGGCCACCGGGAAGGGCAAGGCCGTCAAGGCGCTGCTGGACTTGATCGGCAGGCTGAACCCCAAGCCGACCCTCAGTGCCAACGATCGTGCATCGGGCGTCATCCGCGGCGTCGTCGGCCTGCTCAACTCGATCACCGACCGGTCGGCGACCATTACGACGTACTATCGCGACGTCCGTCCTGGGGTTTCTGCAGCCAAGTCAGCACAGGGCATCGGCGGGGCGAACGGCGGCATCTACGGGGAGGGCCGGGGGTACGGACAGCTCGGCCTCAAGCCCTTCACCTTCGCCAACGGGGGTGGCTTCGATCAGGACGGCCGCTACTTCGAGCGCGTCCCCCAAGTGGTCACGGGTGGCCGGAACATCCTTTGGGCCGAGCCCGAGACGGGTCGCGAGGCGTACATCTCCGACAAGCCGGGGATGCGCGACCGGAACATAGAGATCCTCGAGCAGGCCGCTTCGTGGTTCGGCGCTTCTGTGGAGACATACGCGAAGGGCGGCATCCGCCAGGGTCGTAACGGCGGCGGCGGACGTAGCCGAGGCGACGGCGCCAGGCCGGTCCTCGAGGTCGACGGCAAGCTGCTGTTCAACCTCAAGGAGGTCGAGAAAGCACTCGACCGCAACAAGTCGGCGCTGGACAAGGCCCGTGAGGTCCAGGCCGCCTACGCGTCGTCGGTCACCGACTCGTTCCGGTCGGACGTCTTCGCCACCGACAACGACCCCTGGTCCGGCGCCGGCAACGACCCCCTGTCGATCCTGCGTGGCGACATCACCAACGCGGGCGAGTTCAACAAACTGCGGTCGTCGTTCGGGAACCGGATCACGGGTGCGGCGCTGGCTGAGATCAACACCCTGCGCGAGGCCCAGACGGTCGCCGCGTACACGCCGGAGCAGCAGCGGGAGTACTCGCGGCTGTACGCCCAGCGTCAGCAGGTCAGCGCGAACGTCGGCCAGCAGGCGGCCGTGTCTGCCTTTGGTGCCGGCACGCGCGCGATTGAGAAGGAAGTCCGAATCGTTGCAGCGGAGGTGCGGGCGTTGAAGCGTGAGAACAAGAAGAACTCCGACGACAACGCTGACCGCACCGCTCGAGGCACCGGACGTCAGATCAACGGCGCCGCCGACAAGGGCCGCAAGCGCCGTGCCGGCACCGGCTTCTCGAGCAAGCTGTGAAGAGCAGCGGTCACGTCCTGCGCCTGGGCCAGTTGATCCTGTCCGACGGTGGCGACCCGAACCCGATGGGCACCGAATACCGGCTGTCGGTGGTCGGTGAGGACTTCACGTTGGGCGAGGCGGCCCCGGTGGAGCGGGTCATGGAGTCGTTCCTGCAGGACGGCGCGGTGACCCAGAAGGTGCGCGACGGCAACCGGGAGATCAGCTTCCGGGTCATCGTCGAGGCTCCCGACTCTGGCGTGATGGCGCTGGCCGAGGCTGACCTGAACGCCGAGATCGGCAAGCCCAACGCGCTCGGCTGGACCCCTGCTGACGGGTGGGGACCGGAGTCGGTGTTCGACGTCTTCACCTCCCGGATGGACTTCAAGTTCGACGACCTGATGGAGCTCAACCAGGGTGAGCGGGCGTACGTCCTGACCCTGACGTGTCACCCGCACGCTCGGTCGGCGGAGATGGTGGTGACGCCGGCTCTGCAGGGTGCGGGCGAGATCCCCCCGGATCAGGTGACGACCACGATCAACCCGGCGTCGGACCCGTCCGGCTGGTCGATCAGGAACAACACGGGGACGATCGTCGACCTGGGTTCCTACCTGCGGGCCAAGCTGAACGCCGGCTCCACGGGTGGGAGCCTGATCGCGGTCTACACCGCCCCTTCCCCGGTGACGCTGTCGCCGTCGAGCCGCTACGTGCAGATGGTGATCGACTTCCGCGGCCAGGATACCTCTGGCGGTGTGGTCTCCATGACTGTCGACGGCGTCCAGGCGAGTCTCGTCGGGGCTATCCCTGACCCTGCCGGATCGGGCGCGACGCGGTACACGTGGCAGACGGACCGGACCACGGGGACGGTCTTCACGTTCCAGCTCTACTTCGACTACCAGGCCGCCAGCATGGCGGATCGTGGGTTCAACTTCACGATGCTTGAGAAGACCAACCGCCCCCCGTTCAGCGGCACGAGCCGTCAGAGCGCCCGGGCAATCAAGGTCAAGGGGTCAACCCGCACCGCCGGGTCGCTCATCGTCTCGCACCCCACGAACGCTCTGGGGAACGTGCTGGTCTACACGCAGTCCGCTGACCTGCCCTACTCCCCTGCCATGCGTCAGTACTTCGTGACGGGCTCGGCTCCGGTCGCAGGTGGCGCGGTCTCGGGCTCGGAGCACAACGTGATCGCGGCCCCGTCGGTGTTCGGCTTCCCCGCGGGTACTTACCGCCAGGGGTCGCACAACTTCATGGCGCTGCTGAGGGCCGAGATGCCCGGCACGTACATCTGCTCGTGGGTGGTCCGCGCCTTCGCTGACGAGGGTCGGACGACGCCCGCGTACGGCGTGGTCCAGAGGACGCAGGTGACGGTTGCGCAGGGGTACGGGTTCGTCTCGCTCGCTACGGCGACCCTGCCCGGCATCGACACTGCGACACCTGGCGGTGTGTATTGCGAGTTCCAGTTCCAGCTGTCCAACGGGCCTGCTGGTGCGGTCTTCATGGACGAGGGCTACTTCCTGAACCTGGACCTGGGTGACGTGACCGCACTGAACGCCGGCACTAAGCGGCGCGTGTGGGTGGACGGCCCGACGGTCGACTCTCCTCGCTACCGGATCTTCCGGGGCAACGCTGAGGACCGGTCAGACGCGGTCTCCCCCGGCGACATCGTGTCCCTGCTCCCCGGGCAGGCCCCGCAGATCGTGTCCTACGGTGCGCACCGGTTCGCTCCCCCGCTGACGTCAGCGTTCATCGTGACCTCCGGGGCCCTGTCCGCGGCTGCTGAGTTCCGGCACTACCCCCGCTGGCACACCCACGCCGCTGAGGTGTCGTGATGGTGCGCCTGCGGTGTGCGGGCGTGTGGCTCGACTCGGTAGCGGCCTACACGGACCCGGTGGTGACCCGCAGGTGGGGCCAGGGTGGCGGTGGCGTGTCCGAGGTGACGTGGGAGATGGACCTGCAGGACGGGTCGATCCCTGCGTGCCTGACGCGCGGGTCGCTGGTCGAGCTATTCAACGGCGGCGCTCCGGCCGGTCGGGCGATCCTCGGTCAGCCGGGACGCGCCGAGGACGGGATCGAGTTCTCCGCAACCGGTGAGTACCGGCAGGCCGAGGCGACTCTGTGCCTGACCGAGATGCCGACGCAGGTTTCGACGGTGATCCCGGACCAGGCCATCGACGCAGCGATCGCCCGCGGTGCTCTGCCCTGGTCCCGTCCGGCGTCGGTGTTCGGTGAGGCTGCGGCAGCCACCACCAACGGGCTGAACTACCTCAACGTCCTGCTGGACGCGGTGGCCGACAACACGGGGCGCCGCTGGTACATCACCGACGACGGCCGCGCGCAGATGGTCGCCGACACGACGTCACCCTCGTGGCTGCTCGCGCCGGGGCTGGTCGAGCTCGGCGCGGAAGAGGACGGGTACGCATCCCACCTGTTCGGCCGGTACGTGCTCAACACGACCAGCACCCTGCAGACCGCCAGCACCTTCGACGAGTTCGCGTCGGGACTGTGGGGTCGCCGCGAGTTCGGCACCGACCTGACCCCCGCCGGCCCGATGACGGGTAGCGCGGCAAGGGCGCGACTGGACGGCCTGCTCGCGAAGGGCAAGGCCAGGCTGCGTCCGGTCGACCGGCTCGAGGTGAACAGCCAGCAACTACTGACCATCGGTGGGCAACCTGCGTCGTTGGAGCTGGTCCGCCCCGGTGACATGGTCCGCGCCCCCGGTCGGACTCCCCTGTCGCTGAACGGTGCGCCTTACTTCGACTTCGTGATCGGCGAGACCAGCCACGACGGCGGTCCGACCTTGACCATCGCGCCCGTCGACCTGGCCGCACGCAACCTCGAGGACGTCCTGTCTCTCGCGCCTGCTTCCACCCTGACCGCTTAGGAGCATCATGGCAACGACGTACACCCTGAGCGGCAATCTGCGTGACCTGCTGGGCGGCGTGGGCCTGTCGCGAGTGCGGGCGTGGGTCGAGGCATCTGAGCCAACCGTGGTCGATAAGGCCGCGAACACCTTGCGGCTGGGCAAGAAGCAACTGAACATCGACGCGGCCACTGGCGCGTTCGTCGCGACCGACCTCCCGGCAACAGGCGACTCGTCTTGGATGCCGCAGATCGCTGGGCTGCGTCTGGTCATTGAGTACCGAGATGACACTCCTGGCGGTTCGGTCGAGACGGAGTCGACCAACTACTTTCCGCTGACCAAGAACACAACGCTGGCCGAAGTGATCCAGCGGGATCCGAACTTCATCGCGGCGTTCCAAGCCACGGATTTCGCGGCGGGCGTAGCGAGTGCGCAGGCTGCGGCTGCTAGTGCTGCGGCTTCCGCGACGACCGCCCAAACCGCCCGCGATCAAGCCGTGATGATCGCCGATCCGGGCCTGGCTGCCCAGGCGGTCGTTCAGGCCGCGCTCGGTGTCGCCCTGCCTCCCGCCATCGCGGCCCAGATCCTTAACGCCAATCCCGCTATCGCGCAGGCCGCCGCAGCCTTGGCCCAGTCCGACGCGGGCCTGATCCGAGGCGCCGCGCAGTACAGCAACGAATCTGCTTACGCCTGGGTCGACCAGAACGACAAGCGGTCCTGGATCGAGATCGGCGCCGACGGCGGCCCCACCGCAGCATCGGCAGCCCTGCTGCTCGCCAAGCTCGCGTCTGGCGTGAACGGCCTCATCGCCACCCAGATCAGCACCATCCCCGTGCCGGTGGCGGCCCCTGCGTCATCCGGAGTCGGGTTCGTGGTCGTGGACCAGAACGGCAACCGCTCCGAGATCGAGGTGGGGGAGGACGGTCGCTTCGCCGCCCGGGTCATCGACTCGATCGCTCGGCGGCTCCCGGTCTCCACCACCGCGGACCCGGTCGCCGTGATCCTCCCCGCGACCATGGACCTGCTGGTCGGCCAGACCTACCGCTTCAACTACGCCCAGGTCGTGGCCAACCTCGGCGCCGACCACCGCATCAAGGTCTCCGGGCCGCCGGTCGCCTGGGGCGATTTCGGGACCTACTGGCAGTACACCCCCGCCAGCGCCGGGACCTGGACCCTCACGGTCACCATCCGCGACCGCACCGGGGCGGTGATCACCGCTAAGGACGTCGCGGTCACCGTCCGCGCCGTCCCGGCGAGCGCCGCCACGGTCAAGCACATGCAGATCGGCGACTCCATCACCGCGATGTCGGAGTTCGTCCGGCTTGCCATTGCGGCCATCCCCGGCGCCACCGCCACCGCGCCCACCACCAGACCCGCAGGGGTCAGCCAGGTCCCGACCACCCGGGTCCTGGGCCGCTCCGGCTGGGCCCTCGACACCTACTTCACCAGCCTCGGCCAAGACGCCACCAACGCCGACACCGCGGACAGCGACTTCCTATTCCCCACCACCCTGGCGGGCGCGAAGTACTGGGGCAACAGCACCTTCTGGCGGCGCGTGGTCAGCGGCGTCACCAGCTTCCAGACCCAGGGCTGGGACTACTACGCCCGCGGCAACACCACCAACGGCGCCTACATCTTCTCTGCCTCCACCGGCTACCCGCTCAGCCCCGCCGACGGCGACGTGATCCTCGACCCAACCAAGGCCGCCGGGTCGAAGTGGCAGATCTACACCGCCTCGACCACCTCGTGGGGCGCCTGGGCCACCCAGCCGAACATCTCCGCAGGCGACGCGGGCGGGGACATTGCCTTCGACTTCCCTAAGTTCATGGCCCGCTGGACCTCGTCTCTCCCCTCCACCCCCACCACCGTGGGGATCTTCCTGGGCACCAACGGTCCCGCCACCAACCTCGCCACCCCGCCCGCGATTGACCTGCGCTACGACGAGGTCAGCTGGTCGACCTGGAAGCGACGAATGGACCTCTTCATCGCCTCTGTCAGGGCCTGGAGCCCCACGGTCCCGATCCTGCTGTTCACCGTGATCGAGCGGGGTCGGCAGGTCGTCCTCAGCGGCTTCCAGGAGAACGAGTTCGACGGCGACACCCGGATGCGGGAGATGGCCCGCCGTGTCATAGCCGCCTACGACACCCCGGCCGCGCTGGCCAACAAGGTCCACGTCGTGCCGCTGCTCGGAGTCGTCGACAAGGCCAACATCTACGACACCGTCCACCCCGGCCCCACCGATCCCCTCAATGGGCACGCCCAGATCAGCCCCTGGCTGGCCGGCAAGCTCGTCCGCGTCTACTCAGAAGGGCTCTGATCGACATGGCTGCTGGAGTCAAGATTGTCGTCCCTACCGTCTTCACCGACCCGACCCTGCCCAAGCTCCGCGACGACGCCGTCTTCCCCGACGCCGGCGGGGTCATGCTCCTCGACACCAACCACCCGCTGCGCCCCATGGGCTCCTCAGTCGCGCCGGGCGCGGTCGTGCCGAACCTGCTCAAGACCATGCTCAAGGGGCTGCAGGCCGGCGCTGCTGACGCCGACTACGACGGCGCCCTCGTCGACAACGCCAGCCTGATCAGCGCCGGTCGCGGCAAGTTCGAGAAGTCGAACCTCGGCGGGATCCACATGATCTTTAGCCAAGCCAACACCACTACCAACTCTTGGGGAAAGGTCAGGCTCCCGGCCGCCGCGATGGCCTACATGGCAGCCAACACCGGCCACGAGTTCTACTCCTCACTGTGGCTGCGCGTCACTCGCGCTTCGACCAGCGCCGGTCTGCAGAAGCACTCCGACCACGGCGTCGGCCAGTTCTGGACCGTCAACGCCGGCAACGCCCAGGACACCGTCTACCCAACCAACATCACCCGGAAGAACTGGCGGGCCGACGGTGCAGTTGGGACCAGTGCGTCGGGGTCCGGTGCGCGTTCGGCTTTGGGCGGCCTCTTTCAGGCCATCGACCGCACCCCCATTGACACCCCGGTGGAGTCAGCGGGCGTCCCCAGCAACGCGGTCTTCATCGGCGGCAACTTCGGCGGCGGCAAGTCGCCGAGCGCGGTGTTCTACCGTGCCTACATCGAGGACCTCACCGTCTCGGGGCGCTCCTGGGCCACTGTCAACGCCCTCGACTTCGCCGAGTACACCCGCCAGGTCCTCACCAGCGGCGGGCGGTCCTTCGGCGACACCGTCCCGACCGACCCGACCACGATCCCGTGACCATCGCTGCCGTGATGACGCCCCGCTGACCCAAAACTGACGCCGCCCCCAGGAGCGGGGGCGACTAGCCCCCGAGACCGACTTGCACTCGGCCGCGTGGGATGCGCCACCACACCACAACGGGACGGCGACACGCCAGACCGATGACGCGAGGAGCCGCGATGCTGGCAGGACTCATGGGGCTGCTGGAAGGCTGGGCCCGACCACGGTGGCGCTCAGGTGAGTACGAGCTGTTCGACCTGTCCATCTTCACCGGACTCGTCGCACTCATCCTCTACCTGGCCACCCCCACCACGGTCACCGCTGTCGACTCGACCGTGGTGCCGTCCGAGCTGCTGACGCTGCTGGGGATCACTTACGGGTCGACCCAGAGCGTGCTCGGCGGGCTGATCATCGCCGCCTGTGTGGTGTCGCTGGTGCTGTCGTTCCGCCCCGACCGACTCGTGGGTGGATTCCGGATCCTGTTCACCGTCTCCAGCTTCTGGGCGTTCATGCTGCTGCTCGGCGTCGTCGTCGGATCCGCACCCCCGCGCAACCTCGTCGTGGTCCTGTTCTTCACCCTCGTCGCATCCCACCTGGCCCGCCACATGCCGGACGGTGCCGCCTGATGCCGACCTGGCTCGCCGTCACCATGACCGTCGCCGGACTCGTCGGCGCCTACTACGCAGCGAACAAGCTCACCGGATCCGCCGGCCGCACTGCCTCGGCTGCTGAGGTCACCGCCCTCGCTGCGTCGCTTGAGAAAGAGCGCACGTTGGGCCAGTCCCGCGACACTGCGATCCGCAACCTCGAACAGCGCCTCGATGTCGCCGACGGACGCGCCCGATCCTGGGTCGTCTTCGGCCACGACATGCTCCGCTGGGCCGCGCGTCACGACTTCGACGCGCCCCTTCCGGAGGTGCCGGACCAAGCTGACCCCTGGACGGGGGCGCTGCTCTGATGCACACCGCCACCGCCTGCGTCTTCGGCGTCCTCGCGTTCGTCCTGGCCGCTCGAGCCGGTGCCGTCCGGGGCTACATCAGCCACTGGACCAACCTCCTCCAGCCGTGCTTCATCGTCCTCGTCGTCTTCATCGGCGTTGCTTTCTGGCAGCGCGCACAAGCCGGGGCCGCGTTCGAGTGGTCGCACTGGCTCGTCCTCGGTGCCGCCATCGCCACCACCGTCTTTGCGTTCGCTGACGTCGTGCGCGCGTACCGCAACAAAGACCGCTGAGGCCCCGCCTATTCCTCGCCCGCCTCGTGGCGGGCCGATCATCCCTGCCCGTAACCGGAGGTCCCATGAGCCTGCCCAACCTCGCCGACGCCTGCCGCACCTCTGGGCTCAAGGTCGTCGAGCTCCCCAAGTGGCAGTCCCGTGGACGCCCCGGATCGTTCAACCCCTCCGGCGTGCTCTGTCACCACACTGCCGGCGCCTCCGACTCGAAGTCCTACGTCGAGTGGATGGCCTACGAGGGCCGCTCCGACCTACCCGCTCCCCTGTGCCAGCTCGCGCTCAGCCGCACCGGGATCGTCTACGTCCTCGCTGCCGGCCGCGCCAACCACGGCGGCGTCGCACGGGCCACCGGACCCATGCCCGCCGGGGACGCGAACAACCTCTACGTCGGCATCGAAGCCATGAACACGGGCTCCGAGGGGTGGACCGACACCCAGTACGACGCCTACGTGCGCCTCTGCGCCGCGCTCTGCCGCTACTACCGGTGGCCCGCCAGTCACGTCCGGGCGCACAAGGAGTCCAGCGTCACCGGGAAGGTCGACCCCGGCCGCATGGACATGAACGACTTCCGCGCCGACGTGGCGCGGGTCATCGACTCACCCAAGGAGTTCACCGTGGACGACGCAGCCGCCAAGCGATTCGACAAGCTCGAGAAGGACGTCGCCGACCTCCGCAAGCTGGTCGACGAGCGAGTCCGGGCTACCTCCTACAAGCGCGACGACGCCCTGGCCGAGAAGGTCGACGCCATCGCCAAGGCGGTCGGGGTGAAGTGAACCGACCCGCCCGCAAGGTCACCCCCGCCGCGCAGTGGCGCCGCAGGTACGCACGCAAGGGCCGCACCTGGACCATCCTGGCCGCGAACCTGCCCAACAAGTCGTGGCTGCGGCGCACGGCCCAGGTCGCGTGGGTGCGGGCCAAGATGGTGCGGGTCGACGCCATGACCATCGCGGAGTGCACCCCCGAGCTCGCTGGTCGCATCGGCAGGCTGCGCGGGGTCCGGGTCACCTCCGCGCATCCCAACGCGGGCGGCAACGGCAACGTCATCGTCACCAAGGCCAAGCCCATCCGCGGCGAGTACCGGACGATCTACACCGCGCTCAACGGCCACCACGTCACCCTCAACATGGCGCGGGCGATCATCACCAAGGGTCGCACCGAGCTCACCGTGGATGCCGTGCACTTCCCCTCCCGTGGCGGCTACCCCAAGTCGTCGTCCACCCGTGAGCAGCGGGCCCGGGTGGTGCGTCAGGTCGCCGAGCACAAGGCCGTCACCGCGGACCGGGTGTTCGCCGGGGACATCAACGACGAGTGGCGCTGGGTGCTCGGCATCCTCCGCGACGTCGACAAGCGCTGGCAGCACCTCGGCGGGGATGGGGTCGAGCACGTGTTCGGCATTGTCTCCGGGCGGACTCTGGGGCAGCGGATGCTCCGGTACGGCCGAGCGTCAGACCACAAGCGCACGTCGCGAGTCAGCGTCGGCATCCTCAACAGGAAGTAGGCACCATGTTCACGATCCTCTTCTGGCGAGCCGCCCTCGAGCGTGCCGTCAAGTCCGCGGCCCAGGGCGCGGTCCTCGCATTCGGCGCCGGCCAGGTCAACGCACTCGACCTCGACTGGAGCACGTTCGGCGGGTTCGCTCTCGGCGCGTTCGTCCTGTCACTGCTGACCAGCATCGGCTCCGACGCGCTCACCGGCAACGGGCCCTCGCTGACCAACGCCGAGGTCACTGCCCCGCACTGACCCTTCCCCCACTGACGGCCGCCGTCTCGCGCTCACGCAGCGCGGGGCGGCGGCTTTCGTCGTTTTGCGGACTAGGACGTTGGCGGCTCGGCGTCGACCGGGCGGACTGCGGTGGCCGGTATCCACGACTGGTGCACGTAAGGCCCGCCGTTGTGCGCGCCGATCCCGGGCTCGGCCCACATCACCCACGCCTCCCATGCGCCGTCCTTGACCTGCCGCCACGCCAACAGGACCCCGGACATCGCCTGGTCGCCCCAGACGCCTGTGAGGCCGACCCAGACGTGGCGAGGGGCGGTCATGCCGATCGACGGCGGATCCGGCGAGCGTCACGGAGACGCTTCAGGCGGTGGACCTCCCGCGGGTGGGCAGCCTCCACGTCTGGGCGCTCCAGCAGCGAGTTGACCAGCTGCGCGTGTCTGGCCGGCGTCATCCCGAGCTCCATCGCCCGATCGTTGCGGACCGCTGGTGGGATCGTCGCTGCGGCCAGGAGGAGGGCTTGGCGTTCGAGGTCGGTCATGGAGTGAGTGTTGCTGGGGGCGCCGACAGTCAGCGCCGAGGCCAGTGCCCGAGCTCGTAGTACTTGGCCCGCTTCACGCCCCACTCGACGGCGACCGCGATCAGGAACACGAAAGTCAGGGTTCCGCCGATCCCGACCGCGCCCAGGAACAGGTTGTAGTTGTCGGCCCCCACCCCCAAGGTCGCCAACAGCAGCGTCAGGACGAACGTAATCACCGCCGCAGGGAACGGGTCCGCCGGCGGCTTGATGCTCGCGGGAGGTTGGGGCGCCCGGACTGCCTGCGGCTGCTCGTGCGCGATGGGTGCGGGCGGGGTCTGCTTCGGCGGCGGTGCGTTGCGCCAGTCGTCGGAGGGCATATCAGCAGTCTCCGGCATCCGCCATCGGTTGTCAGCAGGCTCTCGAGTACCCCAGCGAGGTACGCCGTACCCGATTGGGCTGTTTGGCCTTCCATCGCATTCCACGGACCCCCGCCGCCTGCCCGCGGTGACGGCGTTTGCGCAGGTGGGAGGACGGTAGCGCACGCATTCGAGTCTCGTCGTCCGCTCCAGGTTCCATCGCAGGTCAGGGCCGGTTTAGGCCCAGTGTCGGCGCTCTCCCGTACCTTGGTCGTACCCGATCAGGCTCCAGGAGGCCGCCGTGCGCCAGGTGAAAGTCGTCGAGACCGGCAACGGCCGGCGCTACAAAGTCCGCTACCGCCTGGGTGGTCGAGACACCTCCGAGACGTTCACGCAGATCGCCGACGCGCGCATGTTCCGCGACATCATCGGCAACGGCCGCGGCGATCGGGTCGAACAAGCGATGCGCTGGCTGCGCGACCGGCAGGCAGTCGAGGGGAGCCAAGCGCCCACGTTCGGCGAGTGGTTCGAGACCTACGTCGACCAGCTGACCGGGATCACGCAGCGCACCCGATCGGACTACCGATCCATGCATCGCCGCTACCTCTCCCACCTCGACCCGCTCCCGCTGACGCTCATCACCCGCACGCACGTGACCACGCTCGTCAACGATCTCGACCGGGCGGGACGTGCCGCGAAGACGATCAAGCAGACCGTGCATCTCCTGTCGACATGCCTGGGCCTCGCGATCGACGAGGGCCACTTGACCGCGAACCCGTGCCGTCGGGTGCGTCTGCCCTCCGCGAAGCTTGAGGCGGTCGAGGCCCGGTTCCTGTCCTACGAAGAAGCCGACCACCTCGTCTGGGCGATGCCCATGCACTACCGCCCGCTGGTCGTCTTCCTCCTCGGCACAGGGATGCGCTGGTCCGAGGCCACCGCCATCGAGACCCGGCACGTCAACATGACTGCCGGCACAGTCCGCGTCGAGCAGGCGTGGAAGCGCGTGCCGGGCGAGGGCATGGTGAAGTCGACTCCCAAGACCCGGAAGTCGAAGCGGACGGTGAACCCGGCAACGATGGCGCTGGCTGCGGTCAAGCCGCTACTGCGCAAGCCGTCCGACCTCGTGTTCGTCACGCCCTCGGGTGGCCCCGTGTCGCACTCCAACTTCCACACCAACATCTGGCAGCCAGCGTGCCGAGCCGCGGGCATCGTCCCGGCTCCGCGGATTCACGACCTACGCCATACACACGCGTCATGGCTGCTCTCTGACGGGATCTCGCTCGAGGCGGTGCAGGACCAGCTGGGTCACGAATCGATGGAGACAACACGGAAGGTCTACGCCCACCTGATCCCGGCCGTGGGCGTAGCCGTCGGCAAGGCGGCCAGTCTCGCTCTGAACCGCGCCCTGTCGGCCGGCCTACTTGGGGAAACCGATCTCCGCCTCGTCGAGAAGCCGATTGAGCTCGCAAGTCTCAGCGTCGGTCAGGTTGGCCAGGCGGCTGCGGACGGTCCCTAGGTCCACCCAGAGGTGCTCGGCCAGCTCCACCTCGTCCTTGCACCACGCCAGACCGTCGGCCAGTAGCGACAAGGGCAGCAGCCAGCGGGACGCCGAGTCCCGGGTGGCCATCTCATCGCGTTCTACGTATCCGACAACCGCCGGACCTCGACGTAAGTGCTCGAGCTCGTGCAGCAGGGTCGCCCGGCGTTCGGCCTGAGTCAGGTCGCTGCGCAGGGATACGGCTTGTCGAGAGTGGACGACGAACCCCATCGGGCCGGCATCGTGCGCCAAGAGCGTCACGTGCCGCGCCTGACGAAGTCGGCGCCAAGGGTGCGGGAGCATGCGGGCGACGGTAGGTGCACCTACCGACACCGCTAATCACTTGTCTCCGTCAGGGTCGTACGCCGCTACGTCCTCTTCTAGGTCACTGACCGGGCGTAGCGGCATCTTGGTGGCGGCGGCACTTCCTGTGTCGTCAGCATCTCCATCACCTCCCCCGCGTTCTGCGATCTTCGCGATCTCTGCCGTCAGCATGTCGAGCCGTTCTTCGACGTCAGTCAGTCGCTCGGCCATGTACTGGACATAGCCATCCATCCCCGCGAACCGACGGGGCTTACCTAGAGGCGGGGGATCCTGCCCGAGCTCAAGCGCGCGAACGAGGTTGCCAGCAGGCTCCGGGATAGCGCCTTGACGCCAAAGTGCGCGAGCACTGCCGATCTTCCACCGAGCCGCCTGGTCGATTCGTCTCAGAACGTCGCCGCGCGGTTCGGCCATCGACATCTCGCCGTCGGCGACCTTCCTGTACTTCGCGAGGGTGGTGGTGCTCGGGCCGCCGGCATCGCCGACCTCCTCATCGGTTGCGTGCCCCGCCTTGTCGAACGCGTCGAGGACGCGTCGGGCGAAGTCCTGGGGTGTGGATGACATGGCAGGAACCTCTCAGAAATCTTTGGCAAACATGCCGCCGGTTGGCAAACAACATGCCGTGGATTCGCATGGAGAGCGAATGACAGCCATGTCGTATTGCAGGTCAGGCAAGTTCGCGGCGTTTCTGGGTTGAAGTTGGGGCGTGTTTGCCGTTAACTAACCCCATGACCACAACGAAGCAGCGGCAGCCTCGAGTGGCTCCGCACGTCACGCTTCGCGGCCTGCGGAAGGCGTCTGGCATGACGCTTGAGCAGGTCTGCGAGGCGGCCAGCAAGGCGCTCGGCCTGGAGGGCGACAAGGGGGTCCACCGCGGCACGCTCTCGGCAATCGAGAGCGGCACCCGTGGCGCTTCCGTGCAGATGCTCGACGCCCTCGCCGTCGCCTACGGGATGGACCCCGGCGACATCGTCACCGACTTCGCTCCGCGCGAGTGGCGAGCGGACGAGGCCGGCTGATGGCACTCGATTCCGACTACTCCGTCGAGGACGTCGCCAAGGCCCTGCAGATGTCGACCCGTTGGGTGCGTGACCGGATCCGCCTCGACGGCGCCGAGCACCTCCGCTACGGCCACATCATCCGGTTCACCGAGAAGCAGGTCGCCGACCTCCGCGCCTCCCATGTGCGCTCGATCGTCAAGGAGCCCGTCACCACCGGTCCGGCGAAGGGTTCGCGCCGATGACCCTCGTCGACACCGGTACCGGCGAGATCCTTGACGTTGAGGAGGCCGAGCGCCGGGCGTCCTACATCTGCACCGACCTCGACGCCGCTGCTGGATCGTTCGAGCACGCGATGGGCCTGATGCGTCAGGCAATCACCGAGCGTGACGACATTGCCCTCGGGTACCGCTCGCCCGGCGACTACGTGTCCGACCGATTCGGTGGGCGACTGTCCCGACTGGGCGTCGACCTCCGCCGCGAGGTCGTGCGCGAGCTGACCGAGGCGGGCATGTCGACCCGGGCCATCGCGCCAGTCGTGGGCGTGGACCAGAAGACGGTTGTTCGCGACCGCCGCGCAGGTGAGGCAAATGCCTCACCTGCCCCCAGTCCGGTCGTTGAGGCCGAGGTGCCGGACTCCGCGGAGTCCGTCGCCGGCGACACCTCAAAGGCTGTCCAGTCGGAGGGCGAGGTGATTCCTCCGGGAGCCAACCTCGCAAATGACGGCGGCGCCCCTCGCCCTCCGGTCACCGGCATCGACGGCAAGACGTACGCCGCCCCCACGCACCGCCCGACCGCGGTTCCGAAGCCGGCGCCCGAGCCCTTCGATGATCAGGACAAGGCCGAGGAGCTTGCCGGGAACCTCGCCCGCAACCTCTCGCTGCTCTACGCGATCACCAACCCCGACCGCCGCGCCGACTACATCGCCACGTGGGTCGCCGGCACCCGGGACCGCCCCGCTCTTGGGCAGCAGTTCGTCACCCCCAAGCACATGCGCGCCCTCGCCGAGGCGCTCCGCACCTTCGCCTCTGAATGGGAGAACGCCAATGTCTGACCCGACCGCAGCAGTGCTGTTCCACGAGGCGGTGACCAACGAGTACCGCAGCGTCGTCGCGAGGCTTGGAAGCACTGCCGATCACGTCGACCGCCTCGATGCCTACGCCCACGCCTCGGAGGCCATCCGCCTCCGCATCCATTCGGGCGAGATCGAGATCCCGGTTGAGGACGCGATCCACGCGGCCTTGAGTCGGGCCGACGACCGTGACGGCCAGGCCGCCGACAACATCCTGGCGAAGATCGCCCGCGGCGACATCGGGCTCGAGATGT
>Ga0182216_1000037_pt1 | contig 16367 bp, 11 predicted proteins | sample G5R1MG_17_FD_129669 | JGI IMG/M metagenome (GOLD analysis project Ga0182216, IMG submission 129669) | Switchgrass phyllosphere microbial communities from Michigan, USA - G5R3_NF_03OCT2016_LD1 MG | ecosystem: Host-associated > Plants > Phyllosphere > Phylloplane/Leaf | place: USA: Michigan... | reverse complement strand
GGCCGCCGTGTCGAGCGTCGCTGGACGCTGGTCGCCGACAAGGGCGACGGGCCGGAGATCCCGACGCTCGCTGCCGCGATCCTGGCCGAGCGCATCGTGGCTGGTGCCTGCCCTCCCGGTTCTCGCGACGCCGGTGAGGAGCTCTCGCTCGCTGACTTCGAGCCCGACTTCTCGCGGTTGGCGATCCGGCAGGAGACGCGCGAGATCGTCCAGCCCGAACCGCTCTATCGACGGGTCATGGGTGGCGAGTTCGACCGACTCCATCCCGCGGTCCGGACGTTGCATGACGTCCTGCGCGACGGCGGCGCATCGGGCCGTGCGACGGTGATCCGCGGCCGCCATCCCGTCGCCCGCCTGATCGCCGCCACTTTCGGCTTTCCGCCCGCGGGCGAGCAGGCGTTGCACGTCTCCTTCTCGGAGCGGGACGGCGAGGAGACATGGACGCGCGACTTCGCCGGGCGGCGGTTCCGCAGCCGCATGACGCAGCGTCGCCAACAACTGGTCGAGCAGTTCGGACCGCTGCGCTTCCGCTTCGCGCTCATCCGCGAGGGAGACGACCTGAGCATGGTCATGCGTGGCTGGTCGTGCTTCGGGGTAGCCCTGCCTTCAGCACTCGCGCCGCGCGCCGCTGCTCGCGAGACGGAAGACGCGCAAGGCCGGTTCAGCTTCGACGTGGCGATTGCGTTGCCATTGATCGGGCTCATCGTTCATTATCAAGGCTGGCTCGCACCGTCGAACGGACCAGGAGAGGCCAACCTTTCACCGGATCTTCGGCATGTTCAGGTCCCGGACGCACCGGCTTGCTGACGAACGACTAACATAGCGACAATGGGCGGCGGCCCCGAGTGCCTGAGCTTTGGGTCCAAACGCTTGCGAGCGTACGTCCTGTCAAACCCATCCAGCGCCTTTGCTGGCTTGACCGCGATCAAACACAGCGCGTCTTGCGGCAGCGGTGAATGCGAATGTCCGCTTTCGCCCAGTTGCGGACATTGTAGGGCGCGTTAAGCTCGGCCGCGACTGATTTAATCGGGGCTACGGAGGACGTCGATTGCGGGGATGCCTAAGCATAGCGATCCCGGTCATGATTTTGATCGCCACAGGCATCTACAGTGCTTTTCCACATCCGACGCGCGACCAAGCGACTTTGAGGCTTGTAGCGGCAGAGGCGCATCAGTTGTTGGCAACAGCCCCTCTAAGTCCAAATGAGGAGTCTGTCGCGCTACCAGCGGGTAAATGGCCTAAAACAATCGCGGATCTCAAGCCTTACTCAGTGATTGTCAGGGCCGGTATGGTGGATATTACAACAAAGCCGTCCTTCGATGGAGGCTGGGGGTATGGCGTCACCAACGATAAGCGAAACCTGACGATGCTCGTGGAGTGCTGGTCCGAGTTGGGCAGAGACGTATATTGGCACGGCCCCTGCTGATCGGCTCACGTCCGCTTTCCACCAAAAGCGGACGTTCGGCGCCGCGCCGCGCCGAACGTTCATTAGCTGAGCGACAACCAGCTCGGTTGATGGAGCCGAGCCGGATGTCGCGTGGATTGCCGCGCTCGCCGGCCAGCTATTCGGACCGGAGAGGGCGGGCCGCGCGATTTACATCGCGATCTACGCTGCTACCGATACCATCGGAGGTGTAGATGCTCGATGACGAGATAGCCGCGGTGCTCTTGACCGACGCGCAAGCGCCGCCACCGCTCGATCCTCAGTCGCTGCCATTGATGCGGCAGGCGATGAGCCAGGTTGGACGAACGCTACCAGCTCCTGACGTTGTGTGCGTAGCACATCTGGCTGGTGCTATTCCGCTGCGGCTCTACAAGCCGGTCGGTGCATCCCCGGCTGGACTGCCGCTTCTGGTCTTCCTGCACGGCGGCGGGTGGGTACTCGGCAATCTAGAGAGTCACGACGCTCCGTGCCGACTGCTCGCGGATCGTGCTCAATGCGCAGTGCTGGCCGTCGATTATCGGCTGGCACCGGAACATCCCTTTCCCGCAGCCTTGGACGATTGTGCGGTTGCGTTCCGCTGGGCGGTCGACAATGCCGAAGGGCTAGGTTGCGACTCAGCGCGGATCGCGGTTGGTGGCGAGAGCGCGGGCGCCAACTTAGCTGCCGCGCTCGCCATCGCTGTGCGCGATCGCGGTGGCGTGCAGCCGGCGTTCCAGTTCCTGGTCCACCCGGCGACTGACCTGACCTTGAATCAACCCAGCATCGACGCAGTGGGTTTTGCGGGATTGACGCGATCGTTCCTGGAGAAGGTGATCCGCATGTACGCCGATGGGCAGGACCTCGCAGCCCCGCTTCTGTCGCCGTTGCGCTGCCAGGATCTCGCCGGACTGCCGCGCGCGTTCGTCTATACCGTAGAGGTCGATCCGCTGCGCGACGACGGCGAATGCTACGCGATTGCCCTCGCGCAGGCAGACGTCGAGGTGACAGTACGGCGCCTCGCGGGGCTGCCGCACGGGTTCATGTTCCTCCCGGTGTCGCTGGGCGCGGTGGATCGAGCATTCGACCTGCTGGCCGTCAGCCTCGCCACCGCATTTCGTCACATATGAGCGGCATCGGCTCTAAGCCAGTTGGTCCCCCCAGGCCGACCATGGCGATGCTAGCCGAGGCCGCCGGCGTCTCCAAGATCACGGTGTCGCGTGCGTTGAGCGGCAGCCCGCTGGTGCGCCCGGAACTGCGCGACCGCATCGCCGCGATCGCGCGCGAGGCGGGCTACCGGATGAACACCGCCGCGCGGTCGCTGCGAACTCGACGTTCGCATACGATCGTGATGGTCATCGAACGGCTTATCGCCGGCGACCGGCCCATTTCCGATCCGCTGCTCCTTGCCATGATAGGCGGCCTGCTCGAAACGCTGACCCCTGCTGGTTACGCGATGCTGCTGACGACAAGCGACCATTACCTCGACCACCAGGCGATCGACGGCGACGGGATCGTCATGCTGGGTCAGGGCCATCGGGGCGAGCGGGTCGCGCCGATCGCCGCGATGGGACTGCCGCTAGTCGTCTGGGGCGCAGTCGGGGCGGACGTCGGCGTCACCGTCGTCGGCAGCGACAATCGCGAAGGAGGCCGACTGGCTGCGGCGCACTTGGTGGAGCGGGGTCGGCGTAGGCTGCTGTTCCTTGGCGACCCCCTTCATCCGGAGGTCGCCATGCGTCTCGAAGGCGTGCGCGACGTGGTCGCGGCGTCAACGGCGGCGCTAGTCGGCAGCGTCGGCTGCGAGTTCTCACGTTCGGGCGGCTCTGCCGCGGTACGCAGCGCGCTCGACGACGGACTCGCCTTTGACGCGATTATCGCCGCCAGCGACTTCATCGCTGCCGGTGCCTGCGACGCGCTACACGAGCGGAGCATCGCGGTGCCAAGCGACGTGGCCGTCACCGGCTTCGATGACGTCGCGGTGGCGATCGGCAACCGTCCGCCGCTCACCACCATTCGGCAGGATTGGTCGGCAGCCGGCCGGCTGCTCGGCACGTCGATCCTGGCTCTCGTCAGTGGCGAGACGATCACGGCACCACTCGTGCTGCCGGTCTCGCTGGTCGTCCGCGAGAGCAGCTGACGCTGATCAGAGGAGGTGGCGCTGGAAGAAGGCTGCGAGAAGCGCGAAGACCTCTGCCGACTCGGGCAGGTCGACATCGACGTGATGCGCGTGCCACATGCCGTCGAACATCGCGAGTTCCGCCTCGCGCCCTGCCGCCTTGAGGCGGCGGTGCATGACCGTCACCGAGCTCGCGGCGAAGTCGCGGGTACCACTGACCAGCAACGACGGCGGAAAGGCGGCCAGCAGATCGGCATGCTCGCCGGGGAAAACCAGCGGGTCCGCCACGTCGGTGCCGTCGAAATAGGACAGGTCGTGTAGCGCGCGCACCGCGACCGCGTCGGCAGTGCCGTTGGTCAGCGCGGCGAGTTCGAGCGAGTCGCCGCCGATCTCCACTCCGGCGGCGTGCAGCATGGCGATCGCGTCCGGGCAGGGACTTCGGTCGGCGATCAGGCGAGCGACGACCTGCGCCGTCAAGACGGCGCCCGCCGAGCACCCGTAAAGGCCAATACGGATGCCGGGACGACGACGGCGAAGCTCGCGCACCACCGCCACCACGTCGTCAACTGCGGCCGGAAAGCGGTGCTCGGGCGCGAGGCGGTAGCCGACTGCGACAACGGCGATGCCGCTCACCGCCGCGACCGGAACCGCCTCGATCAGAGCGCCGGCACCGTCGCCCCAAATGAATGCCCCGCCATGGAGGCAGACCAGAATCTGGTCGTCACGTGCGCCTGATCGCGGCTCGACGACATGAGATGGTACGCCGCCGACCATCTCGGCGCGTATCTCGACGTCGTAGCGGTCGCGAGCAACGGCGAGGCGGGCGGTGTTGATCCGGTCGTAGTGCGCCCGCAGATCGGCCACGCTCGCGGTACGTGGTGCCGCGAACGCTTCTAGCGCGGCGAACCGACGTGCGGCAGCCGGGCTGATCCACCGAGCAAAGGCAGGTGGCTGATCTGAAGTTGAACCCTCGCTGTTATCGGTTCCATCCATCGCGTCCATCGCTCGCATCAACCACAAACCTAACCAGCTGCGTTCCTATTGACATCGATATCATCGTTCAATAGCCAGCGTGCAAATAGTAGAACACGGAGGGGATGGTCGATGAAGGGCTATATGTTGTCGCTGGCGACCGGGACCGCGCTGGTCGGCGCGTCCGCCGCCGTCGCCCAAGACCGCTCCGTGCCGCAACCGGCCGGCGACGCGGCCGTGGCGGCGTCCTCGAGCGACCAGGCGGCGGACGCCGCGCCCGGCGACATCGTCGTCACCGCGCGTCGCCGCGCCGAACGGCTGCAGGACGTGCCGCTGTCGGTCACCGCCTTCTCGCCCGAGGCGCTCGACGATGCGCGGATCGTCGGGCGGACCGACCTCGCCAACTTCACCCCGTCGCTGATCACGATCACCGGCGGTCTGCCGAGCGAGTTCGCCTTCTTCGCGCTGCGCGGCCAGGGTCCCGCATTCGGGTCGGTGCCCGGCGTCATCAACTATTTCGCCGAGGTCCCCGCGCTGGTCGGGATCGACGGGCGGGTCGGCACCTATTTCGACCTTGCCAATGTCCAGGTGCTGTCGGGGCCGCAGGGGACGCTGTTCGGCAAGAACGCGACCGGCGGCAACATTCTGTTCGAACCGCAGCGACCGACCAACCGGCAGGAAGGCTATGTCCAGCTCGAATACGGCAACTTGCGCGACGTGCGCGCCGAGTTCGCGGTTAACCTGCCGATCGTCAGCGACAAGGTCCTGTTCCGCGTCGCTGGCGAAGTCGGTCGTCGCGACGGCTTCACCAAGGACGTCGGCGCGCGATTCGGGGGCAAGGACTATGACGACCTCGACTATCAGAGCGTCCGCGCGAGCCTGATCCTCCGGCCGGTCGACGCGGTCGAGCTCTACACCGTCGCGCGTTACTACCACTCGGACACCAACGGGCCGGGAACGGTACTGACCCAGTTCAACCCGGCGCTCGGGGTCCCGCAGGCGCCTGCCGTCGCGCTCTTTCCCGGGCTCGCCACCGCCGTCCGCGATCAGCAGGCGCGCGGTCCCCGACGGGTCGCCTACGACCTCGACCAGTTCTCGCGCACCGACTACTGGCAGGTGCTCAACCAGGCGCGGGTCGAGCTCACCGACACGCTGACGCTGAAGAACGTCGTCAGCTATTCCGAGCTGACCTACCGCTACGGCTACGACTACGATGCGACGCCTTTCCCGATCGGCGGCCAGACGAGCGCGACCGGTAATCCGACGCAGGCACCGACCTATTTCACCGAGGAACTGCAGCTGCAGGGGCGGACGCTCGACGACGCGGTGACCTTCAACGTCGGCGGCTACTACGACCGCTACGGCAAGCGGCGCGACCAGGGCGGGCTGTTCACGCAATTTCCGCTGATCCTCGTCGTCGGCGAGATCCCGGCGGTGCTCAACAACACCGCGCGCAGCTACGCCGCGTTCGGCCAGGCGACGATCGACCTCGGCCGCGCGGGCCTGATCCCCGGGTTGAGCCTGACCGGCGGACTGCGCCACACCTGGGACCGCACGTCCAACTTCACCCAGATCTTCGTGCTGCCCTCGACCAGCGGCACCGCCAAGTTCGACTACACCAGCTACAATGCCAGTGCCGACTACGTCGTCACGCCGGGGGTCCACGCCTACGTCAACGCGCGTAGCGCGTACAAGGCGGGTGGGGTCAACGGGCCGGTGCCGATCGGCTCGCCGTTCCGCGACTTCCCGCCCGAGAAGCTCGAGGACGTCGAGATCGGGTTGAAGAGCCAGGCGAGGATCGCCGGCGTGCCGTTCCGCTTCAACGTCGCGGCCTATCGCGGCGACTATACCAACATCCAGCGCACCACGCTGGAGAACGTCGCCGGCACCCTCCTCAACGTGACTCGCAGCGCCGCCAAGGGCCGCATCCAGGGCGTCGAGGTGACGACCGGCGTCGAGCCTGTGGCGGGGCTGACGCTGAACGGCAGCTATTCCTACATCGACGCCAAATACACGCGCGTCGCCGACGCCTCGGCGGGCGCGATCCTGGCGGGATCGGCCTTCCCCTACACGCCCAAGCACAAGGTGACGCTTGGCGCCGGGTACAAGGCGCCGCTGGGCGAGGCGGGCACGCTCGTCCTGTCGGCCAACTGGGCGTATCAGAGCAGATTCTCCACCGCGCAGAACAACCTGGCGCAGGTGCGCTTCCTGCCCGGCTACGACACGCTGGCGCTGCGCGGCGGCCTGAATAGCATCGGCGGATCGAACCTCGACCTCAACCTGTTCATGGCCAACGCCACCGACAATACCTTCGCGACCGGGTTGCAGGACCTCTACAACGTCGGCGGCGGCACGGTCACCTACACCTACAACGAGCCGCGCACCTACGGCGCGCAGCTGCGCGTCCACTGGTAGCCGTGACGCGCGACACGACCGCCTATCGCAGCCGGCTGATGTCGGCGGACGCGGCCGCCGCCCTCGTCCCCGATGGCGCGCGCATCTGCATGGCGCTCGGCGTGGCACAGCCGCCAGCGATCCTGGGCGCGCTCGCGCAGCGCGCGGAGCGGGGCGGGATCGAGGGCGCCAGCCTCTACTATCTGCTGTCGACCGCCATCGCGGGACGGACGGTGCTGCGCCGCGACCTGCGCCACCGGCTGCGTCCGATGAGCCTGTTCCACAGCGCGGTGGAACGCGGGCTCGACGTCGAAGCGGCAGCGAGCGGCGATCCTGACGTCGACTTCATCCCGGTCGCGTTCAGTCGCGCGCCGCGGATGCTGCGCGACGAGGTCGGCGTCGACACGCTCGTTACCCAGGTCGCGCCGCCCGACGACAACGGCGACTTCAGCCTCGGCACCAACGTCGACTACGCGCACGGGATCGCGCGGTCGGCGACGCGGGTCATCGTCGAGGTTAACCGCCACATGCCGCGCACCGGCGGCGACAGCACGATCCCGCTGTCGGCGGTGACGGCGATCGTCGAGAACGACCAGCCGCTTCCCGAGATACCTTCGGCGGCGCGGCGACCGGCGGATGACGCGATCGGCGCGATCATCGCCGGACTGATCGACGACGGCGCCTGCCTGCAGATGGGGATCGGCGCGGTGCCCGAGGCGGTTTGCGCCGCGCTCGGCACGCACCGCCGGCTCGGCATCCACTCGGAGCTGATGACGCCGGGGCTCGCCGACCTGATGCGCGCCGGAATCGTCGACAACAGCCGCAAGCGTACGCACGTCGGCAAGACCGTCTTCACCTTCGCGATGGGGGACCGGCGCTTCTACGACTTCCTCGACGGCAATCCGGACGTCGAGGCCCACCCGGTTGATTACGTCAACGACGTCGCGGTGATTGCGCGCAACGAGAAGGTCGTGTCGGTCAACGCGACGATCGAGGTCGACCTGCACGGCGCATGCAACTCGGAAGGGATGAACGGGCGACAGTATAGCGCGTCGGGCGGGCAGCTCGACTTCGTCCGCGGGGCGGGGCTGTCGGCTGGTGGCAAGTCGATCATCGCCTGCCACGCTACCGCGGCGGGGGGCACGGTCTCGCGCATCGTGCCGCGGCTGCACGGCCCGGTGACGACACCGCGCAACGACGTCCAGATCGTCGTCACCGAATTCGGCTACGCGGACCTGCGCGGCCGATCGCTGGCCGAGCGCGCCAGCGCGCTGATCGCGATTGCGCACCCCGATTTCCGCGATGCGCTGACCGCGCAACTCAGGACGGGGACGGGGTCGTGAGCATGTCGGCGCCGCTTCGCGACACCGCCGGCGATGCCCCGACCGGCGGGGGCGACACGTTGATAGGCGGGGGCGGCAGCGGGCGCGGCGGATTGTCGCTCCGCATCTCGGGCCTTTACCTCGCGCTCTATCTCCATTTCGGCTTCTTCGCTTTCCTGCCGCTGTGGCTCGCCCGGACCGGCGCGGGGTCGGGCGAGATCGGCGTGCTGATGGCGATCCCGCTCGTCCTGCGGCTGGTGACGGTAGCGCCCTTCTCCGCCTGGGCGGGGCGCAAGGGGCGCGTACGCGACGCGATCGTGGTGACCGCGCTCTGCTCGGCGGCGCTGGTCGCGCTGCTGCTGAGCGAGCCCGACCATCTCGGGCGCGTGCTGATCGTCGTCGCCTTCGCGATCATGTGGGACCAGATACCGGTCCTGACCGACGCCTATGCGGTCATGGCGGTGCGCAGCCATGCGCTCGATTTCGGGCGGCTGCGCGTATGGGGATCGATCGGTGCCGTCGTGTCGAGCATAGCCGCCGGGTGGGTGTTCGAGGCGACGGGCATCGGTGCGCTGCCGATCCTCGTCGCGACGCTACTACTGCTGCCTGCGCTGGTCGCGCCGCTGCTGCCGTCGGATCGGCGAGCGACGGAGACCAGCGGCTCGCCCGTGGGCAGCTGGCGCACGGTGCTCCACGACCGCGCGCTGGTCCGCCTGATGATCGCCGCGGCGTTGGTGATGGCGAGCCACGGCGTGCTGACCAGCTTCGGCGCGATCGGGTGGAGCGGCCGCGGCGTGTCGACCGGCACTATCGGGCTGCTTCAATCGGTGTCGGTCGCCGCCGAGATCGCCGCCTTCTGGTTCGGATCGAGGCTGCTGGGGTCGCGCGATCCGGGGCTGCTCGTCTGGATCGCGGGCATCGCGGCAGTCCTCCGCTGGGTGGTGATGGCCGCCGACCCGTCGATCGCCGTCCTGTTCGCGGCACAGTTGTTCCAGGGCCTGACCGCGACCGGCGCCATTCTGGGCGTCATGCTCGCGATCGCGCGGCGGGTGCCGCTGCAGTCGAGCGCAGCCGCGCAGGGGATGAACGCGGTCCTGCTCGGGCTGGCGTTGTCGGCGACGACGGCGGGGTCGGGGCTGCTGTGGGCGCACGGCGCCGCCGTCGCCTATCTCGCGATGGCCGCACTCGCCGCGCTCGCCGCCGCGCTCGCTTGGCCACGTCGCGGCCGCGATGCTGCGGTGACGGGCGATCCCGCCCCATCGACCGCTTTGCCGCAGAGGAGTTAGGGTCCGATGCCCTCGAAGATGCGCTACCTGATCCACAAGGCGGTGATGGCCGCGATGGTCGCGGCGGTCACCAAGGGCACGGCCACCGCTCAGACTACGCAGTCGACGGTCCGCAACATGGCCAGATGGGCGCTGCCCGACACGCTCAGTCCGGAAGGCCGCGCGATGGCGGCGGCGATGGCGGCGGCGCCGGTACCTGATCCCGAGCCGTCACTGGCGAAGCAGCGCACGTTCATCGGCGACCTGCAGGCAGGCATGGGCGCGGCGCTGGCGAAGCGACACGGCGTCCGCGTCGAACAGGCGTCGATCGCGGGCGTGCCCGTGCGGATCGTCTACCCCCGCGGCGTCGCGTCGCTCGGCCGCGGCGCCGTGCTGATGAACCTGCACGGCGGCGGCTTCCAACTCGATTCCGGCTCGCTGACCGAAACGATTCCGATCGCCGCCTTGACCGGGATGCCCGTGGTCGCCGTGCTCTACCGCCTGGCACCCGAGCATCCCTATCCGGCCGCGGTCGACGACGCGCTCGCCGTCTACGGGGCGCTCGAGCGGGAACGCGGCGCGGCGCGCATCGCGGTCTATGGCACGTCGGCGGGCGCGGCGCTCAGCGGGCAGCTGATCGCGCGGCTGATCGCGTCGAAGCGGCCCATCCCCGCCGCGATGGGATACTTCTCGGGCAGTTCGGATCTCACCACCAGCGGCGACTCCGAATCGTGGATGCCGCTGCCCGGCGGCGCGAAGACGATGGCGGAGAGCGTCGCGACCTACGTCGGCACGACGCCGGCCGACGATCCCGTGCTGTCGCCGCTGAAGGGCGACGTGTCCGGCTTCCCGCCGACGCTGCTGGTCACCAGCACGCGCGACATCCTGCTGAGCCCGACGTCGATCTTCGCGCGCAAATTGTTGGAGCGCGGCGTCGACGCGCGCCTGGTCGTCTTCGACGGGCTGCCGCACGCCTTCTGGGCGTACATGACGATCCCCGAGACCGACGAGGCCAACGCGCTGATGGCGCGGTTCCTCAAGGAACGTCTCGCAACGCGGAGAGGACGTTGACGATGTACGCGGGCGTCGCCGACCAAGGGCGGTGGAGCTTTCCGGCTGTGATCGAGGAACAGGCGGAGGTATTAGGCGACCGTGTCGCCGTCACGATGACGACCGGCGAGCGGTTGACCTACCGAGAGCTGCGCGACGATGCCGCCAGGGTCGCCGGAATGCTCGCCGCCGCGGGCGCCGCGGCCGGCGACCGTATCGCGGTTATGCTCCCGAGCGGGCTCGACTTCCTGCGCGCCTGGGCCGGGATCGGTCGGCTGTCGGCGACGGCGGTGATCCTCAATGGCGAGCTGACGGGATCGTTTCTCGCCCACCCGCTCGCCGACGCGTCACCGTCGATCCTGATCGTGGACGCGCGCTACCTGCCGCGGCTGGAAGGGCTCGGCGACGCCGTCGCGAGCGTCCGTATCATCGTCGCAGGCGGCAACGGCGCGCCCGGTATCACCGGGTTCGACGCCTGGCGCAAGGCCGAGCCGCTGGCGGCGCCGCTGCCCCGTGTCCACGACATCGCGTGCATCATGTATACCTCCGGCACCACCGGCGCGCCCAAGGGCGTCCTGATGCCGCACGCGCACTGCTTCCTTTTCGGGCTTGGCACGGTCGAGAACGCCGGGGTCGACGCCGACGATCACTACTACGTCTGCCTGCCCCTTTCCCATGCCAACGGCCTGCTGATGCAGGTCGGCGCCGTGCTCATCGCGGGTGCCACCGCGACCTTGCGCGAGCGGTTCTCCGCCGCGAGCTGGCTATCCGATCTCATCTCGTCGGGTGCGACGCTGACGAACTCGCTGGGGGCGATCAGCGCGTTCGTCCAGGCGCAGCCGCCTAGCAACCGCGACCGCGCGCACCGCCTCCGCCTGCTGATCGCCGCCCCCAACCTGCCCGAGCACGAGCGTTGCTGGCGCGAGCGGTTCGGCATTCCGGATGTCCTGAGCGGCTACGGCATGACCGAGACCAACATCGCGCTCTACGGCCGTCGCGGCGAGCCGCGTCCAGGCACCTGCGGCGCGGCCTATCCCCGGTTCGAGGTGCAGATCGCCGATCCGGAGACCGATCGACCCGTCGCGACCGGCGAGGTCGGCGAGATCATGATCCGGCCCCGCGTCGCCGGCGGCTTCATGGCCGGTTACCTCAACCTGCCCGACAAGACTGTCGAGGCGTGGCGTAACCTGTGGTTCCATACTGGCGACGCCGGCCGGATGGACGCCGACGGCTACGTCACCTTCGTCGACCGGATCAAGGACTGCATCCGCCGCCGCGGCGAGAACATCTCGGCCACCGACATCGAGGCGTGTCTGGCGGAACTGCCCGGTGTCGACCAGGTCGCCGCGTACGCCGTTCCCGCCGATATCGCGGGTGGCGAGGACGAGATCATGTGCGCGATCGTGCCGACCGTCGGGACCACGATCGACCCGGCCGCGATCGTCGCCCACGCCGCGACACGGATGCCCCGCTACGCCCGGCCCCGCTACGTCGAGTTCGTGGCGGCCCTGCCGCGAACGGCAACCGAGAAGGTGAAGAAGGCCGATCTGCGTGCGCGCGGGATCACGTCGAGCGCGCTAGACCTGGCCTCCCTCGACCGCGACGCATGACGCCTGAAGTACAAAAACAAGGAGAGGCGAGATGAGCAAACCGCGTGTCGCCGGCGTCGGGATGATCCCGTTCACCAAGCCGGGGCGGAGCGATGATTGGGACGTGATGGCCGAACAGGCGGTCCGCTTGGCGCTCGCCGACGCCGGCGTCGGGTACGAGCAGGTCCAGCAGGCGTTCGCGGGCTACGTCTACGCCGACTCGACCGCGGGTCAGTCCGCGCTCTACCGGGTCGGGTTGACCGGCATCCCCATCGTCAACGTCAACAACAACTGCTCGACGGGATCCACCGCCCTGTATCTGGCGCGCCAGCTCGTCGAGAACGGGGTCGTCGACTGCGCGCTTGCCGTGGGGTTCGAGCAGATGCTGCCGGGTGCGCTCAGCATGACGTTCGCCGACCGAAAGCGTACGATGGACATGGCGCTGATCCGACAGGCCGAGCTGCAGCCGCGCGACGATCATTCGCCCTTCGCCGCTCAGCAATTCGGCGGTGCCGGCCTCGATCACCAGCAACGCTTCGGAACGAGCGACGAGGCGTTCGCGCTCGTGAGCGTCAAGGCGCGCCGGCACGCCGCCAATAACCCGATGGCGCTGTTACGCTCGCCGATCGACTTGGCGGAGGTGCTGGCGTCGCCGCAACTCTACGGGCCGATCACGCGATTGCAGGCTTGTCCGCCGACATGCGGCGCCGCGGCCGCGATTCTCGTCTCGCCCGCCTTCGCAGCCAAGCACAATCTCAACGCACCGGTCGAGATCGTCGCGCAGGCGCTCGTCACCGATGGGCCGGGCACCTTCACCGATAGGGGCATGATGAGCGTAGTCGGCTATGACATGACCCAACACGCAGCGCGGCAGGTCTACGACGCGGCCGGGGTCGGGCCCGAGGACATTCAAGCTGTCGAGCTGCACGATTGCTTCACCCCGAACGAGCTCATCTCCTACGAAGCGCTCGACCTCACTCCGGAGGGAACTGCCGAGCAATACATTCGGGATGGCCTCAACACCTTCGGCGGCAGACACGTGACCAACCCGTCAGGTGGACTGTTGTCGAAGGGGCATCCGCTCGGGGCGACCGGACTCGCGCAATGCTACGAGCTCACGCACCAGCTGCGTGGAACAGCCGAAGCGAGGCAGGTTGAGGGTATGCGGTTCGGGCTGCAGCACAACGTCGGACTGGGCGGCGCCTGTGTGGTGACGCTCTACGGACGAGCCGGCTAAATACGGCGGGAACAGGTTCCATGAACAGACTGGACGGCAAGGTCGCGATCGTGTCGGGATCGGGGCGGGGCATCGGCAGCGCGGTGGCGCTCAAGCTGGCGCGGGAAGGTGCCAGCGTCGTCGTGAACGATCTGGATCCCGGTCCGGCTGAGGAGGTTGTCGAGCTGATCCACCAAGCCGGGGGGCGGGCCATCGCCTGCGTAGGAGACGTGACCAGCCCCGACTTCGGCGGGCGCTTCGTCCGGCATGCGCTGGACACATTCGGCGGACTGGACATCATCGTCAACAACGCGGGCTACACGCGAGACGGTCTTATTGGAAAGCAGTCGGACGAGCAGTTCCAGTCGATGGTGGACGTCCATCTGAGCGCGCCCTTCCGCATCCTGCGCGCAGCCGCGGAGCCACTCCGGGCCATGGCCAAGAGCGAGGCGGCGGAGGGTCGTGAGGTTCTGCGCAAGGTCGTGAACGTTTCCTCGATCGCGGGCGTTTTCGGGAATGCGGGGCAGGTGAACTACGCCGCTGCAAAGGCCGGTGTGATCGGCATGACCAAGACGCTTTCCCAGGAGTGGGCGCGCTGGCGGGTCTGCGTTAACTGCGTCGCCTTCGGCTTCATCGACACCCGCCTCACCCGATCCAGCCACCGAGGGGAGACCGGAGTGCTCGGCGACTCGACGGGCATCGGCATTCCCGACGACGCTCGCTCGGCGCTGCTCGCCAAAATACCGCTCGGTCGCGCGGGAACCGCCGAGGAGGCGGCGGGCGGTGTATACATGCTGTGCGCCCCCGAGAGCGACTACGTGACCGGTCAGACGCTCGTGGTCGCGGGGGGGCTGACGATCTGAAGCGCTAGGGGGAGCGAGCCGGGACGGCGAACGCGGAACCCGCCGTTCGCCGTCGCCACCCACGCCTTGTCAGAAAATAAAGTCGCTTGGCGCGAGCGGTTGGGTCGAGTGTACCGCGATCACGAGCTCCGCTCGCAGATCGCCGCCGATATTGGCGTGAATGTAGCTGATGCCATCGGCGACGTGAACGGCGACCTGTCCTGGACCGGTGATTGGTCCATCCCCGACGAAGACGAAGGCGTTGTTGCCGACGCGGTCGGTTCGCGCGTCGATGGCGCTGAGGTCGATGCGATCACCGTGCGCGCCGTCGAAGTCGAGGATCATGTCCGACGCATCCGGTTGTGAGTCCGTAGTCTGCAGATAGACGAAGCGGTCCGCACCCGTGCCACCTGAGAGCAGGTCGGCGCCGCCTGCGCCGGTGAGGACGTCGTCGCCCGCGGTGCCGTGCAGATTGTTCGCCATGCTATCGCCGATCACATGCTGGGCTACCGGACCCGATGCTCCGTAGTCGGGATCGTAGAAGTCCTGCGACCCCGAATCTGCACGCACCGCCGCGATCGCGGCCGCCCGCTGCTCGGTCGTGAGCCAATCCGGTAGGCCGATGCCACCGAGGTACGCAGAAGGATGGTGCGCGGCGACGCCGTTCATCGCGGTCGCGTTGATCAGGTCGTCATACGGTTCGTAGGCGGCGAGCACATGTTGGACGCCTAAGGGAACGTGCCGCACCCCGATCAGCTGAGTGAGGTCGTTCTCGATGTAATATCCCTCGACGAGACCGGCGAAGGCTTCCGTCGATAAGCCGTAGTGCGCGGCAATCCGGTCGCCGACAGGCGGCGCGCCGAACGGCGTGAAGTCGGCGCGGGCCTCGACCACGTCGCGCCCGAACGTCACCAGCGCGTGTCCGAGGACGTGCTCGGTGATGACGCCGCCCAGCGAGTGACCGGTCACGTGGATCCTGGCCTCCTGGTAGCGCGGGTCCGCCATGAGGCCGTCGAAGAGCGCCGCGGCACGCACGGTCTGCGGGTCCGACACGCCTGCCAGCAAAGCGACGTTGGTGACGATGTCATTCGTAGCGCCTGCCTGCGTGCCCGAGAAAGACAATACTACATCGGTCACCCGTCCCTGCGCGTCGACCTTCTCAAGGATCCCTGCGAAGAACAATCCGTCCTCCGTCCGCTCCACGCCAACCTTTCGAAAATCTTGGCTCAGCGCGAATGCCGGACTATCTGTCGACCGTTCGATCGTGTACCACGAAGTCCCAAAGTAGTTGAGTTCCTGGAGTGACAATCCGGACATTTGTTCTCTCCTAGATCTTTTTCTTTTGTGTAATATCTGGGCGATCTTTTAGGTTTGCGCTTCTCATGCGCAAACAAATTAACTCTCGGCGTGCGCCGCGTGGCCACCCCGCAGTTCGTTGGCAGCGGAGTCGCACCAGCAGCCCGGCAAGGAGATGCTATCGATACCATCAAGATTGATCCCGGGGAAGAGCGTCGTGGCCGTCCAGCGTTGCAGCTGCGCGGGCCCGTAATCTCCGGCGCTGGGCGGGCGCGTTGCGGCGCGAGTCGAACGGTCGCGTTGGGCAGCACTCGCTTACCCTTCGACGGAACTGTCAGTGTAGTGCGAACCAGTCTCCACCAACAGCGCAGGCAAGAATGCTGATCGTTGATCGAAACGGAGCTTCTCTCCGGTCGGCCAGGAGGTGGCGTGCACACCATAGGCAGAAAAAAGCGCCAGCTATACGCGAGCGCTATGCCTTTCCCTGAAATCGATCTCGTAATGCTATGGCGGGAGGTCTTCATAGGGCGTCGCTGATGGTGCCCCGATCGTCGTGGGTGCCGATCCACAGGGGCGTCCATGAAGTTCACCTATTCCGCCGCGCTGCTTGCGTTGGCCGCGCTGTTGTCTGCCTCGCCGGCGCTCGCGCAGGAGGATGCAACGCCGGGCGGTCCACAGGATTCACCCGAGCCGCAGGCAGCACAGACCAAGCCGATCACGGTGTCGGGCAGCGTCGCAGTGCTCACCGACTATCGCCTGCGCGGCGTGTCGCAGAGCGACCGCGACCCGGCGGTGCAGGGATCGCTGACGATCGCGCACGAGAGCGGCTTCTACGTCGGCACCTTCGCCTCCAACCTCGCGGGCTGGGGCACGTTCGGGGGCGCG
>Ga0182216_1000036_pt1 | contig 16461 bp, 9 predicted proteins | sample G5R1MG_17_FD_129669 | JGI IMG/M metagenome (GOLD analysis project Ga0182216, IMG submission 129669) | Switchgrass phyllosphere microbial communities from Michigan, USA - G5R3_NF_03OCT2016_LD1 MG | ecosystem: Host-associated > Plants > Phyllosphere > Phylloplane/Leaf | place: USA: Michigan... | reverse complement strand
GCAGGGCGCCGCATCGCTCTTCGCCAGCGAGCGCGTGGACGCCGACGACATGGCGCTCGCCATGCGTCGTGCCTGCGAGGACGCGGGCCAGGTCGTCGACCCGCACACCGCCATCGCGCTCGCCGCCGCGCGACGGACTGGCGTCGATACGCCCGTCGTCACGCTCGCCACCGCGCACCCTGCCAAGTTCGGGGACGCGGTCGAGCGCGCCACCGGCGTCCGCCCCGCCCTGCCCGCCCGCATCGGCGACCTCCACGACCGCGAGGAACGCTACGCCACGCTGCCCGCAACACACGCGGCGATCGCCGCCTACGTCGCCGAACGGGCGACACCGTCGGCATGATGGTGGCAGCATGAAGCTCGACACGCTGATCGGCGAGCCCTGGGCCGATTACGGGCTGGTCGATTCGGGAAACGGCCGCAAGCTGGAGCGCTACGGCCGCTACCGTTTCATCCGCCCCGAGCCGCAGGCGCTCTGGGGCCCCGCCTCCGACGACTGGCGCGCGAGCGGCGAGTTCGTGCCCGGCTCCGACGAGGACGGCGGCGGCCAGTGGCATTACGCCGAGCCATTGCCCCGCGATGGCTGGCGGCTGGCGTGGGACGACGTCGCCTTCCAGGCGCAAACGACGCCCTTCCGCCACCTCGGATTCTTCCCCGACATGGCCCCGGTGTGGGGCTGGATGCGCGAGCGGATCGCCGGAACCGAGGCGCCGGAGTGCATGAACCTGTTCGGCTACACCGGCGTCGGGACGCTGGCGCTCGCCGCGGCCGGCGCGCGGATGGTCCACGTCGACGCGTCGAAGAAGTCGGTCGAGCAGGCGCGCGCCAATGCGACGCTGGCCGGGCTCGCCGACAAGCCGGTACGCTGGATCGTCGACGACGCCGCCAAGTTCGTCGCGCGCGAGGTGCGGCGGAGCCGTCGCTACGACGGCATCCTGCTCGACCCGCCCAAATACGGTCGCGGTCCCGAGGGCGAGGTGTGGCGGCTCGAGGAACAGCTGCCCGCGCTGATCGTCGACTGCCGCCGGCTGCTCGACGCGGAGTCGCGCTTCCTGTTCCTCACCGTCTACGCGGTCCGCATGTCGGCGCTGGCGATCGGCGAGATGGTACGGCAGATCTTCGCCGACCTCCCCGGCCGCGTCGAGGCGGGCGAACTCGGCGTGCGCGAGGAAGCGCGCGGCCTGGTCCTCCCCACCGCGATCTGGGCACGCTGGTCGCGGGACTGAGCGTTCGTCGATCCTCCCCCTGGCGGGGGAGGATCGAGGTCAGGCTCGTAACACCACCGCCCGTGCGAACACGGCTTCGAACATCGGCGCGGTCAGCCGTCCCGTGTTCTGGTTGTAGCGCGAACAGTGATAGCTATCGATCAGGACGCGTCCGTCCGGCAGTGCATGCTCGGCAAGATGCCCGAACTTCGCGCGAGACGGCGCGACGCCCAGCGTCCTGAGCGTTGTGTCGTGCGCGATCTGCCCCAGCGCGATCAGCACCCGCACGTTCCCCAACGCGGCGAGGGGCCCCGCGAGGAACGGGCGACACGTCCGGATTTCCTCGGGCGTAGGTTTGTTCGCGGGGGGCAGACAACGCACGCCGTTAACGATGATCGCGCCGTCGAGACGCAAGGTGTCGTCGGGCGTCGCGCCGTACGTCCCCGTCGCCAACCCGAACTTGAGGAGAGTGGCATAGAGCAGTTCGCCCGCGAAATCTCCCGTGAACGGCCGCCCCGTCCGGTTCGCGCCGTGCTTGCCCGGTGCGAGCCCGACGACGGCGAGCCACGCGGCCGGATCGCCCCAGGCGGGCACCGGCGCGTTCCACCAATCCGGGTGCTCGCCACGCAGCTCGTCGCGAAACGCGACGAGGCGCGGGCAGAGCGGGCAGTCGCGCGGCGGCTCGGTGGCGGGCAGCGGAGAGGGTGGAAAGGCCATGCCGCCGGCCTAAGAGAGGGCGATGGCGACGACAACCTACGCGATCGCGCTCGGCGCCAACCGTCGCGGCCGCCACGGCAGCCCGCGCGCCGCGATCGCGGCGGCGCTCGCGCGGATCGGCGGCGTCGTCGCGGTGTCGCCAGTGATCGAGACGCCGCCGCTCGGCCCCTCGATCCGCCGCTTCGCCAACGCCGCCGCGCTGATCGAGAGCGACGAGGCGCCGCCCCTACTCCTCGCCCGTCTCAAGACGATCGAGCGCGCGCTGGGTCGTCGCCCCGGCCGCCGCTGGGGCGCGCGGCCGATCGACCTCGACATCGTGCTGTGGTCGGGCGGACGGTGGCGGAGCCGCATGCTCCTCGTGCCGCACCGCGACTGGCGCACCCGGCGCTTCGTCCTTGCCCCGCTCGCGACGATCGCGCCCGGCTGGCGCGACCCCGAGGGCGGTCGCACCGTCCGCCAGCACCTCACCATGGTTGACCGCCGCCGCCCCCGCACCTAGTCCGCGCCGAGGTGGGGTCCGTAGCTCAGTTGGTAGAGCAAGCGACTTTTAATCGAGAGGTCCCGGGTTCGAGCCCCGGCGGACCCACCACCGCCGCATTTCAGGGCATCCCTTGCCGTCCCGGCCACTTGCGTCCCACCCCGTTTCGCGCGAGTCCGGCGTCTCAGTACGTCCCATGCCGTGCCATCCCGACGCAAGTTCGACGGGGGCAGCACGGGGGGCATCAGGAAGCTGGATGGGGGCATCGATGCCGCTGACCGATCTGCAGGCGAGAAAGGCTCCTCCCGGAGCCAAGGACTACAAGCTGGCCGACTCGGGCGGGCTCCACCTCTTCGTGACGAAGAAGGGCCACAAGTCATGGCGGCTCAAGTACCGCTTCGACGGCAAGGAGAAGCGCCTCCTGCTCGGGGCCCATCCGGAGGTCTCGCTCGCCAAGGCGCGCGAGATGCGCGACGAGGCCAAGCGGCTGCTGCGCGATGGACGCGATCCGCTCCTGGAGCGGCACAAGCGCCGCATCGGGGCCACCGCCGCCGCGGCGGCGACGTTCGAGATCTACGCCCTGCGCTGGCACGAGGCGCAGAAGGAGCGCTGGTCGCCGGTCCACGTCCGCAAGGTCGAGCAGGCGCTCCAGCGCGACGTGCTGCCCGACCTCGGACGCGTGCCGATCTCGGAGATCGACGGCCCCATGCTCCTCCGGGTGCTCCGCAAGGTCGAGGCTCGCGGCGCCGTGGACACCGCCAAGCGCATCCGTCAGCACCTCTCCGCCGTCTTCCAGTTCGCCATGGCGGAAGGCGTCGCGTCGGTCGATCCGGCCGCAGGTATCGTCAAGGGCCTCCGTCCGACGCCCCCGGCCGGGCAGCAGCCCGCGGTTCGCACGATGGAGGAGGCTCGCGAGATCCTCCGGACCATGGACGCGTCCACGTCCGACCCGCAGACCAAATTCGCCTCGCGACTCCTGGCGCTCACCGCCGTCCGACCCGGAATCGTCCGCGCGGCGGCGTGGTCGGAGTTCGAGGGTGTCGACTGGGCGGATGCGGAGGCCCCCTGCCCCGACGCGATCTGGCGCATCCCGGCGGTGCGGATGAAACTCGAGCAGGACGACAAGGGTTCGCTCAGAGCACCGATCTCTTCGCCGCCACTACTTCCTCCGGCTTGAAGTTCGCGCTGATGAAACGGTCGAGCGTTTCGAGCGCTGCCGAAAACTCGACTTTCCCCGTCGTTGCCTGTGGGTTTTCAGGTGGCTCGTTCAGCAGCTCGACGATGGCTGCCGAGACCGCGTAGCCGTCCTCGGCGCACGGCGCACTTTCCGAGATCAGGTACATGTTGACCTGGTCGCGTGCATCTTTGCCGAAGATGTGCAGGACCTCATCGACATCGGCAACCGCGGTGTCCAGGACGCCGAACGCGGCGCGCCACTGGCGATACCTTTGATCGATCTCGGACTGCTCACCCTGCACCTTCGCTGCCGCGAAGCACTCGTAGCTCGAATGACAGTCCTTCATCGCGTCCCGTAGCCTAAGGACCTGTATGGTCAAATCGCTTCGTGGCTTCGACTTCAGCCAGGAGATGATGAGTTCGATTATCTTCGGCCACATATCGTCCGTCCCCGCATCCAACTCTATTTTCAGGTGAGATTGTAGTTCCCATCGCCTGCAGACGGAAGCCTGTCGGGCGCGCGAGCTCGCATCGCCCATCACTACTGTGTCCACAACCTGGGGAGAGCTGCGGGTGGAGGGATTGCGACGACCGCGAGCGACTGATATCGACCGTGTCGTCCGCGTGACGCAATCTATTCGTTCAGGGGCGGCTAGGGTTCCGGTACAGGTGTCGGCACCCAGTAGCCCGCCAGCATCCTCAATCGGGGGTCGAGGCGATATCCGCGGGTCCGTCCCACCGCGTTCACTACCGGGGGTCTTCCTGCCGGAGCGTCGATCCATGGAGCGTCGGCGATATCGCTAAAATGACCCGGAAGTTCTTTGTGGATGCTCGTCGGAGGTGCAAAAATCCGGATGCGTTTTGCGAGTTCTTCCTGCAATCTAGTGTCTAGATTCGCGTTGTCGGTCCGCCTCTGCGCATTGTCGACGGCGGCTCGGACGTATTTGCTGGCGCGGATATGGTAAGTGCCCTTCCGACCGTACAGGCCATCGACATCCTCGAAGCGTTCGACGACGCCGCCCGGCGCCTTGATGTGCCAACGCAGCAACTGCGCCACGAGTACCTCCGTCCTGAATATTTCGCCGATTTTCGGCGACACGGTTCGATCAAGTGTAGGCGGATTCATCGGCGTAGCCAGCATCGACTGCAGCCGCCGGACCACCATCCTGAAGCAAGTTACTGTAAAATCCGGATCGGAGCGGGCGATATTCACCCAATGATACAACGACCGCCAGCTCGCCATGTAATTGCGGACGTCCTCCTCCCGCATGTCGCGGGCGTGGCCACGATCATCCAGGAAACCGAGCACGGCCGCATGCTCGCGGCCGTTGTTTAGCGTGCGCGCGAGTTCCTTGGCTGTCGATGGCGTGCGCCGTGACGCACGGACCTCTTCCCCCTCGAATGCCGCCAATCCCAGCTTCGGGAACGGGTCGGTCGTTACACCCTCGTCCCCCAGCCATGCGAAATACGCGGCCAAGCCGCCAAGCGCTGTCGTGCTCGTCGCGTCCTTCTGGCCACCGGCGATGCACCAGTGACATGGACCGAAGGACACGCCGGCGCCATCGTAGGCGACGACCACGGCCATATAACCGAGGTTCTCGCACTCGCTGACCGCCCGGACGACCCGGAACGTCGACGCGAGCCCGTAGACCGGGTCAGCGGGATCGTCCGCCTCGAGTGCGGCGATTAGTTCGGCCTCGCCGACCCCGAGGCATAGTCTTGGCAGCAGTTCGACCTGCTCGTCGTATCGTGCAGCGACGGGCTTCAAAGTGGCGGGACCGCCTCCGAGGTTGCTGTCGTAGTAGCCGAGCGTCTGGAGATCAGTGAGGCCGATGCGCTGATTGAGGACATCTGCTCGCGTGAAGTCGGCGGAGAAAAAGCGAGGCTCGGCATCGCGCAGCTCCTGCCGTTCCCAGATATCGACCCGGTTAGCGACCGGCGGGTGCGTCGGCACGTCACTGCCTGCGTCCATGGTCATCGCCGGGATCAGGATCGGAGACCTCAGTTGGTCCGACTCCCAGCGCTCGATGAGCCCGCGGGTGCGACGATTGGCGCGTCCGCTCACCGGGCCGGCGTAGGGATCGGGATTGTCGATCTGGGTCAGTCCGCGGAAATCCCGTTCGGGTAGTCGCGGGCCACCCTCTGCTGGCGGGGGCGAATGGCGTGCCAGCTTCGTCCGGCGAGCAGCGATCTGAAATTCGCGCAGGACGCCTTCGATGTCGGACTTCAACGCCTTCGAACCGAACCCGAGTGTCGAAAGCCGGGCCTCCAGTCCCACTAACCAATCGTCCGACGAATCCTTCGCTTGCATGATGGCCTGGACGACGGTGTCCGCGCCCTGCGCGGCAAGGACGCCCTCGCGAAGATTCTTCCCCGCGTGCTGGAGGAAGACCCGCGTCGGGATGCTTTCAAAATCCGGTTCGATCGGGGTTAGGGGGACGGCGTCTCTGTCGAGCGGCCATCCGAGCGAGATATGCAGTTTGAACTTGTGCTTGTCGAGAGCGAGAGCGGGCATCGGCGCACCCGTGGCATCGTCGTCGGCGAGGTCGGAGTGAGTGCGGAGGACGGGCTGGTAGGAACCGTTGAGGAATCCGGCAACGGCGAGTTGCTGCCAACGCGCGGTGCCGGGATTGTGGACTCCATCCGAAAGGATCGAACGCGGCTCAAGCCCGGCGTTTGGATCGAGCAACGAGATCTGGAGGAAGTCGAAACCGATCGTGACCGGATCGTAGTACGCGAGAGTCGGCGACATCCCGATCCCCGGAATCGTTCCTAGCTTGTCCAGGGCGCTCACCGCATCGGAGGACGCCGCTCGAATGATCAGGCAACCCTCGATGTCGGCATGGACTTTGAGGCCTTCGGGATCCACCTCGTCGTCCACGAGCAGGATATCGTCCGCGTCGGGCAACACTTGGCCTTTGCGGGCTACGAATTGCATGAATCCTGGGAAGATGGGCCGCAGGCGCAGTGGTTCGCCTTCACCCTTCGCCGGAGGGTCCGCGTAGCTCCATGCGCCCTTCAGGACGAGCGCGTCGCCCGCAGTCGAACCTGGAGCCCCCCCCGCCTCAGCGGAGAAATCCGTGATGCGACCGCGCTGTTCGGCGGACAGTGGAAGCCGAAGGGCGAAGCGAGGCGGGCTGGTCATGTGGCGGACGCCTCGATGTCGACGACGATGCGCGCGGAGCGGCTGTAGGCTCCCGGACCGCTGACACCTAGTTCGTAGACCCACTTGCCCGGTGCCAGCGTTTGGCGTTCCTCGAACCGCTCGGCCGACGGTGTGACGGGGATACGCTCGAAGCCGAACTTCCCCGGCGCGCGGCGCCTGAGTTCGATTTCCGCATATCTGTCGACGTTCCGCCACTCGATCGTGACCCTGCCTGCCGATACCCGGTGGCGGAGGTCGCGAGGTGGGATGAGCGTGCCACTTGCGCGCGCTTCCATGACGAGTGAGACGCGACCGTCTATTCGCCGCGTCAGTTTGGCGAGGCGGTCGTGCGGATCCAGAGCGTGTCGCACCGCGCGGACCCTGACCTGATGCAGCAGTCCCGGCGTCACGTTGACGGCAATGGTCTCGAAGCGTTGGCCGGGTCCGACCTCGAGCATGTTGGGCTCGAAGTCGGCTAGCACGCCCCAGTCGCTATCGGGCTCGGCGGCATCGGCGGCAGGCCGCCCCTCTACCTGGAACCCCAATCCAGCGAGCGGGCCGGCCTGGGTCCAAGCCAGTCGCAGGGTCCGCTCTTGGTCCCTGATGGGCTCGACGAGCAGCAGGTTCGGCGGCGCGGCGATCCTCACGTCGGGCACCCGCACCAGAGCGATTGTCGTCCAGGTCGGATTCGGGATGCCCGCGCCTGAGACCGCACGGGCGCGGTAGACTGCCCTGGTCGGAACGCGTCCCGGGAGCGCGTCGGTCCATGCCGCATCAAAGACATGGGAGCTCACGCGCTGGAACGTCTCTTCTGCCTCCGCGGCGGAGGCGATCTCGAGCAAGGCGTCGTCGCTTGCGCCGCCGCCTCCAAGCCGCGGCTCCAGCGCACGTTCGATCTCGTAGCGCACCGCGCGATCTACGGACGGCCATTGCAGTTCCGCCTCGGCGGTATCTAGATACTCGGTGGCGCCGCGCGCCCAGACCTTCGGAGGACGTAGCGCGATCACAGATGGCGGCGTCGGGTCGGTTGCGGTCAACAAACAATCGGCCTCGCCGCTCTCGTTGCCGATCTTTCCCGCGACGACGACGTAAGGCGCGGCGTCAGCGGAGGTGACGCCGATCCGCAGACTGCCGACGACGTAGCTTGCCGGTGGCGTGAGCCGTAGAACCTGGGTCTGGCGCGCAAGCAGTAGCGCTGGCGACCCTTCGAGCCAGGCGGCGGCCTCTGCGAAGGGCAGCGCTTTCAGCGCGTCGATGGCATCGGCCGATTGACTGCGCTCGCCGCGTCCTAGGGAAAGGTTGCCACCGTCGGGCGCAGCGGGGAAGCTGTCTCCCAAGAGATGGAGGTGCAGTCGACCGTCGACGGGAGCGATCGCTCGGGCTCTCGCGACTTCGGTCAATGCCACCGCGAACGGTTCGAGCGAGATCAGTTGCGCGCGAGCCGGCAGCGCCTTGACGGGAGCCATCACCCCACAGTCCTCGCGCGTTTCCGGCTTCGCGTGGCGCAGCATGGCTGCGCCCTGTAGCGGCGGAGCCCGCCCGTCCGCGCGACGCAAGTCAAGGAAGTCGGTGCCAGCGGGGCCCGGCCCGACGATCGCGAACTCGCCGTCGGTGGTGAAGAGCGTGCCTCCCGGAGCATGCGCCAGCGTGGCGGCGTCGAGAGAGCTGCCGCCGTGGGTCAGACGCACGAGCACGCGGACGGCATCGAACTCGGCCGATGCTGCCGATAGCTCAGCCACCACGACCGGCACGTGCACCAGTTCAGTCCAATGTTGGGCGAGTCGGTATTCATGGCGGTCCGGCGCGCGGTACTCGCGGTAGGCATCCCAGCCGAGTACGACCTCAAGATCGCGCCCGGCTTGATCCAGGACGATCGACGGGTGCTCGGTCCTGACGCTCGGCGGAGGCGGGGGTGTCGCGTCGCGCATCCGTAGCGAGACCTCGCCACTTCCCGGTCCGTCGACGCCGAACAGATCCACGCCGCGCACGCGGTAGGCATACCACCCTTCTAGCGGCAGTTCGCCCCACGGCAGATCGACGCCGTGGACGAACAGGTTCACTGGTCGTGCGCGCAGATGCTCGCCTTCGGGGCAGGTCTTGAACTGCGGCGGCACGGGCAATTGCGGAGCCGGTGGATCGGCCATTGCGCTATCCGGACCGAAGCTATGCGCCTCCACGCGCCAGAACCGTGCCGAGAGGTCTAGAAGCTCCGGTTTGCGGCGGCGATGGTCGCCATCTCGATCATGTTCGCCGTCGGGCGGGGCCGCCGGCGGGGCGCTCCACCTCAGGCGCGCGACGGGCGTTGGATATTCGCACGGCCCCTTTTCCGCGGCCTTCGTGAGTTCGGCGAGGAGCGTCGTCTGGTCCTTGGGCAAGGTCGCCGCGCTGGCTGGCGGCGATGGTAGCCAGCGGGTCGGACCGGAGAACAGCGGCGCGAAGGGGGGATAACCCACCAGACCTTCGCGCGGCGTGACCTCGAAGTCCGCCACTGCGGCCTCTGCAAGATCGATCGGCGGCGCGGGAAACGGTGCGTCTGCGGGAAGTGGCTGCGCGTCCGACGTAATCGCTGGCGTGAAATTCGCCGTCACGTGGTAGCTCAACCGGGCTGCGTCTGGGTCTACGCCTGGATCGAACAGGTCGTCGAAACCCCAGCCCAGCAGCTTGGCGAACCCGAAATGCTCTGCGCGGACGAGCAGGAAGTTGGTAGCATCGCGCCGGTAGAACGAGATCACGGCCTCGTAGAGCGCGTTCTCGTCGGGATCTCCGCTCGCCCTCATCGCACGGATCGCGTCGATCGGTGGCGCCTGGTGATATCTGGCGTGCTGCCAATGCTCGAAGGTCAGCTCAGGATCGGAACGATGGGCGTTTCCGCGCAGTTCGGCCAGCCCCTCGAGCATCCGCTCCAGTTCGTCGGGCGAAGGATCGCCAAGCGCGAAGGTCAGGAGGGGAATGAGCGGTTCCACCTGATCCCAACTCGGAACGGGCACGCCGACCTCGGCACCGCCAGCCAACGTCCGGCGCGCATCCGCGTCTGTTCGGAGCCGTGCCGCGTCGATCGACCATTTGCCGGTCCCTACGTCCTGCGAAGCGCCAGGTAGGTTGCGCTCGACGAACAGGTTCACGACCGCGCCATCGATATCGCGCGCGAGTGTGAATCCGCCATCCGGCGCGCCGAGCGGCTGTCGGGCTTGCCAACGTAGGGCCACGACAGCCTGATCGCCCACCGGTTCCGGTCGCGTACGCGCGATGAACTCGAGCGCGGGCATCAGGCGAGCGCCCCCAGCGGAACCTGCCAGGAACAGGTCTCGCTGACCGGCACGCCGGCGATCATCAGTTGCTCCTCGATCGGCGCGTTCGCAGGAGCGCCCCGCCATTCCAGCTTGACCGTCAGCACGTCTTGCAGGCCATTCACGGGAATGGTCGCTGCGAGTGTCGCGATCAGTCGCGTCGAATCGCGGTTGCCGACGAATAGGACTGGTTTCCCGGCGATCTCGATCGTCAGACGATCCTCCCGGTCCCTCAGTGGTTCCGGGGACTCGATGAGGAGGTGCGTCACCCCGTCGACCGCCGCCAGCGGCGTCATGCGGACGGCCTCGACGCTGGCGACTGCCGGCACGCCGAACGACAGCGCTAGCGCCTCGAAGTCGGTCCCGGCAGGCGCGGCCAGCTGCGCAAGGCCAAGTGAGGGCACCTCCGCAGGCATGGTGGCGAGGTCAGTGAACGTCCCGTATCCCGACGTCGTGAAGCTCCAACTCATCAGTGGGGGCGTCAGCGTCGCCTCGTCCCTCGTGTCGTCCATCGCCACGATGTCCGCCCGGTACCGGGCGTGCGCGCGCAACGTCAGTTGGTCGAGTTGCACGGGAAGCACTGTGTCTGCCGCGTCTGGCGGCGGAGGCATGGCGGCGCACGCGTTGCCCGGATCCTTGCTGCGTGCATCGCGCCACCACTTCTCGACGGGCGGAATCTTGGCTGGCGCCTTTCGCCAATTAGGCGGAACGGCGACGGTTCGTCCAGCCGCAACCTCTACGGGATGGCCATCGCTGTCGATCAGGCGGATGCCCAGCTGCCGGCGATCCCGTCGGTAGAGGCCCGCCCAGACATCTTCGCCGAAACGCGCCATCAGGTCATAGTGGCGGAACACCGGACGGCGGCCGTCCGCGGGATTCACGGCGGCGACCGCGCGCGATAGCGCATCGCTCCATGCTGGCGCCCGTCCTGCGGTAAAGCGGTAGCGGCGCGTAGCCTGTCCCGCACGCGCCTGGCCCCCCCCCGGATTGAGCACAGCTCCGACCACGGTGAGCTTTAGTTCGTAGGTGTGCCCAGGTGTCAACGTGCGGCTGTCGTCATCGACGTCCCACTCCTGCTTCCCAGTTGCGCTCTCCCCAACGCGGGGCCCCTGCGTCCCTTCCTGCGCGACAAGGTCCAGCCAGCAGACCTTGGTGTACAGCCGCCCTCGGGGCAGGAGGACCCTCCGGTCTGCGGGCACCTGCATCGTCTCGGTCTGCATTGGCCATGGCTGCGCAGGGATCGGTCCCCGTTCATAGGTGGTGAACGTCAGTTCGATCTCCGCATAGCCCTCGGGCACGTCGAGGATGAAGTAGTCGTCCCCGGCGAGAGCCACGCCTCCCCGGAACGCCCGCCCAACGCGCTCGCGCGCGGCCCAGAGATAGCGCCAGCCCCGATCCAGCCGACCATACCCGGGCAGCGTGCCCGCCAAGTCGCTGCAGACATGGGCGTACTCGTCCTTAGGATGGCAATCGGGCGCGGGCGTCTCCTCTGCACCGCCGCCGCCCAAGGACCCCGATTGGCCGAAACGCCGCGAGGTGAACAGGCGGAGTTCGGTGTTGACGGGACGGGGGCTGAGCGTCCTCCCTGCGACCTCGCGGGCGCCCGCGGAAAGCGAGAACGCGCCGAACAGGTCGACCTCGCGGTTATCGTCGAGATCGACGAGACTGAGTTCCGTCAGGCTCCAACGCTCGGAGAAGCCGGACACGGAGCCGATCGGCTTCGGGTAAGGAACAGCCGGAGTTCCGAAGTCCAAGTGTTGCGACGCCGCGGCGAAGGTCATGCTCTTGGCGAATTCGAGCGCGATCACACTGTGAGGATGGACCTCGCCCAGGTCGTGAAAATCCACGTCGGCAATCGGCGCGAGCTGGACGATACCCGTCTTGACGGCAGGGCCTGGTGGCAGCCCTGCTGCGGCTTCATCGGCGGAGGCGTCGAGCGCGTCTGTCGCAATTGGGACCCAATCCCGCGGTAGGAAGCTGACGCCGTGTATCAGGCCTTCAAGTTCTGGCGGGTCGATGCGCTCCCATAGGAACGTGTAGCCGAGGCAGAAGTCTATCGTGTCGATCCCGATGTCGATCGAGATGCATGCCTCGAGCGGGACCTCCAGTCGCTGCGGATGGTCGATGGTCAGCTTGAACCCGGCATAGACGCCGATGTCTATGCCGATCCCACCACCCTTGAGCTCTCCGTGTGCGGCCAGTTCCAGCCTGCCCTCGAGCTGGAATGGCGCGAAGCACAGCTTGAGTTGGCCCAGCAGCCTTCCGTCGATCCCGGCGTAGACGCTCGACGAACCCTCGCGAAGTTCGATCTTGGCAATCACCCCGGTTTCGACGCCCTGCGCGAGGCCTATGCTCAGCCAGTATCCCGCCTTGAACAGCCAGTCGCCCGTGAACCGGAAGTAGTTCGCGGTGATCGGGCTGCCGGTCTCCGGCGACTTGCCTGCCCAGATCAATCCGTCCTGAGGACGTCCAAAATTGAACTCGCCGCCGCCCTCGCCGGCCACGCTGAACAGGGGGTCAGCGTCCCATTCGAACGCGAAGTCGAGCCTGAGTTGCTGCAGGGCCGGATGGATCGCTAGCACCGCCGAGAGCTTGCTCGGCTCGGGGTTGGTCATCGCTTTGCGCTCGGCCAGCAGGTCGGCGGTCGCGGTGACCAGTATGGATAGGTCGGGGAGCGAGAGGATCAATCCACCTCGCGCGGAGAATGTCCATCCATCGTCCCCGCTTCCGACAAGTACCCCTAAGCCGAGGGCCTCGCTGTGCTCGGCCGCCTGCCACTTCTCGATAACCGCGAAGCCCGGCTTCGATCCCCCGATGAAAGCGTCGAAATAGCGATCCGGGGCGTCCGCCGGCGCTTTGATCTCCATGTTGTGCGCTAGGAGGCCCGAAACGCCGTATATCGAGAGGCCGGATGCCGCGATCGGGATGCCGCCGGGGATCGACGTTTCGGCAGCCAGGAACATCGTGTTGAAGCCGCCCCTTGCCCGCCGCATCGCGAAGACGACGTCGAGACGCATGTCGATGGAGCTAATGTCCACATGGCCGGAACCGCTGAACTCGCCGTCCTCCTCATTCCAGGCGACCGTCACGGCGACATCGAACGCTCCCGGCGTACCATAGTGCAGGCCGATCCCGTCGAAGCGGATGCTGGGCGGAGCGTCCCTATACCATCGCGCGACCAGCCCATCCACCGACGCGCCCGCAGGCAGACCCTTGAGCAGCTCGATCCCTGCCGAGAGCCGCAGCTCGATGTCGCCGGGGGCGTCCTCCGGCCGTTCGAGGCTGAACGACGTCACAGTGAGTGTGGCCAGCCCCCAATCGACGCTAAACGGCTGGTCGGTGGCGAGCGAGGCGCCTGCGGCCAACCTGATCTCGCCTGTCGGTGTGATCCCGATCTCGTCGAAGCTGAAGGCCGGCCAGTCGCCGTTGACGCCATCGATCTCCGGCGTGAGGTCGCCCGAAATCCAGAGAACGCCCTCCTCCAACCTTAGCGTGGTGACATTGAGCGAGAAGACCCCGGCGGCCTGAAGCGAAAGTATAGCGTCGGGATTGCTGAGCGTGGCCGAGATACCGTGCGTGCCAAACGAGAAATGAACGTCGACGACGCCGTCGCTCTCATCCGGGGCAAACCTGGAGATGTCGATGCTTCCGCTGATCACGACGTCGCAAAGCGCGCCATGATCCAGCTTGAGGCTCGCCTCGTCGATCTCGCAATCGAAGCCGAATACGGTGCATTGGATCGGGGCGTCCGAGGTTCGGTCGAACCGGCCGCTGGGTCCGTGCCGACCGATCGCGAGACCAGTTCCGGTCAGTGTTAGGGGCAGTCCCGCTCCGTCGCTGAACATCGGCAGTTCGAGCGTCGCTGTGTCGGCGACCAGCCAGTCGTCACCGGTCGAGGCGAGCTTGATGCCCATGACCTCGAGTGTCGCCTCGGTGCCGGCTACGTGGCATTTGGCCAGGTTGGCGCCGGTGCAACGCGTGAGCCGGAAGCCATCTGAATCGAGGGCGAATCCGCACTTCGCGGTTATCTCGCCGCGGACCTGCCCATTCCCGAGTATGGAGGGATCGAAACTGATCGTGATGCCGATCTCATCGACGGTGAGCGAGGGCTGCTCGCTGCAGATCAGGACTGCGTGCGCCGGGTCCTCATCCTCGATCTTGAGATCGACCAGGTCGATGCCTGGTAGGTGCAGCGCTGGCAGGCCGCCCAGAAAGAAGTCCGCCTCGAGGACGATCCCGTGCGGTCCGACCTCGCAGCGCGCATCGGCGACCAGGATGCCCTTGCAAAGGTCAACGTCGCCCAGGCTCAGGTATTCGCCAAGCAGGACATCGACCGGATCGACGAAGTCCGACAGCGGATAAAGCGTCTTGATCGGGTCCGCTTCTGCCAAATGCCCCTCCCTGCGGAGACTACCTCGCCGAGACCTCGGAGACTATCAATTTTTGGCTTTCCGGCTAGGTCCGTTGTCGCCTCGATCGCCTGAGAGCCCATTGCGCGGCGGAGCGTCGCGGAATCGGAGGACTACGGGGCGGGCGCGGTTGAGAACGCCGCTTGTCGACGGTGCTGCTCGATGGCGTCGGTCGCACCGCTTGCACGGGCCGTAGTTTCGAGTTCGATGCCGGAGACCCGAAGATGCGGCGAGCCAGTCTCTCCGCAGGCTTCGCGGGCATCTCTGACACGATTGAGCAGGCAATCGCCGACCACATCGACTTCCGCAGGACTCGGGTGGTACTCGTCACTGCGCAGCGTAAGGCCGGGTTCGAGAACCTACCCGTCGGACTGGTCGCGACGGACCAGACCTACTGGTACATCTTGGTCACGTTGCTCATCTTGTGGAGAGCGGTTCGCGTTGAACCGACAGCACCCGCGGGCGACCAAGACGAGGCGAAAGCCAGACCAATGAGACCCAAATGCGGTCGTTCAGCTCGCCCCGAACTCATTCCAGAACCGGTCGCGCGTTAATGCTTGTCAGACCTCCGATACGTAGGATCTAGTTCCGGACAGCAGCTTTCTATGAAACGAAAGCGCGTAGGCCTGTAGGTTGGGGGAGTGACGATCGCATTGGATGATCGTCCTTGGCGATCGCTTCGTCGAACAAGGAGATGGCTTTGATGCCTGATCGACAAGAACGTCGACGACACCCGTGTCATATTGCTGGTGCGCGCTACACAAGGATGGATGGACCAGACGGCGCTTTCAACGCACGATCACTCAGCGACACCGCGGCCGACGCTCGGCATGCGACACGGTCTGGCGCTGTGTGTCGGCATCGTAATTGGCGCGGGCATCTTCAGGGCTCCGGCAATGGTCGCCGGAGCTGCCACAAGCGAGGCGATGTTCCTGGGAACGTGGGCGCTCGGCGGCCTGCTGTCGATCCTTGGTGCGCTCTGCTACGCGGAACTCGCGTCCGCCCATCCAAACGCGGGCGGTGACTTCCACTTCCTGGAATTGGCATTCGGGCGCAATCTGGCGTTCCTCTACGGCTGGGCACGGCTCACCGTCATCCAGACCGGATCGCTAGCGCTGCTCGCCTATGTGTTCGGCGACTATCTCGCGGCGATGTGGCCAGCCGGTACGTATGCGAGCAGCGTTTATGCCGCCTTGCTGGTGATCGGACTGAGCGGCCTCAACTGGCTCGGTATCCGGCAAGGCGCAGGGACGCAGTTCTGGTTGACCTGTGCCGAGGTTCTGGGTCTCGCCGCCGTCATCATTGCCGGGCTGTTCGTTGCGCCCGAAGCCGTAACCTTGCCCCGCGCCGAGAGGGAGGGATCCCTGGGACTGGTCCTCGTCTTCGTGCTGCTGACCTACGGCGGGTGGAGCGAAGTCGCCTACATATCGGCCGAGCTGAGGGATGCGCGTCGCCGCATGGCTCCGGTGATGGTGACCGGGCTGGGGCTGGTCACCCTGTTCTATGTGCTGGTGAACTGGGCGTACCTGCGGGCGCTCGGGCTCGACGGGGTGGCGGGTAGCCAGGCAGTGGCTGCCGACGTGATGGCGCGTGCCTTCGGTCCCGCGGGCGCGGCTTCGATCAGCCTGATCATTGCGATCGCCGCCCTCACCTCGGCCAACGCCACCGTCATCACCGGTGCGCGCACCAGCTATGCGCTGGGCAGGGCCTTTCCCCGCCTGTGCTGGCTCGGTCGCTGGAGCGTCACGCGCGACACACCGGGGAACGCCGTGCTTCTTCAGGGGGCGATAGCCGTGATCCTCGTGGCAGGCGCCACCTTCGGCCGCGATGAGTTTGGCGCGGTCGTCGAATATACCGCCCCGGTCTTCTGGTTCTTCCTGCTCATGGTAGGCGTGGCGGTCTTCGTCCTCCGACGCCGCGCACCGCCGCCGCCTGGGTGCTTCCGTGTGCCGTTCTACCCGCTGGTACCTTCGCTATTTTGCGCGACGAGCGCCTACCTCCTGTACTCCAGCATCGCCTACACGGGGGCGAGCGCCTTGGTCGG
>Ga0182216_1000034_pt1 | contig 16604 bp, 19 predicted proteins | sample G5R1MG_17_FD_129669 | JGI IMG/M metagenome (GOLD analysis project Ga0182216, IMG submission 129669) | Switchgrass phyllosphere microbial communities from Michigan, USA - G5R3_NF_03OCT2016_LD1 MG | ecosystem: Host-associated > Plants > Phyllosphere > Phylloplane/Leaf | place: USA: Michigan... | reverse complement strand
TGAAAAACAACCTCTCCTTCTCGCGCAACGTCAACCGCGACTATCAGGACGAGTTCAAGAACGGCGATTATTCGTCCGGTCAAACCATCAACATCAAGCGTCCGCCCAAGTACGAGTATCGTGCTGGCCGCGTTGCTGTGCCGCAAGACACCGTGAAAACCACGATCCCGCTTACCCTGTCGCAAGGCGGTACGGATCTGCAGTTCACGATGCTGGAGCGCACCCTGTCCATCTCCCGCCTGGGCGATGTGATCCAGTCGGCAATGTCTGTCGTGACCAACCAGATCGACCTGCAAGGCCTGCAAGTGGCCCGTCTGAGCGTCGGCAACACCGTTGGCACCGTCGGCACTTACCCAGCCTCGCAAGCCGCTGCAATCCAGCTGCTGACCCAAGCCCAACAGAAGCTGTCCGAGAACTCGGCTCCTTATGACGGCTTCCGCTCGGCTGTGCTGTCGCCTGCTATGAACGCTGCTCTGGTGCAGGGCACTGCGGGCCTGTTCAATAGCAATGCCAGTATCGGCAAGCAGAACGAAACCGGCCGCTTCGTGCGTGGCTTCGGCCTGAATCTGGCTGAGGATCAGAACATCCCTGTGCATGTGAACGGAACCGCAGCATCTTTCACTGTCAACGGTGCAGGCCAGACCGGCAACACCCTGATCGTGAACGCTGTGAGCGGCACCATCCGCCAGGGCTCTGTCGTGACCTTCACCGGCGTGAATGCCGTGAACCCGGTCAGCCGCCAAGACACCCGCTCGCTGCAGCAGTTCGTCGTGACTGCCGATGTGGCCAACGGTGCTACCTCGGTGCCGATCTACCCGCCGATTCAGGCTGCCGGCCCGCTGCAAAGCGTGACCGCATCGCCTGCCAACGGCGCAACCGGTACGATCTTCGGCGGTGCAAACGCCACCTACGAAACCGACTTCGTGTACCACCGCGACGCGTTCACGCTTGCAATGGTGCCGATGGCCGAGCCGGAAGCTGGCATGGGTGCCAAGGTCTCGCAAGAGTCGGATGATGGTTTCACTGTCAAAGTGACCAAGTTCTACGACGGTATCAACGATAATGGCATCTGGAGGCTCGATGTATTATTTGGTTGGTGCGCAACATATCCCGAGCTTGCTGTCAAGATGGTTGCGTAAATCTTAAAGAAGAAATCCGGCGTGATGCTTGCGTTTTGCCTCAAGGTAGGCGGTTTCAGCCTCCTGGGCAGTCTTAAAGCTGCCAAGGAACTGTTGACGACCGTCGATCTGAACGCTGCTAACCCATCGTTTCCGGTGGGGCAGATGGACAACGCCAAGAACGCCGGATTTGCTTCTGGAAGATGCCCTGCGAACATTCTGCAGATTAGTCTGAGTCGGGACATCACGAAGATTGCACCAACGGTTGTCTGTCCGATTGCCGGAAATGTGATCTACGTCAAAGCGAGGCCAATCGCCGACCATGTACAGAAATGCAAGGCGGTGGAGGTAGTAATCTCTGCCGTCAATTCCAACGCGTTTGTACCAATTGGTTTTGGCGCCCTTGCCGATGATATCCCCGACTTTGACAACGTTACTGGTGGCGACGAGGCGCGTAAATTCGCCCGTTTCCGGGTCGTAATGCAGAAGTTCTTTGAGGCGAGCTTGGGTAAGCATCTGGTGGCCTTCATCATGAGGCTACATCACAGGTTAAATGCTAGACAGGACGGTGATGAATCGTCTTTTCGGCCGCTAAACCTAGTCCAACACGTACAATTGTATAACCGATCAGGAGTCTTAACATGACTATTGCTCTTTCCCGCGCCTACAAAGGCTACCCCGCTGGTGTCAACGCCTCGTTTGATACCCCTACCGAAACCGCACTCGTGCAGCAAGGCTACGGCACCATCACCGCCAACCTGCCGACCGCTGGCGCCATGTCCACTTCGCAGCCGAACGGCCGTGCAGTGATCGCAACCGGCACGCTGAGCGTTGTTGTGACCAATCCGGCCGTGACCCCGCAGTCCAAGGTCAGCGCCTTCATCAACCAGGCTACGGCTGATGGCACCCTCACCAGCATCATGCGTGTGGTGCCTGCGCTGGGTTCGTTCACCATCTACGGCAACGCCAACGCTACGGCGCCGGTCGTCGTGGATTGGGCTAACCAGAACCTGTCGGGCCTTACCGCCGTCAACTAAACGAAGGGGCCTCGCGCCCTTTCTCTTTAAGGAATCACCATGACCTACGTTTACCAAGAGTACCCGAAGTCCGTCAAAGACAAAGACGGCAACGATGTCACCGTGCATGACGTTGCCGAAGAAGCCAAGCTGACCGGCAAGGCGCAAGCCTCGGTTCAAAAGCAGGCTGACGACAAGATCAGTGAAGGCGAAGATGCTGCACAGGATCTGGCAGAACGCGAACTCCAGCGTTTGCGCGACAAAGGCACCGACGTTTCGGAAGACGAGTTGGCATCCATGACGGACCTCGCCGTCAAGATCGCCGCTGTCAAGAAGCTGGGCCGTCCAAGCAAAGCAGACATCGCCGCGCGCGACGGGAAGTAAAGCATGGCCTACCGCCACACCTACGTTTTTGCGGACGGCGTAACCCAATCGCCATATGGAACGCCTGTCGTTCCTTATCCGCTCATTACGGCTAACGGCTTCTACCCTTCCGACATGGGGTTCCTGTTCCAAGGTGGTTCGGGGCAGTTCGCCATTGGTGGGACGGTAGGCGGCGGCACTTATCAGATTCAACAGCGCTTGCCGGATCAATCCACTTGGGTGAACATTCCGGGCGCTGTTCTCACTAGCGCTGGCATCATTCCGTTTGCAGCTGCTGAGTCGTCCCGCATTCGGCTGTCGGTTACTGGAGCTACTGCCCCAAGTGCAAGCGCATATATTCTTGATCTGCCAGAGGGCGCTACGTTTTCCAGTGTTATGACGCTGGGCGGCGGCACTGGCGGATCCACCCAAGTCGAAGGTAATACCGCATCAGGCGCTACCGACTCGGGCAACCCTGTCAAGGGCGGCGCTGTTTATAGGACGACGGCACCAACATATTCTGATGGGCAGCGAACCGAGTTGCAAAGCGATTCCCGAGGAAGTATTAAGGTTGTGCTTTACGGCCCCAACGGAACGCTTGGTGGCGCTGTACAAGGTCCTTCGAGTGATGGCCAGGCTGTGACAGGTTCGCTGGCGACTATTGGGTATCAGTTGGTTTACAACGGCGTGACATGGGACCGTTGGAGAGGGGATGTGAATGCGGCAAACACTAAACAGCCGCCACTCGTAAAAAATGATAGATCAATTACGGCCAGCACTACCAGCCAGCAAGCTGCGGCGGCAAACTCGGTGCGCTCTAAAATCTTGGTAGAAAACCTAGATGCCACTAACGCTGTGTTCGTGAATTTTGGTGCCGCAGCCACTACTGGCTTGGGTAGCAAAAGGGTCGGTCCCCAAGGAACTTTTGAGTTCACTGGCACAAACCAAGCGCTTAACATAATTGCGGCTGCAGGCACGCCGCTTGTGACCGTCTGGGAGTTCTGAGATGGCGTACTTTGAACCCCAGAACGTTAAAAAGATGCCTGGCAAGTACACCATTGACCAGCTGTTTTCTGTCGCTCCTGCCGGCCCTGATACGCTTGGGTATTACGCCACTGTAACGGACCTGTTCGGTGTAAAAGAAGATCTAGTGCTTTGCTCCAAGTTCGTAAATGGCAGCAACACTAGCTATTTCTGGCAGCCAGTACGCCCCGAGTTCGCAGCTAGCATGAGTGCAGATCAGAATAGCTCCCTCATTCCGCTGAAAACGCCATCCATTCTTTTCCTAACTGGCGCCATTCTTGCGGGCGTTGGTCGCACTTTCAACTTAGACTCGGTTTATGCCTTTCCGGGCGCATCGTTTGAGATTGCTTTTGACGGTACGCTGGGGTTGGGTTCTATCTTGAACGTTGGCGGCCTAGTGGGCGGCTCAACGGTCAGCATGATCCTCAATGGTCGCAAACGCTTCTTTTATGACGGCACGGTAGGCGGCTGGAAAACCTTCCAATAAGGACACGATATGACTATCAAAGCAGGCGACACACTTCTGAATGGCCAAATCATCGTCGTGACGGTGAACGAGGCAAATTTGGTAACGCGCATCCAAGTGCCGCTCCTTGGCGATGGCCTGATGCCTTTAACCATTGATTTCGCACCGGGTCAGACTCCAGCATTCATCGAATCGCTGATCGGCCCACTGCTGCCCTGATGACCACCGCCCGCGATATCGTCACACGCTCCTTGCGCCTTATCGGCGTATTGGGTGCAAACGAGCCCGGCGATGCCGCGGATCTTGCTGATTCGTTGTCGGCCCTCAATGCGTATCTGGAGGCGTGGCCACTAAGTACGCTAACTGTTTTAACGGGACAGACTACCGTATTTCCGCTGGGAAGCGCGTACACCTATGAGATCGGTCCTGGCAGTACATTTGACGCGCCCCGGATCGCATCGATTGCCGAAGGCAGCTTCATTCGCTTTCAAGGCATCGATACGCCGCTAGTTCAGTTGGATGCCGCAGAGTACGCTGGCATAACCACCAAGTTTGTTCCCGGCCGACCGTCGTATTTCTACTACGAGCCCTATGCTGCTGGAGGCGTTCTGACGTTCTACCCCGGGCCATCGACAGGCATGGAATTGCATCTATTGGCCAACTTGCCGTTCGAGCGGTTTGCGGACCTAGACACAGACTATGTTCTGCCGCCTGGCTATCTGCGTGCGCTGCAATACAACCTCGCCGTTGAGATGGCACCGGAGTACGGCAAGGAACCTTCGCAGGTCGTGATGCGCAATGCCATGACCAGCATTCGGCAAATCAAGAAGGCTAACTCGCGCGTTCCGATCCTTGGGATGCCTGCGGGTCTTCCGGGTGTATGGGGTGGGCGTGGTGCTTATGGTGGCGTGCTTGGTGCCGCAGATTTCGTCTATGACATCGCCGACCAAGATGGCGGCTTCATCCAAGACCAGAACGGATAAGCATGCGACTCACCGACTATCCAACGCGCGATACGCTTGACGGCAGTGAATTCCTTTATGCGGCTAAGCCGGGCGTTGGAAATAGCTTCAAGATCAGGCCGTCCGCACTGACCAGCTACACTTTTAAAGAGCTTGGACAGCTCAATAAGTTACAAGCTCAGGATGCTCGGGATGCATCGACCATTGTTCAAGACGGCGAGCAAGCGACCGTAGCCTATGCGGCCGACCTGTCGATGACCAGCACGCTGCAAAGGGTTTCGTATCTCAACGACGTTTATGCGCCGCTAGGTTCAAAAATAAACTTCGTTACGACCGGAAATTGGGAAGCGGACAGGCTTAAATTTCGATTGGTCGGCGGTATCACTGGTGCAAAGCTTCTTCAAGAAGATGGGGCCACGGCAATTGCCATGACCGCTCCCTTGCCACAAACGTTCTCTGCCAATTTATACGAGAGAGTTGTTTGGAGCTTGCCCGACGTACTAGAGTTCTTCTCGCCGGCTGAGCGCCTAGACATTCTGACCGGCGCTTATGCGCTGGACCACACAGCGGCGATCCAGCGCTGCATCAACCAGACGAGCGGCCGGGGATTCAGTTTCGGGGATGGTCGCCAATACAACATCACCCGACTCAGCATGGCCAACTACAAAGGCCAGGTCTACTGCTCATCGACGCTGAAAGCGATTCCGAACACTGCGATTGATCGCATGATCGATCTGGAAAAGGCGACCGTTCGGTGGTACGGCAAGACGACGCTCGACGCTTCGCAGACGTCGGCGACTGCCATTGGCGATGCTCGAGCGCAAATTGGCGTCTACCTCCTGGACGCGCGCGATTGCGAGTTCGACCCTATCGTCGTGACCAACGCGCGGGTGTTCCGGCCGGTGTTCGTGAGTGGGCGCTCGGCCATCGCGAGCGCTGTCACTGCCGACATGGGGTCCAAGCGCATCAAGTTTCGCGGTCTGAGCTGCGATGCGTTCACCTACTCGTCTATCGACGAAGGGGTTTACATCGTGGTGAGCAGCGACTTCTACGCGGGCACCAACGGCGGCGCCTGTTTCGCAACTTCCAATGGTGTGAAGGTTGCCGACTATCTGATCGACACCTCGGTGTCGCTCGCGCGCACGACCGAAGAAATCTTCTTCGAGAAATGTGACTTCACGCGCCACGACCGAATCGCGCTGCTTAACTGCAAGGGCATTCACTTCAGCGACTGCACACATAAGCTGGCTGCGACTCGCGGGCTGGCCTGCTCGCCGACCGTCGAGGATGTGACCTGGAACGGCGGGCATCTCAGCGGCGGCGGTGCCGTTGTGGTTGGAAACTACGCCTGCAAAAACTTTAACCTCAGCAGCTTTTCTGTTTCCAGCGATTTTGCGGTCGGGCAAAAACGCACCTTCACATTTGGTTATGGAACGACCGACGTCAACGTAAGCAGTGTGACAGGCTCAGGATGCGCGGACCGCCATCTGTTTATTGAGGGCGCCAAGCGGATTAAGTTTGACCAGGTTAACTTGCGCCAATATGCGCAGGGCAATACCACGCTCGCCGTTTCGATTAATGGAGGCGGTGCGGGCAACTCTTCCAGCTTCGTAAGCGAAGATATTACCGTTGCAAACTCGTCGCTCCAGTCGAATTATGGCCTTGCGATCAATGAAAATGCCGGCACAGCCACGGTAGCGATCGGCGGCCTGACCCTACTGAACAGTGTGATCGATAAGGCTTTCAGCTTATTCAACGCTGGAATTGCACCAGCGCGCACGAACGGCGAGATTCGGTGGATCAGCTCTCGCGCCACCGTTACGGGCTCCGCCGAGGATCTCTCTTCGGCAAGCTTCGTCGAGTACAGCGCCGGCAACCTCAACATGAAAATGTGGGACACCTATGCGGCTGGCGGCGCCACGACATACCCCTCGTTCGCGTCGGTGCGGTACTTTGTGCCGGTTAAGGACGGCGGTGGCGGCGACGCGACACGAAACCCAGCAGTGCTGGCGTACATAAAGAAGTCTGGCGGGTCTTATTTCCAGCCATTGCTCTACGGCGTCGATTGGTTTTGCGATGGCACTGTCGCCGGGACCATGTATGACAGAATCCGGATGTATGTGCCAACCAGCATCGGGGATGGTGATACGGTAGCAATCCATAGATTGTATTAATCACAAAAATGAAATTCCCCGGATTCCTCGGCCCTAGCGTCCCCGCCCGCTCGCCTGCGATCAACTCTCAGCGCACGGTAAACCTGTATCTAGAAGTCGATCAGCAGAACGGCAAAGCCCCGCTGTCCATGTATGGCATGCCTGGTCTGACTGCCCTTGCCAATCTTCCGACGCAGCCCGTCCGCGCCCTCTACGTCGCCCAGGGCCGCAACTGTGCCGTGGCTGGCAACACCCTGTTCGAGCTATCCGCAGACTGGACCCCGACAGCCAGGGGAACCATAGGAACCTCCACCGGCCCGGTGCAGATCGTGGACAACGGAATCCAACTCGGCATCTTCGACTATCAGTTCGGCTGGGTATATGACCTTGGCACCGCGGTATTCAGCCAGATCACCGCAGAAGGCTTCCCGAACGGCACAGGCGCAGCTGGCTACATCGATGGGTTCATCGTCGCCGTATTTCCTGGCAGCGAGAAGTTCGGCGTATCCACGATCAAGGACATTCGCGGCTGGGATGCATTGGACTTCGCCAGCGCTGAGGGCTTGCCCGATAACCTCGTGGGTTGCATCGTCGTGCAGCGGATTGTCTATCTGCTCGGCACGGACAGCATGGAGTCGTGGAGCAATACCGGAGGCGCTGACTTCCCGCTGAGTCGCATTGAGGGCTCGTTCGTTGAAACCGGCTGTGCGGCACCTGCGACCATCGTTAAGATCGACAACGGTTTCTGCTTCCTCGGCAATGACAAACGCGGTACGGTGGCTGTCTACAAGGTCTCGGGTCCCAGCAGCCTGGCCCCGATAAGCAACGCAGCAATTGCCACCGAGTTCTCCAACTACACCCTACGCGACGCGCAGGCGTTTGGATTCAACTTCGCTGGCCACACGTTCTACGTCATCACCTTCCCGACCGACAAGCGGACCTGGGTCTATGACTTCAACTCGCAGGCTTGGACTGAGTGGCTGTACTTCAAAGACGGCGCGTTCCAACGCCATCGGGCCAACTGCTTCGCGGTGATGAACGGTAAGCTAATCGTCGGCGATTGGGAAAACGGCAAGATGTACGAGTTGGATGAAGACGCCTACACCGACGATGGCCAGGCTATCCGCGCATTGCGGGCGACTACGATAACCAGTCTAGACGAGCGCTACTTCACGACCTCTTGTCTGCAGGTGGTTATGGAGCAGGGCGTAGGCACGCAGACAGGTCAAGGCGCAGATCCAAAGATCATGCTGCGCGTGTCCGACGATGGCGGCCTGACTTGGAAAAATGAGCGCACCGCACCTATCGGCAAGGTGGGAAAATACGCCAACCGTTCGCTATTCTGGCGGCTGGGTATTGCGAGGAACCGCATGTACGAAGTGTCCATTACCGACCCGGTGAAGCGGGTGTTTGTCGGAGCGCAACTGACATGAGTACGACAGTCGGCGTGCCGATGATGAATGTCGCCTTCGTGGACGACAAGAAATGCCTCACGCAGTACGGATATGCCATCCTCGCCGGCCTGCGCACCCGTAGTGGCGGAACCGATGGAATCGACATCACGGAATTGCAAACCCAGCTTGAAGGTGACTTCCAAGACATCCGCGAGGCTCCGTTAGTCCCTGCGTTGGGTGCTGGAGCATTCGCGCAGGCATCGGCGGACGACCAGCCACTGCCCGTAACCTTTATAGGCCCTGAGCCAGACGAACCCAGCCTCGGCCCGCTGTTCGCATATATCGCCCGGTTGGAAAGCCGCATTGCCCATCTAGAGGAATCCAAATAATGGCAGCACGAGCCCAGCCCCTTATTGATACGCGAGACGTACCTATCGCCGCAACAACCGTATTTACCGCCACGGATCGCACGACGATTGACGCCGTGGTGGTCAACAACACGACCGCCACGCCACTCACGTTCACTGCCAACATCGTCAAGTCCGGCACGGCCGTAGCGACCGCCAATCAGGTCATGAGTTCATTCAGCATCGGCGCTAATGCTTCCACCTCGCCGCTTGGCATGCTGGGGCAGACTCTCAACCCCGGTGACTTCATCAGCGTGCTGGGTTCGGCGGCTGGCTTGAATATCCGCGCATCAGGCCGGGTGCTGAGTAACGCATGACGCGCGAAGAAGCTTTCGCTGTTGCTGGCGAGTTCTCAGATGAATGGGAATTCTTGCCGGTCCGCGATGTTGGCTTCTTCGTCGTCAGAGAAAACGAGATCCATTGCTGGCGCAAGAACGACGCTGAAGGGCACTGGATCAATCGCAGCGATATTGAGGGCGTTACAGCCCCATTGCTGGCAAAATACGGGCATGTTGTTACCACTGTCCGCAAAGAAAACACTCACGGCCATCGCTTTGTGCAGCGTCTTGGTTTCCGCCCGATTGGTGGAACAGGAGACTGCATCCAATACCGTGCCGAAAGGATGAACCATGCGCGACTTTGACCCAACTGCCAGCGAATATATTTCGTCTGGCTATATCCAACGTAGCCAGCCGGGCGGACCGCTTTACGATTTCGGTTCGATCATCGGCGCAGTGGCAGGCCCGGTACTCGGCGGCATTATCGGTTCTGACTCTGCGGGCGATGCTCAGGATGCAGCTTCTGCTTCGGCCGCACAGACGGACGCCACCAACCGTTATATCTACGAAGATCAGAAAGCGCTCAACCAGCCGCTGTATCAAAACGGGTTGTGGGCTAACAACCGGCTTGCTGCTCTGCTGAATCCCAACGGTGGGGCCAACACGCAATTCCAGTTCAATGCGCAGGACTTGCAGAACGACCCAAGCTACGCATTCCGCATGCAGCAAGGCGTGCGAGCCTTGGATAACTCAGGTGCTGCCCGCGGCATGTCCAACAGCGGTGCTCAACTCAAGGCCCTGACGCGCTACGGCCAAGACTACGCATCAACCGAATACGGCAATGCCTACAGCCGGGCGCAGGGCACGTTCAATCAGAACCTGCAAAACACCCTCAATCCGCTCCAGTCGCTTGCCGGCCAGGCGCAAACATCGGCATCGGCATTAGGCAATGCGGGCACGAACTTTGCCAATCAGTCGGCAGCCAACAGCAGCGGCCTTGCCAACTCGCTGGGTGCGGCATCGATTGCACAGGGCAATGCGCTTTCCAACGGGCTGACCGGTGCGACCAACAACTACAACAGCCAGAACCTGTTGCAGCAGCTGTTGGGTAACAACGGCGGCGGGGCCAACTGGACCTCGGCTCTGAACCAAGCCAACAACTCGTATGACCCCATTGGCTCGCTGAACTCTCAACGTGGGTGGACCTGATATGCCTTTGGACCCGTCAATCTTTGGTCAGATCCAGCAGCCTCAGCAGGTCAACCCGCTGGCGCAGCTGGCCCAAGTCTCGCAAATCCAAGGTGCCCAGCAACAGAACCGCTTGGCAGCGTTGCAGATGCAGGAATACGAACGCGCACGCGCAGAAGCTGATTCTCAACGCAACGTGGTGCGCGGCTTTGGCGCCGACCAAACGGCAAACTACAACGCTTTGCTTGGCTCGGGCAATTTGAAGGCCGCTCAGGACTACCAGCAACAGAACATCCTTCAGCGCAAAACTAGTGCCGAGGCTGAGGCCGCGCAGTTCAAGTTGGCGCACGAGAAAACTTCGGCATTCTTAAACGTACTTGGCGGAGCGAAGGATCAGGCATCGTACGATCTTGCCAAGCAACAGGCGCAGGCAATGGGTGTGGATGTGTCGGGCGCCCCCGCAGCTTTTGACCCAACCTATGTCAGCGCATTGGGTCAACAGGCCCTCACCGCACAACAACGCTTGGATGCAGCCCTGAAAGAGCGCGGCTTTGATGTGACCATGCGCGGGCAGGACATCGGGCGCCAAAACAACATCGACACTAACGCCACCTCCCGCGCCAACAACTCGGCAAGCGTGGGCGCGACGATCCGCGGTCAGAACATGACAGATTCCCGGGCGCGCGAAAGCAATGCAATCGGCCGAGTTCCAACGGGTTACCGACAGCTGCCGGACGGCTCGCTCGCATTCATTCCGGGCGGCCCGGCGGATCCGCAGAACAAGGCCGGCGGCGGCAAGCCGCTAACCGAAGGTCAAAGCAAGTCGCTTGTTTTCGCATCGCGCATGCAGGAGGCCAACGACACGCTAGACAAGCTTTCTGGCGGTGGCACCGTGAACAGTATTCCCGGATCCACACTTCCTGTTGTTGGTGCGGCCATCAACGCGATTGGCGGGCAAGGCAATCAGCAATTGGTGCAAGCCAAGCGAGATTTCATCAACGCCGTACTGCGCCGCGAGTCCGGGGCAGCTATTGCCTCCAGCGAGTTTGACAATGCTGATAAGCAATACTTTCCGCAGATCGGCGACACCTCTGCCGTGATTGCACAGAAACGCAAGAACCGTGAGATTGCTACGCGAGGCATTGCAGCGGACGTGCCCGATTCCGAGAACCGAATCAGTCAGGTCCGCGGTTCGCCTGCTGCTTCCTCTGGCGGCTGGTCTGTGAAGGAGGTTCGCTAAGTGCCTACCTTCCGCATCACATCACCTGATGGCAAGACTTACGACGTAACAGGCCCAGAAGGCTCTACGGCCGATCAAGCACTGGCCCAGGTTCAGTCCCAACTCAAGACGAGTACGGAGGCGCCAAAGGAACAGGGTAGCTTTTTCGAGCGTACTGCCCGCGATCTGGGTGCTGGCGCTATGCGTGGTGCTGCTTCTATTGGCGCGACTTTGCTGGCGCCTGTGGACGCGGCTGCGCGAGCGCTGGGGGTTCCGGAGAACGACTTTATCGGGCGCATTGATCGACGCGAGTCTCTGGACCCTGCACTGCAGTCCTTGGGTGCGGATACCAATTCGCTTGCTTATGGCGCGGGTAAACTCGGGGCGGAAGTCGCCGGTACGCTTGGAGTAGGCGGCGCGCTGGCGAATGGCGTGCGGGGCATTGCTGGACTTGCCGGTGTTTCTCGTGCCGCCAGTCCCTTGGCAGATGCCATTGCAAGCGGGGGAATGCGGATCGGCCCGAACGCTCCGGCAAACAAGCTGGCGCAGCTGGCTATTCGTGGCGCGGGGGGCGGGATTGCTGGTGGTGCGTCAACAAACTTCGTTGATCCCAATTCTACAGCCGCTGGCGCATTAATCGGCGGCGCTCTGCCTGTCGGCGTTGCTGGCGCCGGGAAGCTTGGCCAGTTGGTCGGCCAAAGCGTGGGCGTGAATCCTCGCGCTGCAGAGATTGGCCGCTTGGCGCAGCAATACGACATCCCCGTAACTGCGGCGGACGTTTCTGGCTCCACCACCAAGGCGCTTCGGTCCGTGCTTGCTGATCTGCCGATTGTGGGCGGTGTGGGTGCTGCTGCCCGCGATAACCAGCAGAAGGCATACAACAGGGCAGTCGGGGGTACTTTTGGGGCTTCTAGCGAGTCGCTCACGCCCGAGGTTGTAGACGCGGCGAAAGGAAGACTCGGCAAAGAGTTTGATCGCATCTGGAATGGCAACAATCTCCAGGTCGATGAAAAGTTCATTGATGGCTTAATCAACCTTCGATACCAAGCCGACAAGCTGCCTGCCCAGTCGGGATCCAGCGTCCTCAAAGAGATTGACGACGTTCTATCCAAGGTGCAGACCCGCGGCGATGACCAATTAGTGATTCCGGGCGAGGTGGCCAACAAGTTTCAAAGCTACCTACGCCGCCGCGCGGAAGGGTCGATCGAACTACGCAACGAACTTGGCGATCTGCGGAAGTCCATCATTGGGGCATTCAACCGCAGCGTATCGCCAGAGGACGCGGCGGCCCTTACCCAGACCCGCACGCAATACAAGGCGTTCAAGACCGTTGAGCCTTTGCTAACGGGGGCCGAGCTTGGTGCTGCTGGGCGTGTGCCTGGCGATGTTCCTTACGCGCTGCTGCCAGGTGCTGTGCGCAAAGGGTATGCAGATCCTACCGGAACACCTTTGGGTGATTTATCGTTGGTAGGTAGCAATCTGTTGGCCGATCGCGTCGCCCGGACTGGCGGTAGCACTCGTGCCGCAATCCAAAACACCTTGCTTGGCGCATCCGTCGTAGCAAATCCCGCTCTTGCTGGCTTGGGCTACGCAGGCGCTGGCGGCCTGGCTGCTTTGGTCAACTCGCCGAGGCTGGGTGCGTACCTCACGCGGCCTGGTACGAACCGCCTGCGTGACCTTATCGAATCCGATGCGGCGACCGGTCTTGTTCGCGCGGCGCCTGTGGGCCTTTCAAGCCCTTAGCAATGCCGACGATGAACGCTAGCACTACCACTCCAGCAAACTTGATCCAAAGATAGTCCGTGAATTCCATCGGCCAAGTCTAACAATATCGGAACCCAAATGGCAGCAACCTGGACCCCCAAATTTGAAGGCAAAACCAATGCCGGCTTGCCCGTTGTCTTGGGGCAACTCTTCACCTACGCTGCTGGCACTACGACACCGATTGCGACATACACCGACCAATCGGGCACGGCGCAGAACAGCAACCCGGTTCAATTGGATGCAGCAGGCCGGGCTAACGTCTGGCTTGTCCCCGGGGTCTTCTACAAGTTCGTCCTCCGCACTGCGCCCGTTCTGGGCGGTCCTGGCGTGGAAGTATGGAGCGTGGACAACTTCTCCGTTGCCGACCCGCAAGCCCTCGGGAGCTATGTTTCGCTGATCGGTGGTCAGAACGGCTCGCTGTCTGTCGGCTATGTGCAGGCGGGGACCGGCGCAATACCGGAAACCGTGCAATCAGGCCTCCGCCGCGGCCCTGCGTTCTTTGAGCAATTCGGGGCTTTGGGCGACGACAGCACCTCCGATGACTTGGCTTTTGAGAAGCTGTTTGCTTCTGGCGCCCGCTACGCAGAGCTAGGCAAGGCGGACCGCGTTTACATCCTGAACAACATCCACCAGCTTCCGGTAGGCATGCGGATCGACAACCCCAACGGCGCCAAGATCCGCTTTACGGGCGCTGCCGTTTTCTACCACGCTGACCGCATCCGACTCAACAACCTGATCTTCCAAGGCCCGTCCACCAGCCACGCAATCGCTACTGCCAGCTTTGACGCAAGCGCATGCTCCAAGGACGTACAGATCATCAGCCCGCGTTGCATCACCTGCATGCTGGCTCGCACCATCCCTCGTTCGGGATTCCCAGCCAACTACTATTCGACCATTGATTGGGCGGGCAAAACCAACGTCTGCCAAGACTGGCTCATTGTGGATCCGCAGGGCTCCACAGCCACCCCGGAAGATGGTCAGTCGTTCATCGACATGCAGTACATCGACGGCGTGGAGGTGCAGGGTGGACGTGCCGCCGGGTATGTGTTCGGCTTCCTCTATTGGGGTGGCGACTCCAACTTCGGCAGAGACGGCGCAGCTGCAAACATCCGTAAATGCGACCGCGTCAAGGTCAAAGGCTTTTCTACGTTTGATTGCACAGGCTCCGGTCTGTGGGGTTCAATGGGCCAGAACGTTACCTTCGATACATGCAGCGCTATACGCACAACCGTTGGCGGTGATGTGGGCATTGACCACGAGGGCACGCTAAACGCAGTAAATGTCAATTGCACCGCCCAGAACTACGCCAATGGCAATTACGCATCGTTCTTCGGAACCAAGCATTTTGAGCTGAAGGGTTGCAAGAGCATTCAGCGGGCCGGCTTCCCACATTTCCGCAACTATAACGACAGCCAGCAAGGAGTTTTGGGGGCCGACATTCAGGTCATTGGAGGCATCTACACATCCTCGGACAAGAACTGCAACAACCCTTCCTTCTTCGATGACCTGAACGGACCCTTCAATTCCATCAGCTTCTCGGGTGGGGTGGTATTCGAGGACACAGTATGCAACTTCAAGGCCAACAATACCGGCTCTGTGATTGTGGATGGCGTGACCTTGCGTGTTTCGACGCTGACTAACATCCTTACCGACTTCTTTGCCGTGTTTACGAATGCCAGCTACTACAAGCAGTATTCGTTCGCACACGTAGGGATCGACTTCAACCCTGCCGATACGACATTCGATTCCACGTCATCGCTTATCCGGGTGGTGACGCAGTCCAACAATACGCGTCAGGACATCACCATCCACGACTGCAAGGGGCGCGAGCTGGCTTTGCGCGGAATTGAGTCGGGCACCAATCCTTCCATCTCGGGTATCTTCAACTATCACGACAACGTGACGAGTCAGGTGCAGATGGTGAATAGCGGCGCCTTGCCCTTGGTCAACAACAGCCATAATAACTACAACCAAAACGGCATTGCTGTATAGGATTAGACATGGAAGAAATCAAAGCCGGCAGCACCGTCCAACTCAAGTCGGGCGGCCCCAATATGACAGTGGATGAGATCACGGGCACTGGCCCTGTGTACGCGCGCTGTTCGTGGATGCCCACCGCGATGTTCAGTCGTCGTGCTGGCAAATCGTCCACCGTGTTTGATGTAGAGCTTTTGAAAGTGGTTTCGCAAGATGAGTGAGCGTCCGCCTCTACTCAAGCATATATGGCTTCTTCTGGCCGGGTATATGCGCGAGCTTTTCAAGAGGAACTATAAGACGCTACTCATCGCCATCTTCACCGAAGTTGACACGATGACCGTGCGTATCGTCATGGGATGGGCTTCAATGGTTTTTGCGGCGCTCCTGCTGGCCTCTCAGCAGCCATTTACAAAAGAGGCTTACGGGATCATGGAAGCCCTCGCGCCGCAATGGGTCTGGGCGCTTGTGTTCTTGTCTTACGGATTTGGAACGGTCTTTCTTGTCTATTCCAAGAAACATCGTTTCAGCTGGAACTTAGGCTTCAACATTTACGGCTTTTTGCTGTGGGGGTTCTGTCTAATCAGCATGGTGGTAGCCTTGGGTTATATTTCTCCCATCATGGCGCCGTATCTATTGCTTATTCCTTTGATGGGTTGGTCCATCGTTAGGACAGCCCCGCCGCGGCGGATTCGGTGAACGAGGAGTACGGCTGGGCGGCGAAGATTATCGGCGCACTGATCGCGGTTGCCGGTGGCCTGAACTATTGGAGGCTGAAATCTAGCTCCACCAGCCGGCAGCTCAAGGACGACACAAACGCCAACAACTTCTATGCTGACATGGCAAAGAGGGTGACGGAGCTTGATACTCAGAATCAGGCGATGTGGAAGCAGATTGTGGAGACCCAACAGAAGGCCGCCGAATCCAAGCACGAAGCTAGTCTTTGGATGTATAAGTTTGGCATCCTAGAAGAGAACAACAAGCTACTTCAAGATAAGAACGCACTGACAGATTCAGCGCTGGAAACAGCGCGCGCCGAGATAGACCGGCTTAAAGCCAAGGAGAACCCATGAACCTGATTCCTAATGCAGGCAAGATTGCCGCCTCATCGCTGGCTGTGTGGGGTGGATTCGCCTCGCAGGCCATCCCCTTCATACTGCAGGCCGCGAGCACACAGCTCGCCAGCGTGCCCAATATCAGCGACGGCACGCGGTCCATGCTTCAACTGGGGTTCGCTGTCGTGCTGGTGCCGCTGGGCCGTGTGATTCAGCAAGACCTG
>Ga0182216_1000033_pt1 | contig 17355 bp, 19 predicted proteins | sample G5R1MG_17_FD_129669 | JGI IMG/M metagenome (GOLD analysis project Ga0182216, IMG submission 129669) | Switchgrass phyllosphere microbial communities from Michigan, USA - G5R3_NF_03OCT2016_LD1 MG | ecosystem: Host-associated > Plants > Phyllosphere > Phylloplane/Leaf | place: USA: Michigan... | reverse complement strand
CTAAAGAAGGGGCGAATAGGGGGAACGCAGGCAAGGGGCGCCCGCCCGGCTCGGCCAACAAGACGACTGCCCTCCTGAAGGACGCTATTCTGCGCGCCGCAGAGGAGCACGGCGAGGACAACAACGGCAAGAACGGGCTCACCGGGTACTGCCGCTTCCTGGCTGGCAACGAGCCTAAGGCGTTCGCTCAGCTTCTCGGCAAGGTCCTGCCCACGCAGTTGACCGGAGAGGACGGCGGCCCGCTTCGCATCGACGCGATCGAGATGCGCATTGTCCACCCTAAGCATTGACGTCCCGGCGGTCTTTGCCCCGCTGCTGACGCCAGCACGCTACAAGGGTGCGCACGGCGGGCGAGGATCGGGCAAGTCGCACTTCTTCGCCGAGCAACTGGTTGCACGCTGCCGCGCCAAGCCGACGCGATGGGCTTGCATCCGTGAGGTGCAGAACTCGCTGAAGGAGAGCGTCAAGCAGCTTCTGGTGGACAAGATCCAGAAGCTCGGCCTCGGCGGCTTCTATGATGTTCTTGAGGGCGAGATCCGGGGCGAGAACGGCTCGCTCATCGTGTTCAAGGGCATGCAGTCCTACAACGCGGAGAACATCAAGTCGTTAGAGGGCTTCGACGGCGTGTGGGTCGAGGAAGCACAGACGCTCTCGGCCCACTCGCTGCGTATGCTGCGCCCGACGATCCGCAAGGAAGGCTCGGAGATCTGGTTCTCGTGGAACCCCCGCCATGACAGCGACGCGGTGGACCAGTTCTTTCGGGGCGGCGCCAAGTCAGGTGAGGCGATCGTCGTCCAGGCGAACTGGAACGACAACCCGTGGTTCCCGGACGTTCTGCGCAAAGAGAAGGATCACGACTTCCTCTATGATCCCGAGATGGCCGATCACGTGTGGGGCGGCGGCTACGAGATCGTCACGGAGGGAGCCTACTACGCCAAGCTGATCGCCCACGCCGAGACGGAGGGGCGGGTCGGCTCATATCCCTACGACCCTCGCTATCCGGTCGAGACGGCGTGGGACATCGGCGTGGACGACTACACCGCCGTGTGGTTCTGCCAGAACGACGGCAAGCGAGCATGGGCGGTAGACTACTACGAGGCATCGGGCGAGGGCGCGGAACAGGTGGTGCGCGCCGCCTTCCCCGAGCTGGTGCCGGACGATGCGGAAGGGCGAGCGACGCTCATTCAGATCAGTCGGCCGGTCCCGTTCAAGTACGGAAACCACTACCTGCCGCACGACGTGAAGGTGCGAGAGTGGGGAGCGGGCGCCAAGACACGCATGGCGACGCTGATGGGTCTTGGGCTTCGTCAGATCGTGCCAGGGGCGCAGCAGGGGCCATCGGAGCGCATCAATGCCGCTCGCAAGCTTCTGCCGGTGTTCGGCTTCAACAACACGCCTCGCGTTCAGGTGGGCCTGTCACGGCTGCGTCGCTATCGCCGCAAGTGGAACGACGCGATGCAGACCTACACGACGCCGCTGCATGACGAGAATTCGCACGGGTCCGACGCCTTCGGTGAGTACGCGGTGAACTGCGGGATCTATCCCAAGCCCGAGGCGCCCAAGAAGGCGACCGGCCCGCGCGACTGGTTCGACGAACCCGAGCATGACGAAATGGATTGGAGGATCGCATGATGTTTGGAACGCGAAGCCTCGGCCATTATGCGGGTGTCGAAGTCTTTGAGGCGCCCATCCTGCCGGCAGTCAGATCCTACGGCCCATGGGGCGCAGTAAGCGCCGCAAGGTCCATGTCTCGGCCTGATGCAATGTTGCGCGTGCCGAACGGCTACGATTTCGCGGCGATGCAGAGGGTACATGCGTCCCTCCGTCACCTGCGGCGGTCCATCGGTGAAGCGTAATGGCTGACATGGACCTCGCCCGCTTCCTTGAAGACAAGATCGACAGGTTCATGTCGTCCGAGGATGCCGGCGACAAGATGCGCCGCAAGGCCGAGATGCACATCGACTACTTCGATGGCAAGCAGTGGACCGACGCCGAGGTGAAGGAGCTGAAGCGGCGCGGTCAGCCGGCGATCACGCAGAACCTCGTCAAGCAGAAGATCGAGTTCCTGCAAGGGCTGGAGAAGACGCAGCGCACGGTGCCGAACGCCCTGCCGCGCACGCCCAAGCACGAGGAAGAGGCGCACGGGGCGACGGACGCCCTCCGCTTCATCGCCGACGACAACCGCTACAACCCGGCGCGATCGGCGGTGTGGTCCGATCTCCTCAAGACGGGCTGGGGCGGCTTTCAGGTCACGGTCGTTCCGCAGTCTCAGCGCCGGATGGAGATGATGGCCTCCACGGTCATGACGCAGGCCACGAGCTACCGCGTGGTCATCGCTCGCTGCCAGTGGGATCGCATGTTCTGGGACCCGTACTCTGCGGAGCCCGACTACAGCGACGCCAGCTATCTCGGCATGGTCGTGTGGATGGACCGTGACGACGCGGTGCGGCGCTACGGTGAGGAAGCGGCGACGGTCTTCGACGAAACGGTGGCGACCGTCTCGGCTAACACCTACGACGACAAGCCGAAGAATTACACGTGGGTGCAGCAGGGCAAGCGCAAGCGGGTCCGCGTTATCCAGATGTACTACATCGCCGAGGACGGCGAGTGGGACTACGTGGAATTCACCAAGGGCGGCATCCTCGACATGGGGCCGTCGCCTTGGTTGGACGAGGACGACAAGCGGGAGCATCCCTACGCTTGGCAGTCGTCCTACGTCGATCGCGACAACAACCGTTACGGCGCGATCCAAGAACTGATCGACATGCAGGACGAGGTGAACAAGCGTCGCTCCAAGGCGCTGCACACCGTCAACAGCCGGCAGACGTTCGGCTCGGCCGCCGCCAACTCGCAGATGGACGAGCGCGAGCGCCGCAAGCAGCTCGCCCGGCCTGACGGTCACGTGGATATCGGTGCCGGCGAGTGGGGTAAGACGTTCGGCGTCATCCCGACCACGGATATCGCGGCCGGCAACATGGAGATGCTGGCACAGGCCATGGGCGTTTTCGAAACGCTCGGCCCCAACGCCAGTCTTCAGGGCAAGTCGGAGGGACAGGACAGCGGGCGAGCCATCCTCGCCAAGCAGCAGGCCGGCGCGGTGCAGATGGGCACGCTCACCGACACGCTGCGCGAGGTCGATCTTGAGGTCTACCGCAAGGCATGGCGTCGGGTCCGTCAATTCTGGACCGGCGAGACGTGGGTCCGCGTCACGGACGACGAGAAGAACCTGAAGTGGGTCGGCTTCAACAAGCCCGTCATGCAGCCCATGATGGTGCCGCAGTTCGATCAGGTCACAGGGCAGGCAATGATGGGGCCGGCGATGGGACCGGACGGCCAGCCGATGGAAGCGCCGGCCGTCGATCCTCAGACGGGGCAGCCCGTCATGGAAAACGCCATCGCCGAGATGGACGTGGATATCGAGATCGACACCGCGCCGGACATGGGCACGCTCCAGCAAGAGGAGTTCACCAACATGGTGGATCTCGCCCGCGTCGGCGTCGTCTTCCCGCCCAAGGTCTACCTGTCCATGTCGAACCTGCGGAACAAGGGCGAACTGATCCGCATGATGGAAGAGGCCGAGCAGGGTGCCAACCAGCCGCCGCCGGAACAGCAGGCCGCCGTTAGGCTGGAGCTGGAAGGCAAGCAGGCCGAGAACGCAAAGACCGTGGCAGAGGTGGAGGGCCGTCAGGTCGATACGCTCGCCAAGGTTCAAGAGATGCAGCTTGGGGCGCTGATGGCCGGTCGGCCGCAGCCCGAACAGGTGACAGCATAGCCGCAGCCGGGCTCAACGGGCTTTCGGTCGTCACCCCGTAGCGTGACAGGAGCCGCCATCCTCAAGGGCGCCGCCGCCGCCGGGCTGCACGGGCGATCGTGAACCTCCACAGATCCGAGGAAAAGTCAGTGACCGAGAAGACGCTGGACGAGATCATGTCCGGTCGCGGCGAAGCCGTGGCTGAACAGGTCGAGACGAGGGACGAAACCCGCACTGAAGCCCCGACGCGCGACGAAGGTGGACGCTTTGCCCCCAAGGGTGAAGATCGCCAGCCCGAGCCGCAGCCGGAGCCCGAGCCGCAGGATGAGCCGAAGGGCGGGACAGTCCCGCATCAGGCCCTTCATGCAGCGAAGGAAAAGGGGCGGGCCGAAAAGGAACGGGCCGACACGCTGGAACGCCAGATGGCGGAAATGCGTGGCCAGATGGAAATGATGGCTCGCATGGTCCAACAGGGCCGCGAGCCTCCCAAGCCCGTCGATCAGCCCAAGCCGGTGGATTTCTGGGAAGACCCCCAGGCGTTCATCCAGCAGACCCTTACGCCCTTCCAGCAGCAGATCGCGCAGCAGAACGAGCGGCTGTCCCATTCGTCAGCCATCGGCGAGTTCGGCAAGGAGGCCGTGCAGGCCGCCTACGAGGACATGGGAAACGCTCTATCGAGTGACCCCCGCGTCCAGGCCGAATACCAGCGCATCATGCAGTCGCCCCACCCCTACGGGGAACTGGTCAACTGGCATCGCAATCGCACGGCTCTGACTGAGTTCGGCAGCGACCCCGCCGCGTACCGAGAGAAGGTGCGGCAGGAGATCATGGCCGAGCTTCAGCAGGGCCAACCACAGACCCCATCGGCGCCGGCCCCACGCCTGCCCGGAGACTTCACGAGAGCCCGCAACGACGGCCCTCGCTCCGCGCCCGTGTTCCAAGGGCCCAAGCCACTCTCCGAAATCACCAAGGGCAGCACTGCCTAGAGGACGTGAACCATGGCTGAGACCCGTGTGGTCGAAGGACTGTCTCCCACAATTTGGGACGATCAGTTCTCGACCGAATTCTACCAGAACAACCCGTTTGCCCGCTACATGGGCACCGGGACCAACAACCCCATCCGCATGAAGGAAGACCTTGCCTCGCAGCGCGGCAACGGCATCACCTTCGAATTCATCACCAACCTCGATCGCGGTTCGATCCGTGGTCGCCAGCCCCTTCGTGGTCACGAGGAGAAGCTGGGCGAGTACGGCGACCGCGTGTTCTGGGACATGCGCAAGAAGGGCGTATCGATCCACGAACTCGACATGGATCTCGCCGCCATCGACCTGCGCAAGGCCGCCAAGGGCGCGCTGCGTGCATGGGCCGACGAGGACGTGAAGTACGAGACCATCGAGGGGATGCAGACCGTTGGTCAGAACCTCGACGTTCCCTACTCCATCGCCACCCCCGCCCAGCGCAACACCTGGCACACCAACAACGCCGATCGCGTGCTCTACGGCAATTCCACGACCAACTACGTGACCGGCGACCACGCCGCGTCGCTGGCGAACGTGGACAACGTGAACGACCGCCTCACCAAGGAGAACGTGTCGCTCATCAAGCGCATCGCTCTCCGCGCCCGTCCGCGCATCACCCCTCTGCGGGTGGAAGGCAACGACAAGCGGTTCTTCGTCGGCTTCGCCCACCCGTTCGCCTTCCGCGATCTGGTGAACAGCCTGTCCGAGGCCGAGCGCCAAGTCTCGCTCGTGTCCAAGAACGAACTGCTGTTCTCGGGCGGCGACCGTGAATGGGACGGCGTGATCGTCCACGAGGTCGAGGACATGCCCCGCTATACCGGCGTCGGCACCTCGGGCACGGCGGTGGCGCCGTTCTTCCTGCTCGGCCAGGAGGCGATGGGTTGGGCCAACAAGTCCCGCTACTCGTCCCGCGAGCAGAAGGACGACTACGATCAGGTCGTCGGTCTCGGCATGATCGGCAAGTGGGGCCTCAAGAAGCTCGGCTACACGATCGGCGAGGACAAGCAGGTTCTCAACGTCGATGGCACGGCCATGACCAATGTTCTCGGCAAGCAGCGGGGCATGGTCTCCGGCTTCTTCGCTGCGCAGGGCGATTAAGGAGATCAGCCATGAGCCTCGTCAATCCCATCTTCCGCAATCCCGTCCGGCATCCTGAGGATGTCGGCGCGGCGATCATCGGTCGCGAGATCACCTTCGCGACCCCGCAGCCAAATGGCCTGATCGCGATCGGCGCTTTCGAGCGCAACACCGTCGTCCTGCGCGCCGGCATCACGATCGTGACCGCCTACAATGCCGGCACGACCAACAGCATCACGGTTGGCACGGAAGCGACGGCGGAAGCCTTCATCACCGCCGCCAACTCGGCTGCGGGCACGGCCGGCAACAACAAGCAGGGCACGGGCGTCCAGATCGGCGCCCCGCTGGCGTCGGACCAGATCGTCTACGCGCGCTTCACCCAGACCGGCACGGCGGCCACGGCCGGTCGCGCCATCATCTGGGTCGAAGCGTTCATCCCCCGCACGGAGGACCCGCGCACGCGGGCTGCGATCTGATGGTGCGCGCTCGTTATATCGGCGAAGCCGAGGGTGATGTCTCGGCCTTCGGCACGACGTTCGCGGACGGCAAGTACGCCGAGGTGGGGCCGCAGTTCCTCACCAAGCTCCTGGGCAACCCTCACTTCGAGGTGGAGGGCGCCCGCAACGGGGCGTCCGAAGCCAAGAGCGAGCCCGAAGCGCCGCCGGCACCGCCTGCCGCTCCCGCACCCGACTTCGCTTACGAGGCGAAGCATCGGGGCCGGGGCAACTACTCGATCATGCGGGGCGAGGAAGAGGTCCGCGAAGGTCTGACGAAGGCCGACGCGGAAACCTTCAACGCACTCTCGGATGCCGACAAGACCGCCTACGTCGCGGACGAAGGCTGAGAAAGGAGGGCGCGATGAAGTCTCGTGAACAGCTAGTCGATCGCGCCCTCCGCGAGATCGCAGTTCTCGGCGCCGGTCAGAAGGCCAGCGCCGAGGATGCCAAGGCGGTTGACGACGAAGTGGGACCGGTCCTGTCCGATCTGGCCCGCCGCAACGTCTACAGCTACGGCGACCCCGACCGGATCGAGGACGAACACTACACCCATCTCGCCATCATCCTCGGCAACGCCGTTGCACCGCAGTTCGGCCTTCCGCAGGACGAGGCTAAGCGGCTCTACGCCGAAACGCGCCTCCGCGAGCTGCGATCGGTTCGCGATGCCGGCGACCCCATCCGGGCGATGTACTTCTGATGCCGTCCGCTGCCATCGATTTCCCTCTGACCACTTCGCCGGGCCTTCTCGCCACGGAGACGGGCGGTCGGCTCATCAATGCCATCGTGGAGAAGGCGCCCGACGGCAGCCGCTCCCCGGTCATCTTCCGCCGCGCGCCCGGCCTGACGAGCCTACACAAGCCGCAGGCGGGCATACCGCGCGGCGCTCTGGCGGTGGGTGGCATCCTCTACCTCGTGATCGGCGACATGGTTCACACCGTGACGCGATCCGGCGGCACCTACGTTTCGTCTGTGCTGACCGGCACCGTTCCGGGCTCGGGACGGGTAATGATGGCGCGGAACATGCGCGCACCACAGCCGCAGATCCTCATCCAGCACGATCTCGGCCTGTCGAAGATCGAAGGCGGCACGGTTTCCAACTTCTCGGACCCCGATCTGCCGGCCACCAACTCGCTCGGCTTCATCGACGGCTTTTTCATCGCCACCACGGCGCAGGGTCGGGCCTACGCTTCCGGCGTCAACGACACGACATTCAACGAACTCGACTACGCCACGGCGGAAGCCTCGCCGGATGGCCTCGTGCGCGCCATTGCGATGCGCCAGGATCTCCTTCTGATGGGCGAGACGACGGTGGAGTTCTGGTCCAACGCCGGCAACGCGACCGGCTTTCCGTTCACCCGCTCACACGTCCTTCCGGTGGGCCTCCTGGCGCCATTTGCGGTCGCAGGGCACGAGACGGGCTTCCCTGATCCCCTCATGTGGGTCGGCAACAATGGCGTGGTGTATCGCCTGAGCGGATACAGCCCGGAGCGCGTGTCTTCCACGCAGCTTGAGCGCATGATCCTGGCCGAGCCGAACCCTGCCGTTCTGGAAGCGACGGTGTTCGTGTCCGCCGGCCGGTCGTTCTGGTCTCTCACATCGCCGAACTGGACGTGGGTCTACGATATGACGGCCGGATCGTGGTCGGAGCGGCAGAGCTATGGCGAGCCGAACTGGCGCGTTTCCATCTGCGCCAACGCGCTCGATCGGTGGCTGGCGTTCGACGCCATGACGGCGGAAATCTTCGCGATCGACGACCGCAACCCGCGCGAGGGCGACCAGCCCCTCTTGTTCGAGGTGCGGTCCAACGTGATGCACCGCTTTCCCGGCCGGTTCAGCATCAGCAAGGCGAGTTTCGACTTCGCAACCGGCGTCGGCGTTGATCGCGGCATCTCGCCGGTCGAGACCGACCCGCGCGTGTCCATCTCGTGGTCCGACGATGGTGGCGTGTCGTTCTCTACGGCGCTCCTGCGCGAGCTTGGGCAGCAGGGCGAGCAACAGCGCATCGACGTGTGGCGAACGGGCCTGACGGGCCGCCAGGGCCGACAGTGGCGCCTTCAGTGCTCCGACCCCGTTGACGTGGTGCTGATGGGCGGCGCGATGGACTTCGAGGCGAGGGGCGCATGATCAAGAACCCACAGCCACTCCCCACACCTACGGTAGCTTGGTTTGACCCGAAGACGGGCCGGCCAACGCAGGTCTACTACGAATACAAGCGCTCGTTCGATGCGGCGGTGCGCGCGCTGATTACAGCGCAGAACGGAGCCTAACGATGGGTCTATTTTCCTCCAAGGCCGGCAAGGCCTCGATCGCGTTCGGCAAGGACAACCTCAAGATCATCGGTTGGGGCCACGAGAACAACGTCAACCAGCTCCAGGAGCGGTATCGCGGGGCACAGGGCTACCTCAACGAGACCCGCGACCTCTACCGGCCGCTTCAGGCGCTCGGCGAGAAGGCGACGAACCTCTACAGCGACAGCCTTGGCGTCAACGGGGCGGAGGGCAACGCCCGCGCGTCGAGCGCCTTCACGACTGGCCCCGGCTATCAGTTCAACATGGACCAGGGGCTCCAGGCCCTAGAGCGCCGCGCGGCCGCGCAGGGCCGCCTTCAGTCCGGTCAGACCGGCATCGACACGCTTGGCTTTGCGCAGGGTCTCGCGAGCCAGGAATATGGTGGCTGGCAGGACCGCGTTGCCGGTCTCGGATCTCTATGGGGGCAGGGCATCGCTGGCGAGGCGGGCGCGCTTGGCGACCTCGCCAACAACGAAAACCGCCTCGGGCAGAACATCAGCGCGGCCAACGACAGCTTCATCAGCGGCATTCTCGGAGCGAACAAGCAGATCGCCGAGGGCTACGAGGCGCAGAACGCCGCGAAGGACGCCATGAAGGGTTCGCTGCTCGGCTTGGGCGGAAAGCTGCTCGGCTCGTTCGCGGGTGGTGGGGCTGGCGGCCTGACCTCGCTCTTTGGATACGGGAGGTAACCGATGGCGATCCAGTATCCCGGCAGCCCACGCATCCCGAACCCGGTCAACCCGCTTGAGTATGGCCTTGCCGGCCTTATGGATGGGTGGGAACAGGGCCGCAAAGGTCTGAAGGATCGTCAAGGCGCCGACGCGGCCTATGACATCTACCAGAACGCTCCCGGCCGTCAGCCCTTCAATATGCCGAGCCTCTACAGCCTTGGTGGCGGAACGGCGATGGCAGGAGGCGCTGTTCCCGCTCCTGGCACGACGACGGGCGGCTCTACGCCTTCAGTGGCGCTCACCGGCGACAGCAGCAAGATTTACGGCGACTTCATCGGCACCGTGAAGGCAGGTGGCCTAACCAACCCGTATGGTCTTGCAGCGGTGGCCGCCACAGGTCGGGCGGAAAGCGGCTACAGCCCTGGCAACGTCCACCGCATCTGGTCCGACCCGTCCGAGAGTGGGCAGGCGGGCAATGCGGGCGGTATCCTGTCCTGGCGAGCCGAGCGACTTTCGAAGATGCAGCAGTTCGCGGCGGCCAACGGCGACGATCCGCAGCGGCCGAGTGCAGCGACGCAAGCCAAGTTCTTCCTGTCCGAAGATCCGGGCCTTGTGGCGCGCCTCAATCAGGCTGGCAGCGTCGAGGAAGCGCAGCAGCTCATGAACAATGCTTGGCGGTTCGCTGGGTACGATCGTCCCGGCGGCGAGGCTGCGCGGCGCACCGCCATGGCCCGTAGCTACTACTCTGGCGAGTTCGGGCGTGGCGGAGCCGGGGCAGCGATCGAGGCTCAGGCGCCGACGCAGGTTGCATCTCTTGAGCCGAGCGCAGGCATTCCGGCGGGGCAGGGTTCCGCGCTGGCCTACAGCCCGTCCGGCCCATCGCCTGAGGCTGGCCGCCGGGTTCCTACCCCGACACCCCGCCCAGAGGACCAGACGTACACCACGGCCAGTCCGACCGCGCCCGGCAACGTCGCGCCGACTGCGGCTCCCGTCCCGACGCTCGATGTTCCCTCTATCGTGTCGGCCGTCACGAGCGGGCAAGTTTCCGGCCCGAACGTCACCCGCGAACAGTTCCGCGCCCTCATGGCGAGCGAGCAGACGCGCGATATCGGGATGGCGCTGTTTCAGTCGAAGGTGACGGGTGATCCACGAGCGGCCGAGCGTGCCGTGGAGCTTGGCCTACGGCTGGAAACGCTCAACTTCGAGCGCCAGCGCCTAGCACAGCAGGATGCTCTTGCAGCAGATGACCGGGCTTATGGGCGCAATCGCGATGCAGCGCAGGATGCCCGTCTCAACCGGCAGGTAGACCTGCAAGAAAGGGCCTTGACCGCTAAGGGTGTCGGCTATCGCACCCTCACCCAAGACGAGGCGGCACAGCGCGGCCTTCCTCCCGGCAACTATCAGGTCGGGCCGGATGGGAAGGTCGATACGATCGGCAAGCAGGGCCAGAACATCACCGTCAACACGGGCGAGGGCGCAAACGGCGCGCTCATCAAGAAGGGCAACGAGGCCCTTGGCGCTGACCTCGCAGAGGTCGTGAAGGGGGGCAGATCAGCTCGACGCAGCTTGGTGCAGATTGATCAGCTCAGTGGTCTTCTGGAAACTACGGGTGGCGGGTTTGGCACGATCGCCAAGCAATGGCTTGGCAAAGCTGGTATCGCGACTGAGGGACTGGATGAGATCCAAGCTGCCGATGCGCTTATCAATCGTCTCATTCCCGCCCAGCGTCCGCCGGGCTCTGGCACCATGTCCGACGCGGATATCGTAATGTTCCGCCAGTCTATTCCGAGCCTTCTCAACCAGCCGGGGGGCAATAAGCTCATCATCGACACCATCCGCAGCATCATGACCTACGATGCGCAGATGGGCGACATCGCCTCCAGGGTGCTTCGTGGCGAGCTTTCGCAGCAGGACGGCGACAACATGATGGCGACACTTGAAAACCCGCTAGCGGGCTTCGATGCGCAGCCTGCCTCCCCGTCGCGAGGTCTGGTGCCGGGGTCGGACAGCACACCTCGCGATGAAAGCGGCGTGCCTGTCGGTGGTGCCGCCCCTGCCGCTGGATCACCGCCTGTCGGCGCGACCGCCACCAATCCACAAACCGGGCGTAAGATCCGGTGGACCGGCTCGACGTGGGAAGACGTTCGATGAGCCAAGCACAGCTTCCTGCCGGTTTCGTCCTCGACCCGACGCCTGTGGCTACCCAGCCCGTTCGAGGCGGCGTCAAGCTGCCCGACGGGTTCGTTCTGGATGCGCCACAGGCTGAACAGTTCGGCTATGACCCGGACAGCGCCGTCGGTGGCATCCGTACGGCTGCGGGTGGGTTCCTTGAGGGCGTACCGATCATCGGGCCAGCTCTGCGCGAAGGCGGCAACTACATCGCGGCCGGCGTCCGATCGGCCGCGACCGACGAGACGTTCGGGCAGGTTCTTGATCGCCTGCACTCTCTCGATGAAGCGGAGAAGGCCGCAAACCCTTGGGTCGATACCGGCGCGCAGATCGCGGGCGGCATTGCCGGGTCCGCCCCCGCCGTTGCTGCGGCTCCGGCACTGTTCGGCGGCGGCACGGCGGCCCCCGTCACCCGAGCCGTGGTTAGCAGTATCACGGGAGCTGGGATCGGCGCTGCCGACGGGGGCGTACGGGGTGGCGCTGAAGGCGCCGTTGCAGGTGGCGTGATCGGCGGCGCGCTCGGCGCAGCAGGCCCCGTCGTCGGTCATGCGATCGGCAACGGTATCGAAGCCGTCCGCACAGCCCGGTCCAATGGCGTCGCGGCTCGTGCTGCCGGGACAACTCCCGAAGCTGTTGACGTGGTGCGCAGAAGCCTTGCCGCAGACGGCACGGCGAACGGTATTGGGCCGTCGATTGCGGAAGCGGGGCCGCGCGCCATGCTGGCGGATGCTGGCCCCGCCACACGCTCCGTCCTCGACACGGCAATCGCTCGCGCCGGCCCTGGCGCTGGCGATGCGGCAGATCGGATCGGCGCACGAGCCGCTGGTGCAACCGATGACGTGAATGCGGCTCTGGATCAGGCGTTTGGCGCACCGCAAGGCGTTCAAAGCTCGATCACGGATATCCGCAACGCGACGCAGCCGGCGCGCAGCCAAGCCTACAATGCAGCCTACGGTACGCCAATCGACTACGCTGCACCGCAGGCTCGTGGCCTTGAAGAGTTATTGCAGCGGGTGCCCCAATCGGCTGTCGCAAAAGCCAACAACCTGATGCGGTTGGAGGGTGCGGAGAGCCAGCAGATCCTCGCGAACATCGCGGACGACGGAACGGTGACATTCACGCGGATGCCGGACGTTCGTCAGATCGATTACATCACTCGGGCGCTCAACGACGTGTCGCGCGCTGGTGATGGCGCTGGCGCGCTTGGCGGCAACACGGCAGAAGGGCGGGCCTACGGCAATCTGTCCCGCCAGATCCGAGGGGCAACCCGATCGCTAGTGCCGGAGTATGGCGTTGCGCTTGATACCGCAGCAGAGCCGATCGCTCGCGCGCAAGCGTTGGAGTTCGGGCAGACCATGCTTCGCTCCACGACCCCGCGAGACGAGGTGGAGGCATTCGTTACGGGCCTCTCGGATGCGGAGCTGCGTAGCGTTCGTGGAGGGGTCCGCGCTTCTATCGCCGACGCGCTCGCCAATGTGAAGCGCACGGTGACGGACGCCAATGTGGACGCTCGGCAGGGTATCCAGGCAATCAAGGACCTATCCAGCGATGCCGCTCGCGAGAAAATCGCGATGATCTTGCCGAATGGCGAGGCCGACGCGGTGTTTCGCAGGCTCGACGAGGCCGCGCGGTCCTTCGACCTCCGCGCTTCGGTAGCGACAAACTCGCGGACGTTCGGAAGACAAGCAGCCGAGCGTGCCGTGGAACAAGCGACGGCACCGAACATCATTGAGAGCGCGGCCGGTGTCCGGCCTGTCGCAGCGCTTCAGGGGTTTGCACAAGGCATGTTCGGCATCAGTCCCGCCGATCAGCTTTTGCGGCAGGACCGGACATGGGCAACCTTGGCCGATCTCTTGACCCAGCCGGCGAGCGCGGGGCAGGGCACGCTTCTGTCTGCGCTACAGGAGGCAGCCGCTCAGCAGCCTGCAATAGCGCGGCAATCGCAGCAGCTTCGCGATCGTACCGGGATGGGCCTGAGCGTTCTCGGGCTTCAAGGCGGGAAGCTGCCAGAAGTGTCAGGGCAAAGGAGATAGCACCGGCTCCGATCAAGGCCAAAAGGCCGAAGGAGTGGTGCGTCCATCTCAGAACGGAGCCCAGCGCCACCAGGGCTGCAAGGGTGAGGATGGCCGTTAGAACCTGATCGAACAGAGATGGACGCGGCCTCAAAGAAGCGTCTCTTTCTCAACCCAGAACTGCCAAGACGGCGAGAAGCACCCGGCTTTGCCAGACTGATCTAGCGTCAATTGCCGGCAGGAGGTGTTTCGATCGAAGCCACGGGACCTCATGCAGAGGTTCTTGTGCCGAGCGGTTTCGATGCCTTGAAGGCCGTGGGCAACCGCCTCGGCATCACAAGAAGCATCCGCTTCGGCGAGAGCGCCGGGCGAGCATCCAGATAGGGCCAACAGGCCCGTGAGCAGAAGAATGGCGCGCATACGCCAATCCTAACACAACCCGCAATCCGACAGGCACCCTCCGAGGTGCCTTTTTCTTTGGATGGTCCATGTCCGCGATCTGGCAAGCCGCACCGGCCCCCTTCATCGACCCGACCGGCGCACCCTATGCAGGCCTGCGCGCCTACTTCTACGATGCTGGCACCACCACGCCACGCACTACCTATCGCGAGGCGGGTCTGGGGCAGCCTCACGGCCACCCCGTAATCGCGAACGCGGGCGGCATCTTCCCGGCCGTGTTCCTCCAGCCCGGCGACTACCGCGTGCGCTTGGAAACGGCGGACGGTTCGACGCTCAGCGACGTGGACGGCATCACGACGCCGGGGGCGAGCTCCGGTGGCACGACACCCACGCCCGACACGGCGGTGCGAACCGGCGACATCATCCTGCGTTATGGCGCCGATGTCCGTGACGGGTTCGTGCGCGCCAACTCCCGGACGATCGGTAGCGCGGCCTCGGGGGCGACGGAGCGCGCCAACGCCGACACGGCGGCCCTGTTTGCGTTCCTCTGGCCTTATCAGGGCCTCATCGTGTCCGGCGGTCGCGGCACGACGGCCTCGGGCGACTTTTCGGCGAACAAGACGATCAGCCTGCCGGACCTCAGGGGGCGGACATTCTCGTGCGTCGATGACTTCGGAGCGGGCTTTACGGGCATCATCCCGACCGCAATCATGGATGCGCAGGTTCCGGCTTCCGCGCCGGGCGCCACCACCGGCGCGGCGCAAGTCATTCTTTCGACGGCACAGATGCCAGCCCACAACCATGGCGGCAACACCGGCGCCGATGGCGGTCACTCCCACACCTACTTTCGCGGCGATGGCGTGACGGTTCAGCCGGCGCAGTCGGGTTTCATCGTGGAAAGCGTCCCGAACCAGATCCCGAATGGCACCAGCACAGCGGACGCTCACACCCACGGCATCGCTGTTGACGGGGCCGGAAATGCTCACCCGAACATGCAGCCGACCGCCTTTATCGGCGCGTTCATCAAGCTCTGAGGCCGGCATGTACGATATCCAGTTCGTCGCCACGTCCTCCGCCGGGTGGTCGCAAGCGATTTCCATCACGGACGCGAACACCGATCGCCCGATGGACCTGACCGGGCTTCGGGTTGACCTCGAAGTCGCCGGGCATTTCTCCGACCGCGAACTGATCGCTTCGACGGCCACCGGCACGATCGAGATGCCGCGCCCCGATGTGATCCAATGGCGGTTCACCCCTGACCAGATGCGTCAGCTTCGCCGCGACACGACCTATCGTGTTGGCTGCATCCTCACCACGCCAAGCGGCCCCACGCAGCTTTTCATCGGCACGCTTGCCCTGATCGACGGAGACGTTCGTTGAGCCTCACCACGCCCCTCGTCCGCCTTCGGGTTCTGCCCGCGCTCTTGCCGGTGGATGGCAGGAATGCCGACCTCCGAATTAGCCCTGATGGTCTTTGGTTGCAGAAGCGGATCGGCGACAACGCGCCTTGGGAGAATGTCGCCCCGATCTCTTCATTGCAGGGTGAGCCGGGGCCGGAAACCGAGTTCCGCACCACCTCGACATATATCCAGCATCGTCCGAAGCTCAGCGGCGCGCAGTGGCAGGATCTCCTGCCGCTCAGCACCATCATGGGCCCCGGCCCGGTTATCATGGCGGGCGCGGCAACACCTCTGCCGACAGGTTCTGACCCGACCATCAGCATCAGCAACGATATGGGCGTCTACAAGATCGACCTCGGCATTCCTGCCGGGCCTGAGGGCGCACCCGGCTCTGACAGCGAGTTGCCCTCCGATGTGAACATGGTCGCCACCTACGAGGCTGCGCAAAATGGCTGATCTCAAGACGGAACTTCTCGACTTCGCCACCCGGCTCGGCAAAGACGCCATGTTGCAGACCATCGGGAAGGACGCCACCACCGAACGCGGGACTGAACTTTTCGCCCGCAACCCCGGAGACTTCGACGGTCGCGCCAAGAAGGTTCTATCCGTCCGCTCCCGCTACAACGATGACGCCACGGACAAGGTGATCTCTAGTTACCATGTTCGGACCCTAGCTGAAGGGGGGACGCGCAACGGCCCCCAACGAGCTACGCTGGGCTTCTCGATCTCGACTTTCAAAGAAGGCTTCGGGAAGGGCACGGCCAAGCGTGGAGAAATCGACGGTTTGTATATCGTGGTCGGGCAGGACAGCCCACGTGATCGCGTAACGCAAGACGCCTGCGGAGCCCTGATCGACGTTCGCAGCTTCGAGGGTGTAGGCTTCATCGGCGGCATCGAAGGGGTGACGCGCATTTTCCGCGCGGACAACTCCATGCGGGTTCAGATCGGCTACCAGGTCGGCTGCATCGACACGTCGGTTGCCGGCGATCCCCTTGCAGTCGGCTTGCAGCTTACGGCCATGAACGGCCTTGCGACGCAGGCTATCCGTCTTTCCAGCGACACGGCCAGCAATGGAGCGTGGTCGCAGTTCATCTCGGCGAACAACGGGCAGAAGGAACTGTTCGTCGTCACCGGGCAGGGCGAGATCACTCTGGCTCACGGGACGGCGGCCAACCGGATGACCTTGGCTGTCAACACCCAGGGTTTCCTCGCTTTCCGCAACGAGGCGGGCGCCGAGGTTGCCGTTATGAACCAGAACGGGGCGCTCTCGCTGAACGGTACTCTGCGCATCAACGAAGCGGCCGTTTCCAACAGTTTGTCTCTTGCGGCAGTGAGCCGAAGCGTCGTGCCCGTGGCAGGCGGGCGACTTTACTATGAAGCCGGCACCGGAAACCTCGTCTACCACAACGGCTCCGGCTGGCGTGTTCTCTCCAGCACGGCAGGATAACCAAATGCCCAGCTATAGCATCTCCGAACAGGATCTTAACGCCGTCCTCGGGTATCTCGGGACGCGGCCGTTCAGCGAGGTCTTCCAGATCATGGTCGCCCTTCAGCTTGTGGTCCAGAACGGACCCGTACTGCTGAAAGAGGGAGATGATCGAGCAGCGGGAGTTGACGGTCAGTCCTCTCGATAGCGCTTACCGCGCCAGACCGGCAGCACACGGCCTAAACGACACCTTTCAGGCTCGCTCATGCGGGTCTTTTTCTTTGGAGCCACCATGCCCAATTTCCAGCTTCCTCTCGTTGGTACGACGCCCCAGTCCCAGCGAGCTGCTAATCCCGTCGTGGTCGTGGACACGAATGGTGACTACCTCGACCCGGCGGGGCGCAGGGCGTACCCTCTCGCCGTCAACGGCACCCTGACGAACGCCACGGCAGTACGTGGTGGCGACTACATCTGGGCGTGCGAGGCGACGGCATGGAACGGCGCGACCGCGACGCTTCAGTACCTCGGTCAGGACGGCACGACGTGGCGCAACATGCGGAACGCGGCCAACTCCGCCGATGTGACGATGACGGCCAACGGGCAGATCGGCATCGGTGTAGGGCAGGGGTCCACGCTCCGGGTGCTT
>Ga0182216_1000032_pt1 | contig 17426 bp, 33 predicted proteins | sample G5R1MG_17_FD_129669 | JGI IMG/M metagenome (GOLD analysis project Ga0182216, IMG submission 129669) | Switchgrass phyllosphere microbial communities from Michigan, USA - G5R3_NF_03OCT2016_LD1 MG | ecosystem: Host-associated > Plants > Phyllosphere > Phylloplane/Leaf | place: USA: Michigan... | reverse complement strand
GTTGCGCATGCCACGAGCCGAGCGAAGACCGTAGAGATTGGCCCCAAGCTCGCCCTTGAGTCGGACGAACTGCGAGACGGTGGACGTGTAGTTCGTGTGGATCTGGCGGATCTCGCTCATTCTGCCGCCTCATTCCATTCTTCGCGGCTCTGCTGATATTCGGCATCGGCACGATCGGCGGCCGACAGACGCTGCCAGCTCGACTCCATTCCGGAGTAGCTGACTGTTCGGCGGTTGTGACGCTTGACGCGTTGGTGAAAGCGCTGAAGCGTGACTTCGGTCGAGACGATCTCGGCCATCTGACCGGCAGTCAGCCAGTCCGCGCCGTTCTTGCGGATCATGCTGACGACAGCCTTTTCGAGCGTGTCGCATCCGAAGCTCATGAGGAATTCGACTTGGCGCTCACGGGTCGCGTTCATGCGAATGCTCCGAGGCTATGCGCGAGGTAGAGAACCAGCGCGGCGGTGAGGATGATGGAGGCCATGAGGATGCGGGCGGGGAGCTTGTGGGAGGTCATAGGCCTGTCCTCCAGCCCTCGCGGAAAGCCACCTTGGCAACGACCGGCATGTTCCCGGCGGCGTGATTGCAGGGCTCGCAAGCCAGGACCAGGTTCGACATGTGGTTCGGACCGCCATGGCAAACCGGGACCAAATGCTCGATAGTGATCTCGCGGTCTTCCGGTAGCGTGAAGCCGCGACCACAGAACCAGCAGGCCATCCCATCGCGCACTGCAAGCGCCTCGATCAGGTGGCGAGAGCGCTTTCGGCTCTTCAGATCGGGCGAGAGCGGGATAGCGCGGCCCGCATCAAACGCCTCGCGTAGATCCAGCAGGCCTTCCGGCCAAGTCTCCTTGCCGGCCTTGTTGCGATAGGCGACGAGCACGCCATCGCAGGTCCGAACGCGGAGGATTTCCCATTCGTTGGTCGGAGCATCCACGATAGCTCCGCGAGCGATCAGCCAGTCCTTGAAGGCGGCGATGTCCTTTGGCTTGCGGGGCTTCACCGTCCCTGCTCCGTCGAAGCAGTGCGATAGCCGCTGAAGGCTTCCTGATGGCGAAGGGCGTCTGTCTTCAGCGCGGCCGAGATCATGATGCCAATGACGACCAAGCCGACCAGCACCGACATTCCGCTGAGAATGGCGCAGAAGAGGCAGTCGTCGTCGTCACGCTGGTTGCCGTACTCGCCGCGAATGTCTTCGTCGGTGACTGTGAAGAAAGTGCCGGGGTTATGCAGGTCGTTCATCTGACGCTCCTGAGTGAACTTCGGTGGAGGGCTGCGAACAGCCCTCGGTCGAGGCTCACGTCTCAGGGTCGAACGACATTGCGATACACTCGCGCCTGGTACTCAGTGCCATCAGGCAGCTTGCGGGTCTCAGTTGCTTCCTCAGCGTCATAGAAGCAGGAGTTGCCACGAGCGTCATAGCCAGCGAGGCCGCTGCGCAGGTGCGCCATTGCCCGGCCATAAGCAAAGGGGTCGGACTTGTCGGCCGCCGCAAAGCGGCGGGCGGCGTCGATGTGCGAATGATGGACGGCACGGAATGCAGTGTTTGCCATTTGGAATTCCATCTCCTGGTTGGTGATGGAGGCTCATCTTGGCGCTCCATCGTCTGGGGATGAAGCCAATATACACGCAGCGTGGACGAACGCAAGCGGATATCCACGCTTCGTGTAAAAATAGTTCGAGCCTTATCCACACCCTCGCCGAATCTGCCGGCAAAATGGGACTCGCAAAACCTGGGCGTCTGCTATAGCTTCAAAGGAACATAACGAGAACAAGGAGGAACGATGAGCGACGATAAGCGAACCGCCGCCGCGACTGAGCGGGACCGGTGGCTTCGACGCCAAGCCGTGCAGATCGTTGCTCAGCTTCCTGAGAACGAGCAGGATGCGCTTCAGATCATCGCATACGCACGAGAATTGCAGGCGCAGTTCATTGGAAACGACATCGGGCGCAGGGAGCTTCGTGCTCTGCGCCTTGTCTCAAACTTCGAGGATGAGGCTTCTAGCTCGCCTTCTTCTCAACTGAAGCTGTAGCCTCGGCTGGCAGCTTCATGGCGATACGCATAGGCAGGCCGGATCGGACGCCAAAGTAGATCCAATCGAGGGTGACACCCGTTCGCCGCACGATTTGAACAGCTTGGTCCAGGTTCGGCCTGCGATATCCTGTCTCATAGTTCGACAGCGCCTGAGTGGTGAAGCCCACGAACCGCGCGAAGTCGGCTGCGCTCATATCCAGCGCTTCTCGCGTCTGGACGATGCGCTCTCCAATGGCTCTCAAATCAGTCGCAGTGAACGGGCTTTCCATGCCGGGATAATGCGCCGCCGCATCTGAGGCGGCTACACACACGTTAGCCCTTGCAGAGTATCCACGCTGCGTGTATATTGCACCGTATGCCAAAGGTAAGCGTCTCCTCGATCACAGAACTGGTTAGCGAGCTTGGCGGCCTCACCGCTGCGAGCCGCACCCTGAACGCGACCCCGCAGGTCGTCTACAATTGGCGCCAGCGCGGCCGCATCCCGACGCGCTTGTTCCTCGATCATGAGCGTAAGCTCTCGCAGCTCGGCGTGTCTGCGCCCGTGACGCTTTGGGGGTTCGAGGCTCCCATGACGCGCGGTGTCGCAGCATGACCCGCCACCACGAAGCCAACATCACCCGTCACGGCGGCATCTCCCTCGCAACCCAGGTCTATGCGCTCTACCAGCAGCAAGAGCTGACGATCTCTCAGATCACAGCCCGCTTGTACGGAGAGGACACGGTCCACGGCCGCATGCAGGTCAACAGCCTCATTGACGAGGCTCGTCGCAACGCAGCGAGGAACCACTGAGATGACCGTGTGGCAACCCGGCATGCGGTGCGTTTTTATCGGCGTCGCGTCCGATCCTAAAGTCATAGCTAATGGGATCGTTTACACCGTCAGGTGGGTCGGAGAGGCGTGCTTCGGCGAAGGCGAACTCTGCCTTGCCCTCAAATTGCACGAGATCGTTCGCCCGCCAGTTCTTGGGTTCGAAGACTATCCTTTTGCCGCTCAGTTCTTCCGCCCCCTCTCCGAAACACGCCTAGATCAATTCCGCAAACTGCTGGCTCCCGTCGATACCCGGGAGACTGTCTGAATGCGCTCCTCCATCGGCTGCAGTTTCTTCTCTCGTCCTGTGGCCGTGTCTGCGCGGCGGGGTTTTGTCTCGCGTCCCCGCCGCGCCTTTCTCCATTCGTTCCCGGTTGCGCCGATCTCCCCAGACCCTGGCAACCAGATACTCAGCAAACCCAAATCGGTCCGTCTCCATGTCCCGAAGATGACACTGGAGACCGAGCGTGACGCACCCGAATTCAGGGCGTGAGGCACCCGCCATGCCAGCAGCTACCGCATCCAACTACGTGAAGGTCATGGTCGAGCGCGAAGCTCGCGGGGAGGGCGATCTATCAGGCGCCATGGCCCGCATCGCCCGCCGCTATGGCCTCACTGTCTGGCAGGTGGAGCGGCTTCGCAAGGGCCGAAACAAGACCATCGAAGCGGGTCTCTTCTCCCGTATCCGCGCCGCATACCTCGCTGAAGTCGAGCGGCAGATTTCCAAGCTTCAGCACGAGCTCGCAATCGAACGAGCCACCCTGGGAGAAACCGATGCTGTGGAGCGCGCTGAAGCAGCGGTTCGCGAGCTGGCTGCGAAGGCGGCTGACGCGAAGGCGCGAACGCTTTCCTGAACGAGACAACGAGGAGTCAACGCCATGACCGATGCCGTCGCACAAGACCAGATCCGCTCCATCATCGAGCGCATCGAAAATTTAGAAGCCGAGAAGGCCACCATCTCGGAAGACATCGCCAATGTCTACGCCGAGGCGAAGGGAAATGGCTTCGACACGAAGGTGCTGCGCAAGGTCATCTCTCTTCGCAAGCAGGACGAGGCCGAACGGCAGGAACAGGAGGCCATTCTCGACCTCTATCTCCGCGCCCTGGATGCGGCTTCGGAGGCTTGACCATGCGCCGTATCCCCTATGCCGGCGCAGAGCGCCAACACCGCCGCTGGAGCGACGACGAGATCACTCTCGCCGCTTCGATGAAAGCTGACGGCGCGAGCTACGACGAGATTGCGGATGCGCTGCTGGACCGCTTCGAGCGCGTCTCGTGCAAGTCCAACATCTATGACGCCCTGCGCACCGCCAAGGCCTCCGCGTCTCAGATGCCGGTAGGTGCCTGATGGTCGTTCGTGAGGACCAAATCCATGCGGCCATCGTCCAGTACCTCCGGGTCACCATGCCCGACTGTCTGGTCTTGCATCCGGCCAACGGCGGTTCTCGCGATAAGCGGGAAGCCGCAAAGCTGAAGTGGCTCGGCGTTCTGCCGGGCATCCCTGACATCATCATCCTGCGCCCTGGTGGCCGCTTCTGCCTCATGGAGGTGAAGGGGCCCAAGGGCGTGCTCTCCGAAGCCCAGAACGACGTGCGCTATCACTGCGAGCGCTTCGAGATGCCTTGGGCTCTCGTTCGGTCCATCGATGACGCTCGCGAGGCTCTGGCTGGCTGGGGACTTCTGACGAGGGACGCAGCATGACCATCAAGCCAGAGATCCTTGACGCCATGGTTGCCAGCGGCTGCACGGCCGAACAGATCGCCGCCGTGGTCAAGGCTGCTTCGGCCAAGGTCAGCACGAACGCAGAGCGTCAGCGGCGTTACCGTGAGCGTCACCGTAACGTTAGTAACGTAACTGAGCGTAACGGTGACGTTACTAACGCCGAGACCCCTTCCCCTAAAAAAAGAAAGGTCTCCCCCTGCACCCCCTCTAAAGAAAAAAACAACCCCATCCCCGGTTCCTCCGAAGCTGACGCTTCGTCGGAACCCACGGCGCGCGACGACGAGCAACTTGCCTTCGATGCCTGGAACGAGACTGCCCATCGCTGCGGCCTGCCAGTTGCCGAGAAGCTAACCGCCGATCGCCGCTCGAAGCTCAAAGCCCGGTTGGCCGATGCGAACGGCCTCGAAGGCTGGATCCAGGCACTGACCCGTCTCGCAGCCTCGGCGTTCTGCACCGGCCGCAAGACCGACTTCCGAGCCGATCTCGATTTCGTCCTCCAAGCCAAATCATTCACCCGGCTTGTCGAGGGCTCCTACGACGACAACCGCAACCAGCGAGGCCAGCATGAGCAACGTAACTCGCATTCCCAGCGCGGGCCATCCGGCCTCGCAGACCACCTCGGCAACATCGTCGCTCGAAATGAGCTTCGAGACGCTGAATTCGAGGATCGTCAAGGACAGCGTTGGGCTCCCGATGGCTTTCCGAGCCGGGAGTTATCCCTCGTCCGAGGAGATGGAGGCAGCCACAGCTTCGATCAACGCGGCCCGCTCCGCGCTGTCGGTGGTCGCGACTTCCGCTGACATCGCCAAGGGCATCCGGCTTCTCTCGGGCGGCCTGAAGGTCAATGGCAACATGGACGCCGAGGCAGTCGCGGAAGCTTACATGTACTCGATGGAAGGCGTGAAGCGGGCGGTGTTCGACAAGGCGGTCCGCACCCTCCTGCGTCGCGGCGCGCCAGAGAAAATGTCCAAGACGTTCCTGCCTTCGGCTCCCGAGCTTCTGGACTACTGCGACCAGATCGAGCGCGACGCCAAGGCCATGGTGGTTCTCACGGAGAGGCTCCTAGCGCTTCCCGAGATGAAGATGCCCGAACCCATGTCCGAAGAACACTGCCAGGCGATGCGCCAGAAGATCGCGCAGCTCGCCAAGCCGCGCACGATGGAGGCCGAGTGATGGCCGCCTACTACAACGAGATCGACCCTTACGCGGCGCAGTGGCTCCGCAACCTGATCGCAGCCGGCCATATCGTGCCAGGCGACGTGGATGAGCGGAGCATCGTGGATGTCCAGCCTGACGACCTCAAGGGATACACGCAAGCCCATTTCTTCGCAGGCATTGGCGGCTGGTCCTATGCAGCTCGACTTGCTGGATTTCCTGATGACCGTCAACTCTGGACGGGATCTTGCCCCTGCCAGCCATTCTCTGTCGCTGGGAAAGGCGGCGCCCAAGCAGACGAACGCCACCTCTGGCCTGTCCTTTTCAAGCTCATTGCAGCCTGCCAGCCTCCCGTCATCATGGGAGAACAGGTTGCGGCTGCGGTTGGAAAGGATTGGCTCGACGGAGTGTCGTCTGACCTGGAAGGTATCGGCTACGCCTGCGGGGCGGCCGTTGTCCCGGCTTGTGCCGTCAACTCCCCTCATCGAAGAGACCGGCTTTGGTTTGTGGCCGACAATGCGATGCGGGGACGGGGCTCTGGCGAATGTGAGATGGCCTCCACGTCGAAACTTCCGAGGACGCATCGAGGACGCAGTGGCCTCATCTTTATGGCCGACGCCAACGAGCCTTGCGCACGCGAAGAACGGGAACAACGAGGCTGGAAACTCTGCAGGGCTCGTAGCGATCCGTGGGCACGCCATGGCTGGATCACAGGTTCAGATGGAAAAGCCAGGCGCATTGAACCCAGCATTCGTCTCTTGGCTCATGGGGTTCCCGCCAGAGTGGGAAAACTGCGCGCCTACGGCAATGCCATCGTCCCACAAGTCGCGGCGGAAGTGATCGGCGCTTACATGGAGGCCGCATAATGCTCGATGGCCTCGCCTACTACCGCTTCGCCCAGCCTCACAGCCAGATCCTCCTAGCCGAATGCACCCGAGAATGGGCGCGCAATCAGGTGAGGGCAGGGGTCTACCCCAAGGGCTCCATCTGGATCCCCGGCTGTCCTCTCGGACGTGAAGCCAACCCCGCTCTAGGCGACCTTTTCGCCCCTGACGAGCGATGGAAGGGGCCGACACCGCTCCTTGCCGTACCTGACGAAAAGCTCCCTTGGCAGAAGGTTTGACCATGTTCGCCGTATCCGCATCCAGAGCCACAAGCTCCCACGGCATTGCCGATCGTATGTCCCGCCTCGAAACCGCCATTGATCGCAAGAGCCTTGAGCTTCAGCAGGCCAATGAGCGCGCGACCAACCTTGAAGCCGAAGTCTCCCGCCTTCGTGGCGATAACGATCGCCTTCTCGCCGAGAACGAAGCGCTTCAGATCGCCATCAACGAGATGAAGAACGGCTCGCAGATCACCGCCCGATCGGTGATGGCGGAAATCTCCGCCCTGCGCGGTATCCCTCTCAAAACGATCCTGTCCACGTCCCGCAAGAGAGCGGTCCTCCTAGCCCGGCACGAGGCCATCTACGAGGTTGCCCGTCGCTGTCCATGGATGAGCACGCCCGAGATCGGCAAGGTGTTCGGCCGCGACCACACGACCATCATTCATGCCCTGACCTACTGGCCCGACAAAGCCTCTCGTATCGGCATCTCCGTTCTGCCGCTCGGCCGGGAGGAGGGCGAGTGAACCGAGTGGCCGTTCTCATGGAGCGACGGCGCGAAGCTGCGTCGAAGGATGTAGATCACCCGCCGCACTACACCGCTCACCCCTCCGGCATCGAGTGCATCCAGATCACCGAGCACATGAGCTTCGCTCTCGGCAATGCGGTGAAATACATCTGGCGGGCAGGGCTGAAGACCGATGATCTAGTACAGGATCTGGAGAAGGCGCGATGGTATCTCGACCGTGAGATTGCGCGCATCAAATCTCTGAAAAGTCAGGGAGAACAGCACAAATGAGCGCTCTGACTTTCGCGGTTTCGACCCTCACTGGTGTATGCTTAGGCCTCGTCATGTCGGCCTGCGTCTCCGAGCGTCGGTTGCTCAACATCATCAAGGCCGGGGCCTTTGAGCACGGCGGGAAAGCGTACAGCGTGAGGGAGGTGGCATGAGTGGGTGCCCTAGAATGCATTTGCCTTTCCCGCGCTGCAAGTTTGTTGCTGCTTATGATGACACGCCCCCGGACGCAGGTAGCGTGAAGCTTGAGGGTAGCGCCAACGGCCTCATTGGAATGGTCAAGGCAATGACTAAGCGCGAGTTCAAGGGCACCTACTGTGTGCGTTGTGGTAGGAAGGGCGAGCAATGAGAACCGCCAGCGAAAAGAAGAAGCGCGGCCGAGGCGGGCACAACAAGAAGCTGGGCGTCCCCCGCTATCCCTCCGGCGATGTGAACCACGCTGCGATCGAGAAGCAGAAGGACATCGTGTCGGTCGCCACGGCCGCTCGTGTTCGCCTCTTCGGCATCGCAGCCAATGACGCTCTGTCCGACAAGGCCGGGTCGGTTTTCGGCCGCATGTACCTCCAGGGCGAGCTTGGCCCTGTTCGCGGCAAAGAGGGGATGGCTGAAGCTGTGTATGAAGCGGGCATGGAGTTCGCCCGTCGCCGCAAGGCCTATCTCTCGGCCATCTCTGCGCCACCTTCGCCTCGCTCTGGCTCCGAGCTATCCGGTGGTGGTCGTCACATAGGGGTGGATCACGAAAGCGACGCCTACGCGCAACATTGCGCACGATCGCGAGCACGCTATGCGGAGATCCGCCGTGTGTGTCTCGATGCCGATGCGATGTCGATCATGGCGCTCGAAACCATTGTCTGCGAGGACAAGATGTCGGCGACTCTCGTTGGATCACTGCGCATCGGCTGCAACGCCATCCACCGCACCATCATGTCACAAAAGAGGGGTTGACTACCGATCGCGTTTGCTCCAAGTTCGTTTTTAAGATGGCGTGGTGCGCCCAAGGCGAGAAACGCCGTCAAATCCATCAATTCAGCAGAGTGGAGCAGCCCGGTAGCTCGTCAGGCTCATAACCTGAAGGTCGCCCGTTCAAATCGGGCCTCTGCAACCAAGATCAGGACGGCGGTGTGGAAGGACACACAGTGAGCGCCGGTCAACTCAGCTCATAGTCGTCGCCGGCAAACAGCGATTATGGGAAGCCGACAAGTTCGGCCCGTCCTGACAGAATGCCCGAGAGGGCGAACGCGTAGGGGGATAGTCGTCCTCTGAGGTGGTTCGAACCCACCCGGCCATTGATACGGCATAGCCGGTTTCGACTGGTAACCCGAGGAGGCCTATGCCCCTGCCATCGCGGCCCCGGACGCAAGGGTCGATCGCTGGCAGGGGATACCGGATGCCCGAGAGGGCGCATAGGTGAGAGCGGGTAGACGAGCGACCGGGCATCCTAGGTTCTGAGCGCTTCGAGACAAAAGCTTTGGGTCGTAACCTCTTGCTCCCGCTCTCGCGCACACAGCCCCGTCCGCTTCGGCAGGCGGGCTTTTCTTTGACAGCCGCTCAGACCGGCGAGGCAATCATGACACCCGAGCAGGTTCAAAAGGCAGCAGACGCGGCAGAGCGTGATGCCGAGAGCGGCCAATTCATAAAGGGCAAAAAGGGTGGACCCGGCCGACCGAAGGGTGCTCGCTCCAAGCTAGGTGAAGCGTTCCTCGAAGCTCTTTGTGACGACTTCAACGCCAACGGCGTCTTCGCCATCATGAAGGTGCGTGAAGAGAAGCCTGACCAATATCTCAAGGTGATTGCGTCCATCCTCCCCAAGCAGATTGAGGGCGAGGACGGAGAGCCCATCAAGGCCGAGATCATCTTCCGCACCGTCTACGAGGAGCGCAGTGGAGATTGAGCGTCGGGTTCGCTGGTATCAGCGCCCGCTCGACAAGTTCCTCCTCACAGGCGGCAAGCGCGCCATAGAGATTGCACATCGACGCTGGGGCAAAGACGAGATCGCCCTCGGCGTCACATGCCAGCTCGCTCACCAGCGGGTCGGCTCATACTGGCACTGCTTGCCCGAATACGCACAGGCTCGGAAGGCTCTTTGGACTGCGGTCAACCCGCACACAGGCAAGCGGCGCATTGACGAGGCTTTCCCGCCCATCCTCAGAGAGAGCACGAATGAAGCGGAGATGTTCATCCGCTTCAAGAACGGCTCAACATGGCAGCTCGTCGGGTCGGATCGCTATAACAGCCTCGTGGGCGCCGGCATCGCTGGTGTGGTATTCTCGGAATGGGCTTTGGCGAACCCGAGCGCTTGGGGTTACATCCGACCCATGCTGGAGGAAAACGACGGTTGGGCGGTGTTCATCACCACGCCTCGCGGTCGTAACCATGCCAAGGCCATGTTTGACATGGCGAAGGACAGCCCGCGTTGGTTCGCAGAGGTGTCAACGATCTACGACACCAGGGCGCTCACCAGCGAGCAGCTAGACGAGAGCCTGAAAGAGTACGTCGCGCTCTATGGCGAGGATCTAGGCCGAGCGCAGTTCGAGCAGGAGTATGAGTGCAGCTTCAACGCTGCGATCCTCGGCGCCTTCTACGCTCGCGAGATGGTGGCAGTTCGCAAGGAAGGTCGCATCGTCGCTCTGGATGCGATGCCCGATATCCCGGTCCACACGGCATGGGACATCGGCGTCAGGGATGACACATCGATCTGGTTCTTTCAGGTCGTCGGAACACAGGTGTTTGTGCTGGACTGCTACTCGGCGTCGGGCGTGGGTGTCGATCACTACGCGTCCATCGTGCATGAGCGGTTCGCAGCGCATGGATGGCGCAAGGGCGTCGATTTCGTCCCCCACGACGCGAAGGTGAAGCAGTGGGGTGTGCCTGAAGCTCGAACCCGTGTCGAGACGATGGCCGAGTATCGCCTCCGTCCTGAGCTGGTGCCGATGGCGAGCAAGCTGGACGGCATCAACGCGGTACGGCGAACGCTGCCTCGGTGTGTGTTCCATCCTCGCTGCGAAGACCAGGGCTTGGCCGCTCTGGAGCAGTATCGCCGTGAATGGGATGACGAGAAGAAAGCTTTCAAGCAATCGGAAGTGCATGACTGGTCGAGCCATCTGGCCGACGCCTTCCGCTATCTCTCGCTCTCGTGGCGCTCTGTGCCGCTGGAGATCGAGCCCGCCCGTATCAAGCCGCCTCCCGGCAAGATGATCGTGCCGCCTCTGCCTGACGAGCGCAGCGGACGACGCACCAGACTGTGAGCGCGTATGGCCGTACCTAGCAATCTCACGGATAGGGACGCCAACCCGGTCAACGCCACCCCCGGCGACTCCGCTGTCTGGCTCACCATGCTCCGAGAGGCCGAGCGCACGCTGGATGACTACCAGCGTAAGGCCGACAATGTTGACGACCTCTACGCCAACCTGAATAAGCTCTCCAACAACGCTCGTGACCGTGAGTTTCAGCTCTTTTGGGCCAACATTCAGGTCATGGGTCCGAGCATCTACAGCCGGCCTCCTCAGCCTGTCGTGGTGCCTCGCTTCAAGGATCGCCGCCCGCTCTACCGCCAAGCCTCCGAGCTTCTGGAGCGCTGCGTCACGGTGTCATTCGAGACATCGGATATCGACGGCCTCATGTTGTTGCTGCGCGATGATCTGACCATCGCGGGCCGAGGCGTTGCTCGTGTGCGGTACGAAGCCCGCATGAATGGCAACCAGGCCGAGGAGAAGCTTCACTACGACCACATCGACCGCCGCGACTATCTCAGCGAGCCAGCCCGCAAATGGGCTGATGTGGGTTGGGTCGCCTTCCGTGCGTGGATGACACGTGACGAGATGCGCGAGCGCTTCGCTGAGACATCTGGTGAGGCCTATCTCGACGTAGAGTTGGAGACGCGTCGTGATGATAGCGAGAAGTCGAGCCAGGGCCGTCAGGAGAAGGGCGGGGTTTGGGAGATTTGGCACAAGGGCCTGAACCGCTGCGTCTGGGTCGCTGATGGATGCGAGGTGACGCTAGACGAGGCCGAGCCGCATCTGAAGCTCGAAGGCTTCTTCCCGTCTCCGCGCCCAGCCTATGCTACGCTTCAGCGCCGCACTATGATCCCAGTGCCGGATGTCGTCTACTACCGCGATCAGCTTGACGAGGTGAACGAACTCACGGGTCGCATCCATGCGCTGTCCGAGAGCATCAAGGTCAAGGGCTTCTATCCTGCCGGTGCAACCGAGATCGGCGATGCTGTGGAAGGCGCGCTCAAGGCAGCCGACAATCGTCAGGTGCTTGTGCCGATCAGCAATTGGGCGGCATTCGGTCAGTCGGGTGATACGATCATCTGGCTTCCGATCGACCAGATCGCGCAGACCGTTGTCTCTCTGGTCGAGCTGCGCAAGGCTGTCATTGACGATGTCTATCAGATCATGGGCCTCAGCGACATCATGCGCGGCTCAACGGTGGCCAGCGAGACGCTTGGCGCTCAAGAACTGAAGTCTCAGTACGGCTCCATCCGCATTCGCGACAAGCAGGCCGAGCTGGTTCGTATGGCGCGCGACCTCGTGCGTATCACCGCCGAGATCATGGCCGAGAACTTCCAGCCCGACACGCTGCTCGCCATGTCGCAGCTTGAGATCGAGACGGACGAACAGATCACGCAGAAGGCGCAGCAGATCCAGCAGCAGGCCGCACAGCAGCTTCAGGCCCAGGTGCAGCAGGCCATGTCGAGCCCGGAAGCACAGCAGGCTGCGCAGCAGGACCCGAACGCCGCCCAGCAAATGATACAGCAGGCACAGAGCCAGATGCAACAGCAGGTGCAGCAGCAGATTGCGCAGTTGCAAGAGGTGCCGACCGTGGAGAAGGTCGTCGCCTTCCTGCGGGATCAGCGCATCCGCCCGTTCGTGCTCGACATCGAGACGGACAGCACGATCGCACCTGACGAAGATGCGGCCAAGCAGCGGGCGACGGAGTATGTGACCGCAGTCGGCGGCTTCATGGGCCAAGCTCTTCCGCTGCTCCAGGCTGATCCGTCCGCAGCCGGTGTGATTGCCGACACGCTCCGTTACGTCGCCAGCCAGTTCCGCGCTGGTCGTCAGATGGAAGCGAGCATCGAAGAGTTCGCCGACCAGATGAAAGCGAGGGCGTCTCAGCCTCAGCAGGGGAGCCCTGAAGCTCAGGCCGCCAAGGCTGAAGCCGAGGCCAAGCAGCAGGAAGCGCAGTCGCGCCAGCAGGAGATGCAGGCCAAAGCGCAGATTGAGCAGCAGAAGGCCGCAGCCGACATCCAGCTCAAGCAGGCCGATCTCCAAGCCAAGCAGTTCGATGCTGAGGCCCGACAGGCCGAGGTGAACGGCAAGCTGGAGATCATCGCGGCAGAGCGCGATGCGCAGGCTATGCGCCACGGCCAGGAGATGCAGAAGGGCGAGCTTGAGCTTCGCAAACTGTCTCTCGACATCGAAGCCAAGGCCTCGGCCGCCGACAATGCACAGCGCATGTCGGACGCCAAGATAAACCAGATGGCGGCTAGTTCGCAGAACAACGGAGAAGCCTGATGGGCGCCGCAGTTACCCTTATGGTTCCAGGCGTCAACGGCGTCGATGTGATGGCTGGCACGGCAGCATCGCCACTCCAGACCCAGGCCGTGACAGCTTCGACCAGCACTACGGCGCGGGTTGCTACATCTACGACCGTTGCCACGTTGCGGGCCGCCAACACGGCACGTAAGGGCCTGACTGTGTTCAACGAGAGCGGCGCGGTTCTCTACGTCAAGCTGGGCAGCGCGGCTTCTGCAACCGATTACACGTATGCAGCCCCGGCAAACGGCTACTACGAGGTGCCTTACGGATACACCGGGATCGTGACCGGAATTCTCGCCAGCGGCACCGGGTTTGCGCAGGTGACGGAGCTGACATGATGCCCGCATTCCCTCCGGTGCCTGATGCTCTGGTCCTTGCCGATACCCTGCCGAAGGCTGAGACGAAGACGCCGACAGCAGGTACCATGCCGATGGCCCCGCGTGCCGACCATCAGCATCCACGTCTGACATCCGCCAGCAATCATACGCTGGGCTCGGATGGCTTTGTAGATGTCATCTTCACCCGCACATTCGATCAAGAGCCTGCCATCGTGTGCTTGGCGCTCGGATCGTCTGACCCGGTGCCAGACTTCACTGCGACGCCGGTTAAGACGGGTGATGTGTGGACCGGCGCTCGCATTTACGGCGAACGCAAGCGCGCCCTTCCGCTGCTGACGGGCCTCGTCCTCATCGGCCCTGTCGTAACAGCGCTCGCTGGCTTCAAGCCTTGGGAGCCGGCAGCCGGCGCCCGTGTCAGTGTCATTGCTTTGCAGGCTTCCTAATGAGCGAATACGGTTGGATTGACCTCGGCAACGGTCGCAGCGTCTTCCGCAAGCTGACACCCTACATTGAGCCGAACCGGTCGGCTATCCCGTGCCCGATGCTCTCTCTCGACACCATGGAGCCGGTGCAGCATCCCGCAGATGGCAAGCACTACACCTCAAAGGCCAAGTTCCGAGAGGTGACGCGAGCCAATCAGATGGTGGAGGTCGGCAACGACCCCGCCCGCTTCCGCCACCAGAACCCGGTCAAGCCGGATCGTGGCAGCATTCGCCAGTCGCTTGAGAAGGCGATGGCGCAGGTGAACAGCCGCTAACACTCCCTCAGACGGAACCCACACCATGTCCGATGTCGTTGACGCAGGCGCACCCGCGCCGAGCGAAGGTCACTCTGCGCCTGTCGATAACACGCCAGCACCCGCGCCGACCCCGCTCGGCAATCAGGCTCCCACGCCCGAAAAGGCCGACGACAAGCCTGAAGCGCCTGCGCACAGCAAGAGCGCGAGAGAAGCGCTTGAGAAGGCGTTCGCGGCGCAGGAAGCGAAGGGCAAGGAACCGGCCGCCAAGCCTGCGGACGCCGCTCCCAGGCCGAGTGATGGCCCGGCCCGCGGCGAGGGCGGCAAGTTCGCGGCCAAGGAGGGTTCGAAGCCCGCAGAAGGTGAGGCTAAGCCTGCCGAGGCCGCCAAGCCTGCACCGCGCATCGAAGCTCCGCACCGCTTCAGCCCTGAGGCTAAGACGGCATGGGACGCCACCCACGACTCCGTCAAAGCCGAGACGCATCGCGCCATCTCCGAGATGGAGAAGGGCATTGAGAAGTACCGCAACGACGCCCAGGCATACGAGAGCGTCCGCCAGTTCGATGAGCAAGCACGCCGCGAAGGTCGGCAACTGTCCGAGGTTCTCAACGACTATGCGGGAATGGAGAAGCTGCTGCGGGAAAACCCTGTGGCCGGCTTTGAGCGGATCGCGCAGCATCTCGGGTTCAACCTTCGCGACTTTGCCGCGCACGTCCTGAACCAGACGCCGGACCAGCAGGCCAGCCGCGCAGACCAGACCATTCGCGAGCTTCGCAACGAGCTTGATGGCCTTCGCCAGCAGATGACGGGCGTCACCTCGCACATCAGTCAGCAGCATCAGAGCACCATCACCTCGCAGGTGGACGCCTTCGCTCGCGACAACCCGCGCTTTGACGAACTGTCCGACAGCATCGCTCACATGCTGAAGACGGGCTTCGCCACCGATCTTGCGGACGCCTATTCGAAGGCCGACCGCCTCACCCCCGCTCCCCAGCCGATGTCGCCTCCTGCGCCGGCTGCCCCTGCTCCCGTGTCGCTCAACCCGGCCGGAACCCGAACTGTCACCGGCGCCCCCAGCAATGGCTCAGACCCATCGCCGCGCGCGCAGGCCTCCTCAACCTCTCGACAGGCTTTGGAACGGGCATTCGCTGCCTCCGGCCTGCGTGTTTAAGGAACCCTGATCGATGCCGATCAATCCCATCGTCAACTACCAGCAGGCGCTGTCCATGGCGCTGGAGGACCGTTCTCGCGGCTACGAAGACCTCGTGTCGAACTCGTCGCCGCTGTTCGCCCTCCTGCGCTCCAAGGGACTGATGAAGTCCTACAGCGGCCCGCGCATTCGCCAGACGCTCCAGATCGCGAAGCCTGACGGCCAGTGGTACTCGGGCTATGACTTCCTCGCCAATCCGCCCATTGAGCTGTTCAACGACGCCTACTTCACGCCGAAGATGGTCGTCGTGCCGATCTCCATCACCATGGAAGAAATCCTCAACAACGAGGGTTCCAACCAGATCATGGACGTGATGGAGTCCTACATGGACGTTGCCGAGCGCTCGCTCGTTGATGTCATGGACACCGCCGTCTATGGCGACGGCACGGCCAATAACGGCAAGCAGCTCGGCGGCCTCGGCGTCGCGGTTCCGATCGTGACCAACGTCGGCACCTACGGCGGCATCGACCGCTCCGCCTATCCCCTCTGGCGCACCACGACCTACGATGCCAACTCGGCGTTCCCGACCATCGGCACGCAGGTCAACTCCACCACGATCCGCCAGATCCTGACGGAAATCTTCATCCGTCGCACGCGCGGTCGCCAGGGCGCCGATCTACTCATCATGAGCCCAGAGCACTTCCGCGCCTACGATGCGGCCACGGTCGCCATCCAGCGCCTCTCTTCGGAGAAGCCGGGCACGCTCGGTCGCATGGGCTTCCCGACGCTCCAGTATGCCGGCGCTGGCCGGACGGTGGAGATCGTTCAGGAAGGCGGCATCGGCTCCAACATGCCGGCGAACACCACGTTCGGCCTCGACACCTCCACCATGCGCCTGCGGTTCAACAAGGCCCGCAACTTCGACAAGCTGTTCCCGGGCGACGGCCTCATGCCGATCAATCAGGACGCGATTGGTCAGTTCATAGGTTGGATGGGCGAATTGACCCAAACCAATCCGCTTTTCAACTGGCGCATGTACGACTCCAACCCGAACGCCTAATCGGCCTGACAAGGAGAGCATCAAATGGCCTTCAACATCACGCCGAGCCTTGGCGTCAACACCAACTACGTCGGCGGCCTGCCGTACTACGATCCCAACTCGGCGGTTCCTTCGCCGCAGCTCGGCTCGAAGATCGTCGGCAACGACGGCCACGAGTACGTGTTCGTCCGCGCATCGGCCAACATCGCAGCCTCGACGGCGGTCATCATCACAGAGCCTGCCATGACGGCGGCCGGTGGTGCGGGCGCGTATTCCACCCAGGCCGGCCTTCCGGTCACGTCGGGCCAGTACTTCTGGGCTCGTTCGAACGCTCAGTAATCCAGAAGGGCGGGCCTAGTGCTCGCCCTTTCCCTTTTCACCGTCCGAGGATGCCATGAGCAACACCACGAACGACGCCCTTCTCGTGCCCGTCTTCAAGACGATTGCCGTGCCGAATGAGGCGCGCAGCCGAGAAGCTGGCCGCCCCATTTTCGATGACATGGAAGTGGTCGAAATCCGCTTTGGCGGCGACCGCAATAAGATTAGCGTGTTCCCGGCCCATGCCGAGACCGGCCTGACCGATGGCTCGGACGGCTACACCACCAAGATCACCTACGCCCAGCGCTTCCCCGAGCAATATCGCGCGTTCAAGCAGCAGGCCGCTCAGGTCAGCTCTGGAACGCCTGTCGAGGAACTGCCCTTCCTCACGCAGGCCAAACGCTCTGAGCTGAAGGCGCTCAACATCCACACGGCCGAGACGCTGGCCGAACTGGATGGCACGGCGCTGAAGACGCTCGGCATCGGCGGGCGCGATCTGAAGAACCAGGCGGTGGCTTACCTCCAGTCCGCCAGCGGTTCGGCTGAGACCGACAAGCTGCGCCGTGAGAACGAAGCCCTGCGTGCCCAGCTTCAGGCCTTCAACAAGGTGCCGACCGAAGCCGAGACAGAAGTCCAAGGTGAAGAGCCGGCTACGGACGAGCCCGAGCAGAAGGCCGAAGAGCCTG
>Ga0182216_1000029_pt1 | contig 18631 bp, 42 predicted proteins | sample G5R1MG_17_FD_129669 | JGI IMG/M metagenome (GOLD analysis project Ga0182216, IMG submission 129669) | Switchgrass phyllosphere microbial communities from Michigan, USA - G5R3_NF_03OCT2016_LD1 MG | ecosystem: Host-associated > Plants > Phyllosphere > Phylloplane/Leaf | place: USA: Michigan... | reverse complement strand
GGGCAGATGTCGTCGTGGTCGGCGCATTCACGGCAACGCGGGCCGTAATGCATTGCGTAATCAACCAGCGCGGTTCGCAGCGCTAGCACCTCCCGCCCCTCTCCGCCCGCGTTCGATGGTGGGATCATGCGGCAAGCCTTTCGATGTGCGGCGCGTTGGCCTCGAACACTGCCCGGGCGAACCCGAGAGGCGTGGCGCTGCGGAAATTGGCGCGCTCGTCTCCGGGCGACGCGAAATGAATGCGGTTGTCGGGTGCGCCCAGACCTTCGGCTTCCATCCGCTCGGGCATGACGAACCCGGCGCCCGTCCAGAGGCAGGTCTTTTTGGTGTAGTTGTCGGCCGGGTTGTGCCGGGTGAACCACCAGGGATGGAACGTGTAGTCGGCCTTTCGCCAGTAGCTGGCGATCGTGCTGACCGGGTTCTCGATCAGGTACGGTGCGCCCGATGCCTCGCATATCTCCGCCGCCCGGGCGAACAGCGCGATGCTGTCGGCGAGCGCGTAAAGGCCCTTGCCCTTGAACCACCGCGCGCCGGATACCGCCAGATGCGTGCACGGCGGGAAAGCCGCGACGAACGCGATCCGCTCGGCGATCGGCGGTAGCCAGCGGTGGATGTCCGCACCGACCCAGACGATGTTGCCGTCCCGGCGAGCGCCGGCAGGGTGCTGAATGTCGACGCAGTAGCAGGTGTACCCCGCCTCCGCCCACGGGCGCGCCATGCTGCCCGTCTTGTCGAACAGGAAGAGTGCCACCCCCCTCACTTCGACACCTGCGCGGCATTGCTCGCGGACAGGGCCTCGGGCATGGCGTCATAACCACACTCATTGCACTCGTAGCCGGTATCGAGATTGCCTGGGCAAACAGGGCATTGGTTTCTAGCGATACGGGCTTCGGGAGTGTTGTTCGCAGCGGCTCGCCGGGCCTCCTTGGCGAATATATATGCGCTCATCGTCCCTCCTCCTGCGCGGCATTGCTCGCGGACAGGGCGGCGAGGTCATTCACCATAGCGAGCATTCGCCGCGTATCTTTTGCCCATTCGTCGTAGCAATCGACATTGAGAGCGGCGTGAACGTCACCGGTACGCTGATGATTAGCTCGCGCTTGAGCAGCCGCCTCATCAAAGCGCGACGCTGCTTTCCTGACTTCTTTGAGGAGGCTATCGCGCATAGCATCGACCTCCCCCGCCTCCTTCACGATCGCCGGGGAGGGAGATGGGCGGGGAGAGGCAGCCAACATCGCAGCGTAGGCAGTATGGAACGATAAGCCCGGCGCTTGTCGCCAAGCGATCATCATCGCGTCTGTCGGTTCGACAGGAACAGGCATCCAAGTCTCCCCGCTATCGGGTGAAGCATCGGGCGAAGGGGTGGTGGCCAGGGCGCGCAGCCGTTCAATCTCGCGCGCCATTTCGGTGAACGCCCCCGACAAAGCGTACTGAGGCGATGTGACTTGTGGCCATCCGCCAGACAAAGCCTTTTCGGCGTATTCATGACCAAGCGCAGCCCAGTCGAGCACCCCCTCCCCGCCCGAACGCGTGGTGGACCCCGCATCGGAAGGAGGGGTGAGGAAAGCAGTCAGCTGCTTGGCATAATGATCCCATCCGTGGGGGTCGCCCACCGATCGGCATTGCTGGAGTTTCCGCCAAACAAAAGCCGCCTCCCGCAGCCCCTCCCCCGCGCTGTGCGAGGTGAGACGACGGTGACGGGCCATTTCTACAACGCGGGGATGGAAGTCCCATTCGCCTTTGCGAACAAACTCTTCTTCCGCGGTGACTCTACCAATTTGCTCATTGATCGAGTTTGCCGCTGCCTCACGATCCGCCTGGGTGATCGCCTCGGGGGCGGTGTCGGTAGGGGTGTCGGTCATGCCTTGCCTCCATGCTTGATGCGGCCGTGATTGGTGTGAAAGCCATATTTAGCTTCAGCGTTTTTGCGGGCTTGAGCAGCTTCCTCTAGCGTCTCAAAAGAGCCTAGATAAATCTGCTTGCCGTTGTGGATGTTAGCAATCCATCGATTGCCCTTTTTAACGACACCCATAACTCCGGTTTTGTTGTTCCGCCGAATGGGAGTGTTTCTGCAATTCTCTGAGCGCGAAACAAGCCTCAGATTTTCCAGCCTGTTATCCGTCTTATCACCGTTAATATGGTCTATCTGTTTATTGGCTGGTGGCTTTTGGCCGGTATGAATAGCCCACGCTACACTGTGCGCGTTCCGCATTCTGCGGAAAACCATCCCATCTAGATAGCCATGTACATTTTTGGAAAACGCGACCTTCCCGGCATAACGTGAATTCCAACGTCGTTCCTCTTGGTCTGATGGAAACATGCACCTAGGCCGCTGCCGCCACACCAACACGCCTGTTTGCGGATCATATCGCAATATCTGCCTCAGCAGATCAGGCGTGATCTCGATCTGCAAATCCGCCGCTCTCGTTCGTCCATCGAACCCCATGGCGCGCTCCATATTCATAGATGAACTCAATTAATGAACTCATCTCCGCCTTTGTCAAGCGTGAAGTTCGGAAGCCAACAGGAAAGGGCTGCCCGTCAAGGCCGTGCTCGAACTGGACCGCATAGCCACAAGCGTGCAGGACCAGATTTTTCCATACGTCTGATGTGTGCCTGCGCCCGTCAGGACATGCCCGAGAAAGGTCGGACAGCAATGACCACATCAGCGCGTTCTGATCGTTCGTCCGGGTCGCTGGCTTGATGTTCACCACGGCGTCTACCGGTGCCTGGTCAACCAGCCGCTTAGCGAAATCGCGTTGCGTATCGCTACGGAGGATGATCGTCTGCCCAGTCACAGCCCCCGCTCCCGCATAGCATCCTGTATCTCGCGTCTCTTGGACGAAGCGGCGATGAACGCGGCAATCAGAGCCTCAACATCACGACCCGCCCAGAACGTGCGCTCGCCAATATTGTGCTGCCGAGTGTGGCACTCCTTACAAAGGCTGACAGTGCGCCAGTCGTCCGGTTTCTGAGACATGCCCGCGCCGGAACCAAGGCGGACGTGCGCCACCTCGATCCCAGCCGTCTCACCGCATACCGAACACGCGTGCGAGCGGACGAAGTTGCAGTGAGACGGCGAGCGCCACCGGCTGTCACGTTTACGCTTTTTGGCGAGGCGTGGTGGCAGCATCAGTAAGGAACCGAGTCGTCAATCACACGCTTGCGCGCGTTCTCGATCTCGGCTTTCATACCGATGAAGTCAGCCCCGTCACCGTTCCAAGCGTCTGGCAGCTCAGCCTGGAACTGCTCGATAGCATCCTTGGCGTCGGTCGCGAGATACGCCTCTAGCTGGTCGCTGTCGCCACATGCATGAAGCTGCCGGACGATCTCGCCATATCCAGCGCGCGCCTCGGCACGGGTGCGGTACGCCTTGCCGGTTAGCGGGGCGGGGGCTTGGCGCTGCGGTGCCGCCGGACGGTTGTTGCTGACCGCCCCCTGTCCCGGCCGTGCAGCCGCGTTGCCATCGTCATCCTCAGGAGCGACACCGACGAAAGCCGACAGCGCGTAACGTCGCATGTACGTCAGTGCTGAGCCAGCGCCCTGCGGATCAACCTTGGACAGGGGCAGCGACATTTCACCGCGAATCCACTGCCCCGACGAGTGAGTAAGCTGCGTCGTCATGTGCATTACGCCATCGACGGTAAGCCCTGGCGATTGCAGGACGGCTAGTCCGTTGCCGGTAAGCGCATCACGGCAAGCCGCCCACACGCTTTCCAGATCAGCGTACTTCGACTTGAAGTGCGGATTGGCGCTGTCCTTCTTCGCGCCCTCAACCTCACCCTGTGCCTTGGACAGCGCAGCGGCAAGGTCGGTGATGGTGTCTGACTGTTCGATCACGAAAACATCCTCTTGATAGCCCGCACGATCCACGAGGGCTGATTGCACGCGGCGTCCATCGGAAGCAGATGCCCCCGCATACGGTCACGCTGCCATTGGGATAGCGGGGGTGAGTAGTCGGGTTCAGAGCGGGTGAAGCGGCTCATGACGTTTCCGATCCAGCCAGTTCCGGCGGTTCTGCGAAGCGTTCGAACCGCTTATGATCCTCCGCCGTTGCCGTACGAATTCTTTCGATCCGGTACATGCCCCCAGCTAGGGGGAACCCTTCCGGCGCTTGGAAGCGCACTGACATGCTAGGCAGGTGTGCGTCGTAGACCAGGCATTCGAATGCCTCACTCATGCCTTCTCTCCCTTCATGCTATCGATCACCCGTTGACGAGCAACCCGAGCGGGACGGTCGGCCGCACACTGGCGCTCTAGGTCGATCAGGATGCGCTCAAACTGAGAAGCGCGGTACTGCGAGGTAGGAAACGGAGTCATCGCCAAATCCTCATATCAAAGTGCATTCCAAGTCGCCTCGGATCGATGTCATCGGACCAGTCGCTTTCGCCGTAGTTGTCCAGCGTCTCGTCGGCGCGGTACACCGGGGCGGGATGGGCTAGGCGGTGCTGACGTTCGAACTCAGCGAAGTCGGCTTCCATCTGTTGGCCGGGAGTTAGCGCATCCCGATCGGCGCGTGTCTGTGTGTCTTCCATAATGACGGTATGCGCTGTCTTTTTGCATAGGTCAACGGTTGACGACGCATTTTTTTGCGCGTACGTCCGTTTCATGAACGAACAGCAAGCCGCCATTCTGGCCCTTCGAGAGCGAGCCTACCTGGCCCGTGTCCCTATGTATCAGGTATGCGAGGAGGCGAAAGTTGCGCCTTCCACGCTTACTCGCTGGCGGGACGACCCGAGCAAGGCCAAACAGACCACGCTAACCCGGCTTGCCAATGCGCTCGACCGGATTGAAGAAAGGGCTTCACAATGACCTTCGCTGATTACGTAGCCATCGCGTTGATCGTGGTGTGCGTGCTCGCCCCGTTCGTAGCGATGTGGGCGTACCTGACTGCGCCGGAAGGCTACGAAGCCAAGGACGGCTTTCACTATGGCCGCGAGCCATGATCGCACCTTCCCCTCCTTCGGCGGTGCGCGGTAGGATGCCGTTCAAGCACCGCACCGTTGCCGAGTTGGACAAGGTGCTTGGGTTCTACATGGGCAGCAAGCTTGAACGCAAGCTACCCTACTCGATCGACCGACTGGTCGGCATCTCGGAAGACACGGGAATCAACGGCCTCAAACAGCTAGCCACTATGCCTGATACGTCGTGCCCTCGGTGTGGCGCGCGGGGCTGGTGCGGACATAACGGACGGAAAAAGCCATGACAATCGATGACGAGACTCTGGCCATTTACCGCATGGTGAAGATTGCCGCCGAGGATAACCAGCCCTGTCCAAGCAATCAGGACATGGCCGCAGAGCTCGGCCGATCCGAGCGGTTTTGTAGCGACCGCCTCGCCGATTTGGAAAAGGGAGGCTTCCTCACGGTCCACAGCCGGGGCGGTGTCCGCTCTGTCACCATCACCAGCACGGGCAGGACGACGCTGACCAACCGACGCACCAGTCGGGACAAGGCCGCTCGTCGCATCCTGGCGGACGGAATGGAGACGCGGCGCAAGGCTGCTGACGGATGCCGTGCGCTGTTGCGGCGTCAGCTGGAGACGGGCGCGTTCTGGATCAACGACCCTGACAAGCTGGCAGCAGCGTGGCGGCTGGCGATGCCGATGGAGGAAGCGGCATGAGCTGGCAGCCAATCGAGACTGCGCCGAAGGACGGCACTCGTGTATTGCTTTGGCTTTCCATCGGCATTTGCGCGACCTATGACTCTTTCGATGGGCAATGGGAAGACGACGGACAGTCGCTGAATACAGATTTTGCCGCCCCTACACACTGGATGCCCTTACCCGCCCCGCCGGTGGCCGAATGAAACCGCTCATTGCCGACGACGGGCTGCGGAACCGCACTGTCCGCATGGAGGGGACCAACCGGTTCTACCCCTGCGGGCATGAGCGTACCGCTAGCAATAGCCGGGTAGCGGCTGGGCGCGCACGGTGCCTGCTATGCCAGCGACGGTTGGAGCGAGAGTCCAAGGCTAGGCGGAGGCTGTCATGATTCAAGTAGAATTGCCGTGGCCACCTGGCCAGCTGCGCCCCAACGTCGCCCGCCGTACACACTGGCGATCAAACTCCACCGCCGCCGCGCTTTACAAAAGCCTATGCGCTATGGACCTACGTCCGCAAATCGACAAGGCTGAGTTTGGTTCTGTGCCGATCTCGCTGACGATCCAGTTTTGCCCGCCATCTCGTCGTAAGTACGATAGAGACGGCAGCCTGTCATCGATCAAGGCTGGCCTAGACGCCCTTGCCGCTCACCTAGGCATGGATGACGACGACTTCGAACCCATCACGCTACGCCGGGGACCGGTGGTGAAGGGTGGTAAGGTGGTAATCACATTGATGGAGGGTGAGTGATGACTGAATTAATGACCGATGCCGAGAAGACCGCTAACTACACCCGGTTTATCGAAGCTAACGGGTGGGCGCCTGTTTCCGGCGGCATGTGGCAGCTAAAGCGTGGGTTTGCATGCATGAGCCTAGAAGGGGCATACCAGCTGCAAACGATCCTATGTCAAATTGACGAGGACGCCTCTGCAACACCTACGCTTGCCTCTGGTGATGATGTAGGCTAGAAGGTGTGTCGGCCGATCGGCTAGCGGACTTCCCGGAACGCTGCTGATCGCTCACGTGGCTAACCGGAAAGGGCCAACCGACGATGTATTATATACCCCGTGACGCTGCGGACTGCAAGCAGCGCGGCCTGCCCCGTACAGAGAAAGCGGTGGAGGGATACCGGCGCGCTTGGCAGGTTCAATACGACCGTCACAAGGCTGCCGGTGATGCCCTTAAAATGTGCAGGGCGGCAGATACTCTCACTTACTGGCAGCACTATATTGAAACTGCCCACGCAAGGGGGTGGTGGAAGTGAAGCGGCTTATGAGCACGCCGTTCCACCTGACTAAGGTAGCCAATAAGCGCCGTCTGTACCGCAACCTAATTGCCACCAATCTACCGACCGGCGAGTACCGGGCCATGAAGTGGCTGATGGAGCGCTGGTGGCGGCATGAGGGCAAAGGTGCTCCTCTCGCACCAGGCTATGAGGCTATCGCGACTGGAATCGGCTACACGGTTCGCGCTGTAAAGCGGCTGATCGCCAAGCTGGTCGAGCGCGGCTTCATCGTCGTGGCGTTCGGCGGTGTAGGCCGGGGAAACCGCAAGCGCATGGCCGTCGATTGCAAGGCGATCCGCGAGGCTTTCGCCCCCGGTTTGCTCCGCGAAGAAAAGGGGACAAATGGCGATGGTGCATATAGCAAAGGGACTAAGGTTGCACCGTCATGGGTCTGGTTCGCCGGTCTGTGGGGACGTTGCGACCGGTTCCGCGAGGGTTTCGCTAGGGCGCTATCGCTCGAAGCACGGGAATCGTGGCGGGGATTCCTGACGGCTAGGCCAAAAGCGGCCCCACGGCAGCACTTTGGCGCACGGAACATCGCTTGGGATCAGGAGGCAGTGGCATGAGCCGTATTCTCGCATGGGTTGATGGTGCGAACAGCGCTGTAATGACGAAGCTGGAGTTGGTGCGAGACCCGTCGATTCTTCCGGTCCACGTTGATCTCGGCACCAGCGTTGACGCCGACAGCCACCGGTTCATCAATGATCTAGAGGATTGGTATGGCACGCCGATTGTCCGCATCCGCTCGGGGGAGTTCGCCAACGTGGACGAGGTTTTTGAAAAGCGGAAGTTTCTGAGCGGGCAACACGGTGCACCATGCACGGGCGAGATGAAATTCGCGCCCCGTCTCGACTTCCAGCTGCCGAGCGACACCCACCTGTGGGGCTACACTGCCGACCCGCGCGACGCCAAGCGGTTTACTCGGATGCGCGAAAACTATCCGGAGTTGAAGCAGTCCGCACCACTGATCGACCGGGGCATCACCAAAGCGGGGTGTCATGCGATCCTTGCTAATGCGGGTATTCGGCGTCCAAGGGTTTATGACCTAGGCTTTCCCAATGGGAATTGCATCGGTTGCCCCAAGAGCAGCAGCCCCGGTTACTGGTCCGCTGTACGCAAGCACTTTCCCGATGTATGGGCACGGAGAGTAGACCAAGATCAGCGGTTTGGACGAAACAAGCTGGAGTTAGGGGGCGAGCGGGTCTGCTTGGACAAACTGCCCGAGAACTTTCCACCTCGCCCAGCCGATCTCGCATCGTGCGACTTTCTTTGCCATATTGCAGAGCAAGAGATGGAGGCATGAAAGCGCTTCGCCCCCACCAAACGAAAGCCATCGACCAGCTTCGCCAGTCCCTTCGCTCGGGTAAACGCCGCCCGGTACTCAGGTTGCCAACGCTTTACAGCGCGGCAATGCCGGAGTAATGTAGGCAGATGGAAAACTGGAAAGCGGTCGTCGGCTACGACGGATTTTACGAGGTGAGCGACCTTGGTGCGGTGCGTGCTCTGGATCGGATCATCGAGCAGCGCGGACGGTGGGGGAATGTGCAGCGCCGCATGCTACCGGGCGGCATTAAAACGCAAACGATGTCAGAGCCGACACCGGGATATTTTCGGCGGACGGTCGGCCTTAGCCGAGACGGCAAGTGCTCAACTAGATTGGTGAGCCACCTGGTTGCTGAGGCATTTATTGGCGCAAGGCCAGTAGGCCATGAGGTCGCGCACTGTGATGGCGACTCACTCAATAACTGTGCTAGTAACCTGAGGTACGCTCTGCCTGCGGACAACACGCACGATAAGTTTAAGCATGGCACGATGTTGCGAGGCGAGCAGGTAGCTTCCTGTAAGCTGACCGAGGAGCAAGCGCGTTACATCAAGTCTATGCGTAGAAAGGTCAGGCTTATCGATTTGGCAAATGAGTTTGGTGTGAGGGAGTCGGCGATATCCCGCATTCAAAATGGTATTAGATGGGCGTGGCTATGAGCCAGTGGTCTCCTCAGCAGGACGCGGCAATCAAGAGCGTAGCATCTTGGCTTCGCGATCCAACCGCGCCGCAGGTGTACCGACTTTTTGGCTACGCAGGCACCGGCAAAACGACGTTGGCGATCGAGTTGGCGGGGCTTGTTCGGGGTGACGTGCTGTACGCAACGTTCACGGGCAAGGCGGCGCTGATCCTTCGCGGCAAGGGCTGTCACGGTGCTAGCACTATCCACTCGCTTATTTACAAGGCGAAGCAGGACGAAGTGACGGGCGCGGTTACGTTCAAGCTAGACCCTAAAAGCGCGTTGGCGCAGGCCGGGCTGCTGATCGTGGATGAGGTGTCTATGGTGTCGGAGGAATTGGCCAACGACTTGCTTAGCTTTGGCGTCCGCATTCTCGTACTAGGCGATCCAGCGCAGCTCCCCCCGGTTAAAGGCGAGGGGTTCTTCATCTCGGCCAAGCCCGACGCTATGCTTACTGAGGTGCATCGCCAGGCGCGAGACAATCCTATTATTCGAATGAGCATGGACATTCGCGAAGGGCGTCCACTCGGCAAGGGGCAGCATGGCGACAGTCTCGTCATTGATCGTCAGGTGGCGGGGCGTGAGCGGTTGCAGCAGATTGTCCTGGATGCTGATCAACTGTTGTGCGGCCTCAATCGAACGAGGATGACGTACAACGAGCGTATTCGCGCGCTGAAGGGGTTGCGAGGCAAGAAAGAGCCTTGGCACCCAACGACCGGCGATCGGCTAATTTGCCTTCGTAACAACCGTGAGAAGCAACTGCTAAACGGCTCTTTGTGGATGCTTGATAAGGCGGTTCACAAAATGGATCGCTTGCGTCTAGATGCCAACTCGCTGGACGAGTCGGTTAAAATGATGGGGCTGCATGGAGAGTATATGCAGCCTCGCTATGAGGCGCTTACGGTTAGGGACGCTTTCTTCAACGGCACTGAAGGTGATTTGGACTGGCGCGCTCGCAAGAAGGGGCACGAGTTTACATACGGCTGGGCCATTACCTGCCATAAGTCGCAGGGTAGCCAATGGGACAAAGTTGTGGTGTTTGACGAGAGCCGGTCGTTCCGCGACGCTAGCGCCAAGTGGCTTTACACGGCGGTGACGCGAGCGGCTGAGGCTGTAACGGTGGTGATGTGAAAGAGCGACACGTCCCCAAAGGCCCGACCGTCGAACAGCGCGCCTACGCCCACACGATCAACATACACTGCCCGAACATCACGGAAGCCGAGATGCGGGTGCGTTGCGACCTTGCTCGCATTCGCGACGAGGCAGCGGTAGGCATGTCGAGGGGCAGCGATCACCTGCTAGGCGTGCTGTCCGATGTGAACCGGATGGCATCGCTGGCGGTTGTCAGTGGAGAGCCGATGAGCAAGCTGATACGGTTACGTGGATCGCTACAGCTGCTGCTCGACGGGGCCAGGCTGGTCCAGGCGGTGTTGCGGTGAAGGACAAGCGAGATGGTCATTGGATTCCGTGGGACAAACCTCGTCTCCCTCCGCCTCGTCGCTCGTTGGAGCGGTTGAAAGAGGAATACTGGCGCATGACAGCAAGCTATCGAGATACGTGGTGACGTGGTTTCCGAATCCCGGTCGCCCGCCTTCGAAGTGGCCCGCCGATACGCAGGTAATCGTCCGATGGGTAGGAGGCGGCGAGTCATTTCGACCCTACGGCATCGGTCAGCTTGTGTGGGAGAAGCGCGGCTGGCTGCATGACATCAGTGAGTTTCGACGGGCGTGAAAACCGTTTGCACCCTGACGAAACCAAGCGCATAGTAACGATGCCGGGAGAGCGTATTCAAGCCCGCTCGATCCCGGCATCTAACGGCAGAGGAGGCCGCTGACATGACTGATACACCGAACACCACGCAGGGCAAGGGCGCTGTGGACTGGAGCCGCCCGATCGAGGCGGTGCATGAGGATGGGCGGGTGGTTGCTGTCCACCTCGGCGGTGAGGACGAGAACCCCGATAAGCAGGGTGACCACTACACGTTGCCGAGCTTGAACGGCGATGCTCCCGGCATTTGGCAGCGTGACGGGACGTCGTGGATGAACGCGGATGCCGGCTGGCGCGTCCGCAACGTCCCCGAACACCCCACCCCTACGCAGTACGCGCCCGAGCTGGTGGAGCGGATGGTAGCGCTGATGAAAGCTATGACTGGCAAGACGTATATGCAGCCAGAGCATTACGAAGAAGCCCGTTCCATCGTCTCCGATCTACCGCAGAAGGTAGACCCGGACCTGATCGAGGCGCGCGAGAGGTTGAACCTGTCGTTCGTTCCCTGCACCGACGAGGCTGAAGCCTTGGCGCTGGCGTGTATCAAGCGTGGCCGCCAGCTTGAACGGGGAGAGTCGGCATGACTGACCTAGACCGCCTCCGCACCCACGCAAGGACCATCGTAGAGGGAGAAGGGGCTGAGGAGTTCTCCCCGGCGCTGGTCGAGGCTGTGGCGCGGACAATTTCTAAGGCGCATGGGTATAATCCAGACGGGGTTTGGCAATCTACAAATCATGACGATCAAGTCGTGAGGTTCCCATTTTGGCGCTACCATGAGAACGCGGCCCGTGAAGCTCTCTCCACCATCCGTAAGCACAAGGAGAGTCGCAATGCCGACTGATAACACGCTTCGCCCCATTGCTGGAGGCCCTACCCATCCCATCCGGCTACAGGCGCTAGCCAATGACTGGAAGCTGATTGAGGCGGTGGCTGACGCTATCGCTGACGAGGATCAGGAGGGCGGTGCCTGCAACTACTATCACTCAATGGCTCAAGCTGCGATCAGGGCCATCCGTAAGCATCAGGCGGGGGAGTGATGATCGAAGGACAGCATGGCGCTCGCCGCACGCAACGAGGATTAGCGGTTGTTATGGTCGTTGCTCTGGTCTGCATGTGGAATTCGTCAGATACGCAAAATTTCGATCGGGCATTTCTACTTCTCGTGGTCTGCTACGGAGCCAGCACGGTCATTGACGCAATGCGGGCACTGTCGCGATGATCGACACCATCTGGCAATCCATGCAGCGCGGGATAGGTTGGACGCTCGGGCGAAACTTGGCCAACGCGATCTGGCATGGTATGTTCGGACGATAGGAGAACCAACATGAGCCTTCTCATTTTCGCACTGCTCGCCCTGATCGTCGGCGGCATCGCTATCGCCATCATCCGCCGGGTCGTTCCCGAGTACGGTGACATCGCCAGCCTGGTCGTGTTGCTCGTCATCGTGCTGGTCGTCGCCCAGCGAGCAGGCTTATTCTGACATGAAGCGCCTATTCAAGAACGGCTACCTCCTGAAAGCCGCTGAGCACATGCGCGCCCTATCATTAGAGGAGCGTAACGAGGCAATTGCAATGTCCCCTAACGTGGTAGACATTCGACATCTGCACAGGGGTTACGTCAGTGAGTGACGCTCCGAAAAATGCGGAGAAAAGCGGCTTTTCCGACGCGTTCCTTCAGCAGGCAGGCAAAGGGCGTCCCAAGGGGGTTCCGAACAAGAGTACTGCGCTTCTCCGCGACGCTATCCTGCAAGCCGCTGAGAAGGCAGGCGGCAAGGACGGCATGGTAGGCTATCTCACGGAGCAGGCGGACAAGAACCCTGCGGCGTTCATCGGGTTGTTGGGCAAGGTTCTCCCCATGCAGGTGACGGGCGAGGACGGTGGGCCTGTGCGGATTACCCGGATCGAGCTGACGGCTGTTGCGCCTGGGGATGTGACGTCATAATCTGACGACAGGGGGTTGACCTGACGACAGACATGACGTAACTGGTTGGACAGCTAGAGGAGAGCGATATGACCCCCCTGTCCGAAACGCCCGCGAACGGCAGTGTTGTGCGATTAGCGTCTGGCGGTCCTTTGATGACTGTCAGTCAAACCCCTGCCGATATCCGTGGCATCACATTCAAGAAAACTGTAGATTGCGTTTGGTTTGATGACGAATGCAATTACAAGACCGGCTGCATTCCGCTTGACGCGTTGATTGGGTGATGGCTAAATCCAACGCCGAGCACGTCGCCGACTACCGCGCTCGCCAGAAAGCCAAGCTGGAAGCGTACGACAAGCGCACCGCCACCCTACAGCAAATCCTCACCATGCTAGACGGCAATCAAAAGCCGATGGCGGTGAAGCTGAGGGCGGTTGCAGAGGAGGGGTTGAGGTGAGCCTGTATATTCCGCCTTTATATGAGCGTCGTGCTGTATACGACGAGACTGGTAATCATGCGGGCTACATCGTTCGCGCTGTGACGCTGCAGTCTGGTGAGGTGTTCGAGCCGATTGTTGATGGGTGGTACGAGGACACGCTCGGCCGTGCTATCAATATGGCTAGAAAGCTTGACGATGAGGCTTTCACAGGCATTGCAGAGGAGGGGTTGAGGTGACGTGGCAGCCGATCGAAACTGCGCCTGCTGAAGGTGAGTTCCTCGCCGTTGGGCCATACGGTATGGCTGTGGTAAACTGGTTCGCCGGGTTAATCGTTGAATCGTCGCAGGGCTACTGGGACGGCGGCGGATGGACTCACTGGATACCACTTCCCGATGCTTCCACAACCTAGCCGATCAGACATCCTCGCATGAGCACAGTCCGCATCGAAATGCCCGAGAAGCTGGTTCCGATATTCTCGGGCGAAGCTGACGTGCGTGGTGCCTGGGGAGGTCGTGGATCGGGTAAGACACGGACATTCGCCAAGATGAGCGCTGTCCGTGCGTTGATGTGGGCACAGGCTGGCGAGGAAGGCATCATCCTGTGCTGCCGCCAGTTCATGAATTCGCTCTCGGACTCGTCGCTGGAGGAGATTAAGGCGGCGATCCGGGAGACGGACTGGCTGGTCCCGCATTTCGACATCGGCGAGAAATACATTCGCACTGGCGATGGCCGGATATCGTACAGCTTCGCCGGGCTGGATCGAAACATCGACAGCATCAAGTCGAAAGCTCGGATCAAGCTGGCATGGGTAGACGAGGCCGAGCCTGTCACGGAGGAAGCTTGGACGAAGCTGATCCCGACGCTGCGTGAGACGGACTCCGAGCTGTGGGTGACGTGGAACCCTGAGCGCGAGGTGTCGGCGACGAACAAGCGGTTTCGCCATAACGCTGATCCTCGGGTGAAGATCATCGAGATCAACTGGCGCGACAACCCGTGGTTTCCTGACATCCTTGATCGCACCCGGCTTCGCGACAAGGCCGAGCGTCCTCACCTGTATGAGCATATTTGGGAAGGCGACTTCATCACGGTTCAGGAGGGAGCATACTACGCGCCCCACCTGACCAAGGCGAAGGAAGAGGGGCGGATTGCTCCCACGGCGGAAGACCCGAACCTGATTGTCCGGCTGTTCGCTGACATCGGCGGGACGGGGGCCAAGGCTGATAACTTCGTGTTTTGGGCGGCGCAGTTCGTTGGCACGGAGATCAGGTGGACGAACCACTATGAGCAGCAGGGCCAGCCGGTGGCGGCTCACCTCAACTGGATGCGGTCGGAGGGCTACTCGCCTGATCGGTGCAAGATATGGCTCCCGCACGATGGCGACACGCAGGACAAGGTGTTCGACACGTCCTATCGCAAAGCACTGGAGGCGGCTGGCTATACGGTTGAGGTCGTGCCCAACCAGGGCAAGGGTGCTGCGATGCAGCGTGTCGAGCGTGGGCGGCAACTATTCTCCCGGATGCGCTTTGACGAGGTGAAGTGCGCGGCGGGGTTGAAGGCGCTCGGCTGGTATCATGAGAAGCGGGACGACCAGCGTTTGATCGGGCTTGGACCTAACCACGATTGGTCCTCGCATTCCGCCGATGCTTTTGGTACAGGTTGCGTTGCCTATGAAGAACCGCGTAAGGCAGTTCAGATGGACCTAAGCCGCCTGAAGCGGGGAGTGATTTGATGGCAACTGCGCCTGCGTTCATTGACCCGGAACTGGCTGAGCTTGATCCTCAGGCAGCAGCCAACGATACCGGCATTGATGAGGACGAGCTTGTCGATGCGCTTCGCCGCGAGGCTGAGGCAGCGGAGTCGGAATACGATCGCGTCCGCGAGTACCGCCAGGCGGCACTGGACTATTACGAGGCCAAGCCGTTCGGCAACGAGGTGGATGGCCGGTCGCAGATCATCCTGCCCGACGTGCAAGAGACGATCGACTACATGGTGCCATCCGTGCTGCGGACCTTCGTCAGCGGGGACCGGGTTGTTGAGTTCGAGGCGACTGACGAGGCTGACGAGGACTTGGCCGATGAGGCTACGGCTGCGATCGGCTATAGCTTCATGCGGGATCAGGACGGCTACCGCGTTCTGCATGACTGGCTATCTGACGGGTTGCTCCAGAAGTACGGGGTGACAAAGACCGGCGTTGTGACCGAAGAAAAGGTGCAGCGCGACCGCGTGACGATCAGTGATCCCGTCGAGCTTGAAGGGTTCGATGGCGAGGTTGAGAGTGCCGAGCCGAATGAGGACGGCAGCTACACGCTCGAACTGAAGCGCACGATTACCCGCAAGCTGTTCACCGACCAGCCCATCCCGGCGGAGGAATTCCGTTATTCGGCGCGTGCCCGGCATGAGGACGAGTCGGACTATCTGGCGCATGTGCCGATCAAGACCCGCTCCGATCTGGTGGACATGGGTTTCGACCGCGAGCAGGTGTACGGGCTGCCCAGCTACACGGCCTTGCCTCGCGAGCGCGACCAGGACGGAACGTGGGAGCCTGACCCCGAGAGTACGCCCGCGCTTCAGATGGTCGAGCTGCGTGAGGAATACGCCCGCATCGACATTGACGGCGACGGGATTGCCGAGCGGGTTCAGGTGTTTCGGGTAGAGGACGAGATTCTACGCTGGGCCGATGGTCAGCTAGCGATCGAGACGGTGGACGAGCAGCCGTTCTCTGTGTTCTGTCCCTTCCCCCGTCCGCACCGCCTCGTCGGGTATTCGCTTGCCGACAAGGTGATGGACATTCAGCTTGGCCGATCCACGATTGCTCGCCAGCTGCTTGATGGGATGTACCAGGCGAATCTTCCCCGCCCAGTCATTGCCACTCGTTCGATGGATGAGAATACGATTGACGATATCCTATCGCCGATCGCCGGTGCGCCTATCCGCGTAACGGACGTGAATGGGATCGCGCCGTTCCAGAACAGCTTCGACGTAGGCAAGTCGCTGACTGTCATGGAGTGGATGACTGGCGAACGGGAATCGCGGACTGGTATCACGCGGCTCAATCAGGGTCTGGACGCCGACGCGCTGAATAAGACCGCCACGGGCACGGCCATGATGCAGGCGCAGGGTCAGCAGCAGGAGGAGTTCGTCGCCCGCAACTTCGCCGAGGCGTTTTCTCGGTTGATGGCGAAGAAGTACCGGCTGATGCGCCGCGAGGGCGAGCCGTTCAAGATCAAGGTCGATGGCCAGTACAAGCAGGTTGACCCGTCGCTGTGGCCTGAGGACGTGAACATCGGCATCCGCGTCGGGCTGGGCACGGGGTCGAAGGACAAGCGCATCCAGGCGCGCATGATGCTCGCTCCGATCCTCGCTGAGGGCTTCGCTAACGGGCAGGTCGAGGGCAAGCACCTGTTCCACGCTGTTGATGGGTTGGTGCGCGATATCGGGCTTGGACAGGGCGATGACTTCTGGATTGATCCCGACGCTCCGCCCGAGATCGATCCGCAGACCGGCCAGCCTGTTCAGAAGGAAGAGAAGCCCGATCCCGAGGCACTGGCGACACAGGCCGAACAGCAGCGGGAAGACGCCAAGTTCCAAGCGGAACAGCAGCGCGCGCAGGCTCAGATGGACATGGATCGCGAGAAGGCAGCGGCACAGCTTCAGCTAGAACGGGACAAGGCGTCGGCGATGATCGAAGCCCAGCGTGAGCGTCACGCACTGGAAATGGAGCAGAAGCGTGAAGCGGCCATGCTCGACATGCAGCTTGCCGAACAGCGCGCACAGGCCGAAGCTGACATCGCCGTGTACCGGATTGACCGGGAGGCGGAGGTGAAGGCTTATGCCGCTCGTGTCGCCGGGAAGACTGATGACAGCGGCATTGGCCAGAACCGAGAGGGAGGATCGCTAGATGCCTAAGTATGAATTCGGCTATGAGGGGTCGGTCACTGTCGAGACCACTGATCGCTTTTACGTGGAATGCGATGGTGAGCACGGCATCCGGTTCACTCGCGATGAACTGCGCGAAATGCGTTCTGCGATTGAGGACGCGCTAAACACCAGCGAGGATGAGTTGGGCGATGTGGATTTTTGACCGCATCCTTGCCTACTTCGGCTACATCCGCGCCGATGCACCTCGCCCCTATGCTCGCGTCAACAACGGCACCGACGCCATTGCGCGCGGGCAGCGGTGGGAGGCGTTCTACAACGAAGAGGACGGCCTTCGTGATATGATCGGCGGGCTACGTCGTGATTACTTTGAGAAGGTCGGACAGCTTGCGCCTAGCGATACTGAGGGGCTTCGTGCTCTCGGCATGGCGGACAGGATCGCCCGTGAGATCGAGCGCAAGATTCAGACGGTAATCGAGACAGGGCATATCCGCGCTAGCCAGCGGGATCATGCCGACAAGATAGCGTCAATCCGGCGCTAGTAATGGAGAGTGAAATTGGCCCATTCTGATATTCAGGAAGCCGGTGACGACCTCGACAGCGCGGCGCTGGCGATTGGCGATTTGAACCTTGACGACTTCGATGAAGAAGTAGAAGAGGGTCAGCGCGCGGATGATGCTTCGGAACCCGACGAGGGGGATGAAGTTGAAGACGAGCAGCAGGACGACGAAGAGAACGAACCGGATGAACCGGCCATCGATGCTCCCGTCAGCCTGACCGCCGAGGAAAAGGCGAAGTTTGCCGGGCTTCCCAAAGACGCTCAGCAGTACGTCGCCGACTTGGAGGCCCGCCGGGCAGTTCAGGTCCAAACGGCAACTACGAAGGCTTCCGAGGCCCAGCGTGCCGCAGAGATGGCAGCAGCCCGAGCCGACGCACAGGCGCAGGCGCGTTTCGCCGAGCAGCTAAAGGTGTTGGGGAGTCATCTTGCTCCACAGCGTCCCGATCCCGCTCTAGCGAATAGCAACCCCGCCGCATTTATCGCTCAGCAGGCGCAGTACGAAGCCGCCAAGGCCCAGCATGACGAATTCATGCAGCAGGCGGAATCGCTCGGAGTCGATGCTGGTCAGCAGATGACCGAAGCCGAAACGACGGCGCGCGATCGTGAGTTGATGGCTATTCCCGAAGTGCAGAACGAAGGCACCAGGGAGCAGTTCTTCAGCAAGGCGATCGGGGAAGGCAAGAAGCTGGGACTGGATATGTCACAGCTCGGCCATGCCACCGCCGGTGAACTGAAGGCGCTTCGCGAAATTGCCGACTTGCGTGAGAAGGCCGAGAAGTACGACGCGGCCACGGCCCGTCAGATGCAGCGTGTGCGTGACGGCAAGAAGGCGCGAACCACGAAGCCTAACGCGGCCCAGCCTAGCAGCGGCGTTACCCGTGGATACCGCGAATCGCGCGAGCGGTTGCAGAAGTCCGGCGATGTCAAAGATGCCGCCGCTGCGATTGCCCGCATGGGATTGTAAGAGTGCTGACGCCAACGTCGTGAGACAGTCGGCACTCTCGTTAGGATAGAGACATGGCAGTACCTTCGAATACCATCCAGACGATGACGCGAGTGGGCAACCGGGAAGACCTCTCGGACCTCATCTCGAACATCAGCCCGACCGAGACCCCGTTCGTGACCGCTATCGGCCGCGAGAAGGCTGAGGCGGTCTATACCGAGTGGCAGACCGACGCGCTGGT
>Ga0182216_1000028_pt1 | contig 19380 bp, 17 predicted proteins | sample G5R1MG_17_FD_129669 | JGI IMG/M metagenome (GOLD analysis project Ga0182216, IMG submission 129669) | Switchgrass phyllosphere microbial communities from Michigan, USA - G5R3_NF_03OCT2016_LD1 MG | ecosystem: Host-associated > Plants > Phyllosphere > Phylloplane/Leaf | place: USA: Michigan... | reverse complement strand
TGGTACTGCACCGGCTGCCACAACCGGAAGACCGCCGACGCGAAGGCCAAGCGGGCGCGCGGCGGCCGAAGCTAAGGATCTGCGAGTATGAAGGCTGAAGTATCCCTACCTGACGCCATGAAGGGCATCAGGCTAGACGTCGTCCTGACCGGCCAGCGGGAAACATCTGTTCGGCTGCGTATGGGCGCATGGCTCATCAAGCTGGCCGCTCGTGTGATCGGCTGCGACGTCGACGTGGCGACAGAGCAGACTGACTGCGACGTGATCCGCTACCAGCCCATTGGCGGTGGGCCCGAGCAGGTAGTCCTCGGTCGACGCATTCGCGGCTGACTGCCGTAGGGGGGTGGTCGAAAGTTCGGAGGGGCGACGGTCCCTGCACCGCATCCCGTCCCATTCGGAGATTTTTTTCGTGCCCGATGATGTTTCAGGCAGGGGTAACAGGCCGCAATGGCTCCCCTTCGATCTGCTTGGGAACCCGGTGCCGGCGAACAAGGGCGAGAAGGCGCGACCGCAGCACGCGCCAACCGCTGAAAACCTTGAGAAAATCATCCTCCTGCTCGGCATGGGTCGGAGTGAGGCGGATTGCTCGGCGGCGATTGGCGTGTCGCTGCCGACGATGAAGAAGCACTATTTTTCACATCCGGAGGTGCAGCGCGCGAAGCGGCATGCCAGCCTGGTGCTTGAGGGGGAGCTGCTCTTGCGGCTGAACCGTCAGTCGCAAGAGGGCAAGACTTCCGCGACCGAAAAGCTGCTGAAGCGTCTGGACAAGGCGCAGCTGGGTCCTGTTCCGGTCGCGCCGAGCAAAGCCAAGAAACGCAAGGGTGTGAAACAGGAGCGCATTGAGGCCGCCTACGATGCCGGGTTGGGCGACGATGGCTGGGGCCCATTGCTTCATGGTGGCAGCGGAGCGCTGCCTAACTGATGGTCCCGAGCGAGTGGAACTTCGCCTGCCCGGACTGGAAGGACCGGCTACGCGAGGGTCGGAGCCTTATCCCTGACCTCCCCTTGGACCGCGCCCTGGCAAGCCGTGCGGTGCGGATCTTCAACAAGCTACGCCTGCCGGACGTGGGCGGCCAACCCGAGATGCGGATCGCGGCCGGCGACTGGCAACGAGATTCCGTCGCAGCGCTTTTCGGGTCGCTAATGCCGGACGGCCGGCGCCGGGTACGCAAGATCCTGGAGCTGGTCCCGAAGAAGAACTCGAAGACGACAAAGGCTGGGGCAATCGGCGTCACCGCGCTGCTGATGGACCCGGAGCCAAGGCAGCCGTACTATCTCTTCGGCCCGACACAGGAGATCGCACAGCGAGGCTTCAACCAGGCCGAGGGCATGATCATGGCGGACCCGGTGCTTCGGCAGCGGTTCCATATCCGGGCCCACCTCAAAACGATCGTTGATCGGGTGACCGAGTCCTCGTTGAAGGTGCAGACGTTCGACGAGAAGGTCTCGACCGGTGGCATCCCCAAGGGTGCAATCATCGACGAGCTCCACATCCTCGGCAAGGTTCACTACGCGAGCCGGGTGCTGGGGCAGATCTACGGCGGCATGATATCCCGTCCGGCCGCGTTCCTCTACATGATCACCACGCAGTCGGACGAGCCGCCTGCAGGAGTGTTCAAGGAGGAGTTACAACTAGCGCGGGCAATCCGGGACGCCCTGCTGACCGGTGAGGGCGCGACCACGCTACCCATCCTCTACGAATTCCCGGAAGAGTTTCAGACGGACCCCGAGCAGCCCTGGATGGACCCGGGGTGCTGGCCAATGGTGCTGCCGAACCTTGGAAAGTCGGTGCAGATCGATCTGCTGCGGCCCCAGTTCTTCGAGGCCAGGGAAAAAGGCGCAAGCGAATTAGCTCGCTGGGCCTCGCAGCACCTGAACATCGAGATCGGCCTCGGCCTGCACTCGCAACGATGGCGCGGAGCGGATCACTGGCTTACCGCGACCGACCCGGAGTTGGCTGCTGCTGAGCGTGTCGATACGCTTCAGGAGCTGCTCGACCGGTGCGATGTCGCAGTCGGCGGCGTGGACGGCGGCGGATTAGACGACCTGTTCGGCCTTACGGTGGCCGGCCGTGAGAAGGATTCCGGCGACTGGCTCACCTGGAGCCATGCGTGGGTTCAGCGCAACGTCGTCGAGAAGGTCAACAACAAAGAGCCGCTGCGGAAGGACATCGCTCCGCGCCTACTAGACTTCGTTCGCGAGGGTACACTGACGCTGTGCGACACAGCGACCCAAGACATCGAAGAGGTGGCCACCGTACTGAAGCGGGTCAAGGAGAGCGGACTGTTGCCTGACAAGGGCGCGGTCGGCCTTGATCCGCTCGCCATCGGCGGGCTTGTAGATGAGCTTATCAAGATCGGCCTGACCGAGGAGCAACTCGTCTCCATCGGCCAAGGCTTCAAGCTTTCGTCGGCGGTGTGGAGTTCGGAGCGCAAGTTGCGCGACGGGCGGATGCGTCACGACGGTTCGGACATGATGGCCTGGTGCGTTGGTAACGCCAAGGCCGAGCAGCGAGGCAATGCCGTGTACATCACCAAGGAGGCGGCAGGAAAGGCGAAGATCGATCCCCTGATCTCGTTGTTCAATGCCGTAAAGCTGATGGAGCGCAACCCGGTGGCAGGCGACGGCAAGATCTCGGTCGATGATTGGATCGCTGGGATGCGAGTAGCGTGAACATCGTCCGGCACGGTTACAGGCTTTCTGCGGGGGCTGCTGCCGCTGTACTTTCAGCTGAAGCGCAGCGCCCAGGTGTCGAGTACAAGGAGATTACGACTTACAACCATCCGACACCGTCTGGCTTTGACGGTGCTGAAGTTTCCTTTCAGAACCGGGAAAATGTCACCACCAACACGGTGACATTGGCTCAGTACATGGATGCGCCACAGGGAAGTGCAGCTGGACTTTCTGCAACTTGGGCCTGCGTCGGCTTGCTTGCGGGCACGATCGCTTCACTCCCGCTCATGGTCTACCGTACCCAGGCCGGCGCCCGTTCGGTCGCCCGGGATCATCCACTGTTTAACGTCCTGCACGACAGCCCCAACTACGACCAGACGGCTGTCGACTTTTGGGAGTTCATGTGCGCTGGCGTGGAGCTTCAGGGCAACGCTTACGCCGAAAGGGAGGTGCGCGCTGACGGGTCTGTGTACGCGTTGACCCCAATTCGACCAGACCTGGTGACGGCACGGCGGCGGGGCGATGGTCAGATCGAGTATCTGTGGTGCCAAGATGGCAAAGAGCGACGGGTTGCGCAGGAGTCCATGTTCCACATCCGCGGCTTCGGCGGGAACGCTCTTGGCGGCACTTCGACTCTCTCGGCATGTCGTCAGGTTTTCAGCGGAGCCCTAAATGCGGAGCGCGCAGCCAATGGGATGTTCGCCAACGGTGTACGGCCATCAGGCCTGCTTTCCACGGATGAGACGCTCACTGGCGAGCAGCGTGGAGAGTTGGAGCAGCTGCTCAACGATAAATTCGTAGGTGCGGTCAACGCCGGTCGCCCGATGCTACTCGACCGCAATCTCAAATGGTCGCAGCTTACCATGTCTCCCGAAGACGCTCAGATGCTCGAAACTCGGCGTTTCTCTGTTGAGGAGATCTGCCGAGTGTTTGGTGTTCCGCCTCACATGATCGGACACACCGAGAATAGCACCTCTTGGGGCACCGGACTCGAGCAGCAAACGCTTGGCTTTCAGAAGTTCACGCTTCGCCGTCGGCTTAAGCGGATCGAGCAAGCGGCGATGAAGCAGCTGCTCACTGCGGCCGATCGGGCAGCAGGAATCACGGTAGAGTTCAACTTAGAGGGCTTGCTGCGCGGAGACAGTGCAGCACGTTCAAACTTCTACAAGTCGGCGCTTGGCGATGGTTGGATGACTATCAACGAAGTGCGAGCCCTAGAAAACCTGCCGCCCGTGGCCGGTGGCGATACCCCGCGCATGCAAATGCAGAACGTGCCGATCACAGCGGCGGGCCAGGAGAAGATCGATGGAACGGCTTGAGTTCAAGTTCGCGCCTGAAGCGCTGGACGCCAAGACCGGCCATTTTGCTGGGTACGGCGCGATCTTCGGCAATGTTGACAGCCATGGCGACGTGATTGAGGCTGGCGCCTTTGCGGACTCTCTTCGCGAGTGGGCGGATCGCGGCAACTTGCCGGCGATGAAGATGATGCACGGCTCTGTGGCGAACCCGTTCACCGGCTCGGATCTGCCAGTCGGCAAGTGGCAATCGATGAAGGAGGACAGCAAGGGCCTCTATGTCGAGGGCAAGCTCTCCGGCATGGAGACCGACCGGGGTCGCTTCCACTATGCCTTGATGGAGGATGGCGCACTCTCTGGCCTGTCGATCGGCTTCAAGCCGCGCAAGGCCGTGCGTGGCACCGGCAACATCAAGCGGCGGCTGCAATCTGTCGGCCTCGCCGAGATCTCACTCGTGCCGGAAGGGTCAAACGACCTGGCGCGGATCACCGATCTCAAGGCCAAGCTGATCGAGGGCGAACTGCCCGACCTACCCGAATTTGAGGACTTCCTGCGTGAGGCAGGGTTCTCGAAAAGCCAGCGCACCTTCATCGCTACGAAGGGCCTGGCACCATTGCTCCGGGGTGAGCCCGGCAATGAACCCGAAGCCGACTTCTGGTTGGCACTTGGGGCGCAACTTCGCGCCTGACTCACCCCAGACAGGGAAAATACATCATGACGACTGAGACCAAGTCGGCGACCGAACTGGCCGCCGAGGCAAAAGCGCTGTTCGATACCAAGATCGACGAAGTGAAGGGCATCGCAACCGACCTGAAGGGCCGCATGGATCGGGGTGAAGACCTGTCCAAGTCTGCCAAGGAACTGGCGGACCAGGCGATCACCGGCATGAACGAAGCGAAGGCTCGCGTGGATGAGCTGGAGCAGAAGATGGCTCGCCGTGGCAGCGATGATGACGGCGTCGAGGTGAAGTCCTACGGCGCACAGCTCGCAGAAAGCGAGCAGCTGAAGGCCTACATCGATCGCGGTGCCCAAGGGTCCATGCGGCTCGAACTGAAGGCGATCACGTCGGCGTCCGGCTCGGCCGGCGGGCTGATTGTCAGCCAGCGCGATCCCGGCGTCACCGATATGCCGAAGCGTCCTGACGTGATCCTCCGCGATCTCGTCACGGTGGTACCGACCACCTCGCCCAGCATCGACTACGCCAAGCAGACGACCCGCACCAATGCGGCGGCGCCTGTCGCCGAGGGCAATGCGAAGCCGTACAGCAATTATGGCTGGTCGCGCGTGTCGACGCCTGTTCGCACGCTCGCCCACCTGGCGAAGCTGACTCGGCAGGCGATGGACGATGCTCCGCAGCTACAGGGGGAGATCGACTCCGAGATGCGCTACGGCCTGGCGCTGGCTGAAGATGCGCAAATTCTGCTTGGCGACGGCACCGGCGAGAACCTGCTCGGCCTGATGCCGCAGGCGACGCCCTACGCTCTGCCCACTGGTGCGACCGCCCCAGCCACTGCAATCGACAAGCTCCGTGCCGGCGTGCTGCAGGCCACCCTCGCGCTGTACTCGCCGACTGCGTTCGTGCTGAACCCGATCGACTGGTACAACATCGAGATCCTGAAGGACGCTGCGGGCGGCTACATCTTCGCCAATCCGCTCCAGATGGCCGGTCCGACGCTCTGGGGCCGCCCGGTCGCTGCTACCGTCTCGATGGCCGCTGGCTCATTCCTTACTGGTGACTTCAAGCGCGCGGCCACCCTCTACGATCGCATGACCGTTGAAGTGCTGATCTCGTCCGAAAACGCCGACGACTTCGAGAAGAACCTCTTCACCATGCGCGCGGAAGAGCGCTTGGCGATGGCCGTGAAGCGCCCGGCGGCTCTGATCAAGGGCGCCTTCTAAGCCGCAACCTGCAAGTGGGCGGCCACCATACCGCCCACGAACTTCTCGGGAGACGAGAGATGAAGACTTACAAAGTACTTGAGACCCATATTGGCGACGATCCGCTCAACCCCTACGTGCCGGGGGACCAGAAGTACGGTACCCGCACGATGCCGGCCTCCGAAGCGAAGACGCTAATCGAGATGGGCCTGCTTGCGGCTGATGACGATCATGCAGCAGACCAAGCCGCTGATGTGGTGGACTTAGAGACGGCTGACCAGTTCCGTGAGCGCCACCAGCACGAGCTCGACCGTGCTGCCGAGGACAACGCCAAGCTGACTGACCAGGTGCGTGACACTTGCGCGCGCGCCGAGAAGGCCGAGGCCGAGCTTGCGCAACTTCGTGAAGCCGATGCCGGCGCCAGTGCCGCTGCAGCTGCGGCGAACGCACGGATCGCCGACCTGGAGGCTCAGCTTGCAGCCGCTCGAGCGGGCACTCAGGCGGGTTCGGAGAAGGCAGCTCAGGACCTCGAGAACAAGATGCAGCCCGAGCCCGTGAACAAGGCGGCCGCCCCCAAGCGCAAGGCCGCGGACGCGGCTGACTGACGGCCAGGCTGAGCGGACACGATCATGATCTTCGAGCTGCTGCACTCCCCGTATCCTGCCGGGTACGGGGAGGCGCTGCTGCCCCTAGACCTGTGCAAGCAGCACTTGAGGATCGATGGAGGTGACGAAGATGACCTGATCGAAGCGCTGCGCGATGCCTCGATCCAGGTTGTCGAGCTATACTGTGGCATCAAGCTGATCGAAACGGACGTGGAGTGGCGTGCCGCCTCATTCCCGCGCCGGGCAGCTGCTGCGTTGCAGCTCAGCGTTTCGCCTGTGTCTGCCGTGACCGCCGTCAGCTGGTACAATAACGCAGGCGCACAGGTAAATGGATCGGCAGCGGCCTACCGGCTTTCAGCCCGAGGCGACATCCTGCCTGCGATCGGCGGCGACTGGCCTAGCGATGTCGGTGGCGAAGTGACTATCAAGTTCAAGGCAGGCTATGCTCCCGGCCAGGCGCCGCCCGCGCTACTCGCCGCGGTGCGTCTGTTCCTGGGCCACCTGTACAAGAACCGCGAGGCGGTAACAGATCGCGGTACCGAAGCAGAGATCCCGTTTGGCGTTCGCCAGATCTGCGCGCCCTTCTGCCGGGTACTGATCTGATGGGGGGCATGGCCGCTGGGACGCTCGATCGACGGATCATCTTCGAGCGGCGGGAAGTCACTCGCGATCCGATCTACGGCACATCCGAGGAGACTTGGACAGAGCACGTGAAGGTCTGGGCGCAAGTGCAGGACGTGCTGCCCAGTCGTGCGGAGCGTGTGGATCAGAGCGTTTCGATTCAGCGGCGCCCGGCTCGTGTCCGCATCCGATATCGCACCGACATCACTGGTGACATGCGGATCATCTATGCCGGCAGGATCATGCGGATCGTCTCTGGCCCAGTTGAGATGGGCCGACGCGACGGGCTTGAAATGATGGCTGAGGAACTGAGCACGGAAGGGCAGGAACCATGAGCCGCGCTTCACCGGTGAATGGCGTCGCCGATCTCGACAAGTTCCTCGCTGCACTGCCCGGGAACATGCAGAAGCAGGCCTATCGCCAGGCACTCACTGCGGCCGCAGACCCGCCGCTGCAGGAAGCCCGGCTACTGGCATCCGGGTGGTCGCCTAAAGTCGCCAAGGCGATCCGCAAGGGCAGTCCACGCCAGAACCAGGACGGGACGTTCTCAATCCGCGTGTACGTCGATGAGGAAAAGCCTGACGGGTTCCTTGGCTTTTTCGCCGAGTATGGAGTGAAGCCGCACCTTATCGCTCGTACTGGCAAGGGTCAGGGCAAGGTCGCGATCCGCAAGGCGGCTCAAGGTACTGGCAAAGTCACGCTGCGGCCCATGCAGATCGGGGATCGGTTCGTCTCCGGCATCATCCACCATCCTGGCCATGCCGCGCACCCGTTCATGCGTCCCGCGCTGGACACGCAAGCCGAGGCGGCAATCGCGGCGTTTGCTACCCGCATCCGAGCCTTTCTCGAGAAGAAGACCGGCTTCGTCGCACCGATACAAGAGGCTGCCTGATGGACGGCGTTGCTGCTGTTCGGTCAGTCATGATCGCCGAGGTACCGCTCGTGTCCCTCGTTCCCGCTGACAGCATCCACGCTGGGGATCTGCCGCTCAACGCCAGCCTTCCGGCTATCTCGCTTGCTAGCATCTCGAAGGTTGACCGCAACGTCCCATCGCCCGGCGCGACGCGGCATGTTCGCGAGCGAGTCCAGGCGACGGTGCACGCTCGTAACTACCCTGAGCAGAAGGCCATCGAGCGAGCTGTGCGCCGCGCCGCTGCCGATAGGATCAACCCCGATGTGCCCGGAATTACGAACGTCACCATCCACACGGAAGGCGCTGGCCCTGATTTCCGAGCGGCTGATGCCTCGGTCTGGATGAGCACGCAGGACTTCATCACGACCTATACGGAGACCCGGTGACATGATCGATACCATCGCCAAGCGCGCCTTCAATCTCAACGGCAGCGACTACGCTGAGGGCGCCAAGGTGCCTATGCCGCTGCAGCAGTTCCAGGATCTTGAGCCTACCGGCCTGGTGGAGCGCGCGCCGAAGCCCAGCAAGCCGAAGGCCACTGCTCCGGCGAGAACGCGCACCAAGGCAGCGGAGCCTGCCGCGGTGCCACCTGCACCCACGGAATCGCAGTCGCCCGACATGGCCGACTGACCACCCGATTGCCGATCCCGGCAATGACTTAGCCCTGTGCGATGCAGGGCACTTCCTCACGGAGAAAACTGATGACGGTCTTCACAGCGGCCGGGACGACGCTTGCCATTTCGGCTGCCGTGCCCGCTAACTACACCAAGGCGGGCTATGAGGCCCTGACGTTTACCCAGATCGGCGAGGTCAGCGACCTGGGCGACATTCCGAGCCGGGTCTATGACATCGTGACCTGGCGCAACATCGCGAACCGCGGCGATAGCAAGGCCAAGGGCGGCTACACCTTGGGCACGCAGACGATTACCGTTGGCATTGATCCGAAGGACGCCGGTCAGGCGCTGGTCGACACCGCCACGAACTCGGATGCGTTCTACTCGGTCAAGATCTCGAACCCGAACTTGGGCGATGTCTATGGTCGCGCGCTCGTGATGGGTGGTCCTCGCAACTACGGCGACACGAACACCATCGCGACCCGCCAGATCACACTCGAATACTCGATCGTAAGCCAGACCGAAGACGGCATCGTCATCGTTCTCCCGACCTGATCCTGCCTTTGCCCGTGAGCTTTGCTCAGCCCTGCTGAGCCCTCATGTCCCGTCGGCGTCACGGAGCCGGCGGGGCACCCTTCCGTGAAAAGGTAATCTCTTCCATGCCATTGAACATCACCAGTCTGCGCGTTGCCGACGTGAGCGACCTGCCCGTCAAAAATGCAGATGGCACCCCGCTCGTTGATCCGGATACCGGCGCCGCGATCACCGCCACCGTGTTTGGACCGGCGACCAAGATCTGGCAGGTCGCCGACGCTGCGAAGCGCCGTAAGGCGATCAAGCGTTCGCGCGAGGCAAACGGCAAGTTCGAAGCCGCGCTGAACAACGAGGACGAGGACAACGTCGAGTTCCTGTGTGCAATCACCAAGCGCTTCAATCACCTCCAGTTCGACGAGGTACAGGGCGATGCTGACACTGTCCGTGCCGTCTACAGCGATCCCCGCCTATGGTTTATCCGGGATCATCTGCTGGATGACACCAGGAGCTGGGAAAATTTTACGAAGGCATCGCAGTCGGCCTAGAACTTTGGGTCAGGCAGCTCGCCTGGCTGAACACCGCGCCGGAGGTCGAGCATACCGGCAAGGGCCCAAGGCCTGAGCCGGTCACTCGATTGGATCGGATGAAGGCAGACGATCACGACATCGTGCTGCCGGACAACCCTGCCCCTCATCTTACAGACTGGCTTCTGGAGATCGGGCCAACTGCCGGCGACGGTCCACTGGCATGGCAGGACATCGCGGCCTGGTCATCGCAGGTCGGTATCGAGCTCGATCCGTGGGAGGCCCGAATAGTTCGGCGCCTTTCCAAGACGTTCGTGAATCGACGATCCGATGCTCGCAAGCCAGGCTGCCCGGAGCCGCGTCTCCAGGTTAACGAAACGGCGGCGCGCAAGCGGGTCGATCAACAGTTCGCAGCGCTCATCGGGGCGCTTCAGACTTCAACTTGAAATAGGAAAGGACAGGCGCATGGCAGGCATCCAGGCTGGTGGCGGCTCTGCTGGTCGCCTTTCCATCGAGATCGTCGCAGAGGTCGCACGCCTCCAGTCCGACATGGATAAGGTGCGGCGCCTCGTGAAGGATGCCTCGGGGGAGATTGCCAGGAACGCCAAGGCCGCAAACGACAATCTGGCGAGCATCGGCAGAGGCGCTGGCGCCGGTGTGTCCGAGTTCACGCGAGAGGTGGCGCGGCTGAAAGGCTCGATCGACCCTGCATGGGCGGCACTTCAGCGATACAAGGACGAGGTCAACGTTCTTCGGCAAGCCCTTGCTCAGGGCGCGATCACGCATCAGCAGTTCGTCGCCCAGATGCGCGGCACGGTTGCTACTTATCAGAACGCGACAAAGTCGGTGGATGATGTCGGCAAATCCCTCAAGTTCACCGCCCGCGAAGGCCTGAACTTCAGCCGGCAGATGTCCGACATTGGTGTCACTGCAGCTATGGGCATGAACCCACTGATGATCGCCATCCAGCAGGGTCCGCAGCTACTCGACATCTTCCAGGAAAAGGCGATCGCAACCGGTACGACGGTGGGCGTGGTAGCGAAGGCGGCAGGCGCTCAGATTTACGCCGCAGTCGCGCCGCTTCTCCCGATCATCGCTGCCGTTTCTGCTGCCGCACTCGCTATCGGCACAGGCTTTGCGCTTGGCGCACGCGAGATCAACAAGGGTGGTAAGTCCGTCATCGATGGTATGGGCCTCACCGAGAAGCAGCTCAAGCGCGTCAAGGAATCTGGCATCGAGACTGGCGTCACCATCGGTGACACGTTCTTCGCGTTCTTCGAGGTAGTCGGCGACCGGCTGACCAGTGCATTTGACGGCCCCCTCAAGTGGCTGAAGGATGCTTGGAACGGCACGCTCGACTTCATCACCACCTACGGCGCCAAGGCGATCGAGTTTGTCGTTGGCGGGTTCGTAGGAGGCGTCTACGCGATCAAGGCCGCTTGGAAGATCCTGCCTGCCGCCATCGGCGATATCGTAATCTCTGCCGCGAACGCCACTGTCGCCGGCATCGAGTGGATGATCAACAAGGCGGTGAATGGCCTTAACGGTCTGATCGATCTTGCGAATGCAGCGGCCGCAAAGGTCGGCATGGAAGGGTTCGGCAAGCTGGAGGGCGTGCAGCTCGGACGCCAAGAAAATCCCTATGCCGGGGAGGCGCAGAACCTTGCGACGGCAGTCTCGGATGGCTTCGGTCAAGGCCTGAGCGAGAGCAAGGGGATGCTGGACCGCTTTTGGGCTGATGTTGGAAAAGAAGCACGCAACAACACTAGGGGTCGAATCCTCAAAGAGGCCAAGGACGCGGAGAAGGCTGCCAAGGCTCGTAAGGAGCCGAAGACTGAAGCTGAGAAGTTCGCGGATCTGACCGCCGATATTCAGCGCCAAATCACCATGCTTAAAGCGCAGAGGGAGGCGCTAGATCTTTCGGACAATGCCGCGTTGGAGCTTACCAACCAACAAAAGCTACTGAATGACGCGCAAGCCAAGGGCATCCACGTCACTGAACAGCAACGCGCGGTCCTGATGACCTTGGCCGACCAGCTCACCGAAGCACAGATTGCGCTCCGTAAGGCGCAGAACCTCAAGGCGGCAAACGAAGAGTATGCAACCCAGATCCGCGCCATTGGTCAGGCGGGGGAGCAGATCGGCGTCTATGGCAAAGAGCTGACCGCCCTCACGACATATCAGGACCTTCTGAACAAGGCGACCAACGGCGGCAAGGATGCAATCGACGACCTCACGGATGCGCGCTTGCGTGGGAAGGCTGCGGCCCTGGCCGACAAGCAGGCGGCAAACGACAATCGCAAGTTCATGGAAGACCTCATCGTCAACACAGAGACGATGCAACGCGCCATGGAGGCTGAGCGTGGTGAGCTAGGCCTGACTGGTGCGATGCTTGAGGCTTATCGTTTCGAGCAGGAGGCCCTTGAAAAGGCGCGGCAGGAACACATCGATCTGACTCCCGACCAGATCGCCGCCATCAAGGCGACCGGCGCGGCTTACGGAGAGATGCGCGCGGAGATCGATAACGCTGCGTCACGCCTTGGTGCCTTGAATGGCATGTTGGGCAAAGGTGCCCTTAGCAAGTTTATGGGCGTTCTCACGTCCAACGACCCGATCACGTCGCTCCTCAACATGGGTGGGCTTGGCAGCTTGGCCGGCTTGGCAACGAGTGACGGACAGGCGTCCTACAAAAAACAAGCTCAGATCATTTCTGACGGGATTACGAAAGTATTCCCGAAGATGAGTAAGCAGCTTTCAGGCTCCCTCGCCGGTGCCATTCAAAGCGCGGGCATCGGCATGATTTCTGGCCGCCTGCTTGGCGGACGGTCCAAGTCTGAGCAGGCAGGTTCGGCAATCGGCGGCGCACTCGGCGGCAGCAAGGCGGTCGAGAAGGTCTTGGGTAAAGGGCTGGAGGGCATCTCTAAGGGCCTGGGTGACTTCGCTGGCCCGCTTGGTTCGATGCTCGGCGGGGTGCTCGGCAACGTGCTGGGCGGCATGATGACTAAGGTGAAGTGGGGACGGGTCGACCTCTCCTCGTCCGGCGTGTCGGCAGCAAGCGGCAACAGCGGTTCGTCCGAGAAAGCTGCGCTCCAGACCGGCAACAGCATCTTCAGCGGGCTCAAGGATCTGGCGACCCAGCTGGGCGGTGTGATCGGCGACTTCGGCAAGATCAGCGTCGGCGTGCGCCACGGCGACTATCGCGTGAACGAAGGTGGCACCTCGCTCAAGGTCAAGAAGGGTGCGGTCGACTTCAACGACGATGCCGAGGCGGCGGTCGCTTACGCCATGAAGCTAGCCATTGAGCGCGGCGCCATCACCGGCATCCGCAACTCGACGAACAACCTGCTGAAGGCGGGCGACGACCTGCAAGCGCAGTTGCAGAAGGCGATGAGCTTCGAAGGCGTGTTCACCGAGTTGAAGGGCGTCACCGATCCGGTGGGCGCCGCGTTGGACGAGGTGAACCGGCAATTCGACCAGCTTCGTGTCGTGTTCAAGGAGGCCGGCGCCACCGCAGAGGAATACGCCCAGCTTGAGCAGCTGCTGACGATCCGCCGCAACGAGGCGCTCGACAAGGAGCGGGACGCGATCGAGGACATCCGCAGCCGCATCGCCGAGGCGCAAGGCGACGACAACACCGTTAAGCAGATCGCCCGCGCCAAGGAGTTGAAGGACGCGCTGAACGACAACGTCCGCGCCGAGCTGCGGCGTCTCTACGTGGTCGAGGATGCCACGGCGGCGCAAGCCAAGCTGACGGAAGCCCAGAGCGAGGCGGCGGCGAAGGCCGAGCAGCTGCGCGATGCCTGGGCTTCGATCGGCGGCGATCTGATGGACGAGGTGAACCGCATTCGTGGTCTCACCGGCGGCAGCGATGGAGCGAGCTTCGCGACATTGCAGGGCCAGTTCAACGCGGCGGTGGGCGCGGCGCGCAGCGGCGATCAGGCGGCGGCGTCCAAGCTGGCCGATCTCAGCCAGTCGCTGATCGAGGCCGCCCAGAACGCCGCCACGAGCCGCCAGGAGCTTGATCGGGTGAAGGCGGAGACTGCTGCGACCTTGGAAGGCGTTGCGCGCCTGGCAGGCGCTCCGGCGCCCCAGATCACGGGCCTGCCCGGTGGCAATGGCCAGTCGGACAACGTGTCGGCCGAGTTGCGCGATACCCGTGAGGAGTTAGCAGCTATGCTTCAGCAGTTGCTTGTCGCTCTTGCAGCCATCGCCAGCAACACCGGCGCATCCACAACCATCCTGCGCAACGTGACGCCAAGCGGTAATGCGCTGGCGGTGGAACAAGCCGCATGAGGGTCGTTCTCGACGACGGCACCAGCATCGACCTGGGCGAGACCGAGGCCACGCCGACGATCGGCATCTCGGACTTCTCCCGGCGCGAGACCGACGACTACGGCGTGACCAAGGTGGTGCGGCGCGGGTTCGCCCGGCGCATGCAGGTTAAGCTGATCGTGCCATTTGCTCAGGCCGATGCTTTGCAGCGCCAGCTGGCAGCCCTGCGCGCCACGCCAGTTCGGTGGGTCGCGGACGACCGCTACAGCTGGCTCGACTTTCGAGGGTTCTACAAGGACTTCTCGATTGATTTGAACATGCCGCCGGTCAGCTACTGCACGCTGACGGTGGAGGGGCTCACGGCCACCGAGAACGTCACCGACCCGGGTACCGATCCGGCACCCGGTGATGATCCCTCCGCCCTCATGCTGCTACAGCCGGTCGCCATCGGTGATGGCAACCTGATCGCCACCAGCGTGCCCGAGAACGACTATGCCGAGTGGGCGGCTGGCACGACGTATCCGGTCGGCGCGCGCGTGATCAAGGCGGCGACCCACCGGATCTACGAGAGCGGCGCGGTCGGCAACGTCGGCAACGATCCTGCCGGGGCGTCGGGGAAATGGACCGACATCGGCCCGACAAACCGGTGGGCGATGTTCGATCAGGCGCTGGGGTCGGAAACGGCCAGCGCGGATACGATCAGCCTGACGATCAACGCGGGTGCGGTCGATGCGCTGGTGCTGCTCGATGTGTCGGCAGCGACCGTGCGCGTTCAGGCGCCAGGCTTCGACCGGACCGCCGCGCCGAACGCCAGCGGTACCGTCAGCTTCCTCGATCTGCCGGAGACGACCGCGAACATCGCGATCACCATCGCCGGCACGGGTACCAAGTCGGTGGGCACGCTGGTGGTCGGCAAGCTCGTCGGCCTTGGCCACACCGAAGTCTCTCCTTCCGCCGGCATCACGGACTTTAGCCGCAAGGAAACGGATGAATTCGGCGAGGTGACCGTCGTCGAGCGCGCCTGGGCCAAGCGGATGGCGGTCAAGGCGGTGTTGCGCACCGACGCGATCGATCTGGTCGCCGACCGCATCGCCGCGATGCATGGTCTCCCAGCGCTATGGATCGGCGCCGATGGCGTGGAGACGCTGACGATCTACGGGTTCTTCAGCGACTTCTCGATCGCGGTGGACACCACGATCAGCCGCCTTTCGCTGACGGTCGAAGGCCTGAGCACGGCTGGCAAGGTCGAGCCGTTCACCGCCAGCGTTGCCTGGCCGGACGTCACGGACCCGCTCGGCACCAAGCCCGACGACAACGCCGATGTGACGGCTGAGAACACGTCGAAGGACACTGCAGCGGTCGGCGGGGTGCCGGCCGCGCAGGTGAACGATCGCATCCAGGCAGCGCGCGACGCGATCGACGCGATCGGCAAGCTGACGTCCAAGAACGTCGCCGACATCGATGCCTTGGTTGAGACTTATGGCGAAACCGCATCCGCTGCGGCGAGCGCGAGCGCGGCGAAGGCGTCGGAGGACAACGCGAAGGCAGCGGCCACCAACTCCGCTACCGCACGCGATCTCTCGGTCGGGGCAAAGACCGCGGCCGAAGCTGCGCAGACAGCCGCCGACCAGAAAGCGCGTGATGCGGCACAATCTGCCAGCAGCGCCAGCGGCTCTGCCACCACGGCTTCGGGTCAGGCAACGATCGCCACGCAAAAGGCGGACGCCGCAGGCCAGTCCGCCAGCACGGCGACCGCCCAGGCGGACATCGCCACGACCAAGGCCGGCGAGGCCTCCACCAGCGCGAGCCAGGCCGCCACCAGCGAGAGCAATGCCGCGGGTTCGTCGAACAGCGCCTTTTCCAGCGCCACCGTCTCCGCCAAGAGCGCCAGCGCGGCAACGCTGGCGGCCGACTTCCCGCTAACCTTCGCACAGAAGGGCGCGCTCTACCGTTCGGGTGGTTGGGGCGGGGGCGTGCCTATCCCGGACAGCGACTTCGCGGGGGCCGTCAGCGGCAACGTCTACAAGGTGGGTGGCGCCTACGGCCTGGCGTACGTCCGGCCGGTCCCGTCGAAGGGCCGACTGCTGCGCTACCAGGCGAGAATTCGCGCGGTGGGCGCCGACGCCACCCTCTCGACTGACTTCGAGTACGCCAACAGCCCCACGGGACCGGCAGCTGGTGGCACGTTCAGCGGCTTTCGCCCCCTTACCGTGGCAGCCGGCTGGACCGACGTCGAGTACCCCATCGACGGGCGCGGTACTGGCTGGGCCTGGGCCTACGTCATGCCCCTCCTGCGCGGCACGGCGGGCGCCGGCGGCACCGTCGAGGTCGAGTACTTCCGCACCGTCGACGTCACCGACCGACAGGCAGCGGCCGACTACGCCGCAGCGTCCGCCTCCAGCGCCGCGACGGCCGGCACCAAGGCCAGTGACGCGGGCACGAGCGCAGCCGCGGCCCTGGCCAGCAAAACGAGCGCCGAGACCGCCGCCGGCAGCGCCGCCACGAGCGCGTCGCAGGCGTCCACTAGCGAGACGAACGCCGCAGGCTCGGCCAACACCGCATCGAGCGCCCAGGCGGTCACCTCGTCGGTCTACCAGAGCGCGCTGAAGGCCACCGGCGACCAGGAGTTCGTCAACGGCGTGGATGGCTACGAGATCGTGGCCTACGGCGCACTGGCGGACGTGATGGTCCTCGCAGTCGATAACGGCCGCTCCAACCTCATCGCCAACAAGCCTGGCAAGCGCGTCGGCCTCGTGTCCAAGCGCCGCTACCCGATCACGTCCACCACCCAAAAGTTCGAGCTGGCTGCCAGCGCGCGTCTGGCTGCAGGCCCCTCGGGCAGCGACTTCTACGTGGGCTACCTGATGTTCGACGCGGCGGGCAATCGCCTCCCTGCGGCCGGCATCGGCAACTACCCGCTGTTCAATGGCTACGCCTTCGCCAACGACGAGTGGGTCGACAGCAAGGCGACCATCGGAAAGTCCGACCTCGCAGGCCACCAGCTCATCAACCCTGCGGCCGCCTCCTTCGCCCCGGCCGTCTTCATCAACGACCGCAACCAGAACGCCACCGCGATCTACGAGGTCGACTACGTCACCGTGCGCGACGTGACCGCCGAGGTCGCGGCCAACGCGGCAGCCAGCTCCGCAGCGACCGCAGGCACCAAGGCAACGGAGGCCGGCCAGTTGGCGTCGGCGGCGCAGACGAGCGCCACCAGCGCGCAGACCTTCGCCAAGAACTCGAGCGACTCGGCCAAGGCCGCGAACGACAGCTTCACCAGCGCTCAGGCTTCCAGCACTGCGGCCGGGCAGTACGCGCAATCGGCGTCCGGCTCTGCCAATTCAGCATCGACCAGCGCAGGTAACGCCAAAGCTTCTGCCGAAGCTTCGAGCGGTTCGGCCGCTGTAGCGACCGACAAGGCGGCGCAGGCGGCGAGCAGCGCTTCACTGGCGGCGTCCTATGCCGGAGGCTTGAGTGGCGGCAACATGCTCGCCAACAGCCGCTGGCTGGATGGGCTGTCCTCATGGGAGCAGGTCCTAGACGTTCCCAAGTTCTTCTGGGGCCGCACAAACGCCGACTTCGGCCTGGTCGAGGGCGAGCACTACATGGGACTGCTGGGGCAGACCAGGGACGGAGCCTCGGCGGGGGCGATCATCAGCGAGTGGGTCACCGTCGAGCCGGGCATGACGATCCAGATCAGCGCCTGGCTCGCGTCGCGCGAGTGCGTGAACTCGCTCATGATTCAGTGGGGCACGGCTGCCCGCGCCTACCTGCGCGACGCGGCGTCCAGCGAGGGCGTGGGCAACACCCACCGCGGGTCGGCCAGCCTGTCCAGCTTCAAGCGCGTCGGGGCCCAGGCGGTGGTGCCGAGCGACGCGCGGTGCGCCCGGTTCGTGGTGCAGAAGGGGGCCTGGCAGGCCAACCCGCCAAACGACCAGTCGTGGATGTTCATGACGCGGCCCATGATGGCCAAGGTGCCCAGCGGCCAGTCGGGCCTGGTCGACTACGTGTTCGCCGGCCCTTCCGGTGGCCTGTCTGCGGCGGCTGCGGCTATCGATTCGAATGCTTTGGTTGCCGCTGCCGCAAACCAAGCAGTGGCGCAGCGCACCACCACCCTGGAGGCGACGACAGGCAGTCAGGCCGCTCGCCTCACCACGACGGAGCAGGTGGCCGCCACCGCACTGGATCGCACTTCCGGTGCGCGCTGGTCCAAGGAGGCGGTTGCCGGCAACGGGCGCGCCCAGCTCACCGTCTACGCCTTCGACAGCAACGGCAACCTGCAGTCCGGGGTCGACATCATCGGCAACCTGACGATCCGCGGCGACGTGTTCGTGGACGGGACCATCTACACGTCCAAGCTGGCACCCAATGCAGCACAATCGATCCAGTGGGCACGAAGCGCCGGGGCGGTGAGCCTACCGGCCAATCAGCAGACGCGCATCATGCAGCTTACCTTCCAGAAGACAGAGGCAGGCAGCACCCTCGATCTGCTGGCGAACCTGCGCATGAAGTCCGGGGACGACATCACCGGGGTGTTCCGGCTCATCAACTTCAACAGCGGCGGCGGCATCGAGGACTCGTGGCCGATCTGGATGGTGGGCGCGAACGACAACTTCCAGGTGCCGATCGCGCTCAACTGGATGGCCACTGGATGGGTGCCGGGCACCTACACGCTGGCGATCGACTACTTCAACCAGGAAACGGATGCCCCGACGTGGGCAGAGGCCGGCTGCACAATCAAGGTCCAAGAGATCAAGCGCTAAGGAGCGGCTTCATGGAACACTACGTCCTGTACAACGAAGAGACCGGAGATCTGATCTCAGTGGGTCAAGGACCGGAAAATACCACCATACTTCAAACTTCGCAGCTGCCTCAAGGCGTCGGAATCATGCGCATCCCGTCGCAGGCCGCACTTGCGCTCGGCGGCATCGACATCCCCATCATCAAGGCTTCGTATGCTGCCAGCATCGACCAGGACGCCGACAAGGTCCGGTCGATGTTCATCACGAACACGCCAGGGCAGATGGCAACCTACCTGGAGAAGGAGGTCGAGGCGCGACGCGTCCTGGCCCACGACGACGGCCCAACGATCTTCTTGGACGCTGAAGCTGAGGCGCTTGGTATGAGCGTAGCATCTCTCGCGATGGAGATCGTCGCCCAGGCGGACCAGTGGCGCCCGATCGGTGCCCGGATCGAGGCGGCACGACGCAAGGCTAAGGTCGATGTTGCTGCCGCGCCGCACCTCGCCGCACTCGCCGACGCAGCGAAGATCGACTGGCAGGCTGTAGTGGCGCCAGATGCCGCGGAGGTGGCGGCGTGACCTTCCTCATGCTCAGCGCGGCGAGCAGTCTGGCCGCGCAAGCCATCCAACAAGGCCCGGGCACCGTGGCGCCACCCAGCTTCGATGGGCACGGCTGGCTGGTGGTCATCAATATGGTGGTGTCGACCGTG
>Ga0182216_1000027_pt1 | contig 19435 bp, 19 predicted proteins | sample G5R1MG_17_FD_129669 | JGI IMG/M metagenome (GOLD analysis project Ga0182216, IMG submission 129669) | Switchgrass phyllosphere microbial communities from Michigan, USA - G5R3_NF_03OCT2016_LD1 MG | ecosystem: Host-associated > Plants > Phyllosphere > Phylloplane/Leaf | place: USA: Michigan... | reverse complement strand
ACGAATCTCCCGAGCTGATGGCGGTCAAGAACCAGGGCATCTACGTCCTCGTCGAACAGGCGGAGCATGACCGCGAGGTTGGCGGCGAGGGAAGGCTGCGCCTCCTGCTCACCGACCCCAAGCGGCACGGCATCGCGAACGGCGGGCATACGTTCCATGCGGTTCTGGAGGCGGTCGAGGACGAGGAGCAGGATCCTCCCTCCACGGCCTTCGTGCGCTTCCACATCATGGAGAACGTGGATCCCGAGATGATCACGGAGATCGCCGAGGGATTGAACCGCTCGCTCCAGGTCGACGATGCCTCCCTGCACAACCTGGAGGGCAAGTTCGACCTCATCAAGCGAGCGCTGAAGGATCGCAGGGGCGCCGACCAGGTGGCCTACAGGATGGGCGACGAGGGAGAGGTGGACATCCAGGAGGTCCTCTCCCGCATGGCGGCGCTCAACCTCGACATGTTCCCCGAGGACGGCAAGCAGCCGAATACGGTGTTCGGCCAGCCGACCCGCGTCCTTTCCAGCTTCGTGGAAGACATCGATCGGGGCGGGGAGAGCGCCTACGTGAAGATGCTGCCGCACCTTCACGGCATCCTGGCCTTCTACGATCACGTGTACGAGGAATGCGCGCGATACAGCCGCGACCGCAAGCGCCTGGCGCTGCTCGGCCGCAGGAAGGGCAAGGAATCGCAGAAGAAGAATCCGCGGCCCGCGGTGTTCGCGGAGGACGTCGTCATCGACCGCCGCGTGTTCGCCGGCCTGATGTATCCTGTCTTCTCGGCCTTCCGCGCCAACGTCGATCCGAAGGCCTGGGCGCGCGGGCGGTTCCAGTGGATCGTCGATCCGCTGGAGCTGCTCGAAGAGACGATCGATCCCCTGTGCGAGGTCGTGCGGCAGGCCTACGAGGACAACGGCAGCGATCCGGCATGGGTGGGGAAGAAGCAGGCGGCCTATCTTTCCTGCTACCACGTGGTCCTTCTCCGATTGGCGCGGAAGGGCAAGCTGGCGAGCTGACCTGCCTGGGGCGTCGTCGATCATCGGGAGCTTGGGTCCGTCAGCCGATCTCCCATGATCGATCGGCGCCCCGCATCGCGCCTGCCTTGGCCGAGGGCCGTCCAGACCATCGCGGGTGCGACACGCCGCGCTCCGTCCAGGTGGGATACTGTTCGAACTCGTCGGGAAGGAACGGCCGGTGAGCGTCGTTGGTGCCCACCGCGACGGATCTCACCGTCCGTCGACCTGATCGCGCGAGGTCGGGATCGAAGCTCAGCGGGTGAGCATCCACCGTCTGCCTTGAACCAGTCCGACCCTTCCGTCCTCCTTCAATCTCGACAGCGTGACGGAGATCGTGCCCCTCTTCGGCAGGGTCTTCGTGCCTGCCACCCTTCGCTCGATCTCGCCTATCGCCAGCGGTTCGCCTGCGGCTTCCAGCGTGGACAGGACGGCCTCCCGAAAGGTCGGCTGGCGTATGGCGCCGACGTCGGAGGCGCCGGCGGACGGCGCGGTGCGGAGGGTGGCTAGAGCGCTTTCATACCTCTCGATGAGGTCGGCCAGCGTCGAGACCTTCTGCGATCCGATCCTAGCAAGCGACCGTTCCGCCTCGATCTCCGCACGGGCGAGGCCAAGCCTCACCTCGAGATGAGCGATCAATGATACGTCTGGAGGGTCTCTGGTCATGGCGATGTCCGCGACGGCGCGACGACCCCTGCCGTCTTTCACCAACACACCGTCTTAAAGCCTCATCAAACACTCATCAAACAATGCACTTCCGCGGCAATGCGAACACGAAGCCGCCCTGAACGCATTGCGGCTGCTGGCGTATGACGTATGGCGAGCGGCAAAGCGCTGCCGGTCGAGCCGATCCATAACGGAGCGGCGGGTTGGCTGGCGGGGGATTGGCGGCGGCTTCCCAAGGCGGCGATCGGCGCGGCGAACGGTCCGCCAGGTGCGACGATGGTGCCGCCAGGATGAAGCTAGGTGGCCGGTCCGCTTCGGTCCTCAGCCGCCGGGGCTGGATGCGGAAGGAGAGGATCGCGCGTCGCTTCGGTGACGCTGGCGAGGCTGCCGACCTCAGGGTCCGGAGCGTTGCCCAGGGACGACCACTCGACGAGGCCCCACACGCCTCGGGCGGTCTTGACGACGTCTCCGACCTGATCGGCCCGTCTCCGCATCAGGGCGCCCATCGTGTTCTGATTGTCCTTCGACTGCATCACGATCCCACCGCGCTGCACCTCCTCCACCAGATCGATGTTGGACATCTCGCGCCCCTGGCGACGCAGGACCTGCAATGCCGCCTCCGCGATCGGAAGACCGGAGAGCCACTCGTCCGATGGCCGATCGTCTCCCTCGCGGATGTCCGTGGACGGTCGTCGACGGCGTGTCGCCGGAATCGAGGCCTTGAGACGCGGCTGCAGACCTTCCAACGCGGCGATCGCCGCATCGATCTGCCGCCGCTTGTCGCGCAGGTCCGCAAGAACCGTTTCGTAGGGATCCTTCATGCGCCCGGGTCCTTCCCCCAACCCATTGCAATAGAAAGGCGGCAGCTATAAGAACGAACACCTCGGGAGCTGGCGCTCCCGAGGTGACGTCCCGGACGTTGGAGTGTCCGAAGGTGCTAGGGTAAGACCGTCATCTTCTTAACCTCCTTGCCTCTTCCCCGACCGGGTGGGGCGCGAGCCGAGCACTCGCGGGCGACGGAACGGTGGCAGCCGGACCGTCGCCCCAACTATACGATCGTTTGTTGGCTCGGTCCACAACAAACACACAAACATTCACGATTTGTAGCTGGGGTTGGCGCATGTCCTTCAAACGCGACCTCGAACGGCGCGTCGTTCGGAGCGTCCAGGAGGACGGCGTGAGCGCCGATTGTGCGTGGATCATCGATCTTGGACGGATCCCGTCTCGACCGAGGCGTCGGTGCAGGTCGTCGTTTCGATCGGAAGTGTCGGACCGGGCTGGAGCGGCGATGGGTCGGCTTGCTCCTGATCCATCGCTGCGCGGCAGCACCCTTCGGTAGTCCAGCAGAGCGACGACGGGCTGCGCGCCTTCCGGCCTCGCGAGGGGGTCTGCCCTCAGATTCGGAAGACGGCGAGCGCCATTCGGATCACGCGCGCCCTGTGCGCGGCGACGGTTTCTGGAGACCATTCCGCCGCCGACGAGATCTCCCGGTTCAGCTGGCTCGTGGATCGCGCGAGGATCGGCCTCTTATCGGGGTAGGGACGATTGGCCGCCTCGTCATTCTCCCCGGCACTGAGGATCGTGAGATTGCCGATCGTGTCGAGTAGCGGCTCCAGCCGTTCGTCCGCCGCATCGGCCTTCTCCGGATAGATGTGCTCGACGGTCGACGTGGCGAAGTCCAGCAGTCTCGACTTGTCGTGACACGTCGGTTCGCCGATCCCGCCGCGATCGCACCACGCGGCGTAGTGCTCGAGCGTCATGAGCAGGTATTTAATGATCTGATTGCCGCCGCTGCGATTGTAGCGGAGATTGCCCAAGCGATCGGCGAACACCTCGTCGCTGGCCGATGCGGCGATCAACTCGCGCATGCCGGCACCGAGGGTCCTCACGTCGTAGTTCGCCGGATCGACCCTGATGGCGACCGCGTGGCGCAGCAGCAGCTCCTCTTCGGGCTGCCTCGGCGCGTCGACGACGACGCGATATCGGAAGAGGAACAGCTCCAGCTTGGAGAGCACCTGCCTGAAGCGCCTCTCGCTGAGCAGCTCCGCGCTGATAAGCAGCGGCAAGCAGGAGGTCTGCTTCAACTCGACCATCAGGAGTCTCAGACGCTCCCGGTCCCAAGCCTCCGAGTTCGACGGCGCCCTCGGCCATTCGCCGCGCTGGAAGGCCGCTGCCCTGAGCATGTCAGATCGCAGCGTCTCGACCGCATGGATCAGCGGCTCGACGTGCTCGTCGGCGAGATCATCTTCGAGCGCACCGGGGAAGAGCTGTTCGAGCAGGTCGTTGAACAGCGTGGTCTTGCCCGGCAGCTCTCCCCGATACGAAGCGAAGACGGACCGCAGCGCGTGATCGACCCGTTCGGGCGGTGCGCTCAGGATGTCGTGCCATGCCCTCTCCACCTGGTCGAGGTTCTGCACGCTGGTCTTCGGCTCCAGCCGTTCGAGCGTGGTGGCGCGCAGGAGTTCGCCTTCCGTGAGGCCCACGCCGCGGTCGTTGAGCACCTGGAAGAGCATGTAGGCGGTCGTGCGCTTGTTCGTGTCGAGCAGGATGACGGTCCAGTCCTCGGCCAGAACGTCGTCGATCCGTCCGAGGGCGGCAACCCGGTCGGCGGCCGTAGCGTCTTGAAGAAGAAGACCATCTACGAATTCGCCGATCGTGTCGAAAGCCTTGGCTAGACGCTCATGGGATGCGCGGGTCGGAGCGATCGGCTTGCCCGTGAGCATGGCGGCGAAGAAGTCCTGGTCCGCCACGGATAGTTCCAGCCGCGATACCTCGATGATCTGCTGGCCGGCCTCCTCCTTGTGCCATTCGAAGAACGATCTGAGTAGCTTGGCCTTCTCGCCGAGGTAGTCGGCAAGACCCCTTTCGCCTTGTGTAGCCAGGCGATCCGCTTCCGCGATCATCGTCCTCCTGAGCTGGGTGGCGAGCATGACGAAGGTCGCGAGGCGCTGCTGCCCATCGATGACCTGGCAGTGGTGCCTGGCGCGCCCACCTGCCCGGGCCTGAACCGTGACTAGGCTGCCGAGGAAGTGCGGTCGCTTCGCGCCCAGTAGGCGTTTCTCGACGCATAGGGACAGGTCGCGCAGGAACGACTGGATCTCGTCCGAACGCCATGCGTAGTTTCGCTGGTAACGCGGCGTGCGGAAAACCGGGTTCTGCGTGAACAGCTGCCGGATCGTGTAGTGATCGCTGCCGATCTCCATCGGTTCGTCAGGCTGATGCGTCGGCATCGCGTACCCTCCACAGCTGGGCGTAGTCGATTAGGAAGTCCTCCAGGTTTGACGGCGCGGTCGCAGCGTCGCGCAAGCGTTCGAAGCCCGACGCCGCATACAGGTTGAGAAGATCGTTCCCGGCCTCGCTGAGCCGGGTGGAGGAGGTGAGATCGAGAAGGTTGACCATCTCCCGTTCCACGCTTCCCCGATCCTCGGGAGCGATGTCCTTCCGGGCGAGCTCGGCATCGACGAGCAGCCCCGCGTAGATCACCGCCTGGCCGCGATGGGTGTCGGGATACCCGGGGAGGAAGTCCTGTCCTTCGAGTTGATCCTTCTCACCGTGTCGGCGACGGTCGAATCCGAGCAGAAGGCAGCAGCTGAAGGCGTCGAAGATGAGAAAGCGGCTCGAGCCGGTCTCTGTGGCGCCGAATGGGCGACCGCCGCGGATGCGGAAGAAATCACGGGCGCCGATCGGAAGGCGGAACGTCACGACGCGTCGCGTCCATGGAAGTCGCGGAACGCCGACTTCCCACGCTGCACGTCGACCGCGCCTCCTCCAAGCGGAGCGATTGTCAGATAGGCGACTTCGTCGTCGTCGCGCGAGTAGAAGGCATCGGCGAAGCCCTGTCTTTCGCTTGAGATCACGAACATGATCATCTGATCGAAGAAGTCGGGAATTAGCTGGCCCACCTCGCGACGCACCTGGACGTCCAGCGACACGGCCGGACTGTCGACGACGAACGGCAGCTTGTAGGGAGCGTCCTGGAGCAGAGAGGTCAGGAAGGCGTAGGCCACGGCCAGGTTCTGTCCTTCGCTGAGACTCTCCTTCGATCCGACGCGATCGGAAGCCATCTCGAGCCTGCCGGTGATCCGCTCGACCCTGAGCCTCTCGTTGCGCAGGATAACGGCGAGCTTGTCGTTCGTCGCCTGCCGCACTCGCTCCCGCAGCAGGTCCAGCGCCTTCGAGCGCGTGGCCCGTATGATGGACCCGAGCTTTTCCGACCGTCTGGCGAACAGGCGCATGTTCGTCGCCGTCTCGAGCCGGTGTCGGCGGCCGGCCTCGGTGAGCTGGCAAAGGGGGATGTTGGTCTCCCATCCAAGCCGCAGCTGCTTCTGACGATCGGGATCCTTCGTCGTGAGGCGCTCCAGCGCCTCGACGAGCGTTCTGAGCTCGGCGTTGATCCGGTCGCGCTCTTCGGCGAGCGCCGTCAGGCGCTCGCCGCCGTCGGCGAGCATCTCGCGCTCGAGGCGATCCTTCCGATGGTTCAGCGTCTGCCGTTCCCGCTGTCTCGCCTCAAGGTCTTCACAGGCGACGACGTAGGCGCGCCCGTCGCTGGGGTTGTCTCGGAGAGCCAGCTTCATCTGGTTGATGACGGAGATCTGATCCTCGGCGAGGTATCGCCCGGACCGAGACACGATGACACCGCGCTCATGGTCGCTGATCGGCCTGCCGCAGACGCACTGATCCTCCCCGGCGAGTTCCGTGAAGAACTCGCGCGAGATGGATTCGGGCAGCTTGAGGGTGTAGAGCTGGTCGCCGAGGCGCTGCAGCCTCTCCCTGACGGCGGGCGCGACCTGCGCGGGCGAGCGAAGCGCCGCCATGGCGGATGCGACGGCCTCGTTCACCTTTGCCAGATTGGCGTCCAGATCGCCCTGCAGCGTTCCGCGCTGTTCCTGTCGGCCACGATCGGAGGCCATGATGGCCTCGATATCCGCCGCGACTTCCGCGAGACGACTGCTCAGGACGGCCTTGCGCGTCGAGAACTGCTGCTGCTGGCCGATCAGTCTGGTGTGGGCATCGCGCGCTGCCTCGAACTCGGTCTTGAGGCGCCGGAGCGCGCTCTCCTCCCGCGCCGTCGAGATCGAGGACACCTTCTTGAACTGCTCGTCGACGAGCCGCTCGACCTGCTTGCCCAACGTGCCGATCGGGTCGAGCCGATAGAGCGCCTCGATGGCCGTCGTCGCACGATCCTTTCCCACCGCCCGGATCTCCGTGGCCAGTTCTCCGTCGAAGACGAACAGCTCGACCAGCGGGCGCTTGAGCAGATCACGCAGTCCTTCCGGCAGGAGCCATCCGGGTTCGAGTCCGCCGCCTCGCTCGGCGGCGCGGGCGGTCGAGTACTCCGCCGCTCCGCTCCTGAAGTCGAAGGCGATGACCACTCTGCACGGAACGTCGTCGAGGGAGAGGCGCAGCTCGAACTGCCCTGTCTCAACGGTGTCGTCCGCCCGCAGGTTCTGCACGACTTCGGGCGGAATGGCCGCGCCCGTGAAGCCGTAGCGGAACAGCTCCATGGTCGTCGTCTTGCCGAGACCGTTGGGGATCTGGACGAGGGTCCATCGTCTCGGCGGAGATCCGAGATCGAGGTCCACCTCCCTCAGGCCGCCTCTCAGATTGCGGCACTTCCAGCCGGTGATGCTCACCCGCATCTCAGAGGCCGACTTCGTCAGGGACGACGACGAGGTCGAGGACCTCCCGCACGTCCGCATCCTTCACGCGGCCGACGCTCACGACGTTGTCAACGAGCCTGCGGAAGCGCTTTCGGAATTCCTCCGACTGCCCCTGCTGTCTGGCCAGCACGTGATCCAGGGCCGTGACGAGGTCGGGATGCAGGGCCATCTACGTACATCCCTCCCGGGGCTCAAGGATCGCGTCCGCCTCGACGTGCAGCCTTCTAACGCGGGACAGCCGCAAGAGCCAAGCCGCTCGCTCGGCATCGGCGTCCAGTTCCGGGTTTTGCGGATCGCTCCCATCCTCCTGGCGCACGAAGTCGACGACGAGGGCGCACTTTTCGGGGTTCGAGGGATCCAGCCGCAGACATCGTCCGAGGCGCTGGACCGTCTCGAGAGGCGCGCGGGACGAGGAGAACAGAATGACGTTGTTCAGGGAGCTGATGTCGATCCCCTCCGAGATCCTGTGGCAGGTGATCAGGCATTCGAGGTCGTCGTCGGCGAAGCGTCGGAGGTTCGCCCGGTCGTCGTCTCCGTAGTAGGTGTGGTAGTCGAGATGCAGAGGCATGAGCAGCTCCTGCACGAGCAGGCCGTATTCCACGTCCTCGACGAAGATGATCGAACGCCTCAGCAGCTCCGGTCTAACCGCGATCAGGCGGGCGAAGGGCTCCAGCTTTTCGCGAGACCGCTTCCGCACCCGTGCGAGGTCGCGGTATAGGCCCTCGTCCGACACGGCCTCGCCCGCTCGCTTGCGGGCGGCATGCCTGCGGAACGCCTGCTGGACCGCGAGCCGGTCGTCGGCCGAGAAGCTGTAGTTCAGCGGAAGATAGTCGAAGGGGCACAGGATGCCCCCTTGGATCGCCTCGACGAGCCCGAAGCGGAAGATGACCTCCCCGAACTCCCGCTCGAGAAAGTCGTTGCCGACGCCATCGTACTCGCGGTCGGGCGTTGCGCTGAGACCGAGACGGAACCCGACCGGCGCGATTTCGCCCGTCAGGTGCCGCACCATCGCAGGGGAGCCCATTCCGTGGACCTCGTCGCAGACCAGCAGGGCCCGCTCCCTCGAAGCCGATGCCAGCCTGGGAAGGAGGTCGGTCAGTTCGCGTCTGGAGCATAGAAGGAGCGACTGCTCCGGGTGTCGGAGGAAGCGCGCGCCTTCACGGTGGTCGCCGTATGCCCTGTAGACGGGCCAGGGCGACCGCTCGACCAGCTGATGATGCCATTGATCGAGCAGATCGGTGCCGTGGGCGCATACGATGGCGACGTCGATGAGGGAGCGCCTCTCCAGCTCCTGGAGTATGTTCAGGGCCGTGCGGGTCTTCCCGGTTCCGGTCGCCATCTCGAGGATCCCGGCGCGCTTCGCCAGGAAGGCGGCCAGTGCCTCGCGTTGGTGCGCCCATCGATCCTGTGCCGCCGCGACCGGTGCTCGGTATGGTCGGCTGCTCAAGGTCGTCAGTTCCACGAGCTTCAGCCTCACGGCTTCCGGCAGAGCGTAGATCCGCAGGTTGGGGTCCTCGTTGTTCCACAATCGGTCGAAGAACGCCTGCTTTGCGTCCACGCGGGCCGCTTCCCTGGAGCCGTGCCAGGAGCAGTATACGCTTATGGACTCGAAGTTGCGGAATGCCTGGGCACTGTCGTTGGGAGATCCGTGGAAGGCGATCCGTTCGTCATGGTCATCGGTGAAGACGCCGAACTTGTCGTGGAAGTCGCCATCCAGGATGCCGGTCGGGACCGCGACCCTGAAATCGACCAGGCCATCCGCCACCATCCACGCCAGACCCGCCAGGACATCCGCTCGGAGGGTGGTGGCGAGGTCGGTGACGACGGGCAGGATCGACTCCCGGAGCCTCTCGTCGACGCGCGCATGCTCGCCAGCCGTCAGGGCGGCGCAATCGTCCGCGCTCATGATGGGGCTCGCGATGAAGCGCGCACGTCCTCCGCGATCCGCCATGGCGCTCAGTCCGCAGGCGACGAGCCCCAGCCAGGCGGAGGAGAAGTATCCGACGCCGCGGTCGTAGCGGATGCATCGGCTCAAGGCCGGGACGTAGAAGGCCGATACGAGGTTGTCGGTCGAAGTCGAGAGCGCGGGAGCGGGATCGAGCGAACGCAAGCCGCCTTCGGTGATGGGCTTCGCGTTCATCCCTCCATCATCGCCTTGGGGGGCGTGTCCTGCAACCCCGGGCGCATACCGGCATCGCGCGGTTCGCGGCCTGCTCCGCCTCTCATCCTGGAAGTCGCTCCGGTTGGAACAGATGCTTCAGCCTGCGCGTCCGTTGCGTCGCCGGACGAAGCTCGGATCGATCCGCGCCGTCGACCTGAGGGGCGCCCCCACCGCCCTGCCGTGCAGGGCGAGGGCGAACGTCCTGTCCGTTGCGCCGTAGCGACCATCCAGCCCTTCCGGATCGTAGTATTCGATCGTCAGCTTCGGAGTGAGCGTGAAGACGTCGTCGTCGAACAGCTTATGGTGGGATGAGCACAGCAGCAGCCCGTTGGTGACGTCGACCTTCTCCTCGTCGTTGCACTCTCCCCATGGCAGGATGTGCGCGGCCTCCAGTGCGCACCGGAACGAAAGTCCACAGAGGGCGCAACCCTCATAGACGTCGAGCAGCGCCAGCCGGAAGATCCGCTGGAGGACGCCTCGATCCCTGACGGCGCGGTAGATCTCGCCACGCCGCTGAGGCTCGTCCAGCAGGATCCGAGCCATCGAGGTCTCGTCGTCGTCTGCTCCGAAGCCTTCGAACGGATTGCCGACGAGCTCCCAGTTCTGCAGTCGCACGGCCTCGCTGGCTGACGGCAGATCCTGCGCATTCCAGGCGATGAAGCCGTCTCCAGGCAGTCCGCTGGTCTTTCCCACCACGACGACCGTCAGCGGAGCGAGCCTGTTCTCGAGGCAGTAGGCTTGGATCGGACCGAGGGCATGGCCGACACTCAGCGGGTTCGTGCCGATCACCTGCGCCGCTTCGGTGTACGTGATCGTCTGGCGAGCCTTTCCTGCCTCGACGAGATGGGGCCAGAGGACTCCGGCCGCGTGCGTCCAGTTGCGTGGCATCGGCGCTCAACCCGCCGGTCGAGGAGTGGCTGGATGGAAGCCGAGCATCGTCATGCCTGCTCGATGGTCGGATCCGGCCGCTTGATCACCGCCTCGATGGCGTGTCGGATGGCTCCTTCGCCCTTCCCGGACGATCCGCTGTATTGAGGCAGCGAGAAGTCTATATTCTTCGCGGGCATCAGCAGGTCAGCGAAGTAATCGACCGAGACCTTGCGCGATTTCAACGCGCGGGGGGCGATGGCTCTCAGTATCTTGAAGAGGGCCGTCACCCCGATCGTGCGGAAGATGAAGGACGTTTCGGGGGCGTGTCGCCAGAACACCATGTCGCACGCATTGAGGTAGTTGCGCACCATCAGGTAGATCAGCTGATCGTTCGTCTCGTAGTAGAGCGGCCGCAGCGGAGACTGATCATTGAACTCTCCCGTCAGTTCGCTCCGCAGGCGGCGGCGGCCGCTCAGGAGGAAGTTCGCGTCCCGCTTCGGATTCCCAGAGAACAGCTTGGTTATGCCGGTCACCACGGCTGCGGTGGAGATGCGCCACGGGCGTCCGAGCCCTCTGGGTATCTCGAAGTCATGCTCGGGCGCCACTGTGATCCGTCCTCTCAGTGGCGACTCGAGGTCGGCGCCCAGTCGCCGGGTGAGATAGACCGCGAGCTTGTCCGGGCTCCACTGCTGCGCGGCTTCCTCCGATATGTTGTAGCCGAACAGTTCGAAGGTGAGGCTTCGGTCGACGGGCTTCTGCGTCGAGTTGATGGTGGCGAACAGCCCCGCCTGCATCGCTTTGGGAAGGTCGATGAACACGGCGCACACGAGGTCGTTCTCAAGCCGATTGGGACTGGTCTTGGTGTAGGCGAACAGCCGGTGCTGGCCATCGATGACGGCCGCCAGCTTCGCCCTGGTCGGAATGATCAGGGCGCGCTCCCCTCCCGCGGCGGTTTCGATCCGCCAGCGCACGGCGTCGTCCTCCTCGATCAGGCCGTCCTCCTGCCGGAAGTTGGCGGCGAGTATGATCGTGTTTGGAAAAGAGGAGTCGATTCGGGAGATGTAGTCGGCGATGCTGCGGAGCCGCGCATCGTCGAGTGTCCGCTGGGTGCCCCGCAGTTCGTAGCCGTCAGTTCCGACGTTCTCGACGGCCTCGAGACGGTCGCTGTAGCACAGCTGAAGGAGCTCACGGGCCTTCATCGTCGTGACGAAGAAGACGCCGAGCTCCTGATGCACCGTCAATGCCGGCCGGCGCAGGAAGGGCTCGTCGATCATGTCTCAAAACCCTTGACGTCGCCTGCGAGATCCGAAGTCGGAGTGTTCAGAGGTCCGCCCTGAGGCGTCGAGCCGGGATCAGGGTCCCTGAAGGTCTGCTCCCTGGCGTTGGCCATCCACCACAGGAAGATCGCCAGGGCGACGCCGAGGAAACCCACCTGGAAGGACGACGCCTCGCTGAACAGCGTGCGTGCGGCGGTCATGAGGATCGATAGCAGAAGGGCCACCGTCGCGATCACGAAGGCGAACGAGCGGAGAGATTTGCGAACGTGGTCCGAGTCGGCGAAGTTGATCTGCATGGCCGACGACCATGCGAGCGCGGGATAGAAGGTGTGCAGCGCCGTGAGGATCGACAGCCGGCTCGGCCTCGTCGGGAGGACCGGCGGCTTCCTGCCTAGCACCTCGTTGTAGTGCTGGAGATCGATCTGGAACCGGAACCATTCGATCGCGACCGGGACGCTCCCCAGGAGCACCACGCCCCCGAGCAGATACCATATGAAGGTGGGATGGAGCAGAGGAGTGAGGAGGCGTTCGACGACCTCGTGGCGGAAGCTGCGCCAGTGGTGCTTGTCCCAGGCCTCGATCACCTCGGGCGGCAGCAGCCGAACCGCGTGGTCGCGCATCGTTCGACGACGGCGTCTTGGTGCCCGACCATCGGTCGGGGTCTGCGCACCGGCCTCATACGACGTCATGCCAGACCCACTCGCGGATCCGGCATGCGGATCGGCCGGGGACGACGGTCAATCTTGGTTCCGTGCCTCGCCCCTTGGGTTCCGGGGATCTCCGGGAGCTTGGCGCGCGGCACATCCTTGAACCTTTCGCGGCAGTGTCGCTGGTTCGGCCTCATCGCCGGCTTCGCCGCCATCGGCATCTTTCCTTTTGTCTCCGGCGTCCGCATCGATTCGCGGCCGCTTGGCCCAGATCGCTAGTCGGCTTTGCGGGCCCTCGGGCGGACCGCCGCCGGTGGGGTGGCGGTCGCCGGCGCGTCGCCGTCGCCGGGCGTTGCCTCGAGGCTCTCTATCTCGTCCGCGGCAGAGGCTAGTTCCAGGCTCGCGGTCCGCAGCGCCTCCGCGATGAACCTGATGCGTCCAGGGACCGGTCGCAACCCTCCCGCCGAGAGGTCGCGCACGGTTTCGAGCAGACTGCGGTAGCGTCCCGCCGTCTGCGCGAAGAGGAAGGCCACGTTGTCGTAGCTGAGGACGATCGACAGGCTGTCCGATGTCTCTCCGTCGTCGTCGTCGTCAGACTCGGACTGGTCTTGGTCGCTCAGGATCACTTCGCGAGGAAAGAAGGTGCCTTCGATGTCGCAGTCGATGTAGGGCACCAGGTACTTGCTCTTGCCGACGCGCCCGACGCCGGCGACGAGATCCAGGGATATGGCGCTCAGGGTGCTGGTCTCTCTGGCGATCGAACCCATGACTGAGACCTCCCCGTCGAACGGGGCTCCGTCTGCTTCGCCGGACGGATTTCGCTGAGGCTGCTTGGCCATCAGCCCTGGCTCGCGAGCGAGCGGGGGGCGGGGCGGATGGAGCAGGTGTAGCGTCCCGATGTCGGGATGGAGGACGCGTTTAGGGGACGTCGGAATCCGACGTGCTTCTGTCCACCCACGTGGATGTGGTCCTGGAACGCCTTCGGACGTTCCGGAGCCTCCTCGCGGACCAGAGCGGCACGTCCGAGCGAGGTCAGACTGAGGCGACGCCCCCTGGCGTCGGCCGGGTCGGCGTCGGCGGTGATGAACCCGTGGGCCGTCAGCGGCTTGAGGATGTTCGAAAGATGGGTCTGTCCGAGACCGGAGTGCTGCCGCACGTTCGACAGGCTGCAGTTCACCCCGCCTAACGCTGCGAGCGCCTCCAGGACCTTTCGAGCGGTCGGCCTGGAGCCGATCTGGTCGGCGGGGTTGCGTTCCAGCATCGATATGGCAGCGTAGAGTTCCGCCGCCAGCCGGCGGGCGTCGGCGCTCAAGTCCCGATCGACGTCCTCGAGGCCGACCTCGAAGTCCAGGGCCAGCCTCTGCCAGTCGGCAAGGTCGGCGGCGCGCGCGGCAGAATTCAAGGTCGCTCGCGCCTCCGTCAGGAAATGATCGTAGGCGATGGCGAGACCGCGGAAATCCCGCCTTTCGAGCATGTATGCAGCGATCCTTCGTAAGCCTTCCACCCTGGAGCGCGGCTTCTCGCCGAGATGCAAATGCGACATTTCCGACTCCGACTTTCCGTTCCTGGACCGTGGGTGATCCACGGTTTACATCCCGTGAATTGCTTCACAATGCTTCACAGCCTTGTAAGTGCCCTCTACGAGGACGTTCCGCAAGCTCACAATCGCGCCTGAAGACTCCTGAACGGAACGAGCTGGTTCTCCGCTCCCGCCGGTTGTGCCAGACTGGCGTCGAGCGGAACTGCGAGCGAGAAGGCGGGCGGCTTGCCGGCAGGTAGTTTGCCGCCCGTGAGCACCGGAGCCTGCTGCACGAGGAACATGACGGATCCTTGGAGCGACTGGATGGCCTTGGCGTGTCTCAGGTGCGCCGCCGTCGTGCTCCCGTCGCCCATGGAGGGTATGACGATGAGGTCCACGCCGAGGGCGCGGTAGACGTTCTCGGGGCCGTCGTCGCAGAAGTCGCGGCAGATCGCGAAGCTGACCAGCCGATTCTTCATCACGAGGACGGGAACCCTCGAACCCGGCTCAATCGCCTCGAAGTGTCCTTTGAACGGATACTTGAGACGCTTGTCGTACGTCAGGAGACCACGGCCTCGCCCGTCGAGGACCTCGAGCCGATTGACGTGCGACTTCCCGCTGGTGACATGCCATGTTCCGGATGCGATGATGGGCACCTGGAACTGATCGAGGAAGACCTCGCTCTTCAGCCTAGCCCGCAAGGTCGCCAGCCTTTTTTCGGGCATCGTGAGCTCCGGCCACGCCACCACGTCGCAGTGGGCGGCCCGAGCCGATGAGAGATGGCTCGCGACCTGACGGTCGGCATCGGGGGCGGGTGCGCCCGTAAGGAGAAACTCGTTGGGAGGAATGGTTGAGAAGTCCACCGTCAGATCTTCGAATGTAGCAGCACCGTAGGTCCACTGCTGCGGGAGGTCGGCCGAGCTGCCCACCGCCATCTCATGAAGGATGAGGTCCACCTCCAGCTCTCCGACGGTGGCTGGCAGGATCGTGTGGTGCAGCGCCGCGCGGCGTTCCCTGCCCTTGAGGTTTTCCAACCGATAGGGCCTATGCACTGGAACGACGAAGCAGGGGTATCCCGCGGGCCGCCACTCGTCGGGCGTCCAGTTCGCCGGGTCGGTCGGCCAGAACGAGACCCCGGACAGATCCTCGTCAAACGCCCGCACGAAAGCGGCGGTCCATGTGAGCTGAACTTCCTTCGCCGTCCTGAGCCATGGGCATCGGAAGTTCGCGGCACGCACCTTTCTGACCAGCGCTGCGAGACCCCCGCCACCGCCTTCGCCCTCCTCCAGCTTCGCGTAGTCCTGAGCGGCGGTGAATGGCATCGCCATGAGCGTGCACCAGGACCATATGAACAGTTCGCGCAGCTCGATGGGCTGCGACGCCGATCCCTGGCCATCGTCCCGGCCGAGCCGACCTCGGGCATCGACGTTGCATTCGACGTCCTCAAGAAGCCTCTCGAACATGCTCTGCCACTGCGCCTTGGCGAATTGCCGCCGCTGCACCAACACCTCCTTCGAGACCCTGGCCCAGTAGCGTCTGACCGATTGCGCCGACCTCTTCCCACCCATTCGCTCTGATCCGTCTTCCATGTTCACGTTGGCTGCGGCCAGGAGACCTGCGCCTGGGCGTGCAACAGCTTCGAGCGCCGACCGGAGGTTCGAGGATGCCGCAGCGTGGATGCTAGCGCTCCGCCAGACCCGTGGCTATCCGATCACCAGGCGATCAGCCAATTGAAGAGAGCCGGATCGATGTCCTCTGCGGCCCTGATCTTCGCGGATACATACCGCTCATGATCGCTGTTTGACTGCATGCCAAATGGTCTTCGCACCGATTGAGGATCGTCTGACGGATGGTTGTCTTGCAATGTGCGCCGCGAACTCGGCCCAGCGCTCTCCGTCGCGAATCGTGACATGGGCGTCGTCGACTCACCTTTTCCTCTCGCGACGCCCTCGGACGCGTGCACCTGACGAGGGCTGCGTGAGGGCGCTTCCAGCCATCTTGAGCCAGGCATGCGTCGCTGGTCCGCTACGTCGGGTCCGTAGCCGTGACCGCATCCCTCCGAGGCCGCCCGAGGATGGCATCTCACGACACCGAGCCGGCGAGGTGCTCCAGAAGCTCGGCGTCAGGGCAAGCGCCGAACTAAAGGTGGGCGACACGGTCGAGCTGAAGGCGACGCTAACGAGTCCCAAGGGCGACCTAGTGAAAACGGTCTTGGTTCGCATCTCGGATCCCGAGCGCGAGCCGGACCGGAAGGCGCCGCAGGAGGAGCCGCCGCCAGGCATCCCCGACCTGGTGCTCTGCTCCAAGGCGGGCGGCGAGGGCATGAAGCCGTGGGACGACATGGGGGAGCCGGGCACCCAGATGGATCACGGCACGGTTGTCTTCCCCTTCGTGGACGAGGACAAACTGTCGCGTATCTACGTCAACGTCGACAGCACCGTGCTGAAAGACTTCAAAAGCGGTGCTAAGTCGACCGAGGCAATAGGGCTCGCAGAGCGCCGGTACATCAGCGCGGTCTATTTCCACACGCTATTCCTGTTCGCGACGACAAAGGCCCGGCACTACGACCTGCAACGCCAGGAGGGAGAGCGGCGCGAGGATGTCGAGTTGGCCGACTGCGTTTCCGACTTGTTCAGCTCGTCCTATGCCCAGTTCCTTCTTAGCTTCGACACATCGGACATGATCGACGCGGTAAGTTGAACCTCCGATACGCAGGATCGGGCATTGCGGTCTTCATGAACGAAGGTCGGTTAAGCACATTCGCCTCTCCGAAGCGGACGTGCCGCTTTCCACCAAGAACGGCTCGTCATTGATTTGAGATCATCAAGGCGTCGAGCGTCGGTGGCGTGATTGAACGCTTCCTTGGCGAGGCGCTCGACGGCGATGGCGTCATCTTCGTCTCGCTCCTGCAGCGTGGTGGTTACCAGGGGTGGTTGAGGCAGGACACGTGGGACTGGATAGAGGCCAGGCTGTAGTCCGGGCCACGATGACGACCGGTCGCCTCGGCACTTGACGTCGCGCTCGATCGTGTCACCCGATCGACGTCGCCGCCCATCCTCCCGGGCGACGTCGCCTGCCAGGGCCATCGGGTCACGGCCGCCTTCTCCAGTCCAGCTGACGCACGGATCGGCGCCCTCCTTGACGCTCCAGCTGGACGATGACGTCGACGACGCTCGACACGTAGTGGATCACGTCGTCCCGGTGCATGCCGAAACGGCCCTGGAGCACCATCAGCGCGAGCTGCTCGACCGCTCCGTCGGGCGTGTCGGCATGGATGGTCGACAGCGAACCCGGATGTCCCGTGTTCACGGCGCGCAAAAAGGTGAACGCCTCGGTCCCGCGCAGTTCGCCGAGGATGATGCGGTCGGGTCGGAGCCGCAGCGATGCGATCAGGAGATCGTCGGTCGTGACGCTCGTCTCGCCCAGTGAGCCGCGCACCGCAACGAGTCCAAGCGAATTGGCATGGCGCACGTCCAGCTCAGGCGCGTCCTCGATCAGGAGGAGGCGCTCCTCGGGCCCGATCTCTCGGATCAGGGCGTTGAGAAAGGTGGTCTTGCCCGTGGACGTGCCGCCGGCGACGAGGATGGTCCGTCGCGCCCTGACCGCCGCCGCCATGAAGCCGGCCCAGTCGCCTGCCGAATGGAGGTCGTCCAGCTGTGCGTCGGCGGGATCCTTCGCTTCGCCGCCGCGCGTGTCCGCGAACGCGCCCTGCTCGACGTAGTCCGACAGCGCGAGATGGGGCGAGACGTGCTTGCGGATGGCCAGAGCCAAGCCCCCACGCGTCGCGGGTGGCGCGACCACCTGCACGCGGGAGCCGTCTGGGAGCGTCGCGGAGAGCAGGGGATGCTCGCGACTGACGCCCTGGTGCGTGATGCTGGCCACCTGCCGCGCCAGGCGCCAGAGGAGCGCGTCATCGACTTCCGACGCCTCCACCCGGCGAGTGCCGCCGCCGACCGTCTCGATCCAGAACCCGCCGGGTCCGTTGACGTAGAGGTCCGTGACGTCGGGCCTGGCGAGATGTTCGCGGAACGGCCCGAGATATATGTCGAGGTAGGCGAGCGACGATGTCATCGATCGGCTATCACGGCCGCGATCCAGTGCCCGAGAAATCCAAGTCGCGCGCGACGAACACGTTGACCATGGCACCCGACTTCACCGTGATCTTGGGCCTGAGATCGTTCGTCGGCAGGAGCTGCTGGCCGACCGCGTTGTTGACGGCGGGGAGCCCGACGATCACCGACCCCCTGCCAGGCCGCGACGCCAGGTTGACGCCGACGGTCAGTGCAGACTGCAGGACGGCGCTGGCGAAGCGTTCGAAGAAGAAGGTGTTGACGCGGCCCGGGACACCGGCGCCGCCGAGCTCGTCGGCCGCAGGCGAGGCGAGGCGCATCGTCACACCGTCGGGGCGGATGAGCCTGTTCCAGGTTACCAGCACACGGTTCTGCCCGCCGCGAACCTCAGCCTGGTACTCGCCGACGAGCCGCGAGCCGCGCGGAACCAGCACGCGCCGCCCGTCGAAGCCGCGCGTGTCGCGCGACACCACGGCGCGAACGAGCCCGGGACGAGCCGTGTCGATCGGTGTCTCCAAGACCGCCGGGATCAGCGTGCCCACCGGCATCACGTCCGTCCGGCTGCGCAGCGAGGCGGCCCGCACCGGCACGTCCTCCGCGCCCGTACCGGCCGATCCAGATCTAGGCGGCGCACCAACTGTCGACGCGCTCGGCGCATCGGTCGGACCCGTGTCGATCACGATTGCAGATCCGGACGAATCGATCGTCGCTGCGGCTCGATCGACCTGAGCCGTCGCGATCATCGGCGACGACGACGTCGAGGCCGGCAAGGGAACGATAATCGGGGTGGTGAATGGCGAGGGCGGCTGCGGGGCCGTGGGGCGGGTCTGGATCGATGGAGGCGCGCCGTCGGCAGCGACCGAGGCAGATGGCAGGATGCCCGTCACGATCGATTGCGGCGGGATGGTGGCCTCCGGCGGGATCACGAGCGACGGAGGATCGCGGAAGGCGCTGATCGGTCCCTCTGCGCTCGATGCGCTCGCGAGCCGGTCCCGTCTGCCGTCGAGCACGAGGAACAGAAGGAGCGCGACGAGCATCGCTCCCGCGGCGATCATGCCGCCATGCATCCCGGAGCGGGGCGCTCTGACCGCGAGCCCTGAGTCGCGTTGGCGCGCCTTCTCCATCAGGACCCTTGCGGCGCGACGTCGCGGCGGGCTGCCGCGCGGCGCTTGCCCAGCCTGAAGACGTATCGCGGGGCGACGCCCTCGATCACGTAGCGATCGCCGACCATACGGCCGTTGACCAGCTGCTCGCGTCCACGACGGTCGACGGAGAAGGTCGCTGGCAGCGGCGCGGCCGCATCCCACACCACGGTAGTACGCTTGCCGTCGTCGCTGATCGCTCGCGGTCGCAGCTCGCGCGCGCCGGACAGACGGAAGCGCCCGGGCTGCGGAACGATCGACGTTGCGCCCTTAGGCGAGAGGTTTGCCGAAGCCGAAGCCGTGGAGGAGGCGGCGTACGTGAAGCGAACGACGAAGGGTGTACCCTGGACCGTGGGCGTCGACTCGAGCACGAAGACGTACTGCCGCAGGTCAGTGACGACCGTCATGTTCGTCGCGGT
>Ga0182216_1000025_pt1 | contig 21070 bp, 26 predicted proteins | sample G5R1MG_17_FD_129669 | JGI IMG/M metagenome (GOLD analysis project Ga0182216, IMG submission 129669) | Switchgrass phyllosphere microbial communities from Michigan, USA - G5R3_NF_03OCT2016_LD1 MG | ecosystem: Host-associated > Plants > Phyllosphere > Phylloplane/Leaf | place: USA: Michigan... | reverse complement strand
GGCGCCTCGGATGTGCGGAGGGTTCAAACATTCCTTGGTACATAACTCGGTGACGTTGGGTGATTGGGTGGGGGTGATGTCTTGCGTGGTGGATCGCGTAATCGTTCGGGCCCGCAGGCGGATCCTTCGTCTGCCCGTTCGGATGCTCGCGGCTTTTCTTTGACGGCTTTGCCGGCTGAGGGTTTTGATGGTCCGGTGCCGGAGTTTCCTTTGCCTGGTGCGCTTGGGCGTGAGCTTGAGTTGTGGGGTGAGGTGTGGCGGTCGCCGCAGGCTTGTGCGTGGTCGTTGCCGTCGGAGCGTTGGCGTTGGCGGACGGTTGCGTTGTGGGTGCGGTTGTCGGTGCGGTGTGAGGATGCTGAGGCGCCGGCGTCGTTGTTGGCGCAGTTGCATCGGTTCGCTGATCAGATCGGTATGACGACGGCTGGTTTGGCGGAGATGGGTTGGCGGGTGGCTGTCGACGAGGTGGGTGCTCGTCGGGCTTCTGTGTCGGTGGTTGAGCCTGTGGTGGCTCCGGTGCGCAGGATGCGCGTTTCCGGTGGCGGCTGACGCGGAGTTTGTTGTCGACTTCCCGACTTTGGGTGATTTGTGGTCGGCGTGGATTGAGCGGCATTGTCGGGTGCCTGATCGGCATGAGCGTGGTAAGGCGTTCCGTGAGTATGATTGGCAGTTTTGGTGTACTGCTAATCATGGGCGGGTGCGGCCTGAGGCGGCGCATGATCCTGACGCGCCTCTGCTGAACCAGGCGTTCACGTATCGCCGATCGCAGGTGATTGCGCCGCAGAAGATGGGTAAGGGGCCGTGGACGGCTGCTAGGGCTTGTCTGGCTGCGGTGGGGCCGTCGGAGTTCGGCGGGTGGGCTGTCGAGGGTGACGCTTACCGGTGCGAGGACAATGGTTGCGCGTGCGGGTGGGTGTTTCCGTACCAGCCGGGTGAGCCGATGGGCCGCCGGCACCCGTCGCCGTTGATTCAGATTGTGGCGACGTCGGATGAGCAGGTCGCGAACATTTGGCGGCCGTTGACGTCGATGATCAACCTGGGCCCGTTGAAGGAGTTGTTGCTCCCGCGGGGTGAGTTCATCCGTATCGTTGGCGAGTCTGGCGATAAGGACATGGACCGGATTGACCGGGTGACGGCTTCGGCGCAGTCGCGGCTTGGCGCGCCTCTTAGTGAGGCGTTCTTCGACGAGACGGGTTTGTACACGCGGAGCAACAAGCTGGTTGACGTGTGGGACACGATGCGTCGTGGTGCTGCTGGCATGGGTGGGCGTTCGGTTGAGACGACGAACGCTTTTGACCCGGCGGAGAACAGTGCCGCGCAGATGACGCAGGAGTCGCACGCTGAGGACATCTTCCGGTATTGGCGTGACCCGGATAAGGCGTTGCGGCGTGATGATGGGACGCCGTTCTCGTTCAAGAATGCGCGTGAGCGTCGTCGGATCCTCGCGTACGTGTATGCGGGGGCGACTCACATTAACCTCGACAGTATCGACGCGGAGGCGGCTGAGCTGCTCGAGCGGGACCCGGCGCAGGCTGAGCGGTTCTACGGGAACCGTCTGGTGCGGGGTAAGGGCACGTGGTTGCCGCCTGGGTTGTGGGATGGGGCGTGGGCTGGTGTCGACGCATTGGTTGCCTCAGCCTGACGATGGCACGGACGTTGTCGGCGGGTTTGATGGTTCGTCGGTGGATGATACGACGGTCATCAAGTTGGAGACCCGTGACGGGTTCCTGTTCACGCCGCGGTATGGGCCTGATCGGCGGCCGACGATCTGGGATCCAGCGGAATGGAACGGTGACGTCCCTCGCGGTGAGGTTCATGCGGCCTGGGATGAGCTGTCGAGGCGGTTCCGGTTGCGGCGGGTGTATTGCGACCCGTTCATGTGGGCGTCGGAGATCGAGGGTTGGGCTGACGCGCACGGTGAGGACGTGTTCGTTGAGTGGCGGACGAACCGTCCGCGGCCGATGTTCGAGGCGTTGACGCGGTTCACGACGGACTTGGCGTCGGGTGCGGTGCGGCATGACGGGTGCCCTGTCACGGGCCTGCATGTGGCGAACGCGCGGAAGATCGCCCGCCCGAATGACACGTACGTGCTGGGTAAGCCGGCGCAGCACCAAAAGATTGACGCGGCTATCACGTCGGTGCTTGCGCATGAGGCGCGGGCTGACGCGTTGAAGGCTGGTTGGGGCGTTGATGCCCGTAAGACGTTGACCCGTGTTCGCGGGCGCGCTTCAGCTCATTGAGAGGGGTGGCCGGGTTGGCGGACGTGCACCCCGTGTTGTCTGCGCCGTGGTGGTTGGACCGTTTGTACGCGCGGTTGGTGGCGCGGCAGGCTGAGGTCGAGTTTTATGACGCGTATTACCGTGGGGATCACCCGTTGCCGTGGTTGGCTCCGGGTGCCCATGAGGAGTTCCGCCGCATTCTGCGGATGACCCGGTCGAACTACATGGGCCTGGTCATTGACGCGACGGCTGAGCGGTTGCAGATCGAGGGTTTCCGTTTGGACCCTGCGCAGGATGTTGCGGATGACGAGACGTGGCGGATCTGGCAGGCGAACCAGATGGACACGGAGTCCGATAAGGCTGTCCTCGAGGCGCTTGTGTGTGGGACGGCGTACACGTTGGTGGCGCCGAACCCTCGGGACCCGGGGACCCCGCATGTGTGGGTTGAGCACGCGTCTCAGGCGATTGTGGAGCACGAGCCTGGGTCTGGGCGTCGGGTGACGGCGGCTGGGTTGAAGGTGTGGGTCGACGATTGGGTCGGCGAGCTTCACGCGACGTTGTATCTGCCGGATGGGTTGTGGAAGTGGCGGGCGAAGCGGCCCGCGTCGGGTGCCGTGTCGAAGCCTGCGTGGGAACCACGTGCGGTTGCTGGTGAGGCTTGGCCTGCGCCGAACCCGTTGGGTGTGGTGCCGTTGGTGGAGTGGCAGAACAACCCGCGCCTGCTGACTGGTGGCGTGTCGGAGTTGTCTGATTTGACGGACATCCAGGACCGGGTGAACAAGACGATCGCGGATCGTCTGGTCACGCAGGACTTCGGGGCGTTCCCGCAGAAGTGGGCGGTTGCGTGGCCGGATGAGGACGAGGACGGTAACCCGAACACCGTCGACATTGGGCGTAACCGGATCGTCACGACGGACGTCGCTGAGACGAAGTTCGGTCAGTGGGATGCGGCTCCGATGGACCCGTACACGTCGGCGAAGCGTGAGGACGTGAAGGACATCGCGTCGCGGTCGCGGACGCCGGCGCAGTACCTCCTCGGTGAGATGTCGAACGTCAACGGTGAGACTTTGAAGGCTGCCGAGTCTGGTTTGGTGTCGAAGGCGAAGCACCGGATGCGGTCGTTGGATGGTGGCGCTGAGGAGACGGTGCACTTGCTGCGCCGTGCGGCGGGGTTGCCGTCGGCTGGTGCGGCGATCGAGACGTTGTGGCGGAACCCTGAGTGGCGCACTGAGGGTGAGCTGACGGACGCGGTTGTGAAGCGGCGTCAGACGGGTATCGCGTCGTTGCGGCAGGCCCGTGAGGACGTTGGGTATTCGGCGACGCAGATCGCCCGCCTTGAGGCGGATGACCGTGCGGAGGCGTTGGACCCGGTCGCGGCGCAGTTGCTGCGGTCGTCCGGCGGGGTCGTTGCCTGACGCTGTTGTCGAGGGGCATTACCGGGAGCAGGCCGCGCTCGGTGCGTTGGTGGCGCGGCGTGTGGGGCAGTTGTGGTCCCGGGTTTCCCCCGCCGATGTGAGCGCTTGGGCGGCTTTGCAGCCGCAGGCGGTGTCCCTGGTGGTGTCGGGTCAGCTCGTCGCCGCGCAAGCCGCCGAGGGGTACGTGGGCGCCTCCCTGGCGGCGCAGGGCGTGACGGTGGCGGCTGACGCTGTCGTGGCGCCGGCGGGGTTCGCGGGGATGTCGAATCTTGGCGTGCCCGTCGCTGACGTGCTCGACGCGCCGCGAGTGCGGGCGTTGACGGCAATCGGCGCCGGTGTTCCCCCGCGGGCAGCGGTGGAGGCGGCTGGCCGGTCGTTGCAGTCGGCGGCTGTGTCGTTGGTGCAGGACGCGGGCCGTCAGGCGGACTCGGTGGCGATCGCGGCGCGGCCCCGTGTGGGGTGGACGCGGATGGTGCAGCCGCCGTGCTGCTCGAGGTGCGCGGTCCTCGCTGGCCGGTTCTACCGGTTCAACGACGGGTTTCAGCGGCATCCGCGGTGCGACTGCCGGCACATTCCTGCGGTTGAGGACACGGTCGGGTCGGTGTCGACGGACCCGTCGGCGTTGTTTGGGTCGGGTCAGGTCACGGGGTTGCGGGTCGCTCAGGCCCGGGCGATCGGTGACGGTGCTAATCCTGCGCAGGTCGTGAACGCGGACCGTGGCCGGTCGCGGACCGGGATGTCGACGACTGAGTCGACGACCCGCCGTGGTGTCGGGCGTGGGCGCCGTGGTGTCCGGTTGACGCCGGACGCGATTTATGCGCAGGCCGGGTCCCGCGATGAGGCGTTGGAGCTGCTCCGCGCTAATGGCTACCTCCGGTAGCCCACATGCTTCCCCGCTTTCTGCGGGGTCGACGCCCGCACGGGCGTTTCCACTTCCCGCACGGGAGACACGATGACTGAGCAGGACACCGCCGCGCCCGTCGACGAGGCCCCGGTTGAGGACCAGCAGGACGCACGTCCCGCCGGTGCTGACGAGGAGCCCGTCGACTTTGAGGCGAAGTACAAGGAGACGCTCGCTGAGGCCCGTAAGTGGGAGCAGCGCGCTAAGGACAACAACAAGGCGAAGGGCGAGCTCGAGCGGCAGCGGCGTGAGTCGTTGACTGAGGCTGAGCGTGCCGTCGCTGACGCGGAGGAGCGTGGCCGTAAGGGCGCTCTCGCGGAGGTTGGTCAGCGTCTCGCGCAGGCCCGGTTCGACGCTGCCGCTGCGAAGCGGAACCCGGACGTCGACACGTCGAAGGTTCTCGAGTTCGTCGACTTGGGCAGGTTCGTCGGTGACGACGGCGCCCCCGACGAGGACGCGATCAAGGCGGCCGTTGAGCGGCTTGTCCCTGAGCCCGCCAGGGCCCCCACGAACTACGACGGCGGGTCCCGCTCGACCGCCCCGTTCGGGGCGGACTTCAACAGGCACATCCGTCAGGCCGCTGGTCGCGCCTGACGTCCCGCAGCACCAGTCGGCACGGCTGGCCCCGCTGCCTTCCCCCGATGACCTAGGAGGTCACCGTGCCGTTCAACAACCTCATCACCCGCGCCAACACCCAGGCGCTCATGCCCGAGCAGGTCTCCAACGAGCTGCTCACGGGTCTGACGAATGACTCGGCCGCTCTGACGCTGTTCCGTCAGGTCCGCATGTCGTCCGCGCAGCAGCGGATGCCGGTCCTGTCGGCGCTGCCGACGGCCTACTTCGTCACGGGTGACACCGGTCTGAAGCAGACGACTGAGGTCGCCTGGTCGAACAAGTTCCTCAACGTCGAGGAGATCGCGGCGATCGTCCCGATCCCCGAGGCCGTCCTCGATGACGCGTCGTTCGACGTGTGGGGCGAGGTCATGCCTCTGCTCCAGAACGCGATTGCCCGTCAGCTCGACGCGGCCGTGTTCTTCGGTGTGAACAAGCCGTCTTCGTGGCCGACCGCTGTCGCGGCTGCTGCCGTTGCCGCGGGTAACACGGTTAACCGTGGTACGGCTGCCGCGAACGCCGGTGGCCTCGCTGGTGACTTCTCCGCCGCTTTCGGTCACGTCGAGGCCGACGGTTACGACGTCACCGGCCTCATCGCGAACACCCGTTACAAGGGTCTCCTCCGCGACGTCCGCGACACGCAGGGCCGTCCCCTGCTCGACGCCAACGGTGGGATCTACGGCGTTCCCGCGCAGTACCCGATGCGTGGCCTTTGGCCGGCCGTTACGACGACCGGTCAGCGGAACGTTGAGGCCGTCCTCGGTGACTTCTCTCAGGGCATCATCGGTTTGCGTCAGGACGTCACCTACAAGGTCCTCGACCAGGCCGTCATCCAGGACGCGACGGGTGCGATCCAGTACAACCTCGCGCAGCAGGACTCGGTGGCCCTGCGGGTCACATTCCGTTGCGCCTTCGAGGTCGCCAACACGGTGAACTACGACAACGCCAACGGCAGCTCGCGCTACCCGTTCGCGGTTGTCCAGTCGCCGGTCAACGCCTGATCAGGAGGACAACATGGCTGAGAAGAACGCTGCCGCTGTGACTGCGGCTGAGGTGCAGAAGCGTGTCGATGATGCCCACGAGAAGGGGTACGAGGGCGAGACCGTCGACCACACCCCGCGTGAGGCGTACACGGTCGCTGGGGTGACCCGGAAGTGACCCCCACGGGAGGGGGGCACGTGTTCGCGCGGCCCCCCTTCCGGCGGGCCCGTTGGGAGCCGTTGCCGCCTTTGGTGGCGAACGCTGACGTGCCTGATGACGTTTTCCCGGGTGACCCGACGGCGCTTGCCGTGTTGCGGGCTGCGTGGGACCCCTGGCTTGACACTGAGGGGAGGCTGCCGTGCCCGTAGTCGTTCCCTCCCCGGGCGCCGCGGACCCGTTCGGTTCGCTCGAGGACGTCGCCGTCGCGTTGATGCGGCCCCTTGATGACGGGGAGGCCGCTGCTGCGGCTGCGTGGTTGGTCCGGTTGTCCGCTGAGGTCCGCTCACGACGGCCCCTGGTCGACTCGTGGGTGATGGCGGGTCTACTCGACCCAGTGGTCGTGGCTGGTGTGGTGGTCGACGCGATCGTCCGCCGGCTCCGCAACCCGGGCGGGTTGTCCGAAGAAGCCGTTGACGACTACCGGTACCGCCGCGCCGAGCTCGGGTCGGACGGTGCGCTCGTCATCCCCCCGGATGACTGGGCGCGGATCCAGCCGGCGGGTGTGGTGTCCGGGCGGCGCGTGCGGTCCGTCCGCATGGTCGCGCCTGGCGAACGCTGAGGGGGTCTGGTGGTTGACCTTCTGGTGGCCGCTAGGGCCGCCGCTGAGGCCCGCATGACCAGTGAGTGCCGGATCACCCGGCGGGCGCCCGGTAAGGGCGCCCTGGACCCCGTGACGCTCGAGTACGCGACCCCTGCACCGGTGGTTGTGTATGAGGGCCGGTGCAAGGTGCAGGACACGCGCCCGCAGGTCAACGATGCGGCGTCGGGTGACCGGTTGTTCGCGACGGCGTCGAACGAGCTGCACTTGCCCGTCGGTGCGGTCGGTTCGGCTGGTGTGCGGCGTGACGATGACGTGGTCATCACGGTCAACGTGTCGGATCCGGGGCTTGTTGGTGCCCGGTATGTGGTGCGTGGTCCTCATCGTGGGACGGCGAAGTCGGCGCGGCGCCTCCCGGTTGAGGAGGTCGTTCATGCCGGCTGATGTTGCTGGTTTGCGGGCTCACGCTGCGGCTTTGCGTGCGGCGTCGAAGGACGCGCAGCGGGCGGTTGAGGCGACGACGAAGCGTGCCGCGTTGAACCTGAAGAACGACCTGAAGCGTGAGGCGCAAGACGTCGGGTCGTCGTACTTCAAGCGGGTTCCGTTCGCGATCTCGTATGACGTGACGGTCACGGATGACGCGGTTGAGGCCGTGGTTGGTCCGGAGATTGGTCGCGGTCAGGGTTCGTTGGCGTGGATCGCGTATGAGGGCACGGCGACGCAGGGGCCGCGGTTCCCGGATCCGGCTGGTGCGTTGGAGCGTGAGGCGACCGTCTTTGAGCGGTTCCTCGCGGAAGCGGCGGTTGATGGGGTGGTGCAGCGCTTGTGAGCCTCACCGACGCCGTCCTCGAGCTGCTACGCACGGGTGTTACCCCGGTGCCGGTGCATGACGGTGACCCGCCCGTTGATGGTGATGGGAACCCGGTCGGTGAGCGGTACGCGGTGCTGTGGTCGTCGACGCCTGAGCGGTCACCGGATGACGTGGGGCACACGTCGGACTGGGTGACGGGCCGCTGGCAGGTGACCTCGGTGGGCACGTCAAGGGCGCAAGCCGAGGCGGTCGCTGTGCGGTGCCGTGACGCGCTCGTCGACAACCGGCCCGCCGCGCCCGGGTACGCCACCACCCCCCTCCGTCACGCGTCGTCGTCGCCGATCCGCCGCGACGACGACTACCCCGGCCAAGACCTGTTCGTGGCCGTCGACACGTACACGTTGAACGCGACCCCCACCTGAGGAGACCCGATGGCCGTCGAGCTCGTCGACGTCTGGGACAAGACCACCGGCGTCAAGGGGCGGCTGCCCAAGGACGCCCTCAAGCACTACCCGAACTACTCCCCCACCCCCCGGCAGAAGGCCCGTGACGCGGTCGTCGCCACCCCCCAGAACAAGGAGTCCTGAGCGATGGCGAAGCTGCTGTCTGATGAGAACTGGAAGATCACGTTCGTCCCGACGCTGTCGGATGTTTCGAACCCGACGGTCGCGCAGCTGAACGCTGGTGTTGACCTTCAGTGCCTGGTCGCGATGAACAACTTCCAGCTCGGCGCGACTGGTGAGAACACGATCGACGACCCGGCCCTGTGCTCCGGCAGCAACGACCAGGCGCCCGGTAAGACGACGTTCGAGGCGTCGATGGAGTTCTACCGGTTCGACCAGGACGAGGAGGACGTGGCTTACACGACCTTCGCGGACAAGGGCATCGGTGGGTACCTGATCCGCCGGATCGGTAAGGATCACCGCGCTGACTATGTCGCCGGTGACGACGTCGCCGTGTACCAGGTCATCACGGGTACGCCGCGGCCTCTGTCGCCGTCCGGTGGTTACGAGAAGTTCGCCCTGGGGTTCTACATCCAGGGTGGCGGGACGGACGAGCGGGCGAAGGTCGTCGCCTGACCCTCCCGTTCTTGACCCGGCCCGGGCGCGTTCTTCCACGGCTCCGCGCCCGGGCCGGCAACACCTTGAGCCGTGGATGAGCCGTGGAGGCCACCAGCATGAGCAAGAAGACCGACGAGCCCGTCGATGTTGATGAGGCGCCGGACGCTGAGTCGTTCGACGCGGCGGCGTGGCTGTCCGGTGCGACGTCGACCGTCCGCTCGGTGACGGTGTACGGGCGGGCTGACCTGGTCGCGGAGATCGACGAGCTGGACCGCCTCGCGCGGATCGCCCGTCAGGTTCCCGATGAGGACCGGTCGCTTGGTGACCCGTCGCCGGAGGGCCTCGAGGAGCGCCGCGAGGACGTGTACCGGCAGTGGGCTGCGTCGGCGTTGACGATCCGGGTGGAGGGCCGGTCTGATGACCGCCGCGCGGCGATCGTCAAGCGGTTGAAGAAGGACGGTGTGACGCTCGACAAGGACGGCAACGAGGAGACGCTTCACTTCCTCGCCGACGCGGTCCAGTCCCCTGCGGGTCTTGACTCGGGTTGGTTCCGGGCGTTCCGTGACAAGTCCGAGTCGCAGTACCGGCAGGTTGTGCAGGCGTATGTGACGGCGTCGGGTGCGCCGCCCGTGGTGACGCTCCCTTTCTTCGGGGATGGCTCGCGCTCCCGCAGGCAGGGAACGTCCTCCTAGCCTTGCGGACGGCCCGAGATTACGGGCAACCGCCGACGTTGTGGCTGACGGACGCGACCAAGCCGAGGTGGACGGAGAAGGACAAGCTTCTCACCCTCGCGTTGCGCGCGTATGAGGACGGGTTGTGCACGGGTTGTGGGCAGCCGCGTGACAAGACGTTCGGCTTCGACGCTGAGGGTTGGTACGAGCGGCACGTGGTGACGTGTCACGGGTGCGCTGCGCGTGAGGCGGAGCGGAAGGACGACCCGCAGCCCGGCGAGAAGGTCTACGTGACGGACTCGCGCCCGTCAGCGTCGGGTGGGGGCGACGGCGCGCACGACCACGCCTAGCACGACGGCCGCGAAGCCGACGGCGAGGGCGACGCCGCCGAGCCACATGAGGCCGCCGGCGAAAGACCCCTCGGGCAGGAAAGCGCCGACGAGCGCTGCGACGAGGCCGACGAGCGCGATGAGGCATCCCCACGCGCGGGCCATGTCGCCCGGTTGCTGTACCCGCTGTTCGGCCTGAGCGGCCATGTCTCCCCCTGATTGAGACCACCTGAAGGGGTGAGTATGGCAGATCGTTCGGTTGCTGTCCGTCTTCGGGCGGAGGTTGGTGAGTACAAGCGGGGCCTTGAGGATGCGGCGAAGGCCGCGGATGGTCTGGCGGGGAAGACGGAGGCGGCGGGTAAGGCCGTTGACCGTCAGGCGGCTGCGGCGGATAAGGCCGCGGGTGCGAACAAGGCTGCGGCTGGTGCTGCTGGTGCTGCTGCGACGGCGAACGAGGGCGTCGCGAAGTCGTCGGCTGAGGCGGCGAAACAGGCTGGGTACGCGAAGGATGCGCAGGGGCGTTGGCGGGACGAGAACGGCCGGTTCGTCAACTCGCAGGAGCGGGTGCGGCTTGGCTTGGACGACACGACCGAGTCGTCGAAGTCCGCGACGGGCGCCCTCGGGAAGCTCGCCCAGTCCGCCCGGGACAACCAGGCGGAGTGGCAGACCCTCGGGGCGTCGTTCGCGACGGTCGGCGCGACGATGGGCGCTGGCCTGGGGTTGGCGACGCGTGAGGCGATCCGGTGGGAGTCGGCCTGGGCTGGTGTCCAGAAGACGACCGACGGGTCGCCCGAGCAGATGGCGAAGCTTGAGGGTGAGTTGCGTCAGCTCGCCACGACGCTCCCGTCGACGCATGAGGAGATCGCTGCTGTCGCTGAGGCCGCTGGTCAGCTTGGTGTGGCGCGTGAGGACATCTCGGCGTTCACGAAGACGGCGATCGATCTTGGTGAGACGACGAACCTGTCCGCTGACGAGGCCGCCACTTCCCTCGCACAGCTCATGAACGTCATGGACACCGCCCCCGAGGATGTCGGGCGGCTCGGCGCGGCGCTGGTTGAGCTCGGTAACAACGGCGCGTCGACTGAGGCGGAGATCCTCAACCTGGCGTCGTACGTGTCTGGTGCCGGTCAGTTGATCGGGGCGACGGAGTCGGACGTGCTCGCTCTCGCGAACACGATGGCCAGCCTGGGCATCAACGCCGAGCGTGGTGGCGGTGTGATGTCCCGCACCCTTCAGGACATCTACGTCGCCACGCAGAACGGTGGCCGCCAGCTCGAGGACTTCGCGCGGGTCGCAGGCATGTCGGGTGCCGAGTTCACGCAGGCCTTCGGTGAGGACCCGATCCGTGCCGTGGGTGCGTTCACGGACGGCCTCGCTGCGGCGAAGGCGAACGGCGACAACGTCGTCGACATCCTCAACAACCTCGGCATCAAGGGCACGCAGGACACGGCTGTCCTCCTCCAGATGGCCGGTGCGCAGGGGATGCTCACTGAGTCGTTGGACATGGGCAACGCGGCGTGGGAGGCGAACTCCGCCCTCGTCGATGAGGCGAACCAGCGGTACCAGACGACCGAGGCCCGCCTCCAGGTCGCCCGGAACCAGTTCAACGACGCCGCGATCGACCTCGGTGTGACGTTCCTGCCGGTGCTGACGGCGGCGGCTGAGACCGTCGGTGGCCTGGCTTCGTCCTTCGCTGACCTCCCTCAGCCGGTGCAGACGGCCGTCGGTGGCCTTGGTGCTGTCGCTGCGGTGACGGCTACTGCCGTCGGTGGCGCGATGTTGCTGATCCCCCGGCTCCTCGAGACGCGGGACGCGTTCCAGAAGCTCGCACCGGCGGGGTCTCGTGCGAACGAGGTCATGTCGGGTGTTGGGCGTGCCGCGAAGTACGCGGGCGGTATCGCTGCGGTGGCGATCGCGGTCAACACCCTGGGTGACGCGCTGTCGGACGACGGTGTGGCGCTTGAGGCGAACGCACTGGCGGACGCGGTCGAGCGGATCGGGTCTGGTGACCTGTCGAAGATCGACGAGCAGTTCCGCAACTTCGAGGAGTACATCGGCGGCACGGACGTTGACGGGCTCGCGTCGGCGTTTGAGCGGTTGTATGACCCGTCGGGTGGTCAGGCGTTCACGGACCGTCTCGACAAGATCGCTAAGGGCATCGACGTCCTTGGCGTGACGGGCGACACCGAGGTGCAGCGGGTCACTGACCGGTTCACGTCGCTCGACCAGACGCTCGCGCAGATGGTCGACGGTGGTGAGGCCAGTCAGGCCGCTGAGGGTTTCGCCGCGATCGCTGCTGAGGCCGACAAGTCTGGTGTGAGTGTTGAGCAGCTGAACGCGCTGTTCCCGCAGTACCAGGACGCGCTGCTTGGGGCGAAGTCGTCGCAGGACGAGGCTGCTGGTTCCGCTGCGGCGTTGAGCGCCTCACTGGGTGGCGCGTCGTCGTCGGTGAGTGGTGCGGGTGATGCGGCACTCACCCTGCCGACGTCGTTCCAGGGCATGGTCGACATGTTTGGCCTGGCTGATGAGGCGGCGGAGAAGCTCAAGGAGCAGTTCTACGAGTCGGGCGAGTCGATGCTCGCGTTCGCTGGCCCGTTGGATGCGTACACGACGTTGTTGGAGTCGAAGACTGCGGCTGATCGGGCGCAGGCTGAGGCGACGGCGGCTGCCACGGAGTCGCAGGAGGACTCGTGGGAGGACTACGTCGGTGTCGTCACCGTTTCGGTTGACGAGTACCTGGCGCAGTTGCGCCGGCAGGTTGAGGACACGACTAACTGGCAGACGAACATGTTGCGTCTGGCGGGTCGGGTGTCGCAGGGCACGTTGGACGAGTTGGGGCGGATGGGCCCTGAGGGTGCCCCGTTGGTCGCACAGTTGGTGAACGCGTCGGACGCCGAACTCCGTGAGATGGAGACGTTGTTCGCCACTCGGAGTGAGAACGCGACGTTCGCGTGGGGCGAGAAGATGCGGCTGGCGGGCCCGGTCCTCGCGGAGATCGCAAAGACCGCTGGTGAGGGTGCGGCGAACGCTGCCGCCGAGGCCCTCGGCAACGGGACCGCGACGATCGAGCAGATCGCGTCGGAGTACGGCGTTGCTCTTGCTAGCGGTGTGAACCCGTTGCTGACGGCGGTCGGTAAGAAGACGATCAACGTGCAGAAGCAGGGGCGTCAGGCTGCCGGTCGGGGGCTTCAGGAGGCCGACGGTGGTGTCGTCGACTACTACGCGCAGGGCGGTACGACAGAGGAGCACGTCGCGCAGATCGCCCCGGGTGGGACGTGGCGTGTGTGGGCTGAGGACGAGACCGGTGGTGAGGCGTACATCCCGCTGCACCCGACGAAGCGGCGCCGATCCCTTGCGATCTGGGAGGAGACGGGCCGCCGGCTCGGTGTTGACACCGGCCACGACGGTCACGACCACGACGACCCGGACCACTCGTATGAGGCGTACCGCGACGGTGGGCTGACGCGGCTCGAGCAGTACGCGAACGGTGGGTTCTCGTCGGCGGGGTCGGTGCCTAAGCGCCCGTCCGTCAAGGGGGGCCCGCCTGTGTCGACGGCCGCTGAGGGCGTCATGGACAAGGCCCGCGCCGAGGTTGTGGCGTGGCTTGAGGACAACCTGGCTCTGCTGTACCCGCCTGCTACGGCTGGTGGGAACCCGTATGTCGGTGGCGGGGGGAACTCGACGATCGTGCAGATCGGCCGGTTCCTCCAGGGGAAGGGCGCCCGCATCAGTGGGCACCCCGCGTGGGGTCGCGTCGGGCGGCACTCGCCGACGTCGCTGCACTACAAGGGACGCGCGATCGACGTGAACTACGGCGGCGGTGGCGCGAACGCAGCGGAGAACAGGTTCGTCCGCGGGATCCTCCCGACGCTCCGGTCGATGGCGAACTTCAAGCAGGTGTACTACCGCGAGATCGGTGGCCGCACCGACCACGACGACCACCTGCACCTCGGTATCGCGAACGGTGCGGTGCTGGATCAGCGGAAGGGTTCCCGGGACAACCCGCACGTGCGGGACGCCGGCGGGCCTCTGCTGCCGGGGTGGACGCTGAATGCGACGAATGGGCTCGAGGACGTCGTCCCCCGCCACGCGGGCCCAGCTGCGGCGGTTGCCCGGTCGGGTGCGGTGAACGTGTCGCCGGCGCAGGTGACGGTGTTCGTGGAGTCGGCGCCTGGCACTCAGCAGTGGGTGCAGCAGCAGGCGCGGGTCGTCATCGAGACGGATCATCGGCGGACGGCGACTAGGGCTGCTTACGACGTTCAGGGGGTCTGATGCCGGTCATTGTTGGCGCGGAGACTCCGGCGTCGGTTCCGGGTGTTGGGCCCAGGTTGGCGGCTGTTGCGGCGCCGGAGGCTACTCCGCCGTCGGTGCGGGTTGACGTGGATGGGTTCGGGTCGACGGCGACGACCGTGTTGTTGTCGCGGTTGAACGCTGATGGGTCGACGGTGCCTGTGCGGCAGCCTGTTGCGTTGGTCCGTGGGGCGGGGACGGTGTTCGACCCGGAGGCCCCCTTCGGTGAGCCCGTCAGTTACTTCGAGGCGGAGTCGGGGGCGTCGTCGGACACGGTCGTCGTGGACGCGGACGTGCCGTGGTTGGTGAACCCGTTTCGACCCGGCGACTCGATCGCGGTGTTGGGCGCTTCGAAGCGGGAGCCGGAGTTCGACGCGGCGTCGTTCCGGGAGCGTCAGCACGGGACGTCGCGGGTGCTGGTGCAGCCGTATGGTCCCCGCCCACCGATCGTGGTGACGACGGGCGGGCGCCGGTCTCTTGAGTCGGAGATGACGGTGCGGACTCGCACTGAGGGGCAGATGGACCAGCTCCTCGGGCTCATCAACACGGATGAGGTGTTGTTCCTCAACGTGCCCTCGCGGATGGGCTTGGGCCTGTCGTCGGCGTACCTGTCGATCGGGAACGTGGCTGAGGGGCGTCGGGCGACGTGGGGTGATGACCCGGTCCGTAATTGGGTGATGCCTTACACGCACGTGCAGTACCCGTTCGGGTCGGTGTCGCCGGCGTGGAACATCGACTCGTTCGACGAGGTGTTCGGGTCAATTGACGACGTCCAGGTGGCGTACCGGTCGCTCGAGAACGCTGAGCTGAACGTCCGGAGGGACCTCGGTGTACCAGCCGGTTGACGGTGATGTTCTTATGGCGTTGGCGCGTGGCCCGTACGCGGTGTCGGTGTCGTGTTTGGCGTACCGGGGTGGCGTGCGGGTTGCGGTGCCGCTGACGGTCACTAGTGGGTCGGTGACGATGTCGCCGGGTACGGGGACGCGGGCGACGCTGAATGTGTCGTTCGCGCCCGCCCGTGGCCTGCGCGACGCCCTGTCCCCGTCGGGTCTCATTCTGCGGCCTGAGTGGATCATCACGTGGGGTGCGATGGGCCGTGAGGTCGTCCCGTTCGGTGAGTTCTTGGTGGACTCGCAGGACGTGGAGTACGACCGCGACTCGGGCGGCGTGTCGGTGACGGCACCGGACACGTGGACGCGTGTGGTCCGCCGCCGCCTGGCACCGCAGACACCCGCGGGTCGGGCCGTGAACATCGCCGCCCGGTGGGTGCGTGAGGCCCACGGTGACCTCGCCGGTGAGGTGTTGTCGCCGTCGACGGCGCGGGTGTGGGGCAGCCGGTACGAGCACAAGCGGTCCGAGTCGGTTCGTGAGCTCCTCGCGGGTGTGGGGTTGCAGGCGTACATCGATCGTCGGCGGCGGCTGGTGGTTGATGACATGCCGGACCTGTTGGCGCCTCCTGTGTGGGAGGTGACACCGGTGGGGCGGTCGGGGACGTTCGCGTCGGCGTCGTCGCAGCGGTCGGCGCAGGACGTGACGAACTCGTACTCGGTGCACCCGGATGTGCCTGGGCGGTTCAAGCCGTTCCTGGTCGAGGACACCAATCCCCGCTCTCCCACGCGCGTCACCGGTCCGATGGGGCGGTTGACCGCTGAGGAGCCGTTGGTGTTCCCGGGCGTGTCTGACCCTGCGATTGCGTCTCTTGCCGCGAAGGCGCGGCTCCGGCGGACCACGTCGCTGGCCTTTACGACGCGGGTGCAGGCGGCGCCGAACCCGTTCATCGACCCGGACGACGCGGGTCTCGTCACGTTCCCCTCGCAGGGTGGTGACGGGTCCTACTCGGAGAAGGCGATCGTCCGTGAGGTCGTCCACCCCCTCGTGCCTGGGGAGCTGATGTCGTTGAGTCTCCGGTCGAGTAACCCGTTGGCGGATCAGGAGTGACCCGCCACCTCGGGACCGTCCTTGGCGTTGCGCCTTTGACGGTGGGTTTGCCGTCGGCGGATGACGCTGACACACCGGGTGTTGTTGCTGCCCGCCTTTCTTCTTACTCGCCCGTTGTGGGTGACGTTGTTCTGGTCGACGTTGTTGACCGTCTCGTCATCGCACTGGGTGCTGTCATTGACTTTCCTGTCGACCCTGGAGGCGACTGATGCCTAACACTTCCACTGGCATCTATTACCCGCCTGCCGGTGCGCCGGCGACGTTGCGGACGTTCTTCACTAACCTGGCGACGACTGCTGACGCTGCGATCGTGACGGTCCGGAACAACCTGACCACGGCGATCCAGAACGCGCTCACGCAGGCCCTTAACGCCGCGGCTGGTGCGCGGGCGCACGCGGAGGACGCCCATCGGCTGACGTCGGCGACGGTGCAGGGGTCGTCGGGTTCGGCGCAGGCGATCACCACGTCGGGCGCAGGCATCGGCGGGTTGTCGTACGGCATCCCGGCGGGGTACGGGGCGTCGTTCACGGCCACTTTTGATGTGCGTTGCACGTCCCTCGTCGCCGGGTCGGTGTTCTTGGGGACGGTCAACGCGATCGACCGCCGCAACAACACGCCGACGGCGATCAACGGCCAGGCCCCGTTCGAGGCGACTGCCGCAAACCAGCGGACGACGACTACGACGGCGAACACGATTCCCGCCGTTGGGTACGACCGCACGCTCCAGCCGATCGTCGTGAAGACGTCGAACGGTGGGTACGAGGTCACCCCGGCGAATTGTCGCCTACAGGTGACGTTGACACGCACCGGTTCGGCATGACCCGCCGCGGGGGCCGTTTCTGGGGGTACGTGGAGGACGGCCTCGTGGTGGGGTTTTTCATCGCGATTGGTGTGGTGGGGATCCTTGGTGTGTCGGGGTTGGTGTCGCGTGCTGCGGAGCAGGCATTGCCGGATTTCACGGCGATCGTGTTGTGGTGTGGGACGTACTTCCTCGGCATGGTGCTGGGCGTGTTGGGTCGGGTGTGTAAGTGGTACCCGGTTGAGGGTGTCGGGCTTATTGCTGTGGCGTTGGCGACGATATTGCAGGGGTACGCGCTTGTTGCGGCCGGTGCTGCTGGCACGCAGACGGGTGTCCGCTTGTTCGCCGGTGTGCTGTTGATTTTTGCTAACGCGCTCCTCGCTTTCCGTGCCGCGCGTGCTGAGCCTCTTGAACGGGTCGTGGCGCAAGTCCTCAACGAGAGGATGGCTGAGGCCCGCGACGGCAAGGAGGGGCGGTGAGCTCTGATGTCTTTTTGCCGTTGTTGACGTTGATGTTCGGTGGGACGTTTGGTGGCGGCATCGTCACTATTGTGAAGGCTATTCGGGGTCGTAAGGTCGAGGACGTTGACCTTGTTGAGCGGATCCGCCGGATGGCTACTGAGGAAGTGACGAGGGCTGACGCGCGGCTCGAGTCGATGCAGGCCCGCTTGGATGACTTGGATCAGCGGCTCAATGATGAGCGGCGGCGGGCGCAGGCGTTGGAGGCGGCGTTGCAGCGGGCGGGTATTGCCATTCCGCCGTGGCCGCCGGAGACGGCGACGGATGAGCCGTTGCGTGTTGAGCGGCGCGGCGAGCAGCGCCCTATTGACTTTGAAGATCGAAGGAAGGGCTGAGCATGGCTGACAGGAAGCACGCTGCGGCGTTTGCGCGCGTCGCTGGTCGTTTGCGGGCCCGCGGGTTTGAGGTTGATGAGCAGGCGGGGTGGCGTGAGCGGGGCTCCCGTGGCCGGTCCCTGGTGGACGTGCAGGGCGTGATGTTGCACCACACGGTCGACAACCCCCCGAGCGACTACCCGTCGCTGCGTGTCGTCCGTGACGGCCGGTCCGACCTCCCGGGCCCGCTGGCGCAGTTCGGTGTGGGCAGGTCCGGGCGGATCCTCCTGATCGCCGCCGGGCTGGCGAACCACGCCGGGAAGACGGCCCACGGGTGGCAGCAGAACTCGCGGTGCGTCGGCATCGAGTCCGCGAACAAGGGCACCGGTGCCGAGAAGTGGCCTACGGCGTCGATGGCCGCTCAGCGCGCCCTCGTCGAGGAGCTGGGCCGCGAGTTCGGCTTCGGTGCTTCCCGGGTCGTGGGACACAAGGAGGCCGCGGTGCCTCGCGGCCGGAAGGTCGACCCCGCGTACGACGTAGACGCGTTCCGCGCGTCCCTGAACTTCGGCGCCCCGAGCGTGGCGCCGTCCTCCCCCGCCCCCGTGGCGCCCCCTGAGACGAAGGACTGGTTCGACATGGCAACTGAGAAGGATCTCCAGCGGGTCGTTGACGCGGCCCTTGAGCCGTTGAAGCTGGTCCTGCGGGACCACACGGGCAAGCTCGACCGGATCCAGCGTGAGGGCCGGGTGACGGATGACCGGGTCAATGTGGCGTACCGGGCGAACCGTGAGCAGGTCACGGATGCTGTCGCTGGCCTGGGTCTGCCGGCTGCGACGGTCGATGAGCTCGTGAAGCGTCTTGGTGGTGCCGCGTGAGCGTCCTTGAGGGAGCCCCCAAGGTCCGGAGTAACGGCGGCGAGCCTGCGTTGGCTGGGACGATCAGCGCGGCTGTCGCTGCCCTGGTCGCACTGGCTGTGGCTTTCGGTCTGGACCTGAACGACACGCAGCAGGCCGCGATCCTCGGCCTCGTCACGGTGCTTGGGCCGATCATCGCGGGCGCCGTGATCCGGTCGCGGGTCGTCCCTGTGAAGGCTGTCGCTGTCATCAAGACGGACGAGGGCAACGTGGCTGCGCCCGGTATCAGCGTGACGGCTGGTGAGCCTGTTTCGGTTCGCCCCCGGGTTGAGGCGTTCCCGCTTCAGGACCCGCCTCGTCACCTCGCTGACTGACCTCTCCCCCGTCTAGCCCCTACCTGCTGGTGGGGGCTTTGTCATGCCCGGAGGAGGGCTGATGGTCAGGCACCTGTACGGCGGCAGTACCAGCGACTACACGGCTGAGGTCGTCAACAACTACCAGCGGCGGGTCGGCGGGGTCATCCTCGACGTCCGCAGGGTCGACACGAAGGCCGGTGTCGTCGGCTTCCTCGTCCCGCCCGACTGGGACGGCGTTGCGTTCCCCACGACCACGTTGCCCGACGGCAGCACCGTCGCCAACCGCATTGTCTCGGACCGTGACGGGGACATCCGGTTCCTCGGCCCCGACGGGCTCACCGCGAGGCTCGAGGTCCGCACCACCGCCACGGGGAACCGCCGCGCCGGTGACTGGTGGATCCTCGACGGCCAGCCACCCCCGATCGTCGACGGCGGCGACGTCGACGCGCTCCGGGCGGCGCTCATGCAGTACGTCGACACCCGCATCGCCGACGCGACCCTCGGCGACGTCGACCTGTCCGGTCTCGCGACGCAGGCCCAGCTCACCGCCGCGGTTGATGCGGTCCGAGCGCAGATCCCGACGCTCCCGGACCTGACGGGTCTGGTCGACGAGGACGACGCCCGGTCCATCGCTGACGCCGCTGCTGCTGCCGCTTTGGCCGCGTACCAGCCGCCCACCCCGGACCTGTCCGGGTACGCGCAGACCACCGACCTCGAGGCGCTCCGGTCCGCGTTGGCGGCGCTGCTGATGCGCGTCGAGAACCTCGAGAACGGCACCACCCCCACGGATCCGCCCGCGGATGCGTACTCCGACACCTACGAAGACGCCTACTAGGAGCGCCCGTGGCTACCGTGCCCGCAGACCTCGAGCAGGTCACCACCCTCCCCACATCTGGTCTTGTGCCGGGTCAGTCGACCGGTCACATCGCTGACACGTACAAGAACTCCCGCGCTTGGTTGGCGGTCCTCGCGGCTTGGCCGAACCTGTCGGCGACGGGTCACACGCACGCTGTCGCAGACTTGACGGACGCGACGGACATCACCCGCACGTTCCTCCGGTCCGCCACGGTCGCCGCCGCTCGGACCGCGATCGGCGCTCAGCCGGCGGGGTCGTACGCGACCCTCGTCAACGGTGTCGTCCCGGCGTCGCAGCTGCCCGCGTCGTCGGGTGGGGCGTCCGTCCGGGATGTTCTCGCCTCGGTCGGTGAGATCGACTTCGACGCGTTCGGGTCGGACGACAACGCCCGCGTGACCGCGATGAACGCGTACAACAAGGGCCACGGCGGCGCCCCGTCCCGCGCGGTCCGGTTGCCCGCGAGGCAGATCAACACGAACGTTCCCATCGAGCTGTACTCGGGGACGACGATCCTGGGCCGTCAGGGCCCGTCGCGTGAGTTCTCCCGCGGCACGATTTGGAACTGGCAGGGCGCCTCCGGCACCTCCTGCCTGGTGTTCCCCGCCGATGGGCAGACGAACCAGTCGTACCCGTCGGACGGGTCCCCGCGTGACATCACGATGAACAACATCCAGTGGCAGGGCTCCAACAGCACGCACTGGATGCCGAAGAACTCCATGTCCGGCACGGACATCGCGGGTAAGACGTTGTGGTACTGCGAGTTCAAGGACTCGTCGTGGAAGAACTTCTCGACCGTGTGGTGGGGGTACACGACGGGCACGTCCTTCGCTACCGGGGTGTCGTTCTTCCAGTCGATCGCTGACACCGCCATCTTCCTCGGCGGGTCCGAAACGACAGTGTTCGGCAACGACGGGTACTCCTTTGCCGCTTCCTCCACCTCGTCGCAGACCGCCACACCCTTCATGCGGTCGATGCTGTCGAAGTCGACGATCGGCCGGTGCATGATCACCGCCCGCGGCGCCGGGTGGGGCCTCACCATCGAAGGCGGCTACAACACCACCGTCGTCGACCTCGCCATCGACGCGCAGAACTCCTCCCGCATCAACGGGAAGGCCATGCTCATCACCGGCGGCGCGGGCCACGTCATCTCGGGCACGTCGATCAAGGGTGCGATGGACGCGCCCTCGAGCACGGCGTCCGTGAACGACCGGGCCCTCATCGTCGTGACCGGCGGCACCAGCCTCCTCATCGAGCGGACCAAGTTCACCCGCCGGGAGACGTCCTACCCCGCCGACTCCCCCGTCATCCACATCGGCTCCGCCGTCGCTGACCGGGCCGTCGTCATCGGCCTCAACACGTTCGACGGGTACACCGACCCCGCCGCCGTCCGC
>Ga0182216_1000024_pt1 | contig 21112 bp, 23 predicted proteins | sample G5R1MG_17_FD_129669 | JGI IMG/M metagenome (GOLD analysis project Ga0182216, IMG submission 129669) | Switchgrass phyllosphere microbial communities from Michigan, USA - G5R3_NF_03OCT2016_LD1 MG | ecosystem: Host-associated > Plants > Phyllosphere > Phylloplane/Leaf | place: USA: Michigan... | reverse complement strand
GGATCGATCAGCGGGCCTGCGCCGGTGCGGCGTCAGGATCTCGGTGGTGGCGAGTGCCACGCCCGGCGGGCGTCGCTGCGCGGCCAACGCCCGGACGGACCGGGTGGTTAGCCGCGCAGGACTGCGGGAGACTGCGCCCCGCATATTCCCCCGGAGGGTCTTCTATTCTGCGGGCCACCCGGCGAACCGGTACCCACAGTCAACCGCGCGCGCGGCCCCGAACCGGCGGCTAAGCCTGGACGGGTCCCGCATCATGCCATGCGGCGGCTGCGAAAAAAAGGAGCGAACGCCGGTTGCGCCGGCCGAGAACATGAGGAGAACAACGTAGCTCCTCGACTCGGGAGCTCGCGTGGGCCGGAAGTACCTTCGATGCATCGGCGACTGCGTACGGCTGGGCGTCGTGCTCGAAGTGACGTGTCCAGGCTGCGGCAAGGTCCGCTACTTCACCGCCGACCAGCTCATCGGCACGAAGTTAGCGACCGGCACAATCACACCGGAAACGAGGCTCGGCGAGATCGAGCCGAAGCTACGCTGCCGCGGGCGACCAGGCGCGATGTGGGGCTGCGGGCTGAAGGGTGCCAAGATCCGCGACGTCTGGCCCGACGACCAACGAGTGCCCGCCGGCGTGCCACTGGTGCCATTCCTCAACGCCGACGATCGCGAGCGAGAGCGGATGATCCGCAAGGCTCGCGGGTGATGGACGGTCCGCCAGCCGTCGAATTGTAGGCGAGCGAGCGTCATGCCAAAGTGAAGCAATGCTATGCCTTACCTGGCCGCGACTGGTGGCACTCTCCGATTGGTTCATCAGCCCGGCTGGTCAGGCATGGGCCGCATGGACATCGAGCTTCTTCTCGATCGTGGCTATCGGATTAGCCCTGAACGTCTTCATCGAGGAGACGAAGAGGTCGAACCAGGCGCTTGAACGAGAGGCCGCAAAGGACGCCGCCGCTGCCATAGCTGCGCGAGACCGGGAAGCGGAGACGTTAAGACAGGACCGGGAGCGAGTTGCGCTAAAGCGACATGCATTCATCACCGCCTGCATCGATCTAGCGATAGAAGCTCGGCGATCGGCAGCGAAGGCGCAGCATCAACTCACTCGGTCGGACTTCATTGACACTGATCCAAACGGTCCTTTGCCGCACCTCTTGGAGCCAATGCTCGATTACGCCCACGCGCTACAGCTCGCAGCGCCGACCGAAAATGAAATCGCTTTGCTTCTAGCGAGGCTAACGCGGACGTTGAAGGACTTCGTCGAATACCGCGGTCTGCGGTCTGTCCCGGCTAGAACCGTGTTCAACGATTGGATTGCACCTAAACTGCTTGATTTGGATGATCGCGAAGCAAGCTTTCGCGTTCTGCTGGCCCGTCTGCCAGCTGAGTATCCGGGTGCCAACCTGCCCAACTAGCGGCGCGCTATCGCGTACTCGTCTCTGCCCGGATCGCGATCACCGCGTCCTCGAGCTCGCGGAGGTGGCGCAATTGCTCGACGGCGTCCGTCGCGAGCCGCGCGGCCGCGCGCGCGCGATCGGCACGGGCGATCCAGTCGCTCACGACCTGGTCATAGGGGGCGGGGATCAGCGGGAGGGTGAGAACGGCGACCGCGCGGATGCGCTGATAGGCGGCGTCCGCCCGCTCGAGCGGCGTTACCGTCGACGCCGCGGTCGGCGCGAGCGTCGCGCAGCTGGCGAGAGGCATGGCGATGACGCAGAGCGAGGCGGCGATCATCATGCGACCGAGGGAACGGAACATAGGTTTCTCCGGTATCGGACGCGCGCGAGGCTGCTACGGTGCAGTGATGCGGTCGCCCTGGTCATGGTTGGTGGATCTGCTCGAGCGGGCGCGGCGGGCGACCGAGGCGGCCGATCGCGACCGCGAGGCGCGCGCCGCGACGCGTCGGCCGGCACCGCTGCCGCGGCGCCGGCGGCCGCGATCAGGCGGCCGCGCGCGCAGTCCGCACGTTGCACTTCCGTCGATCGACGTTGCCGACGCGGTGCGCGACCCAGCCCTTGTGGAAGGCGCGGAGCTTGGGGTTGGTCCGGACAAGGCGATCGTATTCGGCGCGCTGCCGCGCATCGAGGACGGTCAGCGTTCCGACGCATAGCCGCGCCGCGCCGATCCTCCCCTGGCAGGCGCGGTACGCCGCGATCGTCGCGGGGCCGACGCGGCCGTCCACGGCGATCGCGACGCCGCACTGCGCGCCGATCGCCGCCTGGAACCACCTCGACGGCCGCGAGGCACCCATGTTGACGGTGGTGTCGAACAGCTCCTCGGTCACCGCGGCGTCGACGTCGACGAGCGGCGCGTAGCCGGGGGCGACCAGGTACCGCTGGTAATAGATGCTCTCGGCCACCTCGCGCGGCAGCGTGCGCATGGGGCCGACGTAGCCGGCCCGGACGGCGACCACCTTGGTGATCCCCATGTTGGTCTCGCCGCCGGGATCGTTCGGGTGGTTCACGTAGCCTCCCTCGACCGCGATGACGCCGGCGATGAGCGTGGCGAAGATACCCGTCAGGCCGGCAGCTTTCGCGGTCGCCTTGCCGCTCTACGAGCCGAGCAGCGACCGCGCTTCGTCGGGCGCCTTCTGCGGTACCAGCCGCACGACGATGACCAGGAGGAAGAGGCCGAGCGAGATCAGCAGGCCGACGTGCTCGGGCATGCGCGCGCGCAGCTCGAGCGGGAGCATGTTCCAGAGGAGCAGCAGTTGGTCGGGCGCTGCGAGCGCCGCGGCCATGAGGATGGAGCCGAGCGCGGACACGCGCACGGACCACCAGCGCCAGGCTTGGCGCCAGTCGGGTCGGTTCATGGAAGAGGTCTCCTGGAAGGCGGCGACCGGCCGCCGGCGGTCAGTCGATCGAAGCGAGCAGCTGCTCGAGGTCGGCGTCGGGCGGCGGGAGCGGAGCCGACGTCAACGCGTCGAGCAGCTCGGCGACGAAGCGAACCGGCTGCGCCAGGCGGAGGCCGGCGCCGACCATCATGGTCCCGCCGCTCACCATCATCAGCCCGCCGACGAGGTCGGTCACTGGTGCCGCTCCCGTTCGCGGCGATCGTCGTCGCGGCGGGCCCGATCGGCGAGGTAGGCGAGGTTCGCCTTCATCTCGACGAGGACCGGGATGTACGTCCGCTGATTGGCCTCGGCGACGCTCACGCGGCTGTCGAGCGTGGCGAGCTTCGAGTCGACCTCGCCGCGCCAGCCGCCGACGGCGAGCAGCAGGCCGCCGATCGTCACGATCGAGCCCATACCGCCGTAGAGCAGCGGAAGAAGCGCGGGCAGCCGCGGCGGGCCGACGACGACGGTCTGCGTCGTGCCGCTGTTCGGTTCGGTCATGAAGCCTCCGGGAGGTCAGTCGGTCGCGCGCGCGCGGCTGGTGTTGGCGAGCACGGCGAGGAAGGCAGGCCAGCGGAGCCACGCCGGCGTGCCCTCGGCCTCCATGGCCGAGAGGAAGATCGCGTCGCCGGTGAGCTTGGTGAAGTCGAGCCGCTCGCGCATGAAGTCGTGGAGCGCGGCCGACTTCACCAGCCGCTCGGTCGGGATCAGCCGCCACGCCCAGGCGGGGATTGAAGGGCCGTCGGTGACGAAGCCGTTCGGCACCCGGATCGTAATCCCCGAGCCCTTGCGCCCGATGTCGAAGGCGAGGCCGTCGACGCGGTAGAGCGCGCGCCCGGCGCGCGTCTGCCCAACGGGCGTGAAGGTCGCCTCGGTGAAGGCGCTCATGGGATGCGCGAGGCTGCGACGAAGAGCGCGTCGATGTCGGCGGGCGCGAGAGGCGGCTGCAGCGCACCGGCGAGCTCGTTGAGCATGGGATCGCCTCGGAGGAACTCGGTCGCATACTCCCACGAGATCACCGCCGCCTTGGGCGCGTGGCCGCTTGCGACGAACGCCTCCACCTGGTCGAGCTTGCCGGCGAAGAGCAGCGCCAGCCGCAGCTGCCGTGGCGTGACGCTGGCGGGGATGATGACCGGCTCGGGCGCGAGCTCGAGCAGCTGCAGCACGACGCCGCCTGCGCGCGCATAGCGGGTGGAAACGGCGACCATGCCGTCGGACACCTCGGCCGGCGCGACGAAGGAGACCTGCGCCTCGGCGAGCTCCGTCCGTGAAGCCGCCTCGAGCCAGCCATCGGGGTGGTTGATCGCGGCTTTACCGGTGCCGGACTGGAAGCTGCCGCTGATCTCCTCGAAGAGATCGGGCGCGCGCTCGATTACGTAGGGCATCTCGTCTCCTCAAGCGACGCGGAAGTAGCAACCCGGCCAGTACGGGTAGGTGCTGACGCCGGGATTATCGATGAAGCCGGCACCGTACTGGTTCCGCGTTCCGCTCAACGTCTGCCAGCATGTTCCGGTGTTATAGCTGTAGAACTCGGTCTGCCCGCCTCCAATGGCCGTTCCGTGTGGGCAGTAGCGCGGATCGATGTTGGTGAAATTGGTGCCACCAGACGCGAGCGCGATCATGTACAGCCCAGGCGGCAGCGTGATGCTGGAGGTAAGAGGGATGACCGTGGTGTAATTACTTGTCGACGCCTGCCCGGTTTGCCGGAGCATCAAGCCCGGCTTGCCGCCGACCATTGTGTAGACGGCCATACGAGCATAGCCATTCGTCGCACTGGAATAGCAGACCAACGCATCGATCGTAACCGACGTCTTGATCTCAATCGGCATGTAGATCGTTGAGTCGTACATGTTCTGATCGCTGGTGGCGTTGGCGGTCCAAGGTGTCCCGTACCAGCGCTGCGAGATATATTGCGGCGACGGGAAGCCGGCGACCGGCTTGCCCCCGCTTACGCGCACCTTGCCGTCGTTCGTGCACCGCATCCGCAACTCGGTAACCGAGCCGGCCGGGCCGTTCAGGACCGGGAAGGTCGCGAGATCGTCGGGCACGTAGGCGGAGCCGAACGACATGACGAACGTGCCGACCCCGCCCTGCGTGACGAGCACCGACCACTGCTGCCCCGGCTTGGCGCTGGTCGGGTTCGCGAGCACCCGGTTGCCGCCGATGGTCCAGGTGAAGTTGCTGCCGGCGCTGAGGTCGGGCGCGACGCTCGGAGCGTCCACCAGCGCGACATAGGCCTGCATCGACCACTGGATCGCGGCCGAGAGCAGCCGCGACGCCGTACCTGCACGGGCCTCGGCGTCAGTTGCGGCCGCCCAATTCGACGTGGGCGCGAGCAGCGCTAGGCGATCGTTGATCGGCTGACCAAAGGTGGCGAGGCGCTGCTCGATGTCGAAGGCGGGCACGAGGCTGATCCGCCAGTCGCTGCGCGTGCCGGCCGCGCCGATCGCGGTCACAGACACCGTGAGCGCGCCGGTCTGCGCGTCGTAGCTCGTGATCGATCCCTGCATGTAGCGCGTGGCGTCGGCCGCGCTGGCGATCATCACGGCCTGGCCGACGCCGAACGCGACGCCCGCGGTCGCGTTGAACGCCTTGGCGCCGGTACCGATCGTCACCGCAGTCGCCGACGTCGCCGTGAACTTGACCGTGCTCAGGTCGAGGAAGGCGGCCGTGAACGCCAGCGCGAAGGCGTTGAGGTTGCCGCGGAAGAGCGGCAGCGCGTTCATGAAGGCATCTGCAAGCTGGACGAACTGCTCGTCGTCCATGCCACGCTGCGGCACGGGCGGGATCTCGAGGATGGGCGGGATAGCGATCATGTCAGGCCCTCAAGCTCGAGCAGACAGGTCGATTTCTGCTCGTATTCGAACGTCACGGTGAAGTTGCGGTAGAAGCCGAAGAGCGCGGTGGTCTGCCACCGGTCGTCCGCGATCCAGACGAGCGGCGTCGCGCGCAGCTTGCCAAGCGCGGCGGTGACCTGGTCGACCTCGCTGTTGTCGATGACGATGCGGCCATCGAGCTTCTTGGCGAACGCCCGCTCGACCAGCGTCACGTTGCCGAAGTCGTCGGCACCCTTTCGGCTGTAGTCGACGATCCCGGCGTTCAGGCCGGTGAGCGTGATCCCGAGCGACTTCACCTGGCCGAGGATCAGCGATCCGATCCGTACCATGCCGCCCGGGCGGGTGAGCCGCACCCGGACGATCATGTTGGAGTAGAGCGGCAGATCGGTGATGATCAGATCGGGGCGGCGCTCGATCGGCTCGAAGAAGTAGCTGTACCAGTTGTCGATGCCGTCGCTCGACGTCATCGAGAAGCTCTTGTCGTAGACGATCACGCCGTCGACCGTGGCGGTCACCTGCGCCGCGGCCGCCTCGCAGTTGAGGAGTGCGACCGCGTTGACCCGGCCGGCGATCTTCACGTCGACCTGCAGCTGGTCGCCCACGATCGTCTGGCTGCTGTTGGTCTGGTCGAACATGCGCCAGCGATTGGTGGCGCCGACCTCGATCCACCACGCCACGTCGGAAAGCGCGTGGCCGGTGTTGCCGTCCTGCGCGCTCTCAAACTCGCGGTGAGTGACCTGATCCTGGACGCGCGCGCCCTTGGCGTAGGTGGTGCCCGTCGCCCATGCCGGCGTGACCTCGGCGACGGAGGTGGCGACGAGCGCCGCGTCGGTGACCGCGGCGGGGCGGATGATCCTCACTCCGCCACCTCCTTCGTGGCAAGCGGCGTGTCGGCATCGGTGCGGACCAGGAGCCCGACGCGATCCCACTCGTCGATCCGGCGGGCGATCTTGCCGCTGAGCTCGAGCTGCGTGAGCGCCAGCGCGTCGGTGCGCTTTGCGTTCTCGTCGACGCGGCGCTCAAGCGCGCTGGTGTCGACCTGCACCGGCTTAGCCGCGCCGTTCGCCACCGTCGCCGGCGGGTCTGGCAGCTTCGAGGTCGGCCGGCCGGCGATCTCGGCCGCCAGCGCCGCGATCCCGTCGCGGACGCTGACCACGCTCTCGTTGACGTCGATCAGCCCGGTGACCGAGCTCTTCAGCGCGTCGAGCTGCGCCTGCGCATAGTCGACGGCCTCGTCGGTCGCCCCAATCCCGCGGTCGACCGCAGCCGCGACGCGGGCGACGTCGCGCTGGTAATCGGCAAGCGAGCCGGCGCGATCGCGCGCGGCGGTCAGGAAGTCCTTGCCCGCCGCCTCGAGCTCGGCGAGCGCACCGGCGTCGCCGCGTGCCGCCTTGGCATCGAGGACGTTGAAGCGGCCGAGCGTCGTCAGGTAGGCGTCGCCGACGGCATCGCTGCCGGCGCCGAGCTCCGCACGGAACTTGCGCAGGCCGTCGCCGAGCCCGCTCATGGTATCGATCGTCTCGCGCAGGGCGTCGCTCTCGCGCTTGTAGGCGTCGGTGAGGACGTCGCGCGCGGTGCTGACGCGGTCGGCCGCCGCGGTCGTCACGGCCGCGAAGTCCTCCTGCGCGTAGATCGCCAGCTGCAGCGGGCGGAGCGACGCGTCGAGCGCGGCAAGCTCCTCCTGCCGACGCAGCGCGGTCGCCCCGGCGGTGTCGCCGATCAGCTCGAGCAGCGTCGCGTCCATGCCGGCGCGCTGCCGGCGCAGCTGCTCGGCGTCCTGCGCCGCCTGCTGCTGCTGCTGCGCGTACGCGGCCTGCGCCGCCGCCGCCGCCTCGGCCGCTGCGCGGGCGTCCTGCGCCGCCCACACCTGCTGCTGCAGCGCGCGGAGCGTCTCGTCGGTCGCCTCGAGCTTCAGCGCCCGCTCCGCCGAGATCGCGCCCGCCTCGTCGCCCTGGGCGCGGAGGAGGTCGATCTGAAGCGAGGAGCGCTGCGAGGCGACCTGCGCCGCCGCTGCCGCCATCTGCGCGGCCGCCGCCGCCGCCGACGCCGCCGCCTGCTGCTGCGCGTCGGCCAGGGCGGCATTGGCCGCCGCCGCATCCTGGGCGGCGTAGATCTGCTCGCGGAGCGCGCGGAGGGTCGCGTCGGTACCGGCGAGCTCGTCGGCCCGCTTCGCCGCCAGCGCCCCCGCGGCATCGCCGAGCGCCTCCATCAGCTCGATCTCGAGGCCGCGGCGGGTCTGCGCCAGCGCCAGCGCCGTCTGCGCGGCCTCGGCCTGGCTCGCGGCGAGTGCCGTCTGCGCCGCCGCGGCGTCCTGGGCGGCGAGGATCGCCTCGCGGATGGGGCGGAGGGTGGCGTCGAGCGCCGCGATCTCGTCTGCGCGGCGCGCCGCCAGCGCGCCAGTCGCGTCGCCGGTCGCCTCCATCAGCTCGATCTCGAGCCCGCGGCGCTGCGTGGCGAGCGCGGTCGCGGCGCGCGTGACCTCCGCCTCGGCCGCGGCGAGGTCGCGCGCAGCCTGGGCGGCGTCCTGCGCCACGTAGATCTGCTGCTGCAGGGCGCGGAGCGTCTCGTCGAGCGCCGCGACCTCGTCGGCCCGCTTGGCGGCGAGCGCGCCCGCGGCATCGCCATTCGCCTCCATCAGCTGGATCTCGAGCGCGCGGCGCTGCTTGGCGATCGCCGCCAGCTGCTCGGCCGTCTTGGCGGTGTTCTCAAGCTCGCCGCCGAGCGACGCGAGATAGTCGGACGTCTTCGCGAACGCGGGCGCGACCGCCATCAATGCCGCATAGGTCTCGCGGCCGGACGCGGTCGACAGGTCGAGCCCGAGCACCACGTCCTTGAACGCGGTCTTCGTCGCGACGCCGGCGAGGCCGAGCCGATCCATCTCGCCGCGCACCGCCGTGATGACCGGCGCCATCTGCTCGGCTTCCGACAGGAAGTTTTCGCGGAAGAAGCTCGTCGCCTCGGTGAACTCGTCGAGCCCGCCGAACAGCTCCACCAGCGAGGTCCTCGCGCCGATCGAGGCGAGGCCGACCGCGCCGAAGGTCATCCCGATCGAGCGCAGCGCCACGTCGACGGTGGTGTATTCCTTTGCCAGGCGCATCAGCGTCTCGAGCATGCCTTCGCCCGCGCGCTGGAAGGCGGCGACGTCGCCGCCGATCGCGCCCGCCATGTCGTCGCCGACGCGGGAGAACACCGCGGCGAGCTCGGCCTCGATCTCTTCGCTGGTCAGATCCTTGAAGCTGATCCGGCCGATGTTGATCTGGAAGGCGTCGAGCATCGCCGATGCGCCGTCGATCCCGATCGTGCCGGCCGCGCCGACGATCGCGGTGCGCATGTTGGCGACGAGCAGGCTCACCTCGTTGGTCAGCCCGGCGTCAGCGCTCGTCCGGATCGTTTCGACAGTGGTCTTCGTGCTGCCACCGATGCCGAGGAAGCCCGACTTCTTGGTGGTCTTCAGCACCTCCTGGTAGAGGTTGGCCGTGATCCCGCCGGCGATAACGCTGGCGACCGACGCGCCGTCGAACTGCAGGCCGGCGTCGTTCAGCTCGCGGGTGATCTTCTTCGAGAAGAGCCCGCCGACGCCGAGCAGCCCGCCCGAGGTGTTGGTGCCGAGGCCGAGCGTCGAGGCGTCGAGCCCGCCGCCGACCTTGGTCTCGCGCGCGACCGCCGCGGCAAGGTTGCCGATGCCCGACTCGATGGCACGCAGCGACCGCGCCATCTCCGAGCTGTACTCGAGATCGCGGTTGCTGTTCTTCATCATGAGGTCGAGCGACTTGCCGATGCTCTCCGACTTCGCCGAGGCATCGCCGAGGATCGAGCCGGTGCCCTGGCCCTTCTGGTAATCCTCGGCCGACTTCACCGACGCGGCCGCGCCGCCCCCGCCACCGCCGAACACTGCGATGCCCGCCGCGACCAGCGCGGCGCCGGTCGCGGCCATGGCGGCGATGTTGGCGGGGAACGGCAGCTTCGCCTGCGCCGAGATGCCCTCGGCCGCGTTCGCGGTCGACCGCGTGGCCGAGTTGGCGACTGCGGATACCGTCTCGGCGCCGTTCTGGATGATCGAGGCGACCGACATCGCCAGCTGCGCGACGCGGTAGACCTTCTCGGCCGCCGCCATCGCCTTGTAGCCAGCCGAGCCTTCCTTGAAGAAGCCCTTCGCCGCCGAGACCATGTTGCCGTAGGCGTTGATCTGCATCGACGACGAGCGGATCGCATAGAGACGGTTCTCGCGCGCGATCGCGATCTCGTTGGTGCCGGCCTTGTCGAGTGCCGCGGCGTGCTGCTCCTGCAGGCGCGCCTGATCGGCGTAGAAGCCGGTGACGATCGTCAACGCGTCACCGACGGCCGAGCCCACCCGGCCGAACGCGTCCGCGATGCCGCCAGCCGCCGACTGCGCCGACTGGTCGATGGTGTCGAACAGGTCGCCGGTTGCGGTCAGCGAGGCGTTGTACGCCTCCTGCGCCTGCCGGATGGTCTCCGCGCCGGTTGCGATCTCGACCTGCTGGTCGATGTATTCCTTCGCGTTCTTGGCGTTGATGTCTTGGCCCCTGGCTTCGACCGCCTGCTTGGCCTGGATCGTCGCCATGGCGCGCACGCGCTCCATGTCGGTCGCGCCGACGAGGCGCAGCTCTTCCTTCTGCAGCGCCAGGCTACGCTCCGCAGCCTGCGTCGCGGCGGTGTAGAAGGTGCCGGTGTCGGCAGCCTTCTTGCTCTCGCGGGCATCCTGCTGCGCCTTCAGCGCATCAGTCGCCTTCTTCACCTCTTCGGTTAGGCCGCGCTGCTGTGCCGCCTCGATCGCCGCGAGGAGCGGAAGGTCGGCGATGCGCTCGCGCATCAGCTCATTCGCGCGCTCGGCCGGCACGAGCCCGGCCGCGACCATGCCGTTCACCTCGGCTTGGACCTGCGCCTCGTCGCGCATCGCGGCCGCCGACTTGGCGGCGTTGGAGACGCGCTGCGCGATCGCAAGCCGCACCTGCCGGTCGACCGCGGCCTCGATGTCGGCACGCTGTTTGATTGCCTGGCTCTCAGCCTTGACCCGCGCCTCCGCGATCAGCGCCGCGGCGCCGGACACGCCATAGGCGGCCGCTAGGGCGTAGAGGTTGCGGATCTGCGCCTCGATCGCGGCCGCCTCACGGGCGAGCTGCTCGGCGTGCTTGTCGGTCTTCGGCTTCTTGTCCGTCCGCTTGTCGATAAGCTCGTCCGCGTCCTTCTTCAGGCGAGCCTGCGCGGCCGCGACGCTGTTGCGGCCGATCTCGTCGGCCGTGCCCTTCATCCAGCCGAGCGCCTTCTTCGTCTCGGCCGCAACGTTCTTCCCGAACGCAGCTCCGGCCTTCGCGCCGGCGCCGGCATAGGCCTTCACCGCCGCATCGATCTCCGGCGTCTCGAGCTTCACGCGATCAATCGAGCCGAACAGGTCCATGCCGAGCAGGTCGTTCGCGCCCTTCGCGAGCGCGTTCACCCGATCGATCGCGCCGTTGATCATCGCCTCGATGCCGACGACGGTCGCCTTCGCGGCGCGGCTGACGACGTCGCCGATCGCGGCGGGGAGCAGGCTCCACACCTCGACGAGGCCTTTGTAGCCGCCGACGAAGAGGCCGTAGATCTCGGCGACGAAGGTGCCGACCTGCTGCAGGTCGTTCGGACCGAACAGGTAGTCCACGAGCTTCTTGCCCTTGGCGGTCAGTCCCAGGCCATCGTTGAGCGTCTTCCACGCGCCGGCGACGAAATCGGCGGTGGTGACGGTCACGTCCTCAAGCTTCTTGGTCTCCTTCGCGGTGAGACCGAGTGTCGAGGCGTAGGCCTTCAGGTCGGCACCCTTGTTGATGCTGTCCATCCAGCGGTTGATGCCGACGGCAGCGACCGATGTAACGGCGATCAGGGGGGCGAAGCGGAGCAGCAGTCCGCCGACCTCGCCGGCAAACCCCTTCACACCGCCCTCGGCCATCTGGACGATCTGGACCATCTGCCCGAGCTGCGTGGCGAGGATCTGGAAGGGCGGCGCGCCCGACGCGGCCATGGTCGCAACGTCGTTCAGCTGGAACGACAGCTGCGTCATTGAGCTCGAGCCGCGCTTGCCCGCTGCAGCGTGATCGTCGTGCGCGGCGGTCAGCGCGCGCAGGCGGCCGGTGAGGACCTCCTGCTGCCGGGCATACTCGGCGGGTGCCGTGGCGCCGGCATGGTAGAGCCTGGTCGACTCGGCGATCTCGGCATTGAGCCGCGCTGTCGACGCGTAGAGCGGGTCGGTCGCGGCGCGCATCTTCTCGGCCGCGGCGGCATCCGCCAGCATCGCGTCGTGCGAGGCGCGCAGCGTGGCGGCGAGCTGCGCCTGCGACCGGGTGGCGACGTCGGCCGCCGCGGCCTCGTCGCGCAGGCGCGCGGCTTCCGACAGCTTCGCCGAGGCGGCGCGTGCCGTCTCCTGCTCGCGCCACATCGCTAGGCCACGACGCGCGGCCGCTTCGAACTGGCCATGGGCGAACGCGGCCTCGCGCATCGCCTGGGCTTCGCGCTCGGCCGCCGCCACCGCGATCGCCGCCGCGGCCGCCTTGTCCTGGGCTGCTGCCTCGGCCTCGGCGCGCGCGCGGCGGGCAGCCGCGAGCTCCTGGTCGAAGATCGCCTGCTCGGCCGCGCGGAGGCGGTTGGCGAGATCGGTGTTGCCGGCACGCTCGGCCGCCAGCGCCTTCTCCTCGGCGCGCAGGCCGCGGAGGTCCTCACGCGACTTGCCAAAGGCGAGACCCTGCCGCTCGAGCTGACGGACCATTGCCTCGCCAGACTTCTCAACGGCGCGCGCCTCGCGCGCGGTTGCCGCCAGCTCGCGCGTTGCGGCCATGCCGAACGACTTCACCTCTGCGGTCGCGCCGCCAAGGTTGATCATGCCGCTGGTCACCTGCTCGATGCGCTTGGCGCTGACGAGCATCTTGGCCTCGGCCGATTCGAAGACCTCGGCGAGCATATTGGCTTCCGCGATCGATGCGCCGCCATCGATCTCGAAGGTGACACCGAACCCGGGAGCGTCGTCGTCGAACATCGGCGTCCTCCCGGGTTGGTGGTTGGTCAGCTGAAAAGGGCGCGGAGGTCGACCACATCGGCCGCCTGCTCATCGGCGGTCGCGCCCGCGCGCCAGGGCGGTGGGCGGTGCTCGCTCTCGGCCTCGCGGCTTTCGTTGATGTACGCCTTGGACAGCTTCCGCAGGAGCCGGAGCTCCCAAGGCTCGAGATCAAGGTGCAGGCTATCGCGCCAAGCCTGGATCTCGCGCCAGCTGATCGGCACGGCCGCCATCCCGCCGGCCTCGGTAATCCCGAGCTCGTCCAGCCAGTCGGTCAGGTGCGGTGCCGGATTGGGCGGCATCCGCGGCTTCGACTTGCGCAGGCGGGCCGTCTCGGCCCGGCTGACCCGTTGCTCGACCTCTTCCGATCGAGCACGCTTGCTGCGAGGGTCCGGCTTCGGCGTGGCCTGCCACCACGCCAGCTGCCGGACCCAGAGCGTCAGCCGTTGTTCGAGACGGCGCTGAAGTTTCCCCAGTTGCCGAAGTGCTTGGCGACCTGCTTGGTGATGAAGCCGAGCGACGGGTCGGCGTAGACCGCCTGGAACAGCGCCTCACCGTCGAGGCTGTCGTCGTCCCCGTAGCCGAAATTCTCGAAGCCCTTGGTCAGCGAGGCGAGATCCGCTGCGGCCTCGGCCTTGCGCTCTTCGGCAGTCGGAGCGGTGATCCGGCCGTCGTTCTCCTCCATGCGCTTCAGCGCGCGGGCCGACTGGCGGCTCTCGACGATGCCGGCGATCTTGGTGCCCGGGCCGTGGACGTGGATGCGGATGGGGAGCGTGCGCTCGGCGTCGGCGTAGGCCGGCTCGCCGCTGGCGTCCTTGACGTGGATGACGGCGGAGCTGGCGACCGCCAGGAGGGCGATGTTGAAACGCTTCATGGGATTTCCTTCGCGGGAGGATGGCGCACCGACCCGCCCCGCGAACCCGCGACGAGCGGGGCGAGCCGGTGCAAAGAGAAGCCGGCGTCGCGGGCGCCGGGAGGGGGTTGATTGGGTGGCGCCCGCCCGAAAGCGGGCGAGCGGCTTAGGTCGCGGGGACGAAGACCGGCTTGGCGCAGATCTCGCACGTCGGGTTCGCCATCAGCATCGAGGCCGCAGCGTCGACGGTGTCGGGCATGCCGAACACGCGGACCTGGCTGTAGCCCTTCGAGCCGTCGGGGAAGGTGACGCGGGTGCTGTAGAGCTTCTGCGTCTCGTCATCGGCAGCGGTACGCATCAGCGTCTGCCCGGCGTCGCTCCGATCGATCGCGATCGACGGGTTGAGGGCGCCGTAATCGACCGGTCCCTTGTACTTCTCCTTCGGCCCCTTGAGGGGCTGGAAGTCGACCTTCTCGAAGCTCGATCCGAAGGAACCGATCTTCTCGACGCCGCCGACCTCGGTGAACGAGAGCGCGGCGAAGCCGGCAGCGTCCTTGGTCGCGGGCGCAGCGGCGGAAATAGCGAGCGTTGCGCCCGCGGCGGTGGAGCCGGCCATCGGCTTTTCTCCTGAATGACGCGCCGGCGGGATGCCGGCACGGGATCACCCGCCTCGCGACGGGTGAGCGGGTCAGCCGCGGGTGCGGCCGGACTTGGCGGTATCGCCCTCGACGGGCGTCTCGGCGGGCGTCTCGGCGGGCGCGGCCTCGACCAGGCGGGCGGCCTCGTAGTTGCCGAAGACGCCCTCGCTAACCTCGATGATGTCGCCGGCGGTGTAGCTGCGCTCGGTGCCGGCGTCGGTGAAGTCGCGCAGGATCTTGGCGCGCACGGTCTTGGTTTCGGTATCGGACACGGTCGTTCTCCTCAGGAAGCGGGTCGAATGAAGGTGACCCGGAAATCTTGCGCCTGCTCGAAGCTGTCGCCTGGCCCCTCAAGGTCGGGGCCGCGTCCGGCCGAGCGGATCGATGCGTCGGTAGTGCCGGCGATCGCCGGGATGCGGTCGGCAGCGATCTCGCCGATCATGATGATCAGGCGGATCTGCTCGTCGTAATCGCGGGCGCGGACGGTGACGGAAACCCGGTCGACGATCCGCTTCGTGCCCGTGAGCTTCAGCGCGTCGAGATCAACGCTGCTGATCGTCCGGACGAGGATAGCGGGCGCGGCCACCAGGCCGAGGCGTCCGCCCATGATCTTGGCGACGGGCACGATCGCGAGGAGCTGCGCGTGCTCGCGGAGGCGCTCGCCGACGATGTCGGCTCCGGTCATTCGTCGCCTCCCGCTTCGGTGCCGGCGATGCCCGCGCGGGTCGCACGCGACGTGACGTAGGTCTGCATCGCGGCGATCGCGTCGCCCTGGCGCTGATCGAGCGCGGGCCGCAGGAACGGGTGCGGCTTCGCGCCCGGGTGGAAGACCGACTGACCGACGAACTTGTCGCCGATGACCAGCGACCCCTCTGCGGCGAGCTTGTTGATGCGCGAGACGCTGCGACCCTCGCGGGCATCGTCCGTGACGCTGATCAGATGAGGCGCGGTGCCGTATTCGAGCCAGCGGCCGACGTAGGCGCCGGGACCGTCGAGCGTGATGCGGACGCGGATGGTGGTGCCCTTGCGGCGGACCTTCACCTTGACCGAGTCGGCGATCAGCACCTTGCCGCCGCCGGCGGTGTCGGCGCGGCGCCCGCCGAGCGTCTGTCGGGCATCCTCGGCGATGACCTTGCCGCCCGCGCGCCCCGCGCCGGGCAGCACGCGCTCGAGGAACGCCTGAGGCAGCTCGCGGATCTTCGCCGCCGCGGCTGAGCCGCCGCGCCTGGTTGCCATCAGGCCGGCTTCGCGGTCGAGCTGTAATCCTCGACGAGCATCTCGAGCCCAGCGCGCCGGCCAAGCTCGACCGGCCCGGAGACGATCTGCATGACGCGGTCGCCGGCGACGATCCGCATGTCGGGCAGCACGTCGCTCCGCCAATCCATGCGCAGCCGCGCGCGGCGTGTCGCTACCGGCATGCCGCCGGCCGCCTGCTCGCCGCGGCTCGGCAGGATGTCGCGCAGCTCGACCCATTCGGTGTCGAGCAGCTCCCAGGTCTCCTTGCCGGCGCCGCGGAAAGCGGTGCTCGCGAGCTTACGCTCGATCCGGACCTCGGTGTCGCGATCGCCGGGGCGAACGGCGATCATCAGAGCGACAGACGCTGGTGGCGACCGATCATCGGTCGGAGCTGATCGTCGCTGAGCTCGGGCGCCTCGCGGTTCACGTAGAAGTCGGACAGCGCCAGCTTGACGCAGTGGACGACCAGCGGTGGGACCTGATCGGCCGACGCCCAGCCATCGCTGCCGACCAGCGATCGACCGAGGAAGCTTTCGATGCGGCCTTCTGCCGCGGTGATGAGCGGGGCGATCGACGTCGCCGCCACGCTCCCGCTCACCCGCAGGTGGTCACGCGCAGCGGCGATCGTCAGCACCGCGCCGTCGGTCGCCGCCACGTCGACCATCTTACGCCGCCGGCTCGGCCGGCTTCTTGGCGTCCGGCTTCACCGCTTCGGCGAAGCCCTGCTTGATCAGACGGGCCTCGACGTCCTTGTCGAAGCCGGCGATCTCGTCGGTGTTGTAGAGGCTGCCCTGCTGGCAGGGCTTCAGGAACTTGACGGCCATGGTGGCTCTCCATGCGCGGAGGCGTGCGCAGCGCCTCCGCTAGGTCGATGATCGTGGTGGATGGCCGCCGTTACGGCTGCCAGGTGACGCCGGTCAGGACCGCGAACGCCGCGTCGTAGCGCAGCTGCGTGTCGTGCTCCTGGATGAGGCGGATCACCGTCTCGTCGTTGGAGAAGGCCGAGCGGATGGTGCCGTTGTCGTCGTAGGCGGCCTCGGTCGAGGCGGCGAGGGTCACCTGGTAGGTGTCGCCGATCAGGAACTGCTCGAAGTCGCCGAAGTAGACCTCCGACTCGTTGGTGCCGACGCCCAGGTTGTCGGGCACCGAGGTCGTGATGCCGACGGGGTAGCCGTAGAGCGTGGGCGTGGCGTCCGACATCGTCGGGAAGGCCATGTTGCCGTTGCCGTCGCGGAGCGTCGACAGGTACATCGCCGTGCGCGGGCTGAAGATCCAGCCGCACTTGGCCATCGGCACGTTCGCGCCGATCACCTTCAGCCGGAGGCGACCGAGATCCGCCGTGACGGTCACGAGCGTCGGATTGGCCGTCATCGCCAGCTTGTTGCCGGCCGGAATGAGGTTGAGCAGGCCGGTCGGCGCCGTCGCCGATCCCGCGCCGCGGGTGAACTGCTGGTCTTCCTTGATCGCCGCCGACGTGACGAGGTCGTCGCGGACCATCTGGTCGACGCCGAACGCCGCGCGCCGGATCAGCTGATTGGTGATCGGCACGAGCGCGCGAAGCGTCTTGGCCGACATCTTCAGCTGGTCGACGGTCAGGTCGGTGACCGGAGCCGGCGTGCGCTCGCCGACGTAGCCGGCGGTGGTCGAACCGGTCTGCTTGCGCATCGTCAGGTTGCCGTCGGGCATCGGCACCGAGCGCGCGCCCAGCTGGCGGATGACGACGCGGGGGCGGAGCAGGCTGATGAAGTCGCGGCTGTAGGCGGTGTCGACGAGGTAGCCGCCCTTGATGTTCGTCGCCTGCTCCATGTTGGCGACGATCTGGCCGGTGCTGTCGCCCCAGATGCCCGCGGCGTGCGCCGCCATGGCGCGCTGATCCATACCGCCGGTTGCGGCGAGTACGATCGCAACGCGGCCGACCATGTCGCCGGCCTCGGCCTTCTGCTCCACGGCCGCCGGCACGGTGCCGGGCTGGTTGCCGGTGACGCCGGGAACGGTGATCGGCGTGGCGGCCGCCGCCTTGCGGTCGAGCAGGTCCTGCTCGACGGCGATCTTGCTCTTCAGCTTGTCGGCCTCGGCCTTGTGGCCGTCGAACGCCGTCTGCTCCTCGGCGGTGAGGTCGCGGTCGCTGTCGGCGGTCGCCGTCGCGAGCAGGCCGTCCATGGCCGTCAGCGCGGCCGCGAGGGCGGTATTGAGCGCGGTGATGCGCATGGTCACTTCTCCTGGGTTGAAGGTCGGGGGATCAGGCGCGCAGCTGCGCCAGGGTCAGGGCATTCGCCGCGCGATCCCGGCGCGGAGTGGTGGAGCCGGTGCGGGCGAGGCGCGCGATCGCGCCCTCGAGCCCATCGGCCTCGATCCGGTCGACCATGCCGGCAGCCTTCGCCGCCTTGCCGGTCAGCGTGCCACCGGCGCCGAACTCGCGCCGCACCACCGCCTCGGTGACGCCGCGGCCGCGCGCGACGCTCGCGATGAAGATCCCCTCGATGCCGTCGAGCATCGCGCGGATCATCGCCTGCCCCTCGGGTGTGGAGAGATCGGGGCGCTTGTTCGGCGCGTTGGAGCTGGCGATCTCGAGGTCGCGGCGACCATCCTGGTCGGCTTCGACCTGGTAGGAGGTGGAGATCAGCACGCCGATCGAGCCGACGACGCCGGTCGGGTCCATGCTCATCCCGCCCGCGGCCGAGCTGCCGATCCAGTAGGCGGCCGAGCAGCACAGGCCGGTGATGTGGACCGACACCGGCTTCGGCGAAGCGGCGACGAGGCGGGCGAAGTCGTTGACCTGGGCGACGGCGCCGCCTGGGCTGTCGATCACCGCCAGGATGTTACGCACGTCGGGCGACGCCTGCAGCGCGCGGAGGTCGGCCGCGGCGACGTCGAGCGACGTGGCGCCCGACAGCTCGGTCATGATGCTCGCGCGCGGGAAGATCGGGCCGCTGATCGGCAGCATGCCGACGCCGTCGCGCAGCATCGCCTTGCGGGTGCCCGGCGCGCGCTCGCCCATGCGGGCCACCGCGCCGATCTGGCGCTCGACGTGGCCGTCGTCCTTCACGGCGAGCAGCGCCGGGTGATCGAGGACGCGAAGCGCAACCGCCTCAATCGCCTCGAGATAGCCGGGCATGATCGCCCAAGGCTGCGATCGGATCGCGGCCAGCACGTGGCTGTTCATGCGTCTTCCTCGTCGTCGGCCGGAAGCTTGCGCTTCGGCGGGGTCTGCTCAGGGGGGCGGTGATCGTCCGGGGCCGAAGGCTGCTGCCCCTCGACCTGCGATCCGGAGCCGACGCGGTACTCGTCGCCGCCCTCGCGATCGTTGAGGTTCTCGCGCCGGCGGACCTCGTTGGGGTTGAGGATGCCCTTGTCGATCGCGGTGCCGTAGGCCTCGTACCGGCTCTTGATGTCGCCCTTCAGGAGGGCGTCAGGCAGAAATTCGAAGAAATGGCCGTCCTCGGCGAACTGGTGCGTCGCCGCGGCCGCGACGCGCTCGAAGTGCCCCATCATTGAGTAGAGGATGAGCTCGAGGCTCTGCTGCTCGATGTTGGAGAAGGTCGCGCGGCTTAGCTCGTAGAGGACGTGCGGAGGAACGCCGAAGGCCCGCGCGATCTCGACGACGTAGAAGCTGCGCACCTCGACATACTGGCTCTTGGCGTTGTCGTGGCTGAGGAGCTTCGCCTCCATCTCCTGGTCGAGCACGGCAACCTCGCCGGCGTTCTGCGGACCGGAGAACCGTCCCTTCCAGTCAGCGCGGATGCGCTGCTTCTCGGCCGCCTCGACCTTCGACTTGGCCGTCAGGATGGTCGACGGCTGCGCATTGTTCTTCCAGAACCGCGCTGCGAACGCCGACGTCGCTGCCGCTGCCTCGAAGGTGTCCTGCAACAGCTTCAGCCGGTCGAGGCCGACCAGGCCGTCGCGGGTGAAGCCGGGGATGAACCACAGATCGTTGCGGGTGAGCCGCGTACGGCTGCCGTCGGGCAGGTTGGTGTCGTAGAAGACCTCGAGGCCGTCGTTTCGATCCCAGTGCTGCACCGGCGCGATGCCGCGCGGATTGACCCGGGTGAGCTTGGCCGGCCGGTAGAGCGCGTCGCGGTGGATGTACCCGCCGAACCGGCCGGTCATCAGCAGATCGCCGAGCAGCAGCTCCTTGAACAGGAAGGCGTTCTGGACGTCGTTCGCGCGGGCGCGCAACATCACCGCTTGCGGCGCCTCGTCGACCCGGTCTTTCCCGTCGCCGGCGCGCTTGTAGTAGACCAGCGGGCACATGGCGAAGAGGCCGGTCAGCACCTCGAGCGCACGCAGCACCGACGGGCCGGACAGCGCCTCGCCCTCGCCGATCGGCGCGCCGCGGCCGCCGCCGAGCAGGTTGAGGAAGGTCATGCCGCCGACGTCGTTCAAGCCGTCTTCGGCGCCGACGATCGTGCCCTGCGCCGAGCCCATCGGCATCCCGGCCGGCTCGTCGGCCGCCGCGATCGCGGTGGTGCTCGTCTCGGTGCCGCTGCGCCAGGCTGAGCCCGCCGCGCGAGCACGGTCTAGAAATCCCATGCTCACATCCCTGTGTATTCGAAGGTCGAGACCCTCGGGTTGCGAGTGAGCAGCTGGACGGCGTTGAAGCCGGCGAGCAGCGGGTCGATCTTGGCGGTGCCCGACACCTGCTTGGTGATCAGGATCGCGCTGCCGCGCGGCTCGACCTTCGCATTGCCGACGCACCAGCTCATCAGTGGCTGCCCTGCGTGGAGCAGCGTGCCGTCCTTCAGCTTGCGCTCGGACCCTTTGATCGCGCCGGTAAGGCGGAAGCCCTGCGGCACCGCTACCAGCTGCGCCGGCGTGAAGCCCCGGCCGGACAGCTCGTCGACCAGCGCGGCGACGCCCTGCGGGTCGAGCCCGATCGCCGCTTCATCAGGAAAGAGGCCGGCATCCTTCACGCGCTCGAGCAGGTCGGCGACCTCGACCAGGTCCTGCGTCGGTTCGACGCACTGGATCAGGTCGCCCTGCTTCATGAAGTCGCGCAGTCGGCTGACGATGTCCTTGCGGCGTTCGAACACGTCGAGGTGCGCCCAGGCACGGTTCCACATGAGCCAAGTGCGCGGGTCGGAGCGAAGCCTACCGAGCAGCGCCAGGCCGAAGAGGTCGTCGAGCCCGCCGCCGTCGATGCCGGCGACGGCCACCTCGACCAGCTCGAGGAAGCCCTCAAGCGATCCGTCCCAGATCTCGTGAGCGGCCGCGGCCTGCGCCCAGTAGACAGCGCCGATCCATGCGTCGTGGCGCAGGCCGACGCCGATCTCGACGTTCAGGTGCTTGGCGTAGAAGACCTGCTTGGTGCCGTCCTCGGCGTTCTCGATCTTCCGGAACTCGGCGTCGAGCCACTTCTGGCTGACCGACCGGCCCATGTTGGGGTTGGTGATGTAGAAGTTGTCGGGATCGAGGTGCTCGTCGGCTTCGAGCATCTCCTCCGGAAATTCGTAGAGGACCGGCAGGAACTCGCGGTTGTCCACCTTCCCGTCGCGGACGTCGCGGGCGTAGGACAGCTTCTCCTTGAACACGCCGGCGGGCGGCTCGTCCGACTGCGTCGTCAGGTAGAGCGTATAGCCCTCCGGACGCGACACCTGGCCGCCGGCCGCCTCGCGCAGCATCGAGTCCGCGTTGGCCTTCTTGCCGAACAGCCATAACTCGTCGACGAGCACGCGGCTGGCCTTCTTG
>Ga0182216_1000023_pt1 | contig 21162 bp, 30 predicted proteins | sample G5R1MG_17_FD_129669 | JGI IMG/M metagenome (GOLD analysis project Ga0182216, IMG submission 129669) | Switchgrass phyllosphere microbial communities from Michigan, USA - G5R3_NF_03OCT2016_LD1 MG | ecosystem: Host-associated > Plants > Phyllosphere > Phylloplane/Leaf | place: USA: Michigan... | reverse complement strand
CTTCATGGCGTCAGGTAGGGATACTTCAGCCTTCATACTCGCAGATCCTTAGCTTCGGCCGCCGCGCGCCCGCTTGGCCTTCGCGTCGGCGGTCTTCCGGTTGTGGCAGCCGGTGCAGTACCAGTGCGCATCCTTGAAGGCGGGCAGGTCCGCGCCGCCATCCTTGCGCTCGGCAGCGTGATCCAGGATCAGCCGCCTGGTCGAGCCGCAGACAATGCACCACACGCCGCCCTGCTGGGCGACGGTCCAGTCGCGGTGCTGCTGGCGATAGGCCAGCCACGCCGCCGACTTGTAGAAGTTGTCCGCCACCTTCGGCATCGCCGCCACCCGAGGCGGCAGCGACCCGAGCCGCGCGGGCATCGCTTTCAGCTTGCCCACGGTAGCTCCGAAACGACAGCAGGCGGCACGAGCCGAAGCCCTGGCCGCCTGCTGCGAAGGTAGGGATGCACCGTCCGACAGTTCGTCCAGCGTGCCCACTGGCTACCCCCATTTTCACCGGAAACGAACAACCTATATTTGTCACCGGAAACCGGAATGGGATTGACGCTCTCCGGTGCAGGAAAGCACGAGTCGTCCTCACGGCCGCCCGCAACAGCCATCACGCACCCGCCATGCCCGCGCTGGTCATGGCCACCGCAAGCCGTCCAATCGCGCGCGAGTAGGCCATGCGCATCGAATCGCTGGTCGTCGGCAGCACCTCGCGGCGCACCTGGTTGAACAGCACACCGCCCAGCGTGACGAACACGCGGTCCCAACCGAAGCCATCGGGACCAGGCCAGCGCTGCATCACGATCACGCGCCCTACCAGCGCCCTGTGGCGCTCAGGGATGGCGTTGGCGAGGGGTTGCTCCCCGATCAGCAGGCGATCCACCAGGTTGACGTTGCGGCGGGTCAGCTGGGGCGAGGGCGCGGCCTCGGCGTCCGCATAGTCCGACTGCAGATCCCGCACGATCGCCGGCCATCCTGTGCGGGTACCGGCCGCCAGGAAGCTGCGTTCCCGGTCGGGGAGGGCGAACAGATACTCCACTGCCGCTGTCAGCGCATCTTCCGCCTGTTGCCATGTGACCATAAGTCCCGCTTTTCCGCCATTCCGCATGTTCCGTTCCTTCCGCCCCGATTGCCTTGTAAGTCTTGATGGAAGGCACCCTTCCAACCTCTCGAACCGCTCAAACCCCAGCATTTCTGCGCCATTCTCTAAGCTCACTCTCTCTCCCGATAGCTTCTTGGAAGGGAAGGAAGGGAAAAGTGGGTAAGTCGCTCATGAGACTGTCTCCTCTGCCTCACATGGGGACCTATGCGGATTTGCCTTCCGTGCCTTCCAAACACGCGCAACTCCCCGCAATCGCTAGGAAAACTCCCCTCCAACCCCGCTAAATCGTTCCGATCCGCATCCTTCCGCATGGAAGGCCATCAGGGGGCGCGGGACCGCCTAACCCACTCATCTTCCGCGCTAATCGTCCCACCCCGGCGGCATCTCGTCAGGGTCGTCACTCACATCCGGAGAGCCATCCTCACGCGGTTTTCCGGGCCATTCGCCCTTCGCCACGTCCTCGATGTTGACGCCCTGCCGAGGCTGCACTCCCAGCCATTTCACGCCGTTGCTGACGATGGACTTGAAGCCCTTGTCCTCCATGGCGCCCTTGAAGCCCTTGATGTGCCACCCGGAGCCGCCGGCCACCTCGCTCCACGCCTTGTAGAGCTTGTGCAACTCGCTGCCGGATACCCGCACCCGGGCGGTGTCCTGGCTCACCTCGCAAAGCTCCGAAAGGAACCGGCCCAGTTCGTCCGAGGACTCGCGATAGGCCTGCGTGGCCATGCGCACCTGTTCGGGAATGATCAACCCGTGCTCTCGCCAGTCGAGCAGCCCTGCCAGCATCCGGTTCAGGATGCCGCTGGCCTCGGCTTTCAGCTTGTCGGGCAGGGACCTGTCGATTTCTTCTTCCGAGATTATCGTATCCCACGGCACCAGCTGCATGCGCGCCCACATGCCGTGCGAGACGTCCTTCACGATCGGCCGGGTGTTGCCCGAGACGGTGATCTTGAAGTCGGGAAAGAACTCGAAGAAGCCCTTGTTCAGATGCCGCGCCTTCACGGGGTCGCCGCCGGTCAGCTGCTTGATCAGCCCATCGTTGAACTTCATGCCCTTCTGTGGCTCGCTCACGCGAAGCAGGCGCACGCCGGGCAATTCGGCCAGATCGGGCGTGGCCTGGTCGCCGCGGCGCTGTCCGCCACTGTCGAGCAGGGATTCGATCCCGATCGCGCCGGCATAGTCGCCTGCAAGGAAGGCCAGCGCCTCAACCCACGTGCCCTTGCCGTTGCGGCCCTGACCGTAGAAGAACGCCATCTTGTGTTCGGTCGTGTCGCCCGTGAGCGAGTATCCGCCCCACTGGTGCAGGAACCGCCGCATGGCTTCGTCCGGCTGCACCGTGGCGATGAACCTGTCGTAGGCGTCGCACTTAGCCGCGGGCGTATATCTCACCGGCGCCAGTTTGGTGATCAAATCCTCGCGCCTGTGCTCAGACCTCTTGATTGACCAAGCACCGGTGCGCCAGGCGCTCTTGCCGGCAGCAACATCGTCGCTTGATCGACGCTCCGGGCGGCGCACCAAGCGCAGCGTTCCGTTCATCACGTTGATGGCCAGCGGATCCTGGTCGAACGCGTTCGGCCGCACCACGACTTGCAGAAAGCCCTTGATCCACTTCAGCATGCGCCCGGGCATGCCGCCCGCTTCACTGGACTTCGCCCACGCCGCGATCTTGTGGCTCCACAGCTGCTTGCCCAGCACCACGTCCATCGGTTCGAGCGCCTCGATCCAGTCGCGGCAGGCATCCTCCGACCACTCCGGCCGCGCCTCCTTCATGCCCTTAAGATAAAACTCGTAGGACGTGACGCCGTGCGCCTGCGCCCAGCTTTCCAGCTCGCGCATGTCCTTGTCGGACAGCATCGGTGCGGGGTAGCCGCTTGCCGCCACCAGAGCGGCTTCGTTGCGAATCGCCCGCACCGTCACCGCCATTGATTGCATCAGTTCGGCCGGCACCGTGTCCTTTTCTTCGGACAGCAGCTTCCAGCGCCGGGTGTCCCACCAGAACCAGCCTAGTTCCGGGCAGAAGCGGAAGTCCGCGCCATACCGCACCAGCCACCGTTCCGCGTTGCCCAGATCAGTCAGGGGCAGGCGGGCACAGGCCATGTCAGCATCGGGATCCATCCCGGCCCGGATACGTCGCCCCACACCCCCTGAAGATGGTGGAACGGAACGGCCCGCGTTGGAACCATCGCCGTCAGGATCAGGGGGCGCGGGACCATCGTCCCCGCCTGAGAATGGGTTGCGCGTGGACATGGTGGATCAGCTGGCGGCGAGTTCGCCGGTGCCCAGCTGTTCACCGCTGGGCTGGGTGAGTGCGGCGAGGGCTGCTTCCGCTTGGGCGATGTCCTCATCGTCGATGTAAGCAGCTTTCGCGCCTTCCAACAAAGCGCGTAGAGCCAACACAACGGCTTGCTGCTCTTGCTGCCAGCCACCAGCGGGTTGGGCCTCACGAAGCCGCTCCAGCAAGTCCAGCAGCAGTTCGCTCGGGCAGTCTGCGGGCGTGTACCCGACCAGCAACGGGTCGGTCAGCGCGCTCGCGTACGCTTCGAGGTAGCTCTCGCCGATACGTGCGCGCGTCTCGATCGTCTCGCTGTGCTGCCCTACGCCGTCGAACTTCTCGTAGCTGTCGAGTTCGCTAGCGGGCATAATCGCACCACAATCACAACACGGCTCACCCGGCCCACAACAACAGCAATGACCGCTCTCGCAGGGGTCTTCATCGTCTTCCGCCCCACCGCCACCAGCGGGTTCGGTGTTGGGGGTGGCGGCATCGGCATGGTTGATCGCTTCCACGTACGGCGCGGTCCAAGCGGCGATCTTAATTTCCTTGCCAGCCATGACGAGCGCAGCGGAGATATCGCCTACCGCCTTGGTGAGCAGATCGTTGTCAGGGGCGGGGGCTGGTGGGGTGACAGCGGCGACATCAGCCATGAAGGCCACAAGAGCACTGTTCGTGCGGTAGCGGATGCCGTGCTTGCCTGCCGACTTGGCGACAGCGAGCCACCAGTCGTGGTCCCGCTTCCTCGCCTCGTGCTGTTCTGTCGTCGTGTTACTCACGCTGCAATCCCCATCCCATCTCGTGTTTCCGTCACCCGCGGCAGTCCGCCGTAGGCCAGCATCGCCTTCATCCGCTCGGCGGCGCCGGGCGACACCTCGATCGTCACCCGCTCGCCCAGCAGCCGCAGCTCCATCAGCGCCGCCTGCGACCAGTCCAGCACGCACAGCCCGTCACCGCCGCCGGCCAGCCAGTCGAACGGCGTACCGTAGAGCCGCACCCGCAGCCGGTTTTGCTCACCCGCAAGCGCGCGGTGCGCATCGTCGATCAGATCCATGCCCAGCGCCCAGCCATCGCCGGTGCGCAGCGCCCATTCATTCCGTGAGTGGCTGGCGAGCGCCGCTGCGTCGATCAGCTCGCCGTCGCGGCGCACCGCCAGCAGCAGCCGCCGATCGGGCCCGAGTGGCTCCCACCCGGTTTTGCTGACGGTGACCTGCGCCACGCCCAGGTCACCCGCGCCATGCAGCCGCGAAACGAAGCGCCGATCGGCGCCCATCGTCACCAAGCGCTTCATCGCCGCGAACGGCATGCGCGCCGATGCCTCCAGCATCTCGCGACCAAGCTCGAGCTCGGCCGTCATGAGGCCCTCGGTCGATGGGGGAATTGCCCCAGCCAGCTGAGCGAGCACAACACGATCGCCAGGGCCGGCGTGGTGACGCCTATGCCGCGCCAACCGATCACGTCCGGTTTCCAGAACTCGATGGGCGCGGCCGTGTGCATCAGACGCGCACCGGCATCAGCACTTGCAGCAGCGAACCGACCTCGCCGTTGTCCTCCCACCCGGCGAACCGGATCGGCAACGCGCTGTCATCGTTGAACCGCATCGCCACGGTGTCGCTGACCGCTGCCGCCAGAGCCGCGCGCCAGTAATCGGCGTTGATGCCGCGCACGATCTCCGGGCCATCGTACGTGCAGGGAACGTCCTCGCTCGCTTCGCCGATATCAGGAGAGGCGGCACTCAGCGTCAGCAGCCCTTCGGCAAAGGTCGCCCTAACCGTCCGCGTCTTGTCGCTGGCCAGCACCGCCACACGCTTGATCGCTTCGGCCAGCGCCGCGCGGTCGATCGTCGCCAGGTGTGGCGCATCGGTGGGGATCACACGGGTGTAGTCGGGGAACGTGCCGTCGATCGGCTTGGCGATCAGCTCCACCGTACCCCCACCCGCTGCCGGCATGACGAAGCGCAGCCGCGATCCTTCATTGGCGGCCTCGACCAGGACCTCCGGCGGCGAGCCATCCTTGTCGGCGGCCTTCACCGCCGAGGCGAGCAGCTTGTCCAGGATCCGCACCGTCTTGCGCGCGACGATCACCGCCGGGAAGTTCGTGCCGCCGTCAGGCGCATCGACCTCCCACCTCGCCAGGCGATGGCCATCCGTCGCCGCGAAGCGCAGGCTCAAGTCCGCCGGGTGCAGGTAGACGCCGTTCAGATAGTACCGCGTCTCCTCGCTCGAAATGGCATGCTCCACCGCCGCCAAGGCGTCGGCAAGTCGGGAGCAGGGCACTTCGAACCCGACCTCGAACTGAGGTCCGACCGCTAGGGGCAGATCGGCCACCGGCAAGGCATTCAGTTTGTAGCGCGCGCGGCCGGCCTGCACCGTCACCTGTCCCGACCACTTGTCGCCGACCTCCGCAGGCGCAGTGATCGTCACCATGGCGTCACCATCGAACCCGGCCAGCACCGCCTTGAGCGGCTTGGCGGGCAGGGCCACCGCGAAGTTGCGGATCCCGTCGAGCCACGCGCGCGAGTCCGGTCCATCGCGATCGTCGCTGGCACACTCCCGCACCGCCCAGCAGTCCAGGTCGGTCGCGGTCAGGGTCAGGCGCTGGTCCACCACTTGCAGCAGAACATGATCGAGGATCGGGATGGTGTTGCGTCCTTCGACGATGCCGATCACGTCATCCAACGCACCGCGCAGCGTGGCCGCCTTCACCCGCGTCTTGGGTGCGCGCGCATCCGTGCTACCCCGCGCCATCAGGCGACATCCCTCAGCTTGCACCATTGGCTCGAGCAGGATTTCACCCGCCCAGCGGAGACCCGCGTATCGCACTGGTCGCACCAGGCCTTGCCGTCGTCGCGACCATCAGGAACGAACGCCAGCGCCGGGCGAGCCGGGTCGGCGGCAACAGGCAACACCTTCGCAGGCGCCACCCCGTTGGCCTGTTGCCAAGCATCGCGCAGCACCTTGGCGCTGGCCAAGTCATAGGCCGAGCCGGTTTCCAGCTGCACCCGCTGGATCGCGTGGCGCCATTGCGCCTGAGAGCGGCGGCTCCACGTGGCGATCAGCCGCTCGATCCGCTGGTCGGCGTCCGCGTGCTTCAACTCCTCGGCACAGATCGCGGCGATGCCAGGGAAGACGGTGCCGGCATACTGCTGGATCTGCCCGGGCCAGGCCTTGGCCAGAACCATCAACGCCCGCGCGGTCGCCTTCTCGCCGTGCCGCCGCCATGCCGCCTGCAACCCAGCGACGGTCCCCACCATGCCCGGCTTCCAGCTGGCGTAGTTGGTGTGCGGTGCCAGCGTCAGCCCCGCCGCGGTGATCGCCGCCAGGATGCCGATCGCGTCCGCATCGCCACTTGCCACCGCCGCGCGGAACACTTCCAGCTTCGTCAGGGGACGGCGCTGGCGATTGATCTGCACGAAGTCGGCCGCTTCGTCGGCGGCCGTGCGGTAGGCTGCGATCACGCAAGGCAACTGCGCGATATCGCCACGCAGCTTGGCCGCTTCTAACCGGTGCTGACCGTCGATCACGAACAGCTCCTCGCGATCGTCCTGCATCCGCCGCGACACGACCAGTGGCTGGCACAGAGACCAGTTCCAGGCCTTGGCGATGCGCCGGATCAGCGCCTGGCTTTCGCCGGTGGCGACGCCGCGCTGGTAGCTGGGATCGACCTGCAGTTCGCCCGGTGGCACGAACTGCAACGTCGGCATGCGCCCGCGCGGGGCATCGAATTGGGGCAGGGCAGTGGCCATGGCTTACGCCTCCTTGTGGCGCGAGGGCGCCTGCAGCAGGGCTTCGCCCAGGTGCAGGCCGGCGCGCAGGTCGTCGGTGAAGATGTCGATCTGGCGCACGGTCCAGCGCGCCTCTTCGGAGAACTCAGGGAGCCGGCGCTCCATGCGCAGCGCGTTCGCGCGCTTGCGCGCCAGATAGGCCAGCACGTCCGCCAGCGGGCCGCGCGCACGCGCTCGCCGAGAGGCAGCGCGGGAAGGAAGGCACCTCATCGGCCCGCACCCCGGCGCGTGACCGCAGCCGTGCGCTGGCCGGTGGAGCAGACCTCCACCACGCGCGCGCCGGTCACGCCCAGCAGGCGGATCGCGCCGGCCTTCTCCAACACGCCAAGCCGATACCGGACAGCCTCGCCGTCCGCCAAACCGCAGGCCTCTGCCAGATCGTCGTACAGCGGAAGCGGCAAGCCGAAGTCGGACAGTTCGACGACAGCCTGCAGCACGCGACCTTCCGGCTTCCCGTCCCAGGCCAGCATGGTCGTGGGGTCAGCGGCGCCACTCGCCTCTCGCGGTTCGCGCTTGCGGATGATGTAGTGCAGGCCCTTGCCCTCGCGCCGCTGCAGCAGCAGCGCCTCGCCGCGATCCGCCAGCGCCCGGGCCAACTTGGGCGTTTCCGCGCCCAGGCTCAGCCCCGGGCCGATCGCGTAGACCATCTCCTCGCCGGCCGTCGCCACCAGGAGCCACTGGCGCAACTCACTCGCCTCGGCATAGGTCGTCAGCGGCCCGATCTTGTACCGCGCGCCCTCACGCGCCATCCCCACCACCATAGCTATTGTCCCTCGCAGGCTGACATTCGAAGGCGCACCAGCGCGCAGAGAGACTCGTCAATTTGACGGACAATCTTCTCTCGATCTTTTTTGCACAGCTTGCCGTCGCGAAGTGCTTCCCGGACCTCATGCGGAATGTCGCCGAATTCGGCTGCCGCATCGATTAGCGCCGTGGGAACACAAGTGTCCCCGGTCCCGCCATCAGGAAGGCGGATCGCCACATAGCCAAGGTCTGCGGCATAGGCCCTCAGTATCGGGGGCTCTTTACCTTGCAGCACTGCTACTTCGTCGAGCAGATAGGCGTAATCGATGCGAGGCAGCGCTCTATCGTTTACATTGTGCCAAGTGGCGACTGTGGGTGGGCGAAGGCCAACAGTTGCGGCCGCGCCGTCCTTTCCTCCGGAAAGCGAATATGCAGCACGAACCCCGGCCTTCAGGCGGCCCCATACAGCAGGAGCGATCACTCGGCACCTCCACCGGAGCGGCTTGACGCCACCCCGGCTTCGGTCATGCTCGAAGTTGCGACACCATCGAGCGAAAGGAACGGACATGGACGATTGGGACCGCACAGCGGACGGGAAGCTGGCGACGGGTCCGGTGATCGGATGGAGCAGTGCCACAGCGCAGATGATAGGGCTGTTGCGTCTGCGGGTCGCACACTCGGAAAGCGAGTTTGAGGCTGGGGGTCGCGCGATACAGGTTCACCTGACACCGGTGCAGCTGCGGTCACTGGCCGAAGATCTACTGCGCATGGCAGACAGCATCGACGCTCAGCATCTGGGGACACGGCAGTAGCGCTCACGAGCGCACCTCCGCTACTGCGGTAGACGCTTGCTCGGTCTGTCTAGTGGACGAGGTGTGCTGCGCGGCGGCAACATGGTCGGCATGTTCAAGGTCAGTCAAGTCATCAGGAAGCGCCTTGCCTTCAGCCCTCGCTGCAAGGCGAAGATGGGCCAAGCGGGAATGAGGTATGCCGTTCTTCCGCCAGCTATGGACAGTCGACATCGGAGCTTCGATGAGCTTTGCCACCGCTGAGGTGCCGCCCAAGTGATCGATCACAGCGTTTGCAGAAGCGTTCATACCTCACAAATGCGATATTCGCACTTCAAGGTCAAGCGCCGCGAGTGCGATTATAGCAGTTGCGATAATCGCAGTGCTGGGCACGAGGGGCCGATGCGCCCCGAGGAGATTAGAGCAGAGCTGGACGCTCGCGGAATGCAGATCGTAGATCTGGCGGAAGCGATCGGGATGAACTCCAATTATCTTGGGAAGGCCCTGCGAGGCGGTCGAAAGTTATCGGCAGACGAGCTGATCGCCATTCAACAAGTGCTCTCACCGGATGACCTCGGCCATCGCATCCGCACCATTCCTCACCTCGGATCGGTTCCGGCCGGAAGCTTCAAGCCGGCTGAGCAGAACGGCGGTAGGCGCATACCTGTTTCAGATCCTGCGACACCGCCAAACGCTTACGCATTGACCGTGGATGGCAATTCCATGGATCTGGTGGTTCCAGACGGAACCACGCTTATCATCGATCCGGACGATAAGCATCTATGGCCGGGCAGGCGCTACGTCATTCAGACTGAAGATGGTGAAACAACGTACAAAGAGTTCCAGGCCGATCCTGCCCGTCTAGTGCCGCTATCTACCGATGAACGGCATCAGGATATCATGCTCGGTAGCCAGCCGATTATCATTGTCGGCCGAGTGTACTCTTACACGATGCGTGATGTCGATTTGCCAAGACGCTCTCGCTAACAAATCGTTCATGCAGCTCTTCGATTTCGCCTGGGACGGACAGGAAGAACTTCCCCCATTCATCGAACTGGCCAAGGCCTAGATCGAGGGCGTCCTGCTGAGCTTGTTTTTTGAGCCGACGCCAAGGCGCTTTCGGCTTCCCAAACATGCGGACGCGGTAAAGCAACATCACTTCCTCCGTATCGAGTCGACACGGTGTAATTGCCAGAAGTGGAACAAACATGGAACACGGGAATGGCCGATGCCGTGCTGGAAAACCGTAAGTGCGATATTCGCACTATAAACGCTTGACGCTGTAAGTGCGATAATCGCATATGACCTTATGACAGGCTTCCCGCCTGCCGGAGGCTCATATGCTCAAGGTACCCGCTACATTCCCGCACGTCGGCTCGACGTGCTACTTCGACAACCAAACCGCAGACAGCCAGGACGTAGTCGAGAAGGCACGCATCCAGCGCGACAATGGTGACGGCACCGCGCTGATCTCGATCGACTCGCATCGCTTCCCGCGCGAAGTCGCCAGCGGCAACCGCACTATTCCCTTCGCAGATCTGCGCGCCACCGAGCAGGCCGCGCCAAGCGCCCCGACCGCGCCGCGCAAGCGCCGCCGGAGTGACGGTCGGTGACACGCGCTTGGCTCATCTGGGATCCGGGCCAGCAGCGCTGGCGCTACCAGCATCCGTCTCGGACGGTGCGCGCCTGGGCCCAGCTGAAGCGCGCCGGTCGCGATGTGCGGTTCCGGCTTCGCCGTATTTGCCGATGGCCCCGATGAACGCGCATTACGCCGCGCTCTGCGCCGCCGAGTTCGAGGACCGCCGCGCGGCCGCGCGCCGCCTTGTCGAAAGCGGCAAGGCGAGCGCCGCCCGCGCCGAGGCCGAGTTGCGCCCCTTCGCCGCGCTCGCCTGCCGCTGGGGCCTTGACGTGCCGGAACTGCGCGCGCCGATCGCCGAGCTTCAGCGCGCCACCTTCGACGGCGATGCCCGCGCCGCGCGCATCCACCTCGCCGACGAGCTTTGCTCGCCCGCCAACATCCGCGCCGCTCTCATCAAGGCCCGCGACCGCGCGCTGGATCGCGCCGAGACGGAACCGGCCCGCCTGCCGCGCGCCACCCGCCTGGCGACGCTCGCCGCCGCCTTCGGCTGCGCGCTGATCGACCCTGTCAGATCGGAAAGGAAAGCCGCGTGAACGCTCCCGCCGCACCTGCCACGCTCTTGTTCGTTGACGAGGAAACCCGCGCGCTGTTCGCCGCCCAGCTGCGGCTTGAGCAAGCCGCACGCTTGATCCGCGACGCCTTCGCCTTCGCGATCGCCGGCACCTTCGCCATCACCGCAGCCGTGGCGCTCTTGTGATTAACCCGGCCGATCAACCCCACTTCCACGGCCACTTGCGCCCGATGGATCACCAGCCCCCCGCTGGGCCTGCGCCCGTACCCCCCGCAGCGCGAGCCCGCACCCGGATCGTCGTCGCGCTCTCAGGCCTCGGCCTGGTCGCGGCGGCGATCCTCACTCTCGCCTGGAGCGCCTAACGTGACGGAGGTGCTATCCACCCTTCGCACGCCGCCAGTCGTCGGCAGGTACTACCTAGTTCCGGTGGTGGCCTACATTTATTGCGGCCGCACGGGAGACTGGCCGGTGCTCGGGCCGCTCCACACGGACCGTGAACACTTCAACTTTCCTGACGCGCACTATCATGTCGATGCGCGCTTTCTGACTGCTCAGCAGGCTCAGGGCATCGAGCGCTATGGCAAGTCCTGGTACCGCATCGGCATCGCCGGCGTGACCGGCGCGCAGCCGCTGTTTCGCCGTGGCGAGCCACACAAAAAGGGCCGCCCTCAACTGAAGCGCCGCAAGTGTCGCTCGACCGAGTTGCCGTACGTGCACGGGGACAGGGCGCCTGTACTCGCCCTTCGTCAGGATTTCGCGGATCCGGCCATGCCGATCGCCAAGACAGACGGACGGCTACTGTGCCCACACCGCAAAGTCGATCTATCGAGCTTGCAACCGGATGAGCATGGCATCGTGACCTGTCCACTACACGGGCTGCGTGTGAAGTGCGGAGAACCGTCGTGAGCCCCGCCCTGGTCCAGCGCTTAGGCGTCGTGCCGATCGACGAGGCCGCACGCGATGGCCGCCACCAGCTCGTGTTCGCACGCGGTCGCTACGCGCTGGTGCGCTGGGTCGAAGAGCAGTGGCTGTTCCCCAGCGGCAACCCCTGGCCGATCCGGCCGACCCACTACAAGCCCAGAGAGGATTGATCCCATGGACGCGCAAGCCGAAGTCGCTGACCCCTACGCCGACGTGATTGAAGGCGTGATCACCACGATCCCACTCGATCGCCTGATGCTTTCGACCTTGAACGTGCGCCAGACCGAGCGTGCGGCCGACGTCGACTCGCTGGCCGAGGACATCGCCGCCCGCGGGCTGAAACAGAACCTGGTCGTGATCCCCGCGCACTTTACCAGTGGCGAGCCTGCCGCTGCGCAGATGGCGGGAGAGCCACTCGCATCCGGCGGCAAGAATGTGTGGGAGCGCGGCTTCGAGGTGATCGCCGGCGGCCGCCGCTTTCAGGCCATGCAGCTGCTGGTGCAGCAGGAGCGCCTCTCCGCCGCGTTTCCGGTGCCATGCATGGTCGAGTACCGCGACGCCGCCAGCGAGACCTCGCTGTCCGAGAACCTGCACCGTGTCGCCATGAACCCGGCCGACGAGTTTGAGGCCTTCCGCGTGATCGTCGAGCAGGCGCGCAAGAACGGCAGCGCTGAGGATCCGATCGCCTACTGCGCCAAGCGCTTTGGCGTAACCGTCAAGCACGTCAACGGCCGCCTCCGTCTAGCCAGCCTCGCCCCCGAAATCTTGGTCGCGCTGCGACACAACGAAATTAGCATCGAGAGCGCCAAGGCGTATGCCGGCGTCGAGGATCATGGGCTGCAGCTGAAGGTGTTCCAAGAGCAGGGCAAGAAGGGCGTGTGGAAGCCGCACGATCCGGCGACCGTGCGCAGCGCGCTGAGGGGTGAGACAGTCAGCCTCACAGATCCGCGTATGATCTTTGTGGGCTTGGAAGCCTACAGTGACGCCGGCGGCCGCATTGAGGCCGAGATGTTCATGGGCGCCGATGGCGAAGAGCGCGCAACCGATGTCAAGCTGCTGGACAAGCTGGCAAAGGAGAAGGCCGAGCCGCTGGTGGCACCCCAGGCCAAGAAGGATGGCTTCAAGGAAGGCCTGCTCGCGCCAGGCGTCGGCAACGGGGCACGGTGGCCGAAGGCACCTGCGGGCATGGACCGGTACTATTCGTACTATGAGAGCAAGGCGCCCACCAAGGCCCACCTCAAGAAGTGCGTGGCAGTCTACGCAATCGCGCAGGACGGAATCGGCATCCAGAAGCTTGGCTTCTATCAGCCTGCACCGGCCCGGGAGCCGCGCGAGGAACGTGACTGGGAGGCTGAGCGGCAGGCGCGCGAGCGAGAGACTGCTATACACCGAGAGGCCGGCCGCATGGCGGTCTACGACCTCGGCACGTTCAAAGGCACGCCTCTGGATGGTCACGCCTTCTGGCCTGCCTATCAGCCGCGGCTTGTCGATGATGATCCGAACGATGCCGACTTCGCGTTCGTGGCCGTGCAGATCAGGGTGCCGAAAGCTAGCATCGACGGTCACCGTGACGAAGCCGAGCGCCTGATCGACGAGAAAGCTGAAGCAGCACGCCGCGAGAAGTTGACGGCCGAGCTGAAGGCAGAACGTGAGGCAGCGCAGCAGACGGAGGCTCCGGAGACCGACAGCGAGAACAGCCATGGCTGAGCCTGATTATGTGGCGGAGCGTAGGTTGCCGGACGGACGGTCATGTGCCGACTGTCAAAACGGAACTCGCTGCGACCGTCTGTTTGGCGCAGTGCGGCGGCGTTTCACGTCGTGCGACTTCTGGCCCTCGCGGTTCGCACCAGCCGATGCCTGATCCCTTCACCTCGCTCCCACGCCGCGATTACCAGCTGCTGCTGGTCGATCCTCCATGGGCGTTCCGCACGCATGCTGGCGCCAACCGCACGCCCACGCAGAAGCGCTTTCGTGAGGCGGAGGATCACTACCCCACCATGCCGATCGCCGATATGATGGCTATCCAGGTCTCGGCGATCGCGGCGAAGGATGCGCTGCTGGCCATGTGGATCGTCGGCAGCCACTGTGATGCCGCGCTGGATCTCGGCCGCGCCTGGGGCTTCCGCTTCGTCACGGACCTGCTCTACTGGACCAAGCAGAAGCTTGTGCGGGCCGACCAGGTGGACCTGTTCACCGGCGATATCGCCGAGCCGCGCATCTCCATGGGCTATCACACCCGCAAGCAGCTGGAGCCGTGCTGGCTCTTTGCGCGCGGCAAGGGCCTGCCCGTCCGCAACAACGACGTGCGCCAGCTGATCATCGCGCCCACGGCCGAGCACAGCCGCAAGCCCGCCGAGCAATATGACCGCCTTGCGCGCCTCTACGGCGGGCCCGATCAGATCCGCTGCGTCGAGCTGTTTAGTCGCACCCCGCGCGCGGGATGGGATGCCTGGGGCAATGAGACCGGCAAGTTTGCGGAGGAGGCCGCATGAACCTGCGCATCCTCAAGAAGCTGTCGAAGCGCGCGGCTCCGTACCTGCCGCTGATCGGCGATATGCGTGAGCAGTTCCGGTCTGGGCCAGGCCGCAACTACCATGGCTATCTTATTCGCGAGCGGAAGCACGCCGAGCGCGTAAGCTCCTGCCACGACGAGCCGATAAGCAGCGACATGCTGCTCATCACCCGGCCGCGCAGCCGGGCGGGCACTCGCCATCCATACGTCAAGCTCTATCCGCCCTCGCACCCACGCAAGGGCACGATCATGGTCGGGGCCACGTCCGGCTACTACGAGCCCGAATGGGATGAGGAGTGCGCCTTTGCCGCGCTTAGCGTGCAGGTCTACGGCCACTTTACCGACTGGGAAGCGTGCAAGTCGATCGACGACGTGCCCGGGCTCACCCGCGACTTATCGACGGTAAGCAAGTTGTTTGCTGCGGCGGACGACATGATCCAGGAGCGACTTGGACGATGAGTGTAACTGCCCGCACCGTCCACCCGCTGATGACGGAACCGCAAGCAGCCGAGTGGCTGGCGATCTGCACCCGAACGCTGCGCAGCTTGCGGCAAGAGGGCAAAATCACATACGTCCAGATGAAGTCGGGAATCAGATACACCCTCGACGATCTGCAAGCCTTCGTTGAAAGCCAGCGCACATGCCGATCTACCGTCGAAAGGGCTCCCCGCACTGGTGGATGTCGATCTCCGTCCCCGGGCGTGCTCGATTTCGAGGCTCTACGGGCGAAACGAACGAGAAGAAGGCGCGGCTAGCCGAGGCGAGGAAGGAAGCCGAGCTCCAGACCTCGCGGCATAAGCCGGCGGCATGGCGGATTCGCGAGTGCTTCGCCGCTTACTGGGAGGACCACGGGCAGCACCAGGCAACGGAAGACGATATCTGGCGCTCGCTCGAAATCCTCAGCGCACACTTCAAGCCAGACACGGACATCGCAGCCATCACCAACTCATCGGTGATGGACTTCCGCGCCAAGCGCCGTGGCGGGTCGATCAAGGTCGACGATCGCGAGTTCGGCCAGGTCAGCCCGTCCACGGTCAACCGTGACCTTGCCTACCTCAAGGCCGCGTTGACCTGGGCGAACACTATGCATGGCCAGCAGATGCCGCCGCTGGCCTGGAAGCGGCTGCGCATGGCAGAGCCCGAGCACCGCATCCGCTTCGCTGGCGGCGATGAGTTCACGCGCCTGCTGCAGGGCGCTCATGCCAGCGTGCAGGCGATCGTCGTCGCGGCCGTGACCACCGGACTGCGCAAGGCCAACCTGCTGACGCTCGACTGGCACCAGGTCGATCTCGGCCGAAGCACGATCACAATCCCGCGCACGAAGGGGCGCAAGCCTCTAGCTGTCCGGATCACGCCACCGCTCGCGGCCGTGCTGGGACGTACGCCGCCGAAGGAGCGGACCGGTCGGGTGTTCGACACTACCAACTTTCGGAAGCGCTTCGAGGCCGCTGTGAAGACGGCCGGCATGGTGGACTTCCACTTCCACGATTTGCGCCACACATTCGCCAGCTGGGCACGCATGAACGGCGCTGATCTATCCGACATCTGTGACGCCCTCGGGCACAGCACCGTCGCGGTGACGATGCGCTACGCCCACATCAAGCCGGACACGAGGGACACTGCCTTCGATCGAGTAGGAGAGATGCTTCAGCCGCGGAAAAGAGCACGCGCGGCACAGCGAGCGAACCGGTGACCGCCACCATCCAATTGGGAGACGGCATCCGTGTTCTGGTCGATGATGACGACCTGCCCAACTTGATCAATCGAAACTGGATCGCTCACAAAGCCAGCGGGAAGACCTACGCAGCGGTACGTCCAGTAGAAGCGGGGCACCGCCGCATCATCTATCTGCATCGCGAGATTGCCGGCGCCGGCGGTAGACGAATCCGCTTCAAGAACGGCAACACGCTCGACTGCCGTCGAGAGAACCTAGTTGAAAGCGAGGCATTTCGCGAGGCACGCTCGATTGACAAGGGCGCGCAAGCCGAAGCGATGGTGTGTGCTGATCTGATCAGACAGGGTCACGATGTTTTCACGCCGTTTTCCGGCCACTCGTCAGCTGACCTTATCTCTGTGAAAGGAAGCTCACGCCCCATTCGCTGGCAGGTCAAGCACCGGAAGGCAGTCGGGGAAGGCCGGTCGATCAGCCTATCGCTGTATGGCGTGCGGACGGCTCGCGGCGGCCTCTCCCGAATAGCTATCGACCTATCCAAGGTAGACGCATTCGCGATCTACTGCCCTGACGATGGTGGCATTTACTACGTGCCGGTCTCTTGCATCCCGGCAGGAGCAAGCTCGTTCAACTTAAACATCAGCAGCCTGGGGCCCCGGACAGGTTTCCGATTGGCTCGGGATTATCGTAGCGCGGACAGCGTGTTTGTCACACTCGATGACACACTGTGATGTTAAGTGATTGATGTAGCAAGACATGCCGAGCGCTTACAAATCAGGTGCTCTACCAACTGAGCTAAGCCGGCGTGGCCCCGTAGGACCAGCGTTTCCGCCAATTCCGCCTATGTTGGGCCATCGTGCCCGTCAAGCCAAACCGGAACAAAGCGGTAAGGTTCGGCACATCAGGACACACTCGTGTCACACTGTATGTCACACAGCATCAATGTCGCCGGTGACACGAACGATCAATATCATGTTGGGCGAGGGTGCCGGCGTCGACCCGTAGCCCGATCACGCCTGGAGCATATGAGAACATAGGCGGAACATGCTATGCGATCCGCACAACGATTCGCATGGAGCTTCCACTATGGCCGACGCTACAGCCCGATCCGTGCTCGACAACTTGCGCCGAGAGATCGGCCGCAAAGAACTGGGTCACGGCACCTTCCGCGACATCAGCAAGGTGCCGGACTATCGGGCGTTCACGCCGGCAGCGCCCGACCCTCGGCTTCGACCAGCCGGGCGGACGAAGGGACCCGAGCCGTTCGGCCGGTGGCTGCTCGCGCAGACTGATCGGGGTGATTGGATTGACCCAATAGCTGCGGCGGCCCGGAAGGATGCGGCATTCCCGAAGGATGGTGATCCGGAGGCAGTCCGCCGGCACCTAGCCGCCCGCGGCGCTGACAGCGATGTCCTGGAGGCGTTGGACGACGCGGAGCTCGACTGGGCGGCCCTCTAGCAGATCCGACCATCTGCCATGCTGTCGAAGTTCCCCCGCGATCGGCGCGATGCGGGCATCGTCGAGCGCGCATTGAAGGTCCTGCACGAAGCTATGGTCGCGAAGGAGCTGGCACAAACCCGAGGCGTTGCCTTGGCGCTTTGGGTCTTGCGCGGGAGGTGTCCGGATGATTGGCTGCTGATGTTCTGGGATGCCGCAGGAACGGTCAACGAAATCGGGCGATCTCAGAATATGACCGCAGCCTACCAAGGCATTGTCCGCCGGCTGCGAACCGCCGGCTATCATTTTTAAGGGAGCACCTGGTGACCACTACGATCGAAAACGTGAGCGTCAGGGACATCACGCGCGAAGGCGGCAGCCTCGTGTCAGCGGTCGTACGATGGAGCGTGAAGAACGCGGGCATCCTCACCGCCTCAGTGACAATACACGTCGACCTTTATGACGTTGACCACCTCACGCTGTCGCAAATTGAAGATCGCGCGCTCGAAATCGCTAGGGCCGCCGTGACCACATCATAGCCCAGGCGCAAGCTGCCGCCTCAGCGGGTCACAGAATATTCGTAAGGCCGAGCTAGCGAACCGTCACGGCGAACCGACGCACCACGATGGTGCCTATGCCGATGATTGGCTCTCCACCGAGCGCCGCACCGTTGAGCCACCAATCGGGTTTGACCACGCCGGCCGCGCGCAGGAAGTCTATGGCGCCCTTGCCGTCGAAGGTGCCCTTCACTTTGCGGCCGGTGGGGTTGTCCGGCGTGAAGGTGACGAACAGCCCAGCAGCGCCGCCGACGTTCGCCGCGACCTTCCACGACTGCCGATAGCCGTCCTTGAAAGTGCCGAGCTGCCGGCCGGTCGTCGCCCACGCGCGGGTCGCCTTGGGCGCGTTCCAGAACCAACCGATTTCGATGGCCTTGGCGTTCGCGTCGCCGGGCTTCGTTGTCAGGTAGAACTCACCGAGACCATTGTAGCCCTGTGTGCCCACGGCATAGCCGCCGGCATCCTCGACCTCGTAGGCAAGCGTGAAGTCGGTGATGCTGGACACCTGGCGGGGCGCGACTGGACTGCGGACTGCGCCGCTGTCGTAGTTGCCCCAAGCGACGTGGTTGTAGCCGCGCACGCCGCATTTGGGGGACGGCACCAGCGGCCAGCGCCAGGATAGCTGCACGTTGGTCGCGGTGGCCAGATCGCCAGTCTGATAGGTGATCGTGTCCGAGTAGTCCCGGCCCTCCACCAGCGCCTTGTCGTAGTTGGCGCACCAGGGCGACGCGTAGGCCATGTGCTGGCCCTCGCTGCTCCACTGGCGGTCGGTCTTGACGATAGTTTGGCTGAGGGCGGGGGTGGCGAGGAGGGCTAGAAGCACCCAAAAAAGTGTGAGAAGAATTCGCAGAGCTAGAGTACATCTGCCCGATGGCACTTTTGAAACTTGCGTTCGTTTGGCTTCGCTCGCTTGTCCGTATGACAACCGAAGATCACCGCTGTATGCACGGGGTGGTTCGTTGCACCGTGGAAGAGCCATGCAAGGATTGCCGCATCGACAAGATGGTGAGTGGTTGGTGAGGATCATGACATCGCGCTCCGGTAAGCGGCAATCATCACCTTGATCTTGGGCGCATCAATTGCCGCCAAGAGGCTGTCGCCGTATTCAGTTGGGTGAACCCCGTCTGAGAACAGGGTCAAATTGCTTGTCGCGCCGGCCGCACCCATCATCGGATCAGCAGCATAATCAAGCAGGCCATCGGCATAGGTCTGCCAGTTTGCGCGAACCAAATCATTGAAGGCTTGGCGCTCCGCTTCCTGCGCGCCCGTGAAGTCACCGCGCGGAAGCATTGTGGCGACCAGGATCTTTTGGAACCCTGTCGTTCGCGCCGCCTGCATTTCGGAGACTGCCGACGCCCAAGTGTTAGCGCCGGTCACATTGTTCTTTACGTCGTTGGTGCCTGCGAAAATTTTTAGAACGTTCAACTTGCTCGCCTGATAGGCTTGTGCAGCGCGGTTCGGATATCCCGTCACCATAGAGGCTTGCTGCTGCCCGCCGATACCGTAGTTGAAGCGCGCGAACGTCTCGCCAATCAGGGCAGGCGTCTGCGAAGCGATTTCGTTGCCCAGAGCGACGCCTCGACCGAAGGTGATGCTGTCGCCGTCGTAGACCAAGTTCACGTCCGACTGCGGAGCCACGTTGAACGCGCGGAACAATCGCGACTTGATCGCTTCCTGCTGCGCCGCTGAGTGCGTTGATCCGTAGATAATGAGCGCGCCTAGGTCGAAACGACCCTGGTATCCAGTTGCGCGGATCGTGTTGCCGATTTGCCCACCAGTGACCGCTGCTGCTGCACCGCCGTTAGTCGCCGCAGTCACGTTGTTCTGTGCCATGGAGGTGGACGCGAGGGTTGTCACCACGGACATAATCGAAGGGTCGGTACGCGCTTGGAAGCCGCGCTTTACAGCCCCGTTATGGACTTGAAGGCTTGGAACGCTCGCGGCTGCGTCAATGTAAGTGAGCAATTCTGCGGCGGACGTGGAGCCCACTTCCCAAAACGCATTAGGGCCTTGCGAAGTGAAAGGGGTAATGGCAGCGTACTGCGAGGACGTGGAACGCTCCATCGACACGCCCGCCGGAAGCGCAAGCGAGTGGATAACGGCGTTCCCGGTCTCGCCCATGAACGAGATCGTGCGCACGCCTCCAATGGTCTTCTTTCCAATGAACGGCCGGTTGGCGGCGGTCGACTGCGTGGCGTGATTGCCGTTGCCGCTTTGGTCATAAAGCGTTGCGACCGAGCCAGTCGTGCCGGCCAGGAACGCATCGAGCGCCGCAGCGTCGAGGATCTTGCGTGACCCTGCAGTGACGAAGCCGATGTCGAGATTGGCACCGTCGCTCGCGCGCACCACGTTGATCGCGGGCCCAGCGTAGGCGCTGTTCAGCAGGGTCGTCCCGTATGCCGCGATGGCACTCGGCACCACGTCCTGCACCGGCGTGAAGTCCGTCGCCAAAAGTTCCCAGCTCGCTGCGCCGGCGGTCACATCGCGAGCAACGTACACCGCATCGTTGTAGCGCCAGAAATTGCCGACAGCGTAGCCGCGCGCTGCATCGTCCCTCACGGTGGGAGCACGAGCAGAGAGAGGCGTAGGCCCCGGAGTAGGCGTGGGGGCGCCTCCGCCCTTCGCTATAAAAGCGGCACGTGCACGGGCCTGAGCATTCCGGTATCCGGCCATATCAATCTTCCTTTCGCGAAATGCCGGCCGACACAGCCAGCCCGTTGGTGATCAGTTCTTCGCCCCAGCGCCGCACGCGCTCGAGGCGGAGGGCGTTGTCGATGAGCTGGTCGAACTCGCCGCGGTCGAGCACCACGGCATCGGCACGGGATCCGTGACCACTCGAGGAAGAGTCAGCTTGGCCAGCGGCTCCGGCGTGGCCGGGTACACCGGCAGTGGCGCTTCCGGAGCGGACTGGCAGGCGGTGAGCATCAGCATAGCGGGCAGCAGCAGCGCGAGCGGCCGCAAGATCGTCTTCGGCATGGTCGGCCCTTTCGGCGAGGCGGCGGGATTGTTCTTCGGTCGCCAAGCGGGCGGCACGCGCGGCTGATGCGGCCTGCGCCTGTGCCGCCTGCACGTTGGCCTTGGTGACGCGGTGGTTATCGCGCTCGGTGATCGCCTTGGCCTCCCAGCGATCGGCGGAAGCGTGACCGGCGCGGCCCCATAGCCACAGGCTAGCGCAAGCCAGCGCGAGGGCCAAGATGAGCGCGCCGGCCGCCTTGGCGATCGGCGCGGCGAACAG
>Ga0182216_1000020_pt1 | contig 22573 bp, 40 predicted proteins | sample G5R1MG_17_FD_129669 | JGI IMG/M metagenome (GOLD analysis project Ga0182216, IMG submission 129669) | Switchgrass phyllosphere microbial communities from Michigan, USA - G5R3_NF_03OCT2016_LD1 MG | ecosystem: Host-associated > Plants > Phyllosphere > Phylloplane/Leaf | place: USA: Michigan... | reverse complement strand
CGTCGCGCTCTCGGATGGCAGCGTCACGCGAAGCGCCCGTTGCTTCATGCGACTTCTGTTCGGCTATCAGGCGGTCAGTGGCCTTCCACCATAGATTGGCGTTGTGGTCCGCCCGAAGCTTCTGCTTGTTGCGTTCCCGCGTCAGCCGCACCACTTCGCCCTCCATCTCGGCCGTCTCGGGTGGGACGGCTGCAAGGGCGGCGCGGAATAGCACGTCGAGGCCATATCGATCGGCCAACTCGCCTTCATCCTCGCCCGTCACCACGTCGCCGTCAGGAAAACGCATCTCCCATAGGTTGCTGCGGTAATCGCCTCGCGTCAGGACGACGCCGTCAGGCGTCGTGATCTTGCCGGGGAAGCGCGTTTCGGCGATCTTCTCCAACGCATCCGGCAAGCTCCCATCGCTGCCAGATAGGGGCGCGGGGGCTGTGTTGGCGGCCAATAAGGCTGAGGAGATCTCAAACGCGCACTGACGGATGTCGCCAGCTCGCACCGGGTCAGTGCGCGCAACAATGTCGGCGATGCCGTAGAGATAACCGATGTTCAGATGGCCATTGTTGATCGCAGTCTCCCACAGCCCCTCTGCAGGCGTCTCGACGGTCTCGGCTTCCGTGTTCTCGCTCATCGGCTTTCCTCGTCCTCGTAGTCGGTGTGTCGTTCAGGGTGATGGAGGGGGTTAGGCGCGCAGGTCCGAGGCGATCCGCTGCAGCTCAACGAAGCGCTTGGCGTCAGCCAGATCGCGCCCTTCGGCAGCAGAGATTTGGAAATCAAGGTAGGTTGCAGCCTCTTCGCAAACCTCTGCGAGCATCACCCGCATGCGTCGGACCTGTTCAGCGAGCGTCACGTCGCCGCCGTCCGGATGGTCCATGAACATGACGGTGCGAATAGCGCTTGAGACATCACCCAGTTCGCGCTCAATGGCATTCCTGGCGGCGCTGACGGAGCTTACGAACCGATTGTGCTCATAGGCGAACCGCTCCATCTTGAGCCGGTTGGTTGAGCAACGGCAGCCGCCGTTCGTGTGCATGCCCTTAGGCTTCACGATGATGCAGCCGCCATCCCCACAGCCGCCAAGCTGCAACATGACATCATCGAGATGATCAATCGCGCCCTCAATCTCGTTCATCGCTCTAGCTCCTCGTCAAAATCGCTATGTCGTTCAGGGGTATGGGCGGCTTTTCTGCGCCGCCACCTTCGCCAAAAGCTGGCGAGCCTCATTCTCAAAGTCGTCCATATTGTCAGGGCATCCTCCCATCGCTCGCTCGATCGCGAGTTCGTTCTGGAGCTTGGTGATCTGCCGCTCGCACTCGGCGAGGTAGGCAGCACGGAGCCTCCCAAAGAGGCTGACTTCCACGCGCTTGGTGCGGCCTTTGCGGAGCCGTTCCAGCGTCCACTTCGAGACGCCATAGCGGCGCGCCAGACGGTCCAGAGCGCCGGGAATGTCGCCAGAGGCAGATGCCTCCAGGTCGATCATCTTCCGCGCATACAGGGCCGCAGCTTCTGCACTCATTGGATCTTCGCGCCCCAGATTGAGGTTCCACACGTTCGCTTCTCCAAGCCACATTGATCGGCATGGAGCAGGCGGCAGACAGACAGATCGACGGCTTCACGAAAGCGCAGGACGGCAATCCCGCGCCGTGCCCGGACGGCAATCCGGGCGACGATTATCTCGCTGCTCGCAAAGCCAATGAGGCTGTCGCGGAGCGATGGAGACAGAGGGCGGCTCACGCTGCCACCCGAGGCGCATGATCTTCGAAGGCGCTTCGTCCGTGGAAGCTCGTATTCACCGCGAACACGCCGGGATCGACCGCCTGAAACTCACCCAGGCGGTTCAGCAGCTCGCGGAGACCGCGGACATACCGATTGTCGAACTGGCCGGGCTCATTCGACCATTCGGCCGAGAGGAGGCAGACCTGATGATACGAGGCCCTGTAGTTAAGTTGGTGCGCGGCGTAGAGGCCATGAAATCCAACGGACCCAAGAGCAAGCCGGCGCTGCATTTCCGCTACGATCTCGTCGTCGTGGAGGTCCGCGAGGCTCATGCCGCTTCTCCACGCACAGGAGCGGACGGATGATCGACGAGGGCGATGGAGCGGGCGCGGTTGAAGAGGCAGGTGATCTTGCCCCGTTCTTCCAGAGCCTTGACGAGGCGGTGGATGCTCGCCTTCGACGCGTACCCGAGGGCAATGCGCAGCTCGTCATAGGTTGGTGGAGTGCCGGTACGTTCCTGGTGCTGCCGTATTGAGCGGATGCAGTCACGCTGCTTGGGGGTCAGACCGAAAGTCATGCGTCAGCCCTCTCGCGATCAACGGGGGCGAGGTGCTGGCGGAACTGGTCGAGGCGGGTTTCAGAGAGCGGGCGGAACCTGCGGCAATCGAAACCCCAACCGGCTTGGATTGGATGCGCCACTCCTTCAAGGGTCAGGCAGAGCGAGACGCCAACTTCGATATGATTGACGCCGAACTCCATGGCTGTGCCGCGAACCGTGTAGACAATTCCCTTTTTCAGCGGGTTGGCTTCGCAGCTCGGCCATTTGTCATCGACGCACACGCACCGCATGCCGGGTTTCCAGATCGTCATGTTGGCCTCCTAGCGGCTGTAGGGTTCGGAAGGGGATGCGAGGGAGACTGCGGGTTTCCACTTCGGATCGGGGGCGAACACATCCCCGATGTCGGGACGTGAGCCAGCGCCGACGCAGCTTCCCGGGATCCAGATCGACTGCTTGGGAAAGAACCCGCCATCGACCTGACGGCGGAACCATTCACGGGTGCACTCGGAGGCGATCACGGATGAATGAGGCTGGCGGAAACGGTAGTAGCGGCCGGGAGCGGTGTAGGTGTCCATCAGTAGCCCCGCCCGTATCGGGTCAGGAAAACGTTCGGCTGCTGCATCGCTCGGCACCAGCAGCGCCAGAGGAAGCCGCCCGCATCTTCGTGGATCTGGCCGAAGCGGTATTCTTCCCACCAGCGACGGCGGAACCCCTCGTCGATAGTTGGCAGAAGCGCCAGTTCCAGCGCCTCGTTTATCTGCTTCTCGACCTGACGATCCCATCGGTTGAGAAAGCCGGGCTTCTCACGCGGCGGGATGGGCCACTCGTGAACGGTGCCGCCAAGAAACGCTTCCATGGCGGCATAGAGATTGTCGCTGTTCGGATCGTCGCTCATGCCGCCTGTCCCGGCACTGCGCGCGGACGAGCCAGCGCTGCGATCTGCTCACGGCGACGGGCCATCTGGTCTTCGGACATGGGCTCGGGAGGGGCGTCCTGCTCGGGAAGCTGGAGCATCCGTTCGACCATGACAGCCTTCGCCATCACGTCCCGCTGTAGCCGCTCGCAGTAGTCGAGCAGAATGTCAGTCGAGGGAATGAAGCCCTTCTCAATGCCATCCGCCTTGCCCCGGACGATGTTCGAGACCGCCAGCTTGAGGATCGCAGCAGGAACCTCGCACATGACCATGGCGTACACTTTGCCCATGCTGTGCGGGTCGGCCTTGTTGCTGCTCTTGCGACCGGCGATGAGCAGCGCGAGGTTTTCTTCGATCTCCTCGTCAGTGGCAAGCGTTTGCATAGCGTTGTGGATGCTCAGCACGATCCGAGTAAGTTCCGTCTTCTCCTCGTTCGAGGGTGAACGACCGTGCGGCCACGCGATCGGGATGTTCATCGGCTGGCCCGTTGGCCCCAACGCCTTGACCGTGCGGCTCGACAGGTTCTCGAACGCGTCTTCCAGCAAGCGCGCTGCGGACGCCTTCCCGGGCTTGGCTGTCTCGACTTGGCTGGGAGTAATGCGAGAAACGTTGCTCATGCGGGCCTCCACGGTTCTGTTGCTGGGAAAGATTGTCAGCGACGACGCGCGCTCGGTTTCGCCATGTGGCGGGCCAATCGACCTTGCATCCCTTGGGGCTGGGGACACCGCGCCAGTAGTCGAGGAACCGTTCGGCTTCGGAATGGGCTCGGGCTGGGGAGAGACCCAAGCCTACCGCCACAGCTTCATCGGGAACGAAACCATCCACCCGAGATCCACGCTTCCCCTTTGGGGGAGCAGACCCCTCGTTAGAGGGGGCTGGGGGTTTCTTATCTGGTTCTGGTTTCTGGTTAGCATTGCCTTGGCATTGCGAACGCATTGCGTTTGCATCGCTGGGGCGTTGATTTTGCTTGTCTTTCTTCCACCGCTTTTCAGCGGCCTGTTTTCCTACCTCTGACTTTTCCGAACGGTAGACTTGCTCTTTTTGAACGCGCCCATTCCAAAGCCCTTCTTCGAGACGAAGGATCTTGCCCTCTGCCACGAGGCTTTCGAGCGCCTTCCGAAACTGCGAGTTGGAGGCACCGCAGAGGCGCGCCAGACGGCCATGATCCTCGGCCAAAGGCTCGCCGCGTTCGTACATCATGGCGATCAGGCTGATGTAGACGCCGGTCTCGGCTGCGCTCATGCCACGCGAACCGGCAAGCCAGTCAGACGGGAAGAAGCGCACCCAAGGCAGGCTGCTCACGCGGCAACCTCGTGCTCTTGCACAAACTCAGACGGTGAGAGCACGACGCCGCGGTCTTTGGCGCCGTCCAGAAGCTTTCGAACATGCCAATGAGGGATGATGCCGCCCGTCCCGCTCTTCTCACGAGCGAGCCGCCACTTGGTGACGGTGTGCACGCTGACGCCAGCGATCTGGGCGACGGAGCGAACACCGCCGAGCTTTTCAATGATTGTCGAGGCAGGGTCGTAATGCATGACGACATATTCGATTATCGAACAGTTCCCGTCAAGCCTACCTGTTCGATTTTATCTCAAGACCGCGATCTATCGCATGTGCGAAAAGTGAATATGCGCGGCAACCCCTATCTCGACTGGCTCATTGAGAACCTGAAAGCCCCCGGCAAGAGCCAGTCTGGCCTTGCGCGGCATATTGGTTTGCAGGCGTCCATGGTGAACAAGATCGTGAACGGGAAGCGGAAGCTTTCGAGCAAAGAGCTTGCAGACGCCGCGTCCTATTTCGGCCAGCCGATCCCGCAAGCCGAGTTGGAGCACTCTGCGCCTGGCAGCATGACCTCCGCCGTCGTTGTTGGCGTGGTCGAGGCCGGCACATTCCGGGAAGTGGACGAACTCGCTGACGATTACGAGCGGGTGGAAATCTACGTTCCTGCCGACGACAAGTTTCCAAATGCTCGTGTGATGGCGTTCGATGTTGCTGGCGACAGCATGAACCGGCTAGAGCCCCGGCCGATCCTGCCGGGCGACCGCATCGCGTGCGTGGCCTACGAGGACGTGGCGCACATCATGCCTTTGCGCGATGGAATGGTCGTTGTCGTCGAGCGCGTGCGTGCAGGCGGGCACATGCGCGAATGGTCGGTGAAGCAGCTTGAGATCTACGATGATCGCCAAGAGCTGCATCCGCGATCGAGCAACCCGAAGCACAAGCCGATCGTCATCGACCGCGACCTTGATGCGGATGACGGGACCTCCGTTGAGATCGTTGGCCTCGTGCGCCGCGTCATCAACGACATTCCCCTGTCCTAAGCCGCCTGCGCTTTCGGCATCGTGACTGCGGTAATGGTCGCGATGATGCTCTCGCACTGAGAGCACGCAAACCGCTGCTGCTGCAGCCAGCCGCTCTCAAGCAGCTCATCAATGTCGGTGGGGCTGTCCGGCCCGCACGGTGGCGTCAGCAGACACGTGCTGTCCTTTCTGCAATTCGAGCACCGTAGGTGTAGCTTGAAAGCGGTCGCGCGGCCCATCTCATCGCCCATTATGTTCTCCTTACGTTCTCATAAGCGCATGGGTTGAGACTTTAGTCGAGACGAGATCCTGCGCGCCTGTGGATGAATGTGGATAAGCAAGGCTATTCTTTTTTCGAACAAACCCGCTTGACGGATGCTGTTCGATAATCGAATATACCTCTCGACGGCAGCGAACGACGCGCCGCAGATGGGAACCGAAAAAATGGAAAAGCTGGTCGCCAAGGTCCGCCCCCTCTCCACCGCGACGCTCAAGGATATGGCGATCAAGCTTTTCGCCGATATGCGCGAAGGCACGGACGAGGCCATGAGCGCGGTCCTCCGGGTCCTTGAGGATCGTCTGCCTGAAAATGAGTTCATTGAGTTCGTCGATGGGATCGCGTGATGCGCGTCCTCACCTTCGATGAGTTTGCGGCTGAGAATGGCGCAAGCCGCCAATCAATAGGCGAGGCTGGATTGCACAACCCCGCCGGCCACATGCCGAAGAGCACTTGGCGTCGGATGATCCATGCCCAAGCGCTCAAAGACAACGAGATCATGGCGCGTCGTGATCAACTCCGCATCGAGTTCAACGCGGCTGTAGAGAGCGGCGAGATCCGCGAGCCAACCTACGTCGAGACGCTAGTGCGCAACGCCGCTGGCCATCCCGATAAAGCATCGACCCAATCCGCCCAGCGAATTTTGGCCCGCATTCGAGCCAGCCAATCAGCAGCCTGACGCTGACCTCGACCAAGGACCGCCAACCCGCGGTCCTCCACCGAGTTCAGCACCGGAGAACATCCATGCGCGTGCAGCAAATACCCTACGAGATTATCGAAGACGGCATCGCGATTGCCGAGGCGATGTACGCCAAGCACGATGAAGCGCGTAAGGCGCAATTCGAAATCGCAAAGAGCCTCGGCGCTTCGGGCTTCCGGCCCTCAAGATCCGGCGGCATCGCATCGCTTCTGTTTGAAGCTTTGCCTGATGGGTTCCGCCGTACTGGCAACAGCGAAGGAAAGATTGAGGCCGTCCCTGCGCTGAACACCAAGGCAGGAAAGGCAGCCAAGGCGGCTATGGCCGAGGCGCCGACAGCCATCAACACTGATGTTCTCGCCGAGGAATTTGGCTGGAATGGTGAGTGGGCGATCGTCGGTGATGGCCGGGTCTACTTTGCTTCCGCGACCCGCCTGATGCTCCCGTCGCCTCGCTACTTCATCACCGTGCCGCGCCAGCCCAACGATGGCGTCGTTATGGCCGACACCGTCAGAGAGCTTCTGCAGAGCGAGTACGCCGCAGCCTTTGAAGATCACAACGCCGCCGTTCGCGAACTCAAGCCTGAGGAAGCAGCCTGATGCGCAGCACAGACCGTCACGACGACCCGCTCAACCCCGCTCGGGGCATCCTCATCGCCTTCGCCATCGACTTCTTCGTCATCGCCGTTCTCGGCACGATGATGTGGGTTGCGATGGGCTCTGGCTCCGAGCGGTCCAGCCAGATCAACCAGCGCAACGCTGAGAACTTCATCGCGGCGCCCCGCACAGCGAACGGGGGTTTGGCCCGATGAGCACCGCGAAGCACACTCCGGGCAATTGGACTGCTCGAGAGGGCACCACAACCGGATGCGAAGTTGTCGGCAAGAAGCCTCGCGGAGGTGACTACGTCATCGCCCGTTGCGGCGGCAAAGACCGCGAACATAACGCTCGGCTGATTGCGGCGGCTCCTGATCTTCTCGACGCCGTTCTCCTCCTCCTTGAGGAGGCTGAGGCGTCTCAGGTCGAAGGCGCGGGATGGGACCACGGACGTATCTTAGGCCGAAAGGCTGTCCTCAAGGCCACCGCAGAGACCGGAGACGTAGACTGGTCCATCACAGAGCGTGGGGTGGTGGCATGAATGCTTTCACCTCACCGTATCTCGGCGATGACCGCGAAGACCCCGCTGGCGGTCCAGCCTTCCCAAAGGTGCCTGACAGTATCCGGAACGGTTCGGCGGGCATGAGCCTGCGCGATTGGTTCGCAGGTCAGGCGCTCCCGGCGGTGATCGACGCAACCAGCGCTGGACAGCATCAGCCGCTTGGCTCGAATGAAATCGGCCTTGAGGCGGCGATGGCGCGCGATGCCTACAAGCTAGCCGACGCCATGATCGCCGCCCGGAAGGTCCGGCCATGATCGCCCGCTCCGACCTCCCGGCCCTCTCCACCCTGATTTCCATCCTCGCCCTCACCGCCGCTCTGGCGAACATGGCGACCAGTTTGGGACTGTTCTGATGAACCACTACCCGCATCCCGCGCAGTTCGCAGACCGGCCTTCCTACACCACGCCAGCAGACGGCCCCTCCGTTCGCGTCGAGATCAACGCCAACCTCCGCATGGGCTCTCACATCGTCCACGAAGACTTCACGGCCTGGGTCACGGTCTACCGCAACCCGTACGGCGATGGGTTCGAGGTCGAGAAGATGGAGGTCGAGACCTTCGACAAGAACAAGCTGTCCTCCCGCGTCGTCATGCGGGGCACTCGCGGCTTCGATCTCAGCATTGATCACTTCTACGCCGAAGCGATCCTTGATGCCTGCGACCTCCGCGTCAATGCCGATCGCATTGAGGAAGAGCTGTCGAAGGTCGAGCGGGAGTGGGAGGCATGAGCCCGCAAACTCGGGAAAAGGAGCGGACAGCATACGCCGCGACCCTCGAAGTTCTGAGCGACGGTGATTTTGTTGAAGAGTGCTCGAAGGTCTGCTGGTTCAGCGCATTCGCCAACAACAACCCGCGCGCGCCGGCTCACTGGCAAGCAGATTTGCTCATTGATGAGAGCGAGCGCCGTGCGAAGCCATGGCTCTACGCGCAAGGTCGCAACAAGGCCATCCTGAGCTGTGGTCTTGAGCCCACAGACAGCGACCTAGAGGCCGCGAAGGTGAAGGAGGTTGGGAAGTGAGCGACCTTCGCACCGTCACCACCGAGATCCGCGAGAACCTGTACGGCATCAGAGCCGCCCGTGGCCTCGCCGCCGAAGTCGAACAGCGTGGCGACATGCAGGAGGCCGAGCGCCACCGCACCCGAGCCTACCGCTATGCCGAGACGGTTCGCAACATCATCCGCGGTCGCGGCAGCCTTGGCCCCAAGGCTTACCTCGAAGCCCGTGAGGAGCTTTCCCGATGAGCGCGCTCAAAGAAGCCATCCCCTCTGACGACATGCTGACCGTTGCCGGGATCGGTCACAACGGTGCCCCGGAACCAACGCCGTTCGATCACTCCGAGCAGGAGATCCTTGACCTCTACACCGAGGCAAAGAACTGGCTCGACGGCGAGCCCGTCACTACGCAGGCCGTCGCGGATCAGGTTCAGAAGCTCATGGACAACCTGCGTAAGGCTGCCAAGACGGCAGACGAACGCCGCGTCACTGAGAACAAGCCCTACGACGAGGCGAAGGCTGCGGTGCAGGCCAAGTATGCCCCGCTCATCGCCGACACCAAGTCGATGAAGGGCAAGACCGTTCTCGGCATCGAAGCCTGCAAGGAAGCGCTCAAGCCCTTCCTGCTGGAACAGGAGCGCCAAAAGCGAGAAACCGCCGAGGCTGCCCGGCAGGAAGCCAACCGCCAGCGCGAAGCCGCCGAGGCTGCTATCCGCGCCAGTCGTGAGGCCGACCTTACGCAGCGCGAGGAAGCCGAACGTCTCCTCCTTGAGGCGAAGAAATCCGAAGCAACGGCAATCCGCGCCGAGAACGACAAGGCCCAGGCCAAGGGCTCCGGTCGAGCTGCCAGCCTGCGCACCCGCAGCGTCGCCGAGGTCTCGGACATGACGGTTTTCGCCCGGTTCGTATGGGGCGAGCATCGCGACATCATCGAGGACTGGCTGACGGGCTTCGCACAGAAAAAGGTCGATGCCGGCGCGGTCGTGATCCCCGGCGTGACGATCCGTGAGGAAAGGACGGTGGTCTGATGGCTAAGCCGAATGCAGACAAGCAGATCAACGACATGCTGGAGAAGCACGGCGAGGAATGGAACGACGCCACTGTCTGGCGTGTCCAAGGAACCGCCGTCATCAGCCACAAGGCGCTGGAGCGCATCGCAGCAAAGGCAGATATCTCGTTCAAGCCTCCAGTCATCCTCCGCGCCGAGAGAGACGAAGCTGTCATCCTAGTCACCGGCGCTATCGGTGACAACAAAGGACTTCGCGAGGAATGGTCAATCGGCGAGGCGCTGATCGTCCAAGAGGGCGTCGTCGGCGGCAACTACAAGGTGTCCGGCAAGCAAGCGTCCTACCCCTACGCCATGGCTGAAAAGCGCGCGAAGGATCGGGTCATCCTCAAGCTGATCCAGCTTTCGGGCCTGCTGTTCAGCGAGGAAGAGGCCGACGACTTCAAGCGAGGCTCGCAGCCGGCAGCAGAACCGCAGAACGGCAACGCGCCTCTGCAAATCGCGCGCACCGACAAGTACGTCACCGATGGCGGCTTCGAGCGCAAGGCGGGCGATCGTCTGTCGCTGGAAGAAAGCGAAGATGCCCGAGCCATTCTCAAGGAGGGGATGCGCTTCGCTCGCAACGCGCCCTCTGTCCGCGAATGGCTGAGGACGAACAACGCCGCCATCAACAGCCTCGTCGATGCGGACTACGACACCTTCCGCACCGACCTTGAGGAATACAAGGAGAGCCTGCCGAAAGAGCAGGTGGCGGCATGACCCGGCGCGCCAAGGAAACGGCGGGCTGCATCGTCCGCAAAACACCACGCGGCATCGTTCCCGTGTCCGGCTTCGATCAAGAGCAGCTTATGGGCTTCGAGATCGGCGCGGAGTTCAAGCTGGTCCGGCTAACGAAGCGTTCGATCCCGCATCACCGCGCTTACTGGAAGGCTCTCTCGCTGGTCGTGGAGAACGACGACAAGCTTTGGCCGACTGCCGAGCATCTGCACGACGCCCTCAAGCGCGCCTGTGGCTACGTCACGGTCATCCACGACCTCAACGGCAAGCCCTTCCTCACCACCGACAGCACGGGCTTCGATGCCATGACGCAGGATGAGTTCCGCGCCTACTTCGACCGTGCCATGGCGAAGCTGGCCGAGGCGGTTGGATACGACCCTCTGGCGTTCATGCAGGAGGCCGCGTGATGGGCCGCTTCATGATTGACCGGCCTGCAACGGCCTTCGCCCTGGACCCGTCCAGCAAGAACACGAAGCGCCTGACGGATGATCGGCACCTCGCCTTCATCCGCCGGCTACCCAGCGTCATCAGCGGCATTTTCGGGTGCGAGGCTTGCCACATCCGCTACGGCAACCCGCTCTACAAGAAGGTCCATACCGGGATCGGACGAAAGCCCGACGACGGCTGGACTGTGCCGCTGACACCCGACGAGCACCGCACCCAGCACAGCGGCAACGAGCGCGAGTTCTGGCTGTCGCAGGGCATCGATCCGCTCGCGGTAGCAGCCGCCCTCTACGAGATTTCCGGCGATGAAGATGCGGGCCGGCGCATCATCCTCCAGGCACGGAGCGCAAAGCTGTGACCGAGACACCGAAGAGCGTAAATCCGAGAGCGGGCTGATGGCGTACTGGGATAAACCCGGCGCGTCGGACGAATGGTTCACGCCGCCCCACGTTTTCGAAGCCTTGAATTGCAGCTTTGATCTCGACGTGGCCGCGCCGCGAGACCTGACCACCCATGTCCCCGCCGATCGCTTTATCTTCGGAGACAGCCTGCAATCGGAATGGGCCGGTTTCGTCTGGATGAACCCTCCTTTTGGCGGGCGCAACGGCATCGCGCCTTGGCTAGAAAAATTCTTCGCTCACGGCCACGGTATCGCGCTCACTCCCGATCGCACGTCCGCGCCTTGGTTTCGAGACGCATGGCGGAAGTCGGACGCGGTTCTCTTCACGCCGAAGCTTCGTTTCATCCGACCGGACGGCAGCGAAGGTAAATCGCCCTCGAATGGCACGGCACTCTTCGCCAGCGGAGACCGCGCCGTCGTCGCGCTTCACCGTGCCGCTCGCGTCAATCTCGGCATTCTTGCGATGCCGCTCAACGTAGGAGCCGCAGCATGACCTCCCCCAAGACCGTCACCCCCGATCAGCCCCAAGCCGTGCCGGATATGGTGCTGGTGCCGCGCGAGCCGACCGCCGAGATGGTGGAGGCTGCGATCAATCTGCACGACGGGGCCCGCAACCTTCGCCGGCAACTCGCCGTGACAAGCTACGCCGCCATGGTCGCCGCTCGCCCCGTCCTTCCCGTCGAGACGCCTGCGGAGGGGCTGCGGGAGGCGTTGGAGAAGCTGACGCAGGAACTTGCAGAAGCAAATGCCGAGCTAGAGGGAAACGCCAAAGAGCATGCCGAAGAGATCGAGCAGGCGCACGCCGAAGGCTACGACGAGGGACTGGAGGAAGGCCGATCCGAAGCGCGTAGTGCTCATCGCGGCGTGTTCCGGTTCATGTACCGGTGGCTGAAAGATCGCGGTCTCATCTACGACGAGGGCGAAGGTATCAACGCGAACGATGTCGAAGAGGGTTTAAGGATCTACAAAGCGGACGGCCTTGCGGTTGAGCGACAAGCAACTGCGAAAGCCCTCACTCTCGCCGAAACCGCCATCCGCGAGCGAAACGAAGCCCGCGCCGCCCTCGCCTCCACCGTCCCCGCGCCCCTGTCTGGCAGGGATGGGAGCTTGCTGGAAAGCCAGATCGAATGGCTACACGTAGACTTCGCCGCAATGAAATTGCGGGCCGAGACTGCCGAACGCGAGCGTGACGAGGCCCGGGCCGCCCTTGCAGCCGTCCCACCCGAGACGGCCGAGATGGAGGGCGAGCCAGTGGCGTGGGCCAAGCCGCGCGGTAAATGGGTGATGGGGTCGCGTTTCGTGTGGGCTGACGAGCGCAACGAAGGATGGATGAAGGAGGTTTTCACCGTCCCGCTATACGTGCGCCCTGCCGACCGTCTCGCAGCCCGCGCCAGTTCTTCGGGGGAGGCTGGCGATGAGTGACGGACATGATTTGCGTTGGGCGGACCATCTCGGCCGCCACTACTGCCGGAACTGCGGGGCGGAGCCTCGTCCGTTCCGCGAGCCCTGCACAGAGGCGTCACCCGAAATGAAGTGGGCGATCGAGCGCGCCAAGGCCGCTCTGCGCAACATCGAAACTCCCGTGCGCAAGTTCAATCTGCGCCGCCTCTCGGAGCCGTCATGAGCCAGAACCCAGCCTATCCCGGTATCGCCCGAGCCGCCCTTGCGATCGCGCTCGACAACGGCGGCATCAACCGGGGCCGAACCGTCGCGAAGCAGCGCCGCGACCTCGAACGGTTCCTCGCCAAGCGCCCCGACGAAATGTTGTTGCCGATCGACGCATGGCTTTCCAAGCTTACTGACGAGCAGATGAGCGTCATTTGCTGCGGAGAGCATGAAGAGATGCGAGCCGCGCTCGTGGCCGCGCCGCCTTTCACCGATGATCTTCTGGCCGAGTATTTTGATGAGGTTTGCTGACATGAGCCAGACCCCAGCCTGCCCCGACGTGCCGGCCTCAATCGCTGGCGACCCGCTGTTGACGATGCTCTGGCACGCCGTTCGGTTCTCAAACTGGGCTGCGGGCGAAGGTCAGTGCCCGAACGAAGACCAAGGCGTTCGCGCACCTGACGAATTCCTGTTCGACTTTAGCAAGGCGACCGACGAAGAGGATTGGGAAACGCTGGCCGACCGCCTGCCGCAGCTTCTCGCAGACCGAGCGTCCCGCGCCCTGCCATCTACGGCACTTGCGGCCAGACCAGAGGAGGGATGGCAGCCAATTGAGACGGCTCTGAAAGACGGGAGTGATCTCGTCTGCTTGGCTCCGGAATATAACGGTCACGTCATCCTGTTTTGGTGGGCGGAACACGGCAGTTGGTTCGACCACGACGGCGACCGGTACAACCCCACTCACTGGCATCCGCTCGCACCGTACCCTTCCACGCCCCCTACCGCAGGAGACGGCCATGACTGACCTCGTTGAACGGCTGCGAACCCCCGAGTATGAAATCGCCCGTCTGAAAACAGCCCTCGAAACAGCAAGAGCTGTAGCAGCATCGTGGCGTCGAGTTGCGGAGAAGCTTGAAGGCGAAAAGCAGGACGCCCTGAAAGCGGCCCAGGCCCAGGCTGCCGAGGTAAGGCGCGAGACGGTGGAGGAGATCCTGACGCTGATCTTGGCTCGCGCCGTAGGCCACAGCCAGCGACAGATTGTGCACTACACCAGCGGCAATGACCGGATGGGTGAACGCGCATGGGCTAAGCAGGTGGAGGCAGCAGAGATCGCCGCCGCCATCAGAGCCCTCACCGATGCAGCGAAGGGGGATCGGACGTGAAGCTGACAAAAAAGTATCTCAACGTTCTTGGCACTCTATCAACCGCCGAGGCATGGACTTCGCCGAGCAGGTTGCCTGATGGAAACGGTCGCGCAAACTGCGCATCTGGTTTCACGTTGCGAGACCTGATGAAGGCCGGACTTATCGAATATGGCCGAGAGCCGCAACATTCGTTCAGCGGCTACCGCATCACCGATGCCGGTCGTGTCGCCCTCGCCCGCAGTCTCAGCGAGGAGAAGGCGCCATGAAGCTCCCCGACATCCGACAGGAGATGCACAAGATCGCCCACGACCTCGCCGTGGCTGGCCTGAGTGAGAACGCCAAGCGCCTTGCCGAACTGGCCGAGGAAACGCGGCGACGCCCTGCCGTCAAGCGGGCACTGCCGAATGCAAGGGCAATGACGGATGAGGTACGCGCTCGCATTCGAGCAACCTACCGCGCTCATCCAGACTGGACGCATCGTGCGATCGGCTCGCACTGCGGCGTCGATGGCGGGCGGGTGTCCGAGGTGCTGGCGGGGTTCCGGCAGTGAGGGGTCTCGCAGTTCCGCGCATCAGCCTCAACCGCACGGAAGTGGCGGCGTCGATCGGCGTCAGCCCGAACACGGTCGATCAGCTCGTCCGTGACGGTCTTCTGCCGAAGCCGCGGCGTTGGCACACGCGAAAGCTCTGGATCACGTCCGAAATCGCGGCCTACATGAGCGATTGGCCGGTGGACGGCGAGACAGGAGAGGCAACGACGCCGCTGGCTCATGAGGAGTGGCGAGCGTCGGTATGAACGCTTTGACCAACATCCATCTGCCATACATCGAGAGGAACGCCACCCGGCACAACAAGATGCGGTACTACTTCCGCTTCGCCGGGCGGCGCATCTGCCGCCTGCCGGACGACATCGACAGCGAAGAGTTTTCCACAGCCTACTGGCAGGCTCGCCGCAGCGTCGCACCCGCCGAAGAGGACGCAACGCCAAACTGGACGATCAGCAGCCCTGTCCGCCCTGCAAGCTTCCGCTGGCTCTGCCATCGCTACATGGACACCACGGCGTTCACGACGCTCGACCCGACCACGCAGTTGAAGCGCCGCCAGATCATGGAAGCCATGTGGGCCGAACCGGTCTCGGTGACGAACGCTCGTGTGTTCGCAGACATGCCGGTCGCCATGGTGACAATCGAGAACATTGAGGTGCTGCGAGATCGTAAGCGTGAGACACCGTTTGCCGCGAACGAGCGCTTGAAGATCCTGCGGCAGGTCTTCGAGACGAAGGCGGACGGCAAGGCGATCGTCGCGAACGTCGCGAAGCTGGTTCAGCCCTTCAAGGTCCACACGACAGGCCACCACACGATCACACCTGCGGAGATCGAGGCCTACATCAAGCACCATGGCACGAAGTCGAAAGCCGTCCTGGCGCTGACGCTGCTCATGTACACCGGGTTCCGTGTCTCGGACCTCGCTCAGATCGGGCCACAGCATCGCCGACGCGACGAACTACACCTTCGCCTATTCAAGGGCCGTGGGCGCGGTCCAACCGAAATCGTCATGCCTATCCACCCAACGCTGGATTTCGTTCTGGCGAGCCATCCTGTGGCCGGCATGAGCTACATGGTGACGGAACACGGTCGCCCCTTCTCTATCAAGGGCCTCGGGAACCGCATTTCGGACTGGTTCTCGCAGGCAGGCCTGCCTCATTGCACTGCGCATTCCGTTCGCAAGGGCCTCGCGACCAATCAGGCCGAGAACGAAGCCACCGACCGGATGCTGGACGCCATGTTCGGGTGGCGGGACGGAAAAACGTCGCAGATCTACACGGCGCGCGCGGACCGGGCCAAACTGGCTCGTCAGGCGGTGCAAAAAATCAAATGGGATGGCGTCGGCGATCAGCTACTTGGCGGTTCGCAGGAAGACGAAGCGACCGGCTGACAGGAAAATTTCGGGACCGGATTGCCACACCTGATCAGAAGACCGCCACACTGTGGGGATCTGGAGGCGGATTTATCTAACGAAATCAACAGGTCAGGTGTGGCAGTGGAGGCCTCGGAGGGAAGCTCTTAGTGGAGCAATATCAATAGCTTGTTGTATTTTGATGCCACACCCGACATCACACAATAGCAAGGCGTTGCAGCCGTCTTTGCCACACCTCTTTGCGCGAGGTGCTGAGTGACTTCGCCGCCATCCTCGGACCTCCCCGATCCGCAGCCGACACTCGGCGAACTCCGTGCCGGCCCGGTCAACGTACACGTGAACTGCACCGGCTGTCGTCGGCCTCACTGGTTCAAGCCAGAGGACTTCCGCGGCGATGACAGCGTGACGCTCGACGAACTGGCGGCACGGATGCGGTGCACTCGCTGCGGACGGAAGGACCAGCTAGAGGTCGGCGTGATCCCCGAACAGTGGGTGCGGTATCTGCGGAGGACGGGCCAGTTCGACAGGCTGCCGGAATATGCCGAGCGGTGGTTTCCGCCAGGGAGCCCGTACGGGTGGCCGTGATCTAGTCTGGCTTTCGCTTGGCGGCATCGGCGCGGCGCTCTTGGCTGGCCATCTCAAGCCGTTGGGTGAGCACGGCGAGCTTCGTATCCATCGAACCCAGAAGCTGGTTCATCTCCGCAACGCGCGAGCTGAGCGTCTGCAAGCTGGCATCGAGACGGGCGTTGGTGGACTTGAGAGCTTCCTCGTTGGCGGTGACGCGATAGGAGAGGTTCGGCAGCCCTTCCAGGGACCGAGTGATCGCAGCGAACTTCTCGTCGGTCTGGCGGGTCCGCTCGGCGCGGTAGGTCTCCATGTTCTCGATGCGGTTGGTGAGCTGACCGTAGCCGACAGACCCCGCGACCAGCATGGCCCCGAGGGTGATGATGTTGCCGAGATTGATATTGCTTGAGAGCCACGTTGGCTTGTTCATGTCCGCACCCACATCCGCCATCGTGTCTACCTGTAACGTCCTGATCCTGCATTAGTTCTACCACCTGACGGCGATAGTCACACGTGCCGCCCCTCGCGGTAGGCCTGTACCTGCTCGCGCACGAACCGAACGCCATAGATCGCCACGATGACACCACCCGCAGCGAGAGCGAGATACGGGGCTGCGGCACCAAGTGCGGCCCAGATCATCTTGCCCGTGCTGATGTGGCCCACGACATCATCGACGCTGATGGAGCCATTCACGACGCCCCCAGCCGTGGCCAGCACCGCCGCGCCGATGCCGCCTTTGGTGAGAGCCTGACCCTGCTGGATCGAAGGGGCATCCTTGAGGGTCGCCGCAGTCGCCTCGGCGCGCTCGGGCGACACCGTCCGCTGTGGAGCCTTGATGAGATCCGACAGAAGCGCGTCGCTGATCTCGCCTGTCAGGTCGAGCGAGTTGTCTGCTTGGAACGCGAGGATGGCGTTCCGGGTGCGAGCGCCCATCCTGCCATCGACATTGCCAACCTCGGGGTAACCGCGCTCACGAAGGAGCTGCTGGACCTTCTCAATGAGGCTCTTGGGGGGTGGTGTCGTCATCAGCCCTTTTGCCGCCGAAACCCTTGTGGCGTCGGGCTTTGGGGTGGTGCCCGGCTGCTCATAGGCGAACACCGTCAGCGCCTTCGCATACAGCGCCTCGACCTCCGCGAGCCCGATCGTCCCGCCGTTGATCGCCTTGCGGCACGCCTTCACGTCGCCGCGGTCGGCCATGGCATTGCAGCCCCGCTTGGCCCATTCCCTCACAGCCGTTGAGAACGCCACCGCAGGATCTCGGAGCGCATCCGGGTTGTCGCCAAAACCGAGCGCTGTGTAATTCTCGCGCCCGGTGGTCTGCATCATGCCAGAGCCGCGGAACATCCAGCCGTCGTTTGACCCGGTACGGTTTCCCATCCGCCCGTTGTAGACCTTATTCGCAAGCTTCTGCGGCTGACGAACGAAAGGCTGCGCCGCTTCATCCGTCCTGAACCGCGTCGGCCAGACCGCCCGAATGCGAGCCGCGCTCGTGTAGTTCAAGCTCTCAACGATGAGCCGCAGACCGCCCGTCTCTACACCGACATTGGCGAAGAACAAGGCAATGCGCTGCTTGGTGGTGATCCCTGCTGTTTCGGCATAAGGCCAGCTGGCGATAACAGCAGAGACCAGTTCGGCCTTGGCGCTCGGGAACAGCTTCTTCAATTGGGCTGCGGTGACGGACATAGTGCCTCCGTGGGCTCAAAGAAAAGCCCGGCACGATGGCCGGGCGTATGGTGTCGGGTGGTGTGTGGCGTTAGGCGACGGTGATGGCTGGTGTGCGGAAGGTCTTCGACCCCATCGAGTTCGTGCAGGTGATGTCGCAGAAGTAGTCGCCCGTCGCCCCGGTAGTCGGCTGCACATAGGTCCGAGCGGTCGCGCCAGAGATGGCGACACCGTTCTTGAAGTGCTGGAACGTGAAGGCGTAGCCGCCGCCGTACCAAGCGCCGAAATCCGCCGTGATCGTGGTGTTGCCCGAAGCCGCAGACTGCGAGACCAGCGGCTCAATGCGTCCGGGCACCAGCGCCGGGACCGCATAGGCCACCGTCTCGGAAAGGAGCGCGTTGCCCGGCCCGAGATCGAAAATGAAGTCCTGCGCACCAGCCGCGAGGCTCAAGGTGATAACGGCGCCGACAGAGGGTGATCCGCCGCCGCTCCAGCGCTTCGGCACCATCTGCATGACGCCGTCGATGATCTGCGTCACCGGCCCGGAGACGACATCGTAGGTGGTCGAGAGGAACCCGCCGAATGTGCCGGTTGCGCCGGCCAGTAGTCGGACATTCGCCGTCCCTGCCGTCCCAGCCGCATTCGACAGGCGCACCCTCTGCGTCGCCCGAATGTTCTTGCCGGGCGTGAAGTTGCCCGAGACCGGAACCGAGTTCGTCAGCGTGACGAGACCGACCGCGGAAGCCGAGCCCGAGGCCGTGACCCGCATGCGGCCTGCGATCGTGTCCACCCGCACCGTAGCCGACGAGGTGTTCGCCACCGTCCAGCCGGCAGCAACCGTGCTGTCTGCCGCGATGCCCGCGCCGATCGTGCCGCCCGTGGCGGTGATCTGTGTGTCGGGGTCGAGGTTGGCCGCGTCGGCAACCGTCGCATCAAACGAGGTGTCGAAATAGGGCTCCATCGCCTGCACGATCGGGATCGCGTAGGAGTAGAACACGCCGTTGATGTTCGGATGGATGCCGTCCGTGTAGGCATAGGTCAGGTCGTTCGGATCGAACGTGTTCTCCACGTCCACCAGCAGGATGTCGGTCTTCGTTTTCAGCCAGGCATTGAACATCTGCCGCTTCGACGTGCTGTCGTCCACGGTCTTGGTGCGCGGGATCGTGATGCGCACCACCAGCTTGACGCCCGACGCCTTGAGCTGATCGACGATTGACTGGTGGTCGGCCTTCATCTCGTCGAGCGTGCGCGGCGTGGCGTTCCCGCCGGGCGCCAAGTCGTTGGTGCCGCCGTCGAAAATGACGACATCGAACTTTTGCTTGGTCAGGCCCCCGATCTGCGTATCGCCACCCAGCAGAACCTCGTTGAGCATGTCCTGCATCGTGCGACCGCCCTGCGCGATGCGCGAGCCGATGCCGGCCTGCATGCGCGACCTCGAGACGGTGGCGATGACTTCGGTGAGATTGCGGGTGTCGGTGCCAGCGAAGATGCTGTCGCCGCCGACGCCGAAGCGCGGGTTGGCCGGAAGCTTTGTGACACCGCTTGCCGCAGACACCACAATCGACAGCCCCGACAGAGACGCCGACCCGCTGGCGTCCGTCACCGTAATGCCGATGCCGGATGCCGTCCCTGCCGCGCTTGGCGTGCCCGATATGGCGCCTGTGGTGGGCGAGAACGACAGACCTGCAGGAAGCGAGCCGGACATGCTGAACGATTTGGTGCCCGATCCGTTGGCCGTTGAGGGCGTGAAGGTATAAGCCGTGCCAACGGTGGCGGCGCCGGGCGCGCCTGAAATGGTGATCTTGACCACCGCGGACGGGATGGTGAAATCCTTCGACACTACCGGAGCCGTCGCTGTGATGACCGATCCCGCTGCCGGCGCGGTCCCGAACACATAGGTCCAGATGCCGCTCGAGTTCGCGATCGCCGTTCCAGAAGTGGTCGACCCCACTTTGACCGTGACGGTTGAGCCGATCGGAGCGCGCCCGGTCGCCGTCTTGGATGCCGACGCATAGCCGTCGAACGTCACGTCGGGCTTATCCCCGCCGCCATTCAGTGCGCGAAGTCGTTTCGCCCATCGGGCGGGGAAGCTGGCCATTCAGGCTCTCCTTCAAGACAAAGAAAAGGGGATGCGCAGGATCGGGTTGACCGACCAGACGCACCCCCATGTGGGTGTTTTCGTTTTGTTGGGTTTCTTGAAGACCTGTGATCGCAGCGGCAGAGCCGCCGCCGCAAGGGCTAGGCTGGGCGGATCAACGCGCGCAATCTCTCCACGTTGTCTTCTATCGCAAGCTTTATCAAAACAGACGCGATCAGCGTTCCAACAATCGTGGCGTAGAAGATCGCATCAGGGCTTCCGGCGAAGTGGTGCCTAGCAACGACCAGAACCGGAAAGTGCAGGATGTAGACGGGATAGCTCAGGTCTCCGATTTTTCGATCGAAAGACACGTGTTTTGTCAGATGGAACAAGGCAGGGACGGCTATAGCCGTCAAAAGGATGGACCATCCAGGCATGATGGGGTCAATGGTGAGGACCGCAACCGCAACCAAGACGCATAGGCCATAATTCTCACCTTGGATCGGTGAAGATCGGCCCATGTGGTACGCAAAGGCCCCGATACCGAAAAAGACGAAGGACGACGGCAGGGTGTAGTATCTGACCCAAACTGCGTCCGCGCGGGGAGCGAAGACACCGTCTGGGAGCGACGAGGCTGGAACCCAACGAACCGCCCAGAAGTAAGCCACGCCTACTAGGATCATCCCAGCAATCCTGCGGGGGTCTCTGACCAAAAAAGGTGCCAGAGCGTAGAAGGCTATCTCTACGGCAATAGACCATGCCGGAGGGTTGAGGGACGCAGCCACTGGGTCCAAGCATGGAGCAGCCTCAGTAACCGGAAGGCAGAACGTATAAGGAAGCTCCTGGCCCACGATTAGAAGGTTGGACACGATCGCGAAGATCCAGCCCAAGGGTGTCAGAGCATCGATCTGAGGTTTTAGAGCCTGACCCGTAGTTGCCATTTGCGCACAGAGAGCCAGCACGAGGCCGAACCAGTAGACGGGAAATAGGCGCACCGCCCGGTTCACATAGAACCGCCGGGTGTCCCCAGGGCGGACGTACCGTTCGTTGAGGATCAGGGCCATGTAGAAGCCCGACACGATGAAGAACACATTGACCGCCTGGAAGGCGTTCATGAAGCCCAGACCGGGTAGGTAGCTCTGCGCGTGAGCCGCCACGACGATCAAGGCAAGTGCAAGCCTTACAATACCCAAGGAGCCCTCCAAGCCACCCGCTCGGCTAACACGCGGAGCGGGTGACTGGAAGTCCTAATAAGCCTAGCTTGCGGTCGAGAACGATCCAGACATGAAGCCTGCCCCTGTCACCAAAGACGAGGCATTGTCGTAACGAGAAATGTTCAGGAGGCTCGGGTTACTCACCCCACCGTTGCCGATGGTGCCTTGTCCGCTCCCATCACGCCCTGCAAATGATGCCGGAGCATCGCGGGAGAACGGCATGTTGGTTATCTGGAGCACACCGCTTGCGCCACCGACCGTGTCGATCGTGTAATTCAGCGTGAAGAGAACCGTACGGCCAACCTTGAGCCACGTTCCCGAGGCGGAGTAGCCGCTGACGGCCGTGCCGTTGCTTCCCCTGAGTGTCGGCGACCACGTTCCCGCTGTCTGTTCTATGCCGCCGGAGGAACCCACGATACCGTGCTGCGAAGTCGCGCCGTCGGACAACTGCGTGATCGTACCGTTAAAACCCATGAACGTTGAGGGGTCCATGAGAGATTTTGACGGGATGATGGCGCGGACACCGGCAATAGAAGTCTTGCCCGGATCGTTGAAAATCGGAACGTTGGAAAACTGCTCGACACTTTGGAGATCGTCGCAGTAGAGCGCTATCCTTGCGTTCGCGTCTGCGGACATGCCGAAGATGGCAAACTTCGGGTGAGCTTGGTACGTGCGGAACTTGAAGCCTTGGATGTTACAGGCCTTGTTCCCCGTATTGAAGAACACGTTGCACGTGTTGCCCGACCCTTCGAACAGGATGTTGAGCTGGATCTGCAGGAGCTTCGGGAAGCCGGCGTCGGGGAAGGCAAGCTCAAGCTGCGGAGTGCCGTACGCGACGATGTAGGACGTATCGAAGTTGAAGTCGCAAGCGCGGCTCAAGAGAACCGGAGGGTTCTTGGCGCAACGAATGACGAAGCCGCCTGACCCGCTGTACGTCATGCCCGCAGTGCTCGCGCCGGAAACCGTAATGGTGCGAGCGGTACGGGCGGTCACCGTGCCGATTTCCTTGTTGACCGCGTAGAGGCCGTCGTAGAACGAGAACGTCACCTTCTCGCCAACCTGAAAATTGTGATCGGCGGTGAAGGTGAAGGTTGGGTTGGCTCCGATCGTCACCGCATTGCAGACGAAGAGATCATACCCGCTGACCGGCGCATAGCG
>Ga0182216_1000019_pt1 | contig 23054 bp, 33 predicted proteins | sample G5R1MG_17_FD_129669 | JGI IMG/M metagenome (GOLD analysis project Ga0182216, IMG submission 129669) | Switchgrass phyllosphere microbial communities from Michigan, USA - G5R3_NF_03OCT2016_LD1 MG | ecosystem: Host-associated > Plants > Phyllosphere > Phylloplane/Leaf | place: USA: Michigan... | reverse complement strand
CCCACCATCGAACGCGGGCGGAGAGGGGCGGGAGGTGCTAGCGCTGCGAACCGCGCTGGTTGATTACGCAATGCATTACGGCCCGCGTTGCCGTGAATGCGCCGACCACGACGACATCTGCCCGATGTCCGGCATGGCATGCGGTGAGCGGCGCAAGGCAACCGAGTTTGTCGTGGACGCCCTGATCTACGGCGCGACACACGGCTACTGCCCGTCCAGTCTAACCCGAGCCCGCGAGAACGCCGACGATCGCGCCCCCGCTCTCGTGGAAGCCGCTGTTGCGGAGATGCGAGAGAGGGCGGCGGGACATCGATGGATCATCTCGGAGGCTCGCAAGTCGCTACGCTTGGTCGAGGGATGCTTAGAGTGCAACGCCGACGATGAGCGGCGCTGGCGTGAGACGATCGAGTGGTTGGAGGCGCTGGCATGAACCGGCTGCTTCTTCTCCTCGCCGGGCACGCGCTGTGCGACTACCCGCTTCAAGGGGACTTCCTCGCTAAGGCGAAGAACCGGACGAGTCCCATCCCGGGCGTGCCGTGGTATCACGGGTTGGGGGCGCACGCACTGATCCACGGGGGCATGGTGGCGCTCGTCACCCGCTCAACTGCGATGGGGATCGCCGAGACGGTGATCCATGCCGTCACCGATGATCTCAAGTGCTCGGGCCGTCTGACCTACAATCAAGACCAAGCGGTCCATCTAGCTTGCAAGGCACTGTGGGCGCTTCTCACCCCCTCGCAGGAGGCGTCCAATGTCGGTTGATGTGAAAGAGATCGCGGGCACCGTGATAGACTTGCGGCTGCCCGCGCATTGGGCCGTCCGACATTTCTGGATCGGCGGGCGGCGCAAGTATGGCGTCGCTGTAGCGTTCAGTCCCCGCATATTCGCGCTCGGGGTCGAGGTCATCAACGGCTACGGCAAAGGTCTGGCCGTGATGATCGGGCCGTTCTGGATCGGCACCCTAACCGCCCTCCTCGCAACGGAGCCAACCGCATGACCCAAGATAGCGAGAGCGTGGTGGTGCCGCGCGATCAACAGCGCCAGCTCGATGCCGAGCAGCTCATGGATGCGGCCGGAACGCTATCACGCTGCGGCTATGGCGAGGACGCCGAGGAGGTGCGGGCGATCGCCCTTCGTCTCGCCGCCGCGCCTTCCACGAGCGTGCGGGAGGAGGGCTTAGAGGCGGCGCTGCGCGAGTGCGCCAAGCCCTACTTCTGGGATGCCGACGGCTTCTGGCCCGACGCGTCTACGGCCGCGCATAAGCAAGCTGAGATGGAGCGCCGCCAGCGCCTTGCTCTCGCCGCCCTCGTGCCGAGTACCGACGAGGGTAAGAGGCATGGTTGAGCGCACTCGCAGCTACACTGCTGACGGAATCCGCACCGTCCCTGCTGACCGTGATTACCCTGGTCTAACCGAAGTCCGTACCAGTGATGGGCGTACGATTGCGGCTATCGGGCTGGGGAGGGAGATAGAATCGGCTTTGCTAGCGATGGCGACAAAGCGTCCCCACCCGTTAGGGTCACCCCACTAAGGGATGAAACGGATTAGCCCTCTAGCACTCTGTGTCGTGTTTATCGCGCACCGCTATGGGCGGTCAGTCCGGGTCCCCGCCTATGAGCAGCGGCTGCTTGCCTGTGCTCGGATGCGGTCTCCTGTGGTAACCCTACAAGGGCTGTGACGTTCTAAAGCGCGTTTATCAGAGTCGGCAGCTAGATAGCCTTCTCTAGGGCTGGGTGATGGCCCCACAACATAGGTCGGTTTAAGACAGCGACCACCTGCTTTCCGGCTCATGGCACCCGCAAGTGTCGGGTATCTGCCTGTGTGCCAAGGCAGCTTCATTGCGATCACCGGGGGAAGCGCCAACGCGCATAAACCGACTTGCGATTGACCCGCGAGTTCCCCTATGTAGGGCTTAACGGATCGAGGCGATCACCCTCGTTCTAGGCCCGGAACCGTTGCAAGCGGTTGCCGGGCCATTCTTTTAGCACCCGCAGCGGCAATGTGTCATTGATTATTCCGATTAGCGTTGATCGGTTTTTTTAATTAGACAAAATGGTGAGATAAACTCATCAAAGGCAAGACCTCGTTGGCACTTGGTCATGATCGTAACTCGGATGATTGATTGAAGCGCAAGGACGCGGGGGCAGTACCCGCCGCCTCCACCATCTACCCCGGACGCAAGTGGCGGACGGTGACGCCCTCGCCCGAAAGGCGGAGATGCCGGTTCGATTCCGGCTTGTGTCAGGAGGCGACGGCCTCACGGGGTAGTTGATGGGGGCGAACTAGGATCGACTGCGCGGATAGAGATTGAACGCGATCCGGTGACGCCCAACCGTGATAGGACGAACCTCGTAGGTGTCGCGAATGACAACTACATTTCGGCAAACGCCGTAGCCGCGTAAGCGGTGGCGTAAAGCTGATGGCGCATGGTCCCGGCGTAGCAACAGAACGGGCCGTTTCTCCTAAACTGTATCGGAGACCTACCCCCATGACAGAGGACAAGAAGGGCGAGCTACTGGCGCTGGCCGAGCGTTATGAGCATCAAGCAACCGAGCTGGCAGAGGCTATGATCGACGCGCCTAATGGCGCAATCTCGGCGGCTGAAGCCCTGCTCTGCCCGGCATGGTTTCAGATCGCTGCCGCTCTCCGCGCTCGTGCCAGCGCCCCTCCCGTGGAGAGTCAGCCATGACAGACGAGAGACGAGATAATCTTCTCGATAACGAACCGCGCGATGCGATCGCCGATCTAATGTCGCATATCGGGCGACCTGCCTTTGACGAATGGCCAGACTCGTCGGGCACAATTCCCGCGACGATCAACGTCGGCATCTTTAGGCGGGCGCTAGAAGCCTACCAAGCGCTAGATTCTCTTGCGTTAGCTAGTGGAATTCGCGTCTACGACAATCCTGACAATCCTGGCACCTACGCTGCTCAATGCGAATACATTGAGAATAGCGGTCGCCAAGGATTTGTGATGGGTTACGGGTGGACACCGGGATCGGCACTTTCGCAAGCAGCTTCACGGCTACCTCCCACCCCCGAACCGCCGGTAGAAGCGTGATGCGCGGGGAGGAGGGGTACTATGCCAGCTGATTACATTATCGACATCCGGTGGCGGATCGCATCGGAAGAGAAGGCAAAGCGCCGGCCTCCCGCACAGCCGCCCCTACGTGGCTGGTACGCCCGCAAGATAGACGGCGTGTGGGGGATCATCCAACACATCCCAGATGGGCGACAAGGCGCTCGTTTCGTGCCGACCAGCCAAGCTGAGTTTGACGAAGTGAACGCGCGCTACAAGGACGCCAACACCCCTACACGCGATTGAGAGGAGAGAGATGGTGGAGAAAACCGCCTACCCGCAGTTCGTTGTTCCGCGGCACAAGGCAAGCTTCGCACTGACGCACAACGCTCACAAAGATTACTACGAGACTGTAGCTGAGACGCTTGAGAACGGTCCTTACTATGAGGGGCACGCCTGGGCATCTCTCGAAGAGCGTCAGCGGGCCATTGACAGCGACAGCCTGTGGACGATGCACTGGTATCCTGAAACACCTGTTGGCTTCAACGTCGTACACGCGTCATCGTTGGAGGCGATCATGGCTTGGCTAGCGGCTCAAGATGACTAGCGGCGGAGCGACCGGGACCGCCCAATCCAAACTCCGCCGCATCGTTGCCTGGCGATCGACTCGGGCAGCCTAGCAAGCTAGGACTTAAATGCTGCGGGCCGGGCTTGATACCGGCTCCCCTTCTTGCCGCTTGCCGCTTACACAGCTTCGGCGAGCTAGACCGCATAAGCGGCGGGGCTTCGCGCAAAGACGGGACAACCCCGCCGCCACAGCCCCCGAACTATACCACACCCGCGACTCGGGTCAAAGCCCCGCCGCCCAATCCCGCACCCATCCCAGCGCCGTTCGACAGTCCTGACCCGCGCTCGCGAGGTCCGCGATATACCCCGCCACGCTAGCGTCGGTGTACGTCGCCGGAACAGCTGGTTCGGCACGGCACGTCAGGCGCTCAACGGGCGGCTTCACCACGACGACCCGAGGCTTGCTGCTGACGCAGCCTGTCGAGCACAGCAGCAGTGCCAGGACCGACAGCGCGGTCATCCCCCTTGCGGACTTCATGGTGTAGCTCCTCGTCGTTGATCGTGTCGTTGCGCACCTGCTCGACCATGTTGGCGCTGGCGATGGCCTCGGCGCGGGCGGCGATGGTGTTGGCTTCGGCTGCGGAGAGGGCACGGTCGCCTTGGACGGCTTCGGTGCGCTCGTTGCCTATCCACCATGTTACGAAAGCTACGCCAGCGGCGACAAGAGCAAGCGCTGCCACCACCACTGCGACCCATGCGGCTACCCGCTGAAGCCGCTCCGGCACGCCTACACGAGCCGCCACAGAAACGAGCCAAAGCATTACCCGTTACCCTTATCAGGGTTTACGTTCACGTCGCCGGTTGTCGTTGCCGCCGTAGGCGTGCTGCGCGGGCGGAAGGTGCCTAGAACACCAATCAAGCCGGTCATGACACCGCCGATGCCGATTGCCTCCACGCTCTTGCTGAAGGCGAGGCAGACGCACGCTGCGACGAACAGCACCACGATAGCGCCTAGCGTTGCCAAGAACGCGATCAGGGTATGTTTGTCCTCAGTCATAGCAGCAAGTCCTTGGCTTTCTGGAGATACCGCTTGCGATCCTCCAAGCCGTTGAAGCCGCCATTGATTTTCTTCGTGATCCCTAGCACGTCATCCGCATCGGCAAGCGCGTTCAAGCCCTTCGTTTTCCAATACTCGCACGCAACGTGCAGCCCGATTGACGGGACGGCTACAATCTCCGGGTGATCCTCGAAACCGATGCCTACAGCACGCCCATAGGCCCGGTAGTTAGCGCGGCCAGTAAGCTGGATGGGACCCCGCCCCTTGTATCGCTTGCCGTCGCCTGGAACTGTGTTGCCGAGATTTGCTCGCCCCTCATACGCCTGCCCGCTGGCGATCTCTTCCATGTACCGGAAGCCGCCGCTCTCATGCGAAAGCTGAGCCATGAAGTGTGCCAAGCGGAGGGGGTTGTCGAACAGCCCGTAGTTTCGGAAATGAACGTTTGCCGCCAGCGCCAATTCCGCCGCTCGCTCAGGACCAGCGCCAAAATAGGCGAACATCGCCGCCAGCGTACCGCGACCGACAATACCATCAGCGGCTACCTTCAGGCGACCCTGTACACGGCTCCATACGATGGTCACATCTTTCTCCCCATAGCACGATGGTAGCGGATAGCGGCTCGTTTAGCCCGCCATGCATTGATCTCGTGCTTGTAGTCCCGGTAGGTGCGCCCTGCGATAAACATGAACGCGCCGTACGTGATGAGTGTAGTAGACCAGTCTAGGAAGGGGCTATGCGCCATATCCCATATCACAGGGACCGTCAGCAAAGAGCCTCCACCCATAATTCCTAGGCCCGCCCGCTCGACCTTGTTCAGAGTCTCACCAAACCGCGTCACCTTCACAGCGATGACCAAGGTCAGCATGATGCGACCGATCGAGTTGATGATGTCCCAAGTCATTCGGATTCCTCCGTGCCAAACACCTTCTCTAGCCAGCGCTTCCCGGCTCGGATGATGATGGGCAGGAAGACGTTAGCACCTGTTGCGCCGATATAGGTGAAAAAGCACAGGGCACGCAATTCGCCAAGCTCGACACCCCCCAGTGTCCCGACGAGATACGGCACGCCAAACGTCGCAAATGCCGAGCCGACAAATAGCGTCATGCATATCTCAGCCCAACGCATCGTCTTCCACGGCAAGAACGATAGAGCGGTCACCGCACCTGCCAACGAAGCGATTGCCCCGTAAAAGAGGTTCGTGTGATCGCTGTGCATGTTCATTTACGAGCGCGCCACAGCGCCGCTATGTGAGGCCACGTATAGATGAAACCGACGTAGCTTACGCAGGCAATTAGAGGCCAAATCATCGACACCCCCCGTCCAACATAGCGCCGCCAAAGCCGCGACGAAGCTAAAGTTCATGACGTGGAAGAACGCTACCTCGCCCACCGCCCCCGCACCAGGATAGAGAGTGTATAGCCCAATCCTGCATCCCATGATAGTTGCGAACCCAATCTGCCAGCGTTCGCGCTCAAACCACCAAGCAACATATGCCGCTATAGCAGCAGGAAGCTCGACAAGCGACATAAACGGCACAATACTACCAATATGGGCGAGATTGGCTGACGCCCATATCGAAACCATCACCCACGAGAACAAAACCGCTAACAACCTTTCGGTCGCAGCGGTGAAGATGACCGTCCCCGCGCAGGCGACGCCAAGCACAAGGACGGCAATATGCATCAGCCGATCGGCGCTGGCGGATTCTTCGGACCCGGCGTCGGGGTAGGAGTAGGAGTGGGGGTAGGCGTCGGCGGGTACTGATCGTCAAACATCATTCGTCTCCTAACCGGAAAGCGCCGATTGTCGCATCTGAGAGGACGTGGGTGGTTATGCGGTTTGCTTCACTTTGCCGAATGAGTTTGCGTCGGCTCCGTTTTGCCTCATTCTCATGCTAGTGTTAGCGGGGATGTTAATTGACGCGCTGGCGTTGCCGTTAACAAGAGTCTCGGAAGACCCTCCGTTAAGGCTATAAAATATACCAGCGGAACCAAAGGCGGATAGCGTTACCGTTTGCGCCGCTGATAGGGTGCGATACCACCCATAATGCCCAAGATCGGAACCGTCCACAAAGGTATAATCCTGTTCACGCAGAGCGCCCCCACCTCCGCCAGCGGATAGTGGGCCAACCGTCGCTCCATTGATCTGGACGTAGATACCCGCCGTCGTCGTCCACACGTCGCCGTTAACTGGCGAAGTGGGAGCGGTGCCGGGGGGAACGCGAAGACCCGCCGCCGTCGTGGTCGAAGCAGGGGTCAGATACGGCGTCGTCAGCGGCTGCTTAGTGGTGTCGTTGACCGTGACCCAGGAAGCAGCGGTAATCAGTCCTTTGCCGTTGACCGTGAACGTGGGTACGGCACTGGCGCTACCAAAGCTGCCCGTATTGCTGTTCACCGTGGCAAGCGTCAGCGCGGCGGACGCGTTGGCGCTGCCATCCGTGCTCAGCGAGCCGGTAGCATCCCCCGTGTAGCTCAGCGTACGCGCTGCGTTCCAGTTGGCGGTGACGGTGATGTTCGCCGAACCGTTGAACGACTGCCCGTTGATGGTCCGCGCCGTCTGTAGCGTCGTCGCCGTGTTGGCGTTGCCGCCGATGCTCAGGTTTGCCACGGCGGTAGTGGACGTAACGACGAACGGAGCCGTTCCGGTCGCCACGGTCGAAATGAGTTGGCTTGCCTTCAGCGGCACCTGAACAGCGGACGCCTGTGCATCATCAGCAGCGGTCTGGGCTACAAATACGTCTGTGGACTCATCGTAGATGAAATAAGCCGCATTGCCCGCCGAACCGCGCACCATACGGATACCGCCGTAGGGAACCGAACCGGTGGAGTTGTTGCGGGCCACCGAAATGATCGGGTCCGCAACATTGAGCTGCGTGGCGTCGATCGTCGTCGTTGTGCCGTTGACGGTGAGGTCGCCGTTGATAGTGACCGTACCGGAGAACGACTGAGCGTTGGACCAGGTGTTTGTGCCGTCGAGCAGGGGAACGGTAGTGCCGCTGGTCCCCGTGTTAGCGAGGGCGGCGGTGCCGAGACCTAGCACCAAGCGCCCCTGCGCCGGGGTAAGCTCGGCAAAGTTGCCCGCCGCAGTCGCGCCGACAACGCTAGGACCGGATGCTGCAACGACCTTGGCGAAGGTGACTTTATTAGCGCCGATCGTGGCCGCGAACGATCCTGTCCCGCTACCCGTCACGTCGCCGGTCAGGGTGATCGTCTGATCGCCGGTGTTCGTACCGCTGAGCGCGTTGAGCTTGGCCTTGTCAGCCGCTGCCAAGCTACCGGGAGCCGTAGTGGTAGCGGGGCTGATCGAGATTGTGGGCGTCGTAGTATTGCCATCAGAGACAATCGGAGCGGTGCCGTTGACCGCCGTGACGGTGCCTGATCCGGTACCGTTTTGACCCGCCGGGCCAGTGGCACCAGTAGCCCCGGTATCACCTTTGACGCCCTGGATGCCCTGCGGCCCTTGCGCGCCCGTGGCACCAGTAGCACCGGTGTCACCCTTCGGGCCTGTCGCTCCGGTCGCTCCAGTTGCACCAACCGGGCCTTGTGGGCCGACTGGACCTGCCGGACCGTCAAATTCCCCACTAGCTGCGCGATCGGGAAACGTGCGCAACTCGCTGATATTCTGCCCGAGCCACATGGCGTCCGAAATTGGAGTGTCAGCCATTTGCAGGCTCCTCATGAGCGATGAACTGCCCGGTCTCGGGGTCACGGAAGCGATACGCCTCGTTGATCCGTACGCCCCAGCCGGGCACGGTCACGATCGGCATTTCCACCTCTCGATACCAATACTGGCGGGTCATCGGGGCGTCGGGGTTCTCCTCTTGGAGGAAGAGGCGCACCTGATCGGCCATAGTCTCGTCCATCCACGGGCGGATGCCAGCGGGACGTACGTACTTCAGCGCCTCGTCAATCTCGGAGATCATAGCGGGCTTGGTCATCGGTCCCTCACAGCATAATCACGCGTTCACCCGGCGTGCCCATCAGGATTACGGGGTAGAACGGGGTATTCGGGATGCCCGAAGTGAATACGTTCACAGATGTGCCATTAGCGCGAAGCACACTAACGACACTCGCGTTTCCAGCAATCATCGAAACATTGATCCGGTCGGTGTAGTCAATGGCAACCGGCGTACCTGCGTTTGCACCCTGCGCAACACCAACAACACGCCCAACCCCGCCAGTCTGGTCGAGAAGCCAAGCCCCGAAATAGATGTCGGAGAAGCTGGTCGGGTTCTGCGTGTAAGACATGCCGAAATAGATACCAGTATGACCCGATGGCACCCGCGCCTGTAGCCCGTACTCAGTCTGCGTGCCTGTCGCGACAGCCCGTGCCATAGGGGCCTGGGCGACCAGAACGCCATTGGGGGAATTCAGGATATTCGTAAGGGTGAAGAAATTTGCATTCCACCCCGAGGCCACAGGCGCGGCGAAGGGCTGCACGTAATCCTGCACCCCGAACGTTGGTACGGTCCCAGCTGCGTTAGTAGTCAGCGCCATGATCGTGCGCGGGCTGCCAGGCTCCCCGGTGATGTAGAGCACGTCGCCCTGACGATACTGCCCCGTCGTGGGAATGCTTCGCACCGTCGATCCGACTACCGGCCAGCGGAAGTTGCTGTTGCCGTTCAGCCGTACGTTGCTCTCGTAGATCGATCCGGGGCGGAGGTCGTGCGTGGTGTCGGTGTAGAACGCGTTGACCATGCCGGGGTCAAAATCGACCTGATCGAACGATAGATTGCGCGTGATCTGAGCCGGATTGTCCTGCGGCATATTACGAATACCGATGACGTTCAGACATTTGCGGAACGCCACCTTGCGCGCACCGCCACCGTCCCATCCCCGGTTTTCCACTACCTGTCCCGACGCGTTCCCGCACCGCGTGAAGGTGAAGTCATCCCACAGCACACCGCCCGTCCCGAAACCAAAGTACCCATGATAGGCTGCCTGCGGGCAATCAATAGCGGAACCGGTGATCGTCGCTTCGCCCGAAAGAGCCTCATAAGGCCGTGTCGAGTTGGATACGCGCATGTCGATTTCGACATTGTACGGAATCGTCGGGTTGCTGCCGTACTGCCAGATATAGCCGCCGTGTCCCGAACCATCAGTGACCACAAAACGCTTGATGTTGTACGCTTCGAAGCCGGGAAAGCTATTGTTGTCAGGCAGGAACAGGGCACCCGCCGAACCAACATCCTCACACTTGATGATGACAGTGCTGTTTCGATAGATCGGCTCTGTCGTGAAAGAAGCGTTCGGCTCGGCGTCGTGGACGCCAGGCGCGCCGACACCGGTGTTCGGGTCCATATTGTTGTTTTCACCGGGGCCACCGGGCTTGCAGAAACGACGAGCCTCAATGAAGCCCTCTTCGCCATCCACGTCGATAGTGGAAACCACGTTGCGGTTGTTCTTATTGTAGCCGTCGGCAATAACGTGATATTTTACGCGCTTGTTGTGGCGGTTGTAAGCACCGCCCCCGACCGAACCTGCACCGATGTAAAGCACGTCAGACCGTGAGCCGAGGCCGATCAACTCGGCGTAGAAGTCGGTAACTGCGTTGACCTGAACGTCGTTGGCGTGCTGCCCGTAGCCACGCCAGTGATTCTCACCAAAGACGGTCGGGTAGCCCTCAATTCGGTTGCCGACGTACACGTCTTCCTGAGTATCGACCCCGTTGACCGTCGTGGCCGGGGTGGGGACAGGATCACAGCACAGGATATACGGGCGGTGATGGTAACGCGGTGCGCGACGGATACGCACGCCACCACCGGCGCGGATGACCACACCGGGCATCCAGTTGCCAGGATCGTTCTTATTATCGACCAGCACTGCCGAAGCATTGTCCGGCTCGAACCGGCCGTTTTGTGACCAGCTATCAAGCCACCACTCACCAAACCGCGCATTGAATTTGGCATCCGCGCCGGTAAGCTGGGGGACGGGATTTCCGTCTCTATCCTGTGTGATCGGCCGACCAATACCAGCGTCAGGGAATAGGCGGACAGCCTTGCCATAGTTGGCGCTGCCGACCATTTTTACGTCTAGCTGTGCGTTGCGGAACCGCTGGTTATCGTGATCGAAACGGTTAGGATCGTCGCTGACACTGGTGCCGGGGTAGGACGCAACGTCCACCTCATCAGAGCCAAGCGTTCCGCCGCCGCCCGTGCTACCCCCGATCTGCGGCTGCCCGATCACAACAACGACAACCCCGGCGGGCTGAGCCGACGTAAAGACAATGCCAGTCGAACCACCGTCGTAGGTGTAGTCAATGCCGGGAGCAATGATCGCCCCATTCAGCGAGACATCAACAACCGAGATAGTCGCGTTGAATTCGGCACCCTTGATGTCAATAATCGGCCCGCTCTCAGGGAAGCGCGTCTGCTCTGCGGTCGTCGTTCCCGAAGCCACCTGAGCGAGGGGCGCATCCTTACCCGGCTCCCCCTGCTCGCCCGTCTCGAAAGAAGCCTCGCGGATGGTTTCGTATAGCGTACCGTCAGGACCGGAGATCAGGATGTCGTAAGTACCGTTCTCCACGAACAGGCTGACGTTGCCCTGCGTGTTGGTCAGGGCGACGTTATCAATCCGCGAGACCGCCGCGATCGGCGTCCCGCTCTGATCGGCGTAGATCGGAACCACGGCGTTGTCGGCGGTGCGCAGCGCAACACGAAACCCGACGAGGCTATCGCCGCTAGTGTTCGTAATGGCTTCGAAGAAATGGTACATCAGACCGCCTATTGGTTTGACTGATTGCTGAGATAGTAATCCACCTGCGCCATAGCCGTAAAGCCCCTGCTATCCGTGCAAGTCACCGTGGCGGTGCCGTTCATTTCCGTGTCACCGTTCAGTGTAGCACGAAACGCCGTAGATGCGCTGTTCGGATTTGTGCTCGTTACGTCCGACGCCCACTGATAGGTGAACGGGGCAACTCCGCCCGATGGCATGGCTTGCGCATAGTCAGTCGTCACAGTCTGTCGTGTTGGCCTGAACGACGATGTGCGCCCCTCAACAAACATGGGGCTGACCGAAACCGTAAACGGCGAGGCGAAGGTTAGGCACGTCCGCCACGCATTCCCCCTGTACGTCTCGGCACGCGTGATCTGACGCCAAGTCCCGTCGATCAGGACTTCGCCGCCTTTGACCGTCCGCCAGGCACCGAGAAACCTAACGTCCATCAGCTGTAGTAGAACACGACCGCGCCCTCGGATGCGGCAGGACGCCCCGAACCCTCGGCTACAAAGAACACTCGCCCATCAGTCTGAGCCGATCCGGCATGGTGGAGATACCCACCGCGCGTCGAACGCGTAATGTCGCCGGTAAACGCACCGCCACTGATCGGCATGGAGTTGTTGGCCGATGGCACCTTGTCGGCCGTATCTCGAATGACAGCGGCAAGGTAGCGAATAGCGTTGTTAATGCCCCTAGGCGAGCACATCTCAGCAACGTTGGTGCCGCCAACCGTTACGTTCTGATTGGGGTCAGTCGAAAACTCGGATGCGCTAGGCATATACGCTACCTTCCATATCGGCTATACGGTGCGACATGCTTGGTGTCACCCTTGGTATAGTGCTCAAAGGCTTCATCTTGGAGCTGTTCCATCAGTGGTCACTGCGCCGGGAGCAGAACAGGCGTGGCCCCGGCGAGCAGCGGCGCACCGAATATACCGCCACGAATCGCCCGGTTCTGTACGCGACGGCCAAGGTTGATCGCCACCTCAGGACGATCGAGCAGCCCGCGCACTAGCAGGTTCTGCCCGGCGCGTGATCCACCTGCTGCTAGCAATGCCGCAGTTGCCAGACCTGCACCGGCACCGTACCCAGCGCCCTCACCCTCACCAGTCGCATAACCAGCGCCGCCACCAAGGCCCGCAAGCCCCAGCCCGCCAGCAACGACCGCCCGACCAGCCGTGCCGCTATCAGGAACGGAATTGGGAAGCACGTCCTGACCGGCGCGAGTGAGGTTGAAGAACGGCTGCCTGGTAGTACCCTGACTGTTGCCGAACCGCTTGGCATTTGCCGCCGCCGCGTCGGAAAGCTGCGACGGGGCAAAGGTGCCGGTTTTTCCAACGCGAGTGCCGTTGCGAGCACGATTCACCGCGTCTTTCAGCACTTGGGTTCCACGGTAAGCTTGGTCGGCGCGCCCTAGAGCGGGAAGAACGTCGGGAGCTTGGCGATTAACCAGCCCGCGCATTGCATCCTCCGCCCCCGTCACCGACCGGCCGACGAGGTTGCCCATCGCATCGTTGCCGAAGTCCGCTCCACGCGTCTGCTGAATGAAGTCCTGAACCGTTGCGCCATCGAAGGTCGGTTGAGCGGTAAGCGGGTCAAGATCGGATCGCGCCCATGCTTCGAACTCAGGCCCGACGCGCGGAACACCAGCCCCCTGATTGATGGCAGCATTGTAGTCGGCGGTGAACTGCGGATCGCGAGTAACCGACACACCATTCAGAGCAGTATCGTACCCCTGCCGCGTCGCAGCCTGAGCCGCGTCAATTCCGGCCTCACCCGTAACCCCGCCGGTGTTCGCGCCGATCGGAGAAAGCGCCTCATTGAACGCAGCGCGGTTAAAACCCTGCATTCCCTCCAGACGACGAGCGTTCACCACATCGCCGATCACAGGAAGGCCGGACAGGCGATCCTCTACGCCCTTCAGCGCACCGCCTGCCGCCTGTCCCGCCGTCAAAGGCACACCGGCCGCACGAAGTCCCTGTACGTTGGCGTTCTGTACGCCGGTCAGCGTGCCGCCGATACCACGCGCTGCCGCACGACCAGCGACACCACCACCAACGCCAAGTGCCCCGCCCAGCACCGCGCCACCCAGGCGGCTCTGTCCGTCATCAGCCGAACCTGCGCCATAGGCAGCACCGTAGAGCGCGTCCCCCGCCAGCGCGGCACGACCGGCGGAAAGCCCAGCCGCTCCTAGCCCGATCTCAGCACCACCAGCCGCCAGCGCACCTCCCGTAATCGATCCGAGCAGCGATGCCGTGGGATTCTGTTCGCGGGCATAGTCCATCGCTAGGCCAGCCTGTCCGCCAGCGATGTTGTCCAACGTGCCCGCCGTTACGGCATCTCCTGCCGAGATAGCGTAAGCGCCGAGCGGGGACGAAGCCACATCGCCAAGCGCACGGCCTACGCTACCGCGCGTATCGTCAACCGCAGGCGGCGCGAAGTTGATCGGCCCGCGCTTCTCGATCGCACGGACGCCATCGGCACCAAGCTCCTGATAGCCGTTGTCGCGGAGCAGCTTGTTGATATCGCTGGCACTAGCACCACGGTTGTACGCCTGCGACATACGCTGCGCCATCTTGATCCCGGCCGCGTCGATGAACGAGCCGCCATTCCCACCGCCGCTACCGGGTGCGACACCCCCAACACCCGCCACGTCGTAGCCAGCGGGACCATTCCCACCACCACCTACCGTAGCAGCGCCGATTGCCTGCTGATCGCCCGACTGCTGACTACGGCGCGTGCCACCCATCGCATCGGCGAGACCCTGCAAGCGCCTGATCTTGTCGAGGATTACCGCATCTCGATCACCGGACTGCGGAATATATGGGCCGACTGCTCGCTGGGCTTCCTTTTCCGTGTTGAGCTGCCCGCCAGTAAGGCCAAGCGCAGGACCGACAAAGCCACGCACCGAATTACCGGCCGCGTCGAATTGCTGATTTTCAGTCGTCGGGAGGTAATCGGCAAGACCAGCGATGCCCGAAGTCTGACCAGGGCCAGCCGCAAACGCACGCTTAATGTCGTCAATGGCGCGTTGTAGATTCTGACGGCCTACCTGCCCCGATACCGGGAGAGCCGCCTCACGCTGGGCCTTTTGCAGGGTGAGTGCCGCCGCCGCCGCATCAGCCTCCGCCTTGCTAGTCTCCGCCGCCGCCTGCCGAGGAGCGAATGGCACCTTGGCAGCTTCTAGTGCAATCTGCTGTGCGGTCTTCTGGTTGCCGAGCTGCGCCCCACCAAGATCGGCCGACTGGCGCGCTGCCTGAACCGGGTTGGACGCAACAACGCTGGCCCCGTTCTGTGGCGCAGGCGAAGCAAGGCTGATGACGTTGCCAGCCTCGTCTACGTTCCAGATGTTACCCGCTTCGTCGCGGGCCTGCTGCTGTGCCATTATACCCCCAACCGGCGAAGGATGTTGTCTGCGTAGGCGTTCGTCTTTCTACCCCACAAACGGCGGTTAGGTCCACCGTGGTAATAGCGGAGAGCATCGGCGACATTGCCCGTTTTAGACAATGCTTCCTCCAGATACCCCTGACCGATCGCGCGCTGGTAGTTTGCCGCGTTCTCATCTCGACCCCGCATCAGGTCATCACGATACGGCACACCCAAACGCTTCGCCACGCCCTTAGCAGTGTCGGGAAGAACTTGGGTGAGGCCGTTCGCCTGTCCGTAGCGGGTTTGTGGACCGGCCACGCCTACACGACCCCCGCTTTCCTGCTGAATGAGGTGGGGGAGGATTTCATCGGAGCGGAAAGCTACGCGCCCCGAGGGACGCACCTCCTACAGGCGTTAGCTTGCCCACTGGAGCAGAAGGGGGAGCGGCGGCGGAACCGAACGACGGCTGTACCCATCGACCACCGCCAGCGCCGTCAGACACGAACGTCGGGGCGGGGTTGGCCTGCGTCTGCGCGCGCTGGCGGTAAAGCGCCTTCCCCTCAGCCGACTGCGGGTCAATCCCGGCATTGCGAAGCGTCGTGGTGAACGCGTCATCCTGAGCAGGGCCCGCATGTTCGGCCTTGTACTGTTCCTTGCGCTGCCAATCGGTATAGTCGTCCGCCCGTCGCTGCTGAAGCTGCTGCGTCTCATACGCCTGGGCCTGACGCTGCTGCAAACCAGGGAGGTACGTACCGCGACCGCCGCCAATCTGCGACAGCGTATCCCCGATAGTGCCGATGATGAGGTTTGCGGTTGACGGCTTCTTGTACGTCGGAACCACTGCGTCGCGCTGAACCGGCCCGGCACCCTCCGCCGAGCGATCCATCATCGGCGCGCCGAACAGCCCGCGCTGAGTAGAAAACGCCGCCATATTAACCTCCACCCCCCGCGTATGCCTGCGCCGCGTTGCCTGCGATCTGTGCGATGATTGCACCAAGCGAAGGCGACGACTTCTGCGTCGTGTTCGAATACGATCCCAGCAACCCGCCGATGCCCGACCCGGCACCAACCGCAGACTGAACCGGAGCCTGCTGCGCCTGGAGAATATCCTGAATGGCCGTCAGCGGAAGATATTGTGCCGCTGCCAGCCCGGCAGAACCAGCCGCCGCCTGCCCCATGCGCGTCCGCTCGTTTGAATAGTCGGCGTAGCGGAGGTTGTTCTCATTCTGGGCAAGATTGCGCGTGATGATGTCGCCGAACGCCGAACCACCCGTCAGCCCGCGCGTGCCGAGCGATGCCGCCAGCCCGTTGCGAACTCCATCGTTCGTATTGCTGATCTGCGTTTCGAGGTAGGGATTGCCCGCATCCAGATACTTGCCCGACAGCACGTCCTGATTATACCCGCTCGCCGCGTTGACGTTGGGATCACCGTTCTGAAACTGATTGACGAGATTGGGTACAAGCCCGCCAAGCTGGTCGCTGATTGCGCTGATCTTCGGTGCCTGCGCTCCGTATGCGGAATTGATGTTACCAGCCGCGCCCTCGATCTGCCCCGAATAAACAGGCGTCGAGGTGGATTTCTGCTTGGTTGAGGAGAGTCCGATTTTAACCTCCTGTCGATTCGGCAATGCGGCCGTGGTTAGGATGATAGTTGTGCTCTACCTCAGCGCGCTGACGCGCAGCAACCGCTTCGCTAAACAGCTTGTGGCGTGATATACGCTTTTGGCGACCATTGAAATTGATTCTTACCGCCCATGCTTTATGGGATTCTTCCCATATCACACCGGGCACCCCGCTCTTATTGCTAGAATAGAGCTTTAGATTGCGACTGTTTCCGGCCTTGCCGACCGCGCGCAAATTGCAGATCCGGTTATCGGACTTACAACCATTGATATGATCGATTTCACCAAACGCGGAGAGGGGCAGGCTGTGATATATGCTCCACGCTACGCGATGAGCTAGAACAGGAATTCCAAGCACGGCTCCCGACCCATAGCCGGAATACGAATTAATCCTAAGTGCGTCGGACCCCGCCCATTTAGCGTTCCAAATTTTAGCAGTATGCTCTTTGGCCTTAAGCCCATCAGCAAACCACTTTGAATCACGATGAAGCCACGTAAGACGGCCGGTTTCGGCATCATACGCAAACAGTTGCTTTAGTACGTCAGGTGTCAGTATATCCGTCTTAGCCATATCGCGTCTCCCTCGCGTGTGGTTAGGGCCGGGCGCGCCGTTGTAGCGGTTCGTCTGGCCCATAAAATACGTCACAACTCTTTCCTAAGTTCGGTCTGATGCAGGCGGTATCCGCTTTCCTTTAGCACACGCGACCAGCCTTCGCGAGATGCTATTGCGGCGAATGTCACACCGTTACCCTTGGCCCACTCTTCCGACTTGGCAATCAACGGAAGAATGGCGTTCAATGTCCCCGCCGCTACAAGTCCATGCAGCTCAGTAGCGCCTGCCGGGTATCGTTTGACCGCCACGACGATAACAGCCTCGGGCGAAGCGAACACCCGCGCGTCACCATTGGCGATCATCACATCCAGCCAGTCAATCGTGTAGCAACGCTCGTCCAGCATCCCCCGAATGGTCGAACGCCGCGACTGATATTCCGACCAATGCTCTGGTGGAAATGTCATGGCACGTTCTGCCACTGGTCGCCGTCGAACCATTGCAGATTACCGCCCTGATATCGGACGTTGCCCATCTGAGGTGCGATCAGGTAGTTGATGGCATTGGCGACCAGCCGTGGCCAATCGAGCCGCTTGGCATCGACAGGAACCGGCTTCATCGCACACCTCCCTTGTCATAGTCGCAGTCCAGTCCAGTAGCGTAGGACCACGGAGTTCCCGCTGCGATCTTGGTCGTGATGGCCATGTACCGTCCGCGCGCACGGATAGGCACCCGCCCGCTAGTCTGGATCGCGCCCGACGTAACCACGCCCATCGGTCCACCCATCTGCTGGCGTGCATCGATCGTCACCGTGATCCCGCTAGCCGCATCCGACATCGGCACCACCGAACGCACCCGTGCAACCGCCGGATCGGCCAACGCCTGCCACCCGATGGAGATGGTCGCCGCCAGGTTGGGACCGGAGAACGCACCGATACGGCTTTGCCGGTCCACCACGTACAAGCGAGGGTCGCCGCCCTGAAACCGTGGGTCGTCCAGCGAGTAAGGCATCGTGTCTAGGTTGGGGTAAACCGCTGCCACATCCTCTAGCGTAAGGCTGTTCTCATACCCGGCGAACATGCCAAGGAACGGCACCTCGATCGTGGAAGCGCGGTCGATAACCCAATTGTAAACCCAGATGCGGCCCGGCGTGCCTGGAATACCCCACAGCACCAGCGACCGCTTTGGATCGACGGCAGCCCAGATTTTCTCATAGTCGTCGGGGCCGATGGAATCGCGGAAAGCCTGGTCGAATTTCTCATTGCCGATCGGCTTCAGCGACTGCCCGTCCTCTAGTGCCATAAAGCCACGGTCGGACAGGAAAAAGATCGTGCGGCCTGCCTGTGCAATGCTCCCCGCCGATGCGCAGCCGAAGTTGGGCGTGATCTCGCTGAAGCTGAACGGGGCAGTTGCGTCACCTGTGCGCTCCATGCGGACGAGGCGGAAGCGTTGCAGGATAACACCGTACTCGCCGCCTGCAATGCCTTTGATCTCGCCGCCCGTCAGCATCGGCTGAAAACCGGACTGATCTACGCCCGCCGTCCACTTGGTGTGATCGTTGAAGCCAGACCATTTGACGAGCAGCTTATCCCCGCCCGCCTGCGTGATGACGACGTAATCCCCGACCACCGCCACGCCATTGGCGGAAGGGCAGTTGGTGAGGTCGCTAGCAACGCCTGTCGTCAGATTGATCTGCTTTGTCGTTACCCCGTTAACCGCAACGACGAAGTTGCCGAACTGCGCGAACCGCCAGCGGCCGGGGACAGTCAGCCCCGTGGTGAGCGTCGTCCACGTCCCGGCGGAGTAACGATGCAGTCCCGTAGCCGAACCTGCAATCAGGTAAATTACGCCATCGGTCGAGATGAACGCGCCAGCTCCACGGAATTCCGCCGGAAGCGCCGTGCTGATGTTGGCGAACGACTTAACCGGGCGATAGTTGGTCGCACCAGACTGAGCGTCTACCGATGCGGGCAGCACGTTGATAGCCGCCGTCGCTACGCCAACCGGGTCACGGTCGGGCAGGAATGGCGGGTACATGATGCGCTTGGTTGACATCAGCTATCGGTCATCGCATTGTGGGCAGTGCTGCGGCGCTACCCCCGTTGAGTGGCGGATGGGTGGGGCATCACTCTCCCCGATATACGCGCCGCAGCACTGCCCCCGTAGGCCAACTGGATAGGCTACGAGACTTCTATTCCCGATGTTGCAGGTTCGAGTCCTGCCGGGGGCACCAATCATATCCGCACCCTACGGCTAACCTGCCGCACGCCCTGAGGGGTAAGCGGAGCAGCGCCCCAACGTGCAGCTAGTGACGAGACTTTGATCGCGGCGATCAGCGCCTCCACTTCCTGCGCCGCCTGTACCATGCCCTCTTGGTCTCGCTCACGACGAGCGAGGTGGTAGAGCACCCCGGCGACGTACAGGTCGGGATGCTTGCGGAGCAGCCAGTTGGATTGTCTAGCGTCGGACAGCGGCTCAATCTGGCGATAGTAGGCCATCTCCAACCCGGCAGCGTCGCTCGGGCTGATACGGATCGTGTTGCCCTCGATCGAGTAGCCGAACGCCGGACCTGCCCTGCCCCCATAGGTATTCGTCACACTGGCGGGCGAAAGGCTGGTCAACGTCTGATCGGGCGACCCCTCCACGAACAACGAGCGCATTTCGAGGAAGTCGAGCGGGAGCGGGGTGAGGTCGCCAGCAGTGGTGAACGTCGTGCGCGTTTCCATCTCGGGCGTACGCAGCACCCGGTTGAACTGCGCTTCGGCCTTACGCAATGCCCGGTCGATGGCGTCGCGCGAGTAAGCCGCGTCGTCCATCATGTCGCGAATCTCGGCGATCAGGTCGCTGTATGTCGCGATGCTGCCAGGTGCGTATAGGCCGATTGCGATGGACACTACTGGCTTACCTTATAAACCGCGATCGGCACGGACACCTGCGCCCCCAACGCCAGGGTGGGCACAAGCACACCGACGTTGACCGTGTTGGCCGCAGACACGTATATATCCTGAACGCTGCCATTGGTAGGCACGCCCGTAAGCGTCACGATCAGCCGATCACCGACCGCAGCACCTGTCATCGTGAGGCTGTACCGACGCACACCCAGCGATACGGCTAGGCCAATCGTCTCGGCAATCGTAGTTGCGCCGACCAGAACGAGCGGCGCGGGCGGAAACTTGATGAATTCGCCGTCGAGATACGTCTTGGCCAGCGCGGCAGTGGCGAACGTCGCCCCGGCCTTGGTCGCGTACTCCCCGAATTCGAGGTTTGCGACCATCATCCCGCTCAAGGTCGTGATCTGGACTCGCGTTCCCGAGATTGCCGCCAGAAGCGAGCGCGACGGGTAAGGCTCGCGCCCCTCCACGTACAGCGAACCCGTATCGTAGAATACCCGCGTGCTCATGCGTCGTACCCCGTTGGATAGAAGATGGGGCTGAACTCGCGGAGCGTAGCGTTGACCGTGCAGGTAAGCATGATCTTCGCCCCGACCGCTGCCAGACGAGTACCAACCGCGATCTTGCTGCCCGTCGTCAGCCCTTCCTCCTCACCAACGTTCGAGGTCAGTGCCAGGGATTCAGCAGCGATGATAAAGGCATTGTCGGCGGTCATCAGCTGAATCCGCAGGACGCCCCCGATCTTGTCGCTGACAATCCGCACCGCTGCCGACACGTCGAACGTATCATGCTGCGCGCGAGCCTTAATCAGCTTCGTGGTGTTGTCCCAGAACGCAAAATTCGACCAAGGCGGGTTGAGGCGGGTGCGGGTCGGGTTGGGCTGAAGGTCGCGCGATAGCTGAACCGTTTGCCCCGCCAGCAAGGTCAGGTAGTTGCCAGCGGGGTAGTCGTTATCGGTGTAGTCGATGTAGCCGCCACCGACGCGAGCTGGCGAGACGATCTCAGCCACCGCTAAAACTCCGTCGCGGTGTATGCCGAGCTAGCGGCAGACGCGATGACGTTGATGGCGTTCGTGGTGCGGATGTTGATCGAGCCGCCAGCCGGAACGGTGTACGTCCCAGGCGAACCAATCGCCGCCGTGTTGCCGAACTCGTTGATGCCGAGGTTGTTGGCACTGATGTTCTGGATGTTCAGCCCCTTACGCGAGGTGTTAGCCGGGGCTAGCGTGGTGCTGGTCGTACCAGCCGTCCCGCTGCGATCGGTGCCCGCACTAAGCGTCCCAGACGGCGTGCCAGCGGCGTCTTCGGTCGCGATCCGAAGCGCGCCGCGCTGCGTAAGGCTGAATCGGGACTGCTGCCCGTCAACCAGCGTGAGAGGAGTCGTCCTGTAAATACCGTGGTCACTCATGGCACACCTCAGAGAATAAATTCACGCACCCGAAGGTGCCGGTATTCGTCGGAATTGAGGAGGCGCTTAACACCGTCCTTGTGATTGGGATTCCAATACTCAATCCCGTGCTTGGTGATCCACTCCATCAGCACGACGTTCGGGATCGATGCGGCGTGCCACATATCCGAGCGCTTGTCCCACGATTCGGACTGCGCTTCCTTGTTCGCGTCCAACAACGGCGACACGTCTTGCTCATATCTGAGGTTCCACGTGCCGCCGTCATCGTCGCTGGACGAAAACCAGGTCTTCATGCCCGTCGAAGGGTCATAATCGAGAAGGCGTTCGTCCAGCATGGTCACTTCACCTGCTTGTTCTTGCGCAGGATGGCAGCCGTGTCCTTGTCGACCTTCATGGTCTGGCCACGGCCAATCGTACGTCCGTCACCGGTATGGACTTCGCTCGCCAGCGTATCAGCGCCGGTGACTTCCACCATATCCTTCTCGTCACGGACCGAACGGGTCTCACGGCCCTTCTCATCGGTGTCGGTGACGAGGTTCGCATCCGGGTTCGAACGCTGCCCGTGCGGATTGGGATTGGCGTCGGTGGGCGACAGCGGGTGCTCAACAACCGTCTCACCCGCGACGTAATCCGCCACATCCGCAGTCTCCTCCGTCTCCACGCCAAGCATCGCAGCACGCTTTCCGGCTTCCGAGATGTCCGCATACTCATGCGCGGGCTTCACCGGCTCACCGAGCGGGTTGGCGGGAGGAAGGTCGGCTACCGAGGGATCGGTGTCGCCGCTCTCGGTCGTGTCCGGCAGGTCCTTGCCCTGCGAACCGCCCATCGTCTTGTCGTACGGAACCCCCGTGTTGGGGTTGTCATCCGTGATCTTGCGGGGTCGTCCCATGTTCACTCTCCTACGAAAAAACCCGGCCACTAAGGACCGGGCCAAGGGGTTCAGGTAAGGTCGGCAATCACTGCGTTGCCCGCATCGTTTCGGCAGATGAGCGTCTCTTCCGAGTACATCGCGTCACGATCGGCAAGGCCCGTGGTGGCAAGCTTGCGCTTCTGGAGCGGGTCAAGCGTGCGGATCGCCCACATCTCCGGGTCAACGATCAGCGCGTCACGGGTCGAGCAGAAGCGATCCGGCACGAACTGAAGCTCGCCAACGTCCGACACATACACGTCGGCACCGGCGATGATCGTCAGGCGCTTGTTGCCCGACTCCCGACGCTGCTGCGCCAGGCCCGAGAAGGTCGCCGCCGTCTGCTTCTGAGCAAGCGACATGATGACCAGCGTAGGCTCGCCGCCAGCATTCCAGGCCGAAGCAATCGCGTTCTTCAGCAGCGTCTCAGTGAAGGCGCGCTGCGTGCCGTTGGTCGCCGGGGCGTTGGGGTAGCCCTGCGTCGTGCCCGAGAGCGTCGGATTGACGCCACCAGCGCCACGCGAGGCATTGGTGCGCATGAACGCCAGCGCACCGGCAGCCTCACCCGCAACCGTGGACGACGGCGGAACAGCAGCGTAGTTGCCGGTGTAACGCGCCTCACGATCGCGCTTCCACTCCTTGCCAGCCTTGGCGATCTGGTAGGCGTGCTCGTTTGCACGGCCCGCCGCCTTCACCGCCTGCTGCGTGGTCGAGGTGCCGACAACCTTGGTGAAAATCTGGGTATAGTTGCCCAGACGGGTCGTCGCCGGACGATTCTCGTTCGACAGGTCGTCGCCCTGAACCGCCTTGTTCTGCGGATTGGCCGACACCAGCGCGTCGGTCTGCCACTCGGTATAGACCGCCTCAGCCTTCTCGCGGCCGATAGCGGTCACGAACGGGGTCTCGGTCGGGCTGATGTTCGAGATGAGGTCCGAGAGGTCTTCCCGGTTG